>Ga0265338_10010645_pt1 | contig 10750 bp, 26 predicted proteins | sample 42126metaG_FD_193579 | JGI IMG/M metagenome (GOLD analysis project Ga0265338, IMG submission 193579) | Rhizosphere microbial communities from Carex aquatilis grown in University of Washington, Seatle, WA, United States - 4-21-26 metaG | ecosystem: Host-associated > Plants > Roots > Rhizosphere... | reverse complement strand
CCGAAAACAGTAACTACGACCTCCTCAAAGCCGGTGTGTCGCTGGATTGGACGCGGGCGCCGTTCATCACGATCGACACGTTCCGTTAGATCGGCCCGTTGCTCGACCAGACGTGGTATATGGACCTCGACTACTCGGACCGCCTGACGCTCGCCGGATACAAGCTGATCAGTTGCCCCGGCTTCGCCTTCACGCATTTGGAGGGCTCGCGGGCGTGGCAGAAAGACGGGGAGGGCGACCGCGAGTACCGCCTCTATAAGGAACGCTGCGCCCTCAGACGCTCGAGCCCGGGCTAGCTGTATTTGCCGGTGAGGAAGAGGTGCGCTTCGGCGTGCCTCCGTCTGACGAGCCCCGGCGACACGGTCGACCCGGCGTGGGTGTACTCGCACAGAACGTCCATCGCTCCCTGATCGTCACCGGCGTGCAGGTGGTGGGCGATGCCGCCCATGAGGGCGCCGCCTCCGCAGTTGAACGCGAACGACACGAGCGCGTCGAACTGCGGCTGGCTGAAATGGATCCCGAGCGAGCTCACCGCCTGCTCGGCATGACCCGCATCGGCCGAAAGCAACGTGAGCGCCTTCGCTTTCGTGAACCCCGCGTAGGCTTTCACGTCGGCCGGGCGGACGGGTCCCATGTGGATCAGGTGCCCGACGCCGATCGTCGCGTTCCCGACACCCGGCCGGCCGCCGTCGTCGTAGGGGTGCAGCACACACCCCTCAAACCCGGCGATGAACGACAATCCTTGCGGGCTGACCTGCATGGCTAGTAGAGGATAACGGCTTCGGTGCCCGCCCCGATGTTCGTGAAGCGACCAATAACCTCGATTGTCGTGCCTGCCGCGAACGTCGGGGAAGATCCGCCACCAGCGAGAAGGGTCACGCCTGCCCCTGCTTGCAGGTTGATTCCGCCGCCGCCACCAGCGCCGGAGTCGGTGATATGGAACCTAAAGCAGGAGTTGACAACGGGCTGTCCGGCCGCGACGAGTTGGGCGGCGGTCGGGGTAATCAGGTTATTTGAGTTGTCTGTGACGTAGATGATTTGGTTCACGAGCAGGTCGTCGGTCGTCAGTGTCACCGGCCCGCTCAACGTGTTGTAGTTGTTGACGGTGGTGACGTTCCACGGCATTACGGCCTGTGTCATTTTTCTGCTCCTAAGTGTTGGCGGTGACGGTGTAGTCGAAGGTGAAGTTGTTCGTGATGATCGCCCGGCTCGCGCCGGTGTTCCCGATCACCATGATCAGATCGAACCCGTTCACGGTCTTGTTGATCACGGTCGGCATCGCGAGCTGCGCGTTACTCGACCAGACAGCGTTCGTTGTCGATGTCACGTCGACGGCGTAGTTCGCCGACGTGACCGGCGAGGTGAACGTGACGGTGACGGTCGCCTGCCCGACAACGATCGAGCCTTGCCCGGCCCGGGTGAACGCGGGTCCGCCGCTCGACCCTCCTGACGCACGAGGATGCCAGTGCCCCACCGGACTACAGGCCTCCGAGTGCTTGCATCATCGGCATCTGCTCGGCGATCTCCGCCGGCATCGCCGCGAACAACGCTTCCTGGGTGCGGCCCTTGCTCTGCTCGACCTGCGCGATCGCGATGAAGTACTCGCGTGCCTTCTCGATCAGGTTCAGCTCGTCCGCAGTCCAGTTCTTCTCTTCAGTCTGTAGCGGGTCTGACACTGTTTTCCTTTCCCCATGCGTCGAGCTCCTCGCGGAGCGTCAGGATATGGCGGCGTTCGACAAGCCACGCGACCGCGAGCGCACTGATCACCATCACCGCACACCAGACCATCATCTCACTGCGCTTCATGTGAAGACCCGGAAGGGTGCAGCCTGCGATCCGTCACCACGGTTCGATGTGCCCGACAGGATCCCGAACGCGGAATGGTTGAAGTACACGACCGCGCTGCAACCGATGCAGCGGCCACCCGGCTTGTCCGCGAACGCACGATGTGGATCACGTTCGGTGTAGCCGACGACGATCTCCGGCTCGTCCTGAACCTCACGGTGGGTCGCATAGCAGACACGGCAGCACACCTTCGCGTCATGGTCGACGAGATCTCTAGGCATGGGAACGCAGCGACGGATAGAAGAGGATGACGAAGAGAACCGCGAGCGCAAACTTCGTTCGGCGCCATCGCTCGGCGGGACGAAGATGGGGATTGATCGAGTATAGGTCGTCGGTCAATGGTCGTCTCCGTGGACGTCGGTGAGGACACCGACGCAGCGGACCTCGATCCGGGTCGAGTGCGGCCCGCTCTTGATCTGCAGTGTGAGCCGTTCGCCGTCCTGCACCTCGACCGCCTGCAACCGGCTCGCGGTGAACACACACGGCAACGCGCTGTAGCCGGGGGTTGTCGTGACGAAGCTGACGCCGTCCCACGGTGAGTCGTTCACGTTGATCAACGCTTCGCCGCCGCCCGTCCAGGGTGCAGACCATGTGTAGCCGCCCGCATGAACGTACATCCGGTGGAGCGCATATTTCTGGTTCGGCTCCGACTCGAAGATGATGATCGTGCCGTTTCCGTCCTGGTCGAGCTGCCCTGACTTGACGAACCGCCAGCCTTCTTTCGTGCGTGGCTGCAGTTTGTCGAGGAGCCGTCCGAACATCTGCTCGACCGCGGCGAAGCGGTCGACGACGAACCGGACAAACGACGGGCCGTACTCGAGGCCGTCATTCGAGGAGTATTCGGTCTCGACCTCGGCCGGCTGCCGGTCGGTCGGGCCGGGGCCGATCTCGCTCCTCATGCCGCCAGCCCTTTCAGCTTCTGCTCGAGCGCGTCGACACGGTCACGTTCAGCACCGATCGACCTCGCGAGCACGATCATGTTCAGCGCGACGAGCACGAGCACAACGGCAAACAGCTTCTCGGTGTCGATCATGGTTTCTCCGTTTCGCGTCGCATCATCTGAACGAGCAGGTCGCGGACCCAGCCGCCCCTCGACTTGTACGCCTGCGCGGCCTTCCTGTCCACCCATTGACGCACTTCCAGAGGGAGGCTGGCGGAGATGCTGACTACTTCCACGCCGGACTGTTTGACATTCGGGCCGGTCACGCGGTAACCATGCAACAAATCTAGAGCAAACAGTGGACGGGTGCAAGCGGTACTAGTAAGACCCACGTATATGCAGGGTGTAGATGTTCTCCACGGGGTCGCGCTGATCACGATCTCGTTCCTCTTCATCCGTGCGATCCAGGCCTTGACCGAGCATTACGCGCCCGGTACCGGGGCCGTCAAAGCCGAGCGTTTCCTCTACGGGGGACCCGGTTGACCCGCAACTTTCACAGGAGGCTTAGATGGCCGGTAAGGCTGCAGCAGCTCCGCGGCAGGTGACGATCCCGTTCACCGGGGCAGCGCACGCCTACCGCCGCAAGTATTACACCTCGACCCCGGCGATCTTCGGATCCGCGACGATCGACGCTTCGCCGGCGGCGAACAAGATCTTCGCATACGGGTTCCTTCGTGCGCACGCCGTCCACGTCACGACCGGGACGGCCGCGAGCTCGGGCGGGACGTATGCGACGGGCGGTGTCTGGAACGCGATCTCGAACATGGTCGTCCGTCAGCCGGGCGGCCAGGAGATGTTCGGCGGCCCGAACATGACCGGCTGGCTCTCCTACCTCGCGAACAAGCAGGCCGCGTGGAAGCTCTACTCCGACCCGGCGCTGTACCCGTCGTATTCGAGCTCGGTGACGAACCCGAGCTTCGTTCTGCGTTCGATCTTCGAGATCAACTGTCAGAGCGGCCTCGGTTCGTTGCCGAACCAGAACGATGCGGCGCCGTGGCAGGTGACCGTCGTCCAGAACACCGCGGCCGGCCTGTTCACGACCGCGCCGACAACGACGAACCCGACCTTGAAGTACGACTACTTCATCGAATGCTGGACCGTCCCCTCACCCAGGAACCCGCTCCGCCCGAACGTCAGGCAGATGACGCAGCCGCCCCTCCTCGGGACGCTGAACAAGTGGACGACGCAGCAGTTCCAGGTTCCGGGCGGGTCACAGTTCGACGTGCCGCTCGTCCGCAAAGGAAACTCCTTGCGGAACCTCGGGCTGATTACCTACAACTCGAGCAACGCGCAGATCGCGACGTCGAACTTCCCGAACCCCTTGACGTTGCAGTGGGACGGGACGCTGATCCGCGCAAACGACGACCCGGCGCTGTGGCTCGACGACGAGTACATGGTCCGCGGCGGCGCAGCAGCCGTCACACCGGAGACAGCCGACACCGGCGTCCTCTTCTACAAGATGTCTGACCCCTCCGGCATCGACGTCTCGGCGACCGGCATCGACGGCCTCGGGATGGTGAAGCAGTGGGGCACGACACAGACCTCGACGATCACCGTCGGCGGCACCTGGGGCGCAACCGTCAGCTACATCGTCTTCCTGACCAACGACGTCCAGTACGTGCTCCCGTCCCCGAACCCCTACGCTCTCGCGGCCGGCGAGCCGTTCCTCTCGAACATGGCGCAGCCCTCGGCGGTCTAACGGATGCCTGGCGACATCTACCTGACCGACTACGACTACGGCGCCGGCCTCGGATACGCACCCGGGACCGGCGCCGACCAATACGGCCACCAGGACACCGGTGAGCCCGGCCACACGAGCTTCGTGATCTGGCTCGTCGTTTTCACCGTCGGCAGCCTCGTGATCCTTCACGGCCTGCGGCTCGGCGGGTTCACGTTCGTCTTCCGACGCTGAGAGAGGAGGATTTCGATGCCATCAGTCCACTGGGGTAGCCTGATCGTCGGCGCCGTTCTCGGCCTCGTCGTCTACCACTTCATGAAGAGCAAGGTCGCGGCGTAGCGATGCTCGCCCGGCCCGGCTTCCATACCTCCGAGTTCATCGTCGCCTTGTCGACGGCGATCCTGAACATCGCGAACGCATCCCAGCATTGGGTGACCTGGCAGCAGGCGGTCGGCCCGACCTTGGCGGCGGTCGCGTATGTGCTGTCGCGTGGGTTCGCGAAAACCGAGACGCGGGTAACGGCCGCGCCGAAGTCGTCACCGCCTCCGGGACCCTAGGGTTTCGTGGGTGCAGAGCGTAGAGGAGCGTGTGACCCGTCTTGAGGCCGTGCAGGATGACATACGGGACGATTTGCGCTCTCACGACGCTGACATTCGTCAGCTACGGGACTGGCGGGCCGAGATGATCGGTGCTGCCCGTGAAGGCGGTCGCAGCATGGCGATCCGGTTCACCGTCGCGGGCCTGACCCTCACCTCCGCGAACATCGCCGTGTCGCACTGGTGGCACTGACATGCTGCTCGCGGCTGCGATCGGTGTCGGCATCGCCGGCTTCTCCCTCGTCATCACCGGCCTGAAAGGGTCGCAGACGTTCCCGTTCCATGACCTGATTCTCGGGCATTGGGGACTGACCGACGCCGAGCTCGCGACGCAGACGACGAACGCGAACCCGAACGGGCCGACCTACGCCCCTGTCCCCGGCGGCGGCATCGCACCGAAGGATCCGGTAACGGGGAAGGCTCCGGTTCCGGTATGAGCCCGGAGACCGCCCGCAAGATCGTCGTGCTCTCGGCGCTCGTCGGCGGCGCAGCCGTGATTTGGGCGGGGCAGAAGCAGGGCGCCTCGGCGAAGACGACCTACCGCCGTGTGTGGGGTCTGTTGATCTTGACGGCGGGCGGGGCGATCCTCGCCGATTTCGCGCCGCAGGTCGCCGGCCCGTACATGCTCCTCGTGCTGATGGGGTTCCTGCTCTCGAACAAGGTTGGTCTCGGGATTTTCAAGACCGCCGGCCAGGCGGCATCATCGACACAGTATGCTACGTCGTAGAGGGGAGGGTTCAATGGGTGCGATCAACTCTTTGGGGAACATCATCGGCCTGATCGTCGGCCTCGCGATCATCGCCGTTCTGGCGGCGAAGCCGCAGATCGTCGGCACGTTCTTCAGCGGTGTCTCCGGCGCTGTCTCGGCGGCGAAGGGATAAGCTGACCCGGATGCTTCCGTCGATCCTGACCGAGCCGTACGACCTGCCCTACCAGGCGGGCGAGTCGCCACGCGGCCATGATCCGAACACCGAGCCTGACGGCGGGAACATTCGCGGGTCGGCGTGGAACGCGGACTGGCGCGGCCAGGACTTCTCCCCGAACCAGTACCAGGGGTTCGGCGGCCGCGACGGCACACTGATGGGCGGCCAGCCGACGAGCTGGTCGAGCTACACCGGGCTTGTCGCCTCCGACCCGGAGGTTCACGGATACGGCGGCGGCCAATGGCTCCAAGAGGACTCGATGCACGATCTCCGTGCCGGGTCGACGATCTCGTTCCCGACGCACGGGCAGGCGGGGGAGGGGTTCGACGCGGCGATGTTCGAGATCCCGTTCGACCAGGGCAACGATGTCGGCTGGCAGCAGTGGAACGAGGAGACACGCCGGATGCTCTTCATGGAGCCGCCGACGTACTCGGCACAGACTGATCCCATTTCTGCCGCCGGCTGGCCGTAGGAGACGCTGAGTGGCCGCTGAGACGACACCGGGGAAGCCTGGTCTGATCCACAACAAGAAGGTGATGATCGCGGTCGCGGTCGCCGTCCTCGCCGGTGTCGCCTACTACCTGTATAAGCGTCACCAGAATCAGGCGACGGCGGCGGTGACACCGGCGGCCGACAACTCGACCGCCGACCCGAACGCCTCCCTCGGTTCCGCCGGCCTGTCGCCGACCTCCGGTGACGCCAGCGGGTCAGGGTCGAGCTCCGGGTCGGATCTTTCCGGGATCGAGTCGCTGCTCGCGACCGAGCAGGCATCGAACGCCGCGCTGAACGCGGCGAACGGGAACCTGTACGGCGGCGTCATCACCTCGCAGGAGAGTTTGATCGCCGACCTCGCCGGCAGTGTGCAGACGGTGTCGCAGACCGCTTTGGAGCAGCTCGGGAGCGTGGCCGGGTCGGCGGTGTCGGGCCTCTCGACCGCCGCTGCGAACCAGTCCTCGAAAGCCGCTACGCCGACTCCGCAGGACATTACGCCTCAACCGGCGCAGCCTACGTTGCCCGCAGATGGAGGCGGCGGATCAAGCGTCTACAACCAGCCTCTGATCGGCGGCACCTACACAGACCCGCTCCTCATCAGAACGCCTCAGCCGCCGCCGCCTCAAACGCATGTGAACATTCCTCCGGTCACTCGCGGCGGCACGCACCACGGAGGACTGCAATAAATGGATCTCCGTGCCGCCGACTCGGGCATCGAGCTTTTGGTCGGTGTCGGCGCAGGCACCGGCGTCTTCAGCATGGTCCACTCGAGCCTGTGGTCCGCGCAGAACTTCGGAGACAACCCGGAGTCCGCGTCCTCGTGTAAGTCGTATGGTTGGCTTGCGGCGGGTGCGACGGTCACCGTCACGGGGCTCGGCTCGATCATCTCGAGGAGTGTGTGGCCGTTGCTCGGGGGTTTGCTCGTCTCGATTTTCATGCTGATCGGCTACCGCAGGAGTCTCGCGAAGGCGAACGGGTCAAAGCCGAGGCCGCTCGAGCTCGAAATGGCGGAGGAGGATTACGCATGAGCACGATGTTCGCGAGCGGTGAGGCGGAGCAGGCCTACATCGAGCAGGCCGCCGCCGCCGCCGGCCTGAACCCCGATCAGACGAAGGCGGCTTTAGCGGTGTCGGCGCATGAGGGGATCACGTTGCCGGCCGAAGTCGGCGACGGCGGCACGAGCTTTGGGCCGTGGCAGCTCCACGCCGGCGGGCAGCTGCCGGCGGAGATTTGGGGTCACGGCCCGGACTACTCGCAGCAGTGGGCTAACAGCCCGGCCGGCATCGACTACGCCCTCGCCGGGATCAGGAAGGCGGTCGGATCGTCGACGGGTGCGTCGGCCGTCCACGCGATCGTGTACGGGTTCGAGAAGCCGAAGGACCCGGCGACCGAGACGCTGACCGCGACACAAACCTATTTGCAGGGCGGCGGCCCTGGTTTGGATCAGGCCGGTGTGAACGCCGCCGGATTGGGTGTGCCGGGGACGCAGCAGACGCCGGGGACATCCGCACCGGCGACTTCGACGACACAGGATGTGTCTTTGACCTCCGGCCTGTTCGGCGGCGTCGAAAACGCTTTCGTGCGCGGCGGCGAGATCCTCCTCGGGGTCATCCTGATCGGCATGAGCCTCGCCGGCATCTACCTCGCCCTCGCGAAGGGGAAGACGTCGCCGCTCGCTTTGTTGCAGGCGCCGGCAGGGGCGGCGGGGGCGGCCGACCGGGCGGCTGCAGGCCGGGAGCAGCGGCAGGCATCCCAGGCGACGGCCGCGCAGCGCACACAGAGGACGCAGGTGCGGGAGCAGCGGGCCGCGGAGATCCATACCCATCGGGTTCAGGTCGGACGGGCGAAGGTGCGGCAGGAGCGGGCGAAGGCCCGCCGTGAGGAGGGCTCACGTCCGAAGGTCGCACGGAAACCTCGGACGGTGCAGCTCGAGGCCGATAAGAAGCCGGTGAGGGTCAGCGGTGGCGCCTCCCAGACCGAGAAGATCCCGTTCTAAATGTTTGCTTCGACGACGCACGATGACCTATACTCCCCCTAGAAAGAGAGGATTGAGCAGATGCATTTGAGCGATGTTCTTCATGTGCTCGTCGACCAGGCCCGGTTTGGCGGCGACACGTTCGACGACCAGTACGGCAAGCTGAACGCGCATGCGGCGATCGACGCCGCTTCGGCGTCTTCGGGCTGGCCGACCGCCGACCACATCGAGCCGACCGAGCCGAAAGCGGTTGCGTTCCCGCAGACCGCCGGGATCGACTACGAGAGGCTCGCGGCATTGGTCGCGCAGAACCTCCAGCACGGCACAACGACCGCCGCAACCGGCACGTCCGGCACGTTCGGCACGTCCTTGACGGACGGCACGACGACGACCGAGGCGGACGGCACGGTGACGCATCGGGCAGCGGACGGCACGGTGCTGTCGGTCACTCCTCCGAGCGCAGGTTAGACAGGGAGAGAAAGTGCGGCACCCCGACCAGAGCGGCAGCCTCCACCGGGGCTGCCGCTCCCTCCTTCTCGCCTGATGGCTGACCTCGCGCAGATCATGCGGCGCCTCGCGGACGAGATCGAGGCCGAAGAGAAAGGCGAAGCCACCGCGAAGCAGGAGCAGGCACGAGACGAGCGGATCGAGAAGCTCGAGAAGCAGCTCGCGGGCGCGAGCAGCGAGGAGCGCCAGGAGGCGGTCGAGGAGCTGACCGACGAGGAGTGGGAGCTGATCAAATCCCATCGCAGCGGCGGCAAGTCTGACCCTGAACCCGAGCCCGAGCCTGAACCGAAGCCGGACGAGGAGAAGCGGCCTCGCCAGCGGTTGACGTCGAAGATCCCACAGATCTGGAGCGGCGCCGACGAGCCCGACCACGTCGAGTACCTCGACGAGGAAGGTGCGGTGAAGGTGCGGCCGGGGCGGAAGAAGGGTGTCCCGTACGCGCATGAGATCACCGACCTCGCCGACGACGAGGAGACCGAGGCGGCGTGAAGGCCGAGCGTGTCCTGCGGTTCTTCGAGCGGCTCGCCGACGAGATCGAGGCTTTGAGTGAGCCGCTCGAGACTCGCGCCTACCGTGCCGGCCTTCGCTCCGGCCGGGTGCTGAGCATCATGCGCCGCTACAAGCGCTGGTGGCTCGCCGAGTTCGAGCGCGGCCTGCATGGGTAGGCTGCAGGACTTCCAGGAGGCTCAGGGGCTTTCTGACGCCGGTGTAGCGGCACTTCTGACCGAGAAGATCGGCAAGGAGTACACGGCCGAGCAGGTGTTCAGGACGAAGGCTCGCGGTGACAAGGGGGTGTCGAAGAAGTGGGTTGACGCGCTCGGGTTGCCGCCGCTGCAGGAGACGTTCCGTAGCGCCGACGGTGACGGCTCACCGGAGCCGGGGCCGTCGAACCCGATCGTGAAAGAGAAGGTGAAGGCGCCGGTCCCGGATGAGCTTGACTGGCGGAACGCCCGTGAGGCGGTGATCGCGATCTACGTCTCGATCGGCAAGGGTGTTTCGATGATCACGAAGAAGCCGCATATCGCCCAGGTGTTCGCGCAGGGCGCCCCTGTCCTCGCTGACGACTGGGTTCGGCTCGCCCGCGTCGACGAGCGGACACGGGCGGTGCTGGCGAAGCTGACGGTGGCGGGGCCGGGCGGCCAGCTCGCGATGGATCACATCATTCTTGTCGGGAAGATCATCAGTTTGGAAGGAGGCGCCCGTGGCGGTATCACCATCCCGGACGCAGCGACGCTCGCGGGCGCAGCCGGCGGCAACGGTCACGGTGCCGACAGTGCCGTGGACGCAGCTCGAGCAGCATCTTCGCAGTAACTGGCAGCCGGGCCAGCATGCCACGCTCCTCGGCCCGAACGGCGCCGGCAAATCCCACGTCGCGCTGACGCTCGGAGAGTTGTGTGCTCATACGGTTGTGATCGCGACGAAGCGCCGCGACCCGCTCGTCGCCGAGTTGCAGGCTCGCGGCTACCAGCTCGTCCCCGACATGGACGACATCCCGTTCGCCGAAGTACACACAGAGCAAGGGCCGAGAAGGGTGCCGGTTCACCGGCGGGTGCTCGTGTGGGCGAACCCGCAGACGAAAACAGCGCAGCACCGGATGGTGTTGCAGAAGGCGCAGATCCAGCAGACGTTGAACACCGCGGAGAGGCAGGGGTCGTGGTGCATCGTCCTCGACGAGACGATGTGGCTCTACGGGAACCTCGGGCTCCAGGCGGAGCTCGACAGCATGTGGTTCCAGGCCCGCTCGAGCCAAGTGTCCGTCGTTGCGTGTGCGCAGCGGCCGGTGCAGGTGCCGCG
>Ga0265338_10010644_pt1 | contig 10750 bp, 10 predicted proteins | sample 42126metaG_FD_193579 | JGI IMG/M metagenome (GOLD analysis project Ga0265338, IMG submission 193579) | Rhizosphere microbial communities from Carex aquatilis grown in University of Washington, Seatle, WA, United States - 4-21-26 metaG | ecosystem: Host-associated > Plants > Roots > Rhizosphere... | reverse complement strand
TTTAGTGCCAGCCGGTGTGTCCAATGACATGGCCATGACCGTGAAGGGGAGGTTGGCAAACGTTGAATTTTCCTGTTGTTTCTCAGGGAGTTGCCGCGCTGCAAGCCGTTGGGCGACAAAAAAGCCGTTCCGCATCGCAACTTGAGATGGAATTGCGGAAACGTTGAAAACAAAAGCGTTTTGGACTGAGGGCGACTCGTCGAAACGTCAATCCGAACACTGCCAGACACGTAACTGAAGAAATCGGTTCTTTAAGTTACGTATGAAAACAAAACACATCGAAGTCAGAAAAGGCGGGAACGTCAGGGTCAGAATTTACATCATCACGAGGCGGAAAAATGGCCAAGCATATACCGAATACAAAGTCGTCGATTATTTCAGCACCCCCCCAAAGCGCAAACTGTGGGCTTTCGCCGAGGAAACCGAAGCTCGTCAAAAGGCAACTGAGCTTGCCGAATCAATTGCCAAAGGTCAGCAAGAACCAGCACAATTAGCTGAATACCAAAGACGAGATTTCGTCGAGGCTGTGGACTTGCTCAGGCGGTATGAATTAGACCTCAAAACGGCAGTCAGCCTGCTTTGCGAAGCGATTGACATCATTGGCGGGCAGCCTGGGCATTTGCGGATCGCAGCCCAATTCTACAAAACCAACCGCCCTAGTAAGCCATTCGAGCCGAAACAGACTGACAATGCTGTGGCGGAGTTCCTAGCAACACAAACGGGAATCGTCTGCCAGCGGAGGCATCAGGCTTTAACCTGCTATTTGGGCCAATTCCTGAAGGTGTTCAGTGGCAGGAAGCTGGACCAGGTAAACCAGTGCGACGTGGAGGCATTACTGGAGACGAAGAAATGGTCGCCAAAAACGACCAACGACTTCCTGGGCATGATTGGGCTGCTCTACAAATTCGCCCAGAAGGGCTACCGCAACTGGGTGCCCGCTGGCTTCAACCCGGCAAAGGATATTGATCGCTTGGCAATCGGCGAGGGGGATGTGGAACTCATGGAACCAGACGAGGCGGAACAGATGCTTGCACGCATACACCCAGATTTAATCCCCTTCCTGGTGCTTTGGTGCTTCACTGGATGCCGAAAGGAGGAGGCAGCCCGTGTAACGTGGCAGCAGGTAAATTCTGCCTTGAAGACAGGCGAGTTGGAACTACGAAGGGATCAAACCAAAAACGGTCGAGCCAGAAGAAAACGTGGCGCTCGCAAAATGCCGCTGCTACCAAACGCCAGAGCATGGCTCGAATGGTGGCTGCGCAAGCATGGACCGAGTGATTCGGAGATGGTGCTACCGCTCCGCTGGAATACCTTGAGCCAATTGAGCGACTTGCCCAAGTTCATCCGACGTAACACGGGCATCACCTGGAAGGAAAACGGGCCACGCAACAGTTACATCTCTTATCGAAGCAAAATCACGGGCAACGTCGTGGATGTAGCCGATGAGGCCGGAAATAGCCCTGCAAAAATTGAGCGTCATTACCGGGCTAAATCTGTGCTGCTGGAGACGGCACACGCCTGGTTCAACGTAATGCCGCCCCCTGACGGCAACATTGTGCCAATGCCAGAGCCAAAAGCGGTACCAGAGTCAGAATTGGCCGCTCCAGTCGCCGGACGCTTCAGTTTTGCCAATAATTGACCCAGGTATGAATCGAACACAACGACCGGAGGCTGATGTCTCCGCCCGCGATGACGGGCTGGATTTCGACTCCGAACCTGGCTATTACACCGATGTTTACTATCCAGACCAGTTGCCCGGTGAAGCGGAAACTGCGTATCGGCTGCGGGTAACATTTACATCCGAGGGCTATGCAACCAAGACGATTCTGGCGGCATCAACGCATCCGGTCTGGGTGATTCATGCCAGACGCAAAGACGCCCCACGGATCGTTGAGCATCGACTTTTCTTTCGACACATCCAGAATTTGTTGCGCGGGGCCGGATTCAATCTGCGGGGAGATGAGCTTACGATTGACCGAAAGGGCGATTCGATATTGGTGGCTTTTCAGTGGAAGGGTTCGCCGATAGACTACGCGGCAGGTTTACGTCAGGCGGAGCAGGACGCTGCGGAATTTGCGGAAATGCCCTTGTGAAGGCCAATATGACAGCCAAAACGGCCACACCGTACATCTCCAAATCAAAATTTCTTTGGGGCCAGCAATGTCACAAGCTGCTCTGGGCCGCTTATCACGCCAAAGACCGCATTCCGCCGCCCGATGCCCAATCTCAGGCCATCTTTGACCAAGGCCACGAGGTCGGCACGCTGGCTAAGAAATTGTTCCCAGATGGAATTGAAATTGGCCAGGGCGTGTACGACCTGGATGAAGTTTTGAGACTCACGCAGCAGGTGGTGAAAGCTCGTAAGCCGTTGTTTGAAGCCGCGTTTAGCCACCAGGGCGGTTATGCCAAAGTCGATATTCTGAATCCGGTTGCTGGCGGTGCCTGGGACCTGATCGAGGTCAAATCGAGCACGTCAGTCAAAGATGTTTACATTTTTGACCTGACCTTCCAGGCATTCGTTTATGCTGGTGCCGGGCTGAAAATTCGGCGCTGCATCTTGATGCTGATCAACCCAGATTTCATCCGCCACGGCGACGTTGATCCGGCCAAATTCTTCGTTCGCCATGATGTGACCGATAGGGTAACGGCAGCGTCCCACCGGATCAAACCACGCTTGGAGGACATGTTTCGCACAATCCGACTCCAGGAAGAACCTGATGTTAAAATCGGCCCGCACTGCGACAGTCCATACTCCTGCCCGTTGCATGATCATTGCTGGAACTTTCTCCCGGAAGGCAATGTAACGACCCTTTACCGGGGCAAGGCAAAGGGGTTTAAGCTGCTGGCCGATGGCATCCTCAACATCAAAGACATTCCAGACGGGTTCCCGTTGACCGAAAACCAAGGAATCCAACGTCGGGTTGCCGTCACTGGCCAGCCACATGTCAGCAAGCCCGCAATCCAGGCATTCCTGCGTCAGATCAAGTACCCCGTCAGTTTCTTGGATTTTGAGACTTTTGCCACTGCCATCCCGCTGTTCAACAACACGTCGCCGTTTGAACAGGTGCCGTTCCAATTCAGCCTTCATATCGTCAGATCGCCCGACAGCCAACCGGAGCACCGAATGTTCCTGGCCGATGGCCGGGATGACCCACGGCTGGAATTCCTCCAAAGGTTACACGATTGGCTGCCGGAAACTGGATCAATCGTCGTTTACAATCAGCAATTTGAGCAGAGCCGCTTGCGTGAATGCTGCCAGTTGCACCCGCAGTTCAAGAGTTGGTTGACCGGGGTCGAGACCCAGTTTATTGACCTTCTGAAGCCGTTTAGGGCCTTCCGATACTATGGGCCGGGCCAATGTGGATCAGCGAGCATGAAAAGCGTACTCCCGACGTTGGCGGGCCACAGTTACGACCATTTGGCCATCCAGGAAGGTGGCACTGCCAGCTTGGAGTACCTCCGAGTTCATTTTGGGGACGTTCCTGAAGCCGAACGGCAGCGGGTACGACGGGCGTTGGAGGCTTATTGCGGCCAAGACACATTTGGGATGATCTGGATCGTGGAGGCGTTACAGGGGCTTGTGCCCCAATAGATCATAACGATTGCCGCTGATCGAAGATTAACGTTTTCCAAAATGATCACATGTTGACAAGGATGTGGTCGGGTGCGGTTTTTCGCACTTCGCGTGCTTCACCTATTGACGCAGTGTTCTTCCGGGTCAATACATTCGTGATGCTCTTGGTGATCGGCCATTCTGTCGTTCAGCGTTGATGGTGACGAAACCTCGCGCCAGATAAACTTTGCAGGCGGAAATCGGTATGCCGTCAACAGGTGATCCTGCGATCCACACAATTATCCCCGCTGGCAGTCTTCAGAGCCTCATAATGTCCCAGTTTCGTTGCGCAGGCGATTTTGTTCTGTAAGCCATGCCAGTAAAAAATGTTCATTCGCCTGCTTTAAAAAATACCAAGGAAGCAAAGCATAACATGTTGCGTCATCGCAGGTCCGTGGCAGCAGCCCATACTGAACAACTTTCATGAAAACCATCCTAAAGGGCGTCAAACTGAAAGAGGTCGAAGACGTGATTTTGGCGATGCACGAAAATCCTCTTGTCGGGGACATCATTCCACCCGCTTGGCATCAGAATTTTCCTGTCTGCGGTGACATACGCCACGGACAAAAGGGTCGTACAAAGCGAAAGGGAGCCCCCAGGCGAAGCCTCCAGCATTACCTCAATATGCACTTACTGGCTTACATTCTTAGTTGGTATAGGCCGAAATCCTTGGACGACGACCACGGGCCGGAAGAGATGTTGATAACAAAGAAGTTCGACGGCGATCTGCTGAGGATTAACCTGAAGACACTGGCTCTTGACTGGCGGTGTAAAAAAGAACAAATCAGCGCAGGTTTGACCTATTTGGAGAAAATAGGTGTAATTCGGAGGACATATTCCAATTTCGACTTCTTCGGAACTGATGTGAAAAAGGTCGTTTTTGTGCTGCCGATTATGGAGACAATCAAGGAACTGAACCTGGAGCAGGAAGAAAGTAAATGTTTACAAAATTCAGTAGAATCTCAGCCTCTTGCGTTTGAAGCGCAAGATCGTCGTAGCTTCAAGCGCAAAATGGTCGTAGCTTCAAGCGCAACATCCTCCACGCCTGAAGCGCAAAATGGTCGTAGCTTCAAGCGCAACCTTTCCTATTCCAAACTGAATACAAAATATACCAACACTACTCCAAAGGCGACTGAGAGTGGTGTTGGTGGTGAAAATGATCTGGCCGCTGACGCGGCCAGGGAAACAGCAGACGTAGGGGCATGTTTCATGATCAGGTGGTGTCAGGAATACAAGAAGTGGTTTGGAGCACCCTATCTTCAGCAACCCGGCGAAGCCGTACAAGCCAGGAAGGTAATCAAAGAGTTGGATTGCAGACCAAAGGACCTGCTGGCCTACGCTTTCAGGATGTGGGTCAACACCACAGATTTTGATGAAATCAACCAGAACGGGTTTGATCCAAAGTTTTATCAGATCAAAGGCAGCCGGAGTGTCAGGTTTTTCCTCAGTAATCTTACAGCCATAGCCAATGAACAGAAACAACAACTGGATTGCGCCATCCCGGTCCTGGAGCCAGATTACCGCAAGCTTATGGCAGAAGTAGCCGTAGGCCGCCCCGATCCATGCTGACGTTGAATCTTACCTGGATTAACCCATGCCAGTTGTGCTGATGCAGTTCTCCAAGGGTTGATCATGTCAGCAAGGGCTGCACATTCTTAATGTGAAAAAGTTCAATTACGCATGAATATTATCCTAATTTGCAACCACTTAGCTATTCCTGAAAAAATAAAGCTGTGTCAATAGGGAAAATGTTTCCTATAAACTGATCTGTGAGACAGTCACAGACCGAACTTTCCGTCCCGCCGCTGGTGCAACTTCAAACCGGCTGAGCGTTATGTATCAGACGCTAAGGTGGTCAGAGACGAAGCCCCGGAACTTCACCAACAAATCAAATCTGGAGAGATAACCTTGCGTATGGCCCAAAATCGATTGGCTCAGAAGACAGCCACAACACCAACAACCGCTGAAGTGGACGGTGTGAATACCGAACAGGAATTGGCAGATGGAATACCCACCTTGGATGTCAAACCCAAACCCCACTGCAAATGGGGAAAAGGCGCTCTGACCATAGTCGTATGGGATCACCAGGAGAACGGAGATGAACCGGCGCAATTTTACAGTCAAAGTGCATATCCTAACATTGTTTCGTTCGACATCTGGCAACCAGGCAAATGCCATCAACTTCAGAATGACATGGGTGACTACCAGGCACTTCTGACTCTGCTCATTGACGACGAATCAACTCATGATCATGGCGCGATTCGAGTTCGGACAACTACGCGCTTTGTGTCTGTACTCCAAGCCGGACAAATCCCAAAGTCAAAATTTACTCTTAATGGCGTGCTACGCTTGCCCGATTTACTTGAACAGGTGGAGAAGGGATGGCCCACCGCCCGTAAAGTGCTGTTCGGCATTCCAGCTCGCAGGAGGTGGGAAGTTTACATCAGGCCAAAGCGTACACAATAGGTGACAGTTCCACAAAACTGTCTCGGTCGCCGGTATTTTTGCAGCGCACGCGGTCGCACTCCTGATAAGCTCAACTTGCTGACCGGCGTTGGCCATAGCGGCGCTATGCAATACGGTGAACTGACGGGTCTTGACTGTCGGAACAATAGAGGTAGCTTGAAACAGCGAAAGGCATCCTATGCACGGCTTGGTTCTTCAGCTTATTGTTTACCTCATAATTCTGTTCATGATCGCGGTGTTTTGCGCCGCCTGGCTGTGGTACATCTGCCGCCGCCCTATGCTCGAAGGTGTCCAGGCAGCGATGAGCGGGGTCCGTTAATTGCCATATCACATGCCCATCAAACGACAATCAATTCCGCCGAGCCTGTATCAGTATCTCGTTATCGAGTGTCGAGGGGTGTGCAGTCTGTGCCATGAAAACATTATTTCCAACATCCATCATATTGTTCCTGCTGCTGAAGGCGGGCCGAGCAAATATGAGAATTTGATACCACTCTGTGCTTCATGTCACTCGAAAGTACATAAGACTTCGATTGGCCGACAGCGGCTAAGATTGGAAAAAACAAGGTGGACACGTCAATGCGTGGACATCTTATCTCACCATCTTTTGAACGCCACCGATGCTGAACACCGCAAGAAACAGCTTCTGATGGCTTTTGACGTACTGGAAAACATCAAGGAATTTGAGGGGTTTCAATCGCGCCTGGAGGAACAGCTTCGGCATGACACCCTATTCACGAACTTCTTCCGAGTTGTACGGCACGACATTTGCAAACGTGTGGACGCAAGCGGCAATTGTGAGGGTTCTGAAACTCAGGTCTTTTCCCCCTTTGTTCCATTCACAGGTCGCCACTTCTATCGTTGTGCTGATTACGGTGTGTCAAGCAAGACCGTGGCCTTTGAAGTGAAAACGCGAATGCGTGGACGCTCTATTGGTGCAACAACATCGCTGCTACAAGATGAGCCATGCAAAAAAATATACAAGGTCGCCTTTGAGTTGCCGATTCCAGCTAAGCGTCTCGTGGAAATGGAACTCAGCTATTTTTGGCCAAAAGCGTGGAGGCTTCGGGAAGATCGTTACACCTACGACGTTTTGGCCTGGGCAGAAAAAGTCAATTATGAGATGATTTTCTCGCGTTCGGTCCAAGTGAAGCGGGTTAGCACTTCGTTCATAGACATTTTCAAACGAGAATGGCCCGATATTGGCACATCACGAATCACCAGAAACGGCTTTCAGTGGACGGGCGCACGACTTCCGATGTTTTCCTGTATTGTTATCAAGTATGAGGCCAACGTAGCTGCGTAAACATTACTGCCCATCACATGGGACGGCTTCGGCGTCTCCTCGCCGCAATCCCACCTGTTGGTAGGATCATCAGCAAAATCAAAAGACTGTAGGCGGCGTCCGGTAAACCACGAGAACTCAGCCAGGGTGGGATGTTCACCTCAAGCTGGCTACTATTTAGCTGCCGTTAGTTTTTGCGAGAAAGAGGGTCACACGTTCGGACTCGATACGGGTTTCGACAAACGGTTTTGCGACTTAATGGCTGATCTCATGCGGCAGGCTGTGTGACGACTCTGGATCGGACGATGGATTTGAGGCCTTACCCGTCTTGAATCGCAGAACCGGTTGTGCCGGAATCTGGACCGGGCCGCTAGAGAGCATTCGTCGCTGAGAATACAAGATCGAACGCTCGCTTGCCACGAACGGCGTGGAAGACAATGTTACCGTTGCAAACCACAAGAAATAAGATGGAAATCCAGTCCTCTGAATATCGCCATGTGACAAGAGCTGCAACGAGGTAAACTATAACATTTGCAAACATCAGTTTACGTGTCGAAAGCAAGTATGGCTCGATGAGAGCAAGAATGTCCTTGTTGTCATCACGGTTGGCAACAGTTTTGCGATACTGGTTTTGGAATGCAAACCAAGTTAGGGTCAGGAACACTACGAAAGCGATGAAGAAGCAGGGGGTGGGGCGTCCGCAAGCAAATGTGTATCGCGTGTGTTCCACAGTAGCAAAATAGATAACAAAGTATTCACAGAGTCCTAGCAGTATAGGAATCCAGGAATCCGAGTAGCCCAATGGCCACTTGAAGCAGATTGAGCCGATGGCATACTCATGCCATGTAACAACAATCATCTGGATAACAATAGTATAGGTCAGAATGCAGAGCAGCCATGCTGTTGGGGAAATCGGAGCAAAAATTGAAATCGGCTTCAGTGCAGTGGCGAAATAACCGAGTGCCAAGGACTGAATAATGCTGACCATCGTCATGTAAAATGACGCATTGGCCATGCTTGATCGTTCGCGGAAAGTTTTCACAGTAATTGTATTGGTTTAATCAAATTTTGAGGTCAACAGCGTTCAAAGATTTGACATATCTGCGAATTATTCGACGCGGAAAGAGACGGACAGCAAATGCACGGAAGCGATTGCGCAAACCCGGAACCGCTACAATTTGTCCATGCCGGAACGCACGATGGCCATAACGTGCAACTGCTTCAGCCGATGCGGAACCTTTCGATACGTAGGGTGTGCCAAGAATGCTCGCTACGGAGGCGAAGTTGGTTTTCACTGACCCCGGACAAAATGCTGTGATTTTGACGCCCTTACCGGTTGTTTCCTCAGCAATGGCTTCGCTGAATGAAAGTACGAATGCTTTGGTCGCATAATAGACTGCCATGCCGGGGCCAGATTGGAACGCAGCAGCCGAGGCTACATTAAGCACACCGCCGCGTCGTCGTTCAATCATTCCTGGAAGAAACAATCCCGTAAGGTGTGTCAACGCCACAACGTTTACCTGCACCATTTCAAGTTGTCGCTGGAGAGGTAGTGCTACAAATTGACCACGGGCACCAAATCCAGCATTGTTAACAAGCACGTCCACAATGATGTTGTCAGTTTTAAGTTCGTTGAAAATGCGCTCAGGAGTTTCTGGCTTAGCAAGGTCGGCAATCAGAATTCGCGTATCGACACCGTGTGTTTTATGCAATTTATCGGCAAGAGATTGGAGGGCTTGTACATTGCGAGCCACAAGAATGAGACGACAGCCATCGGCGGCGAAGCATTTTGCCAACTCCATGCCAATACCAGATGAAGCACCAGTGACTAAAACGGTTTCATTACTCATATAGCGGAATGCAGAACCATGCTGCCGGTGGCAACATCAAGCGAAAACATTGCTTTGATCTTGTTCACCCGCACACAATGAAACTTAACGATTTACCTATCCACTACAATTTATCGTCCTCTTTGGAAACCAAAATTAAAGTTGTTTAACTGATCGATGCCCTAGCCACGCCAGAACCGTCATGTCAGCAGTGTAACCGGAACTGAAACGGTCAACCACCAGGTTGGACCGGAGATCAATCTTTGCCAAACAGAGGATTAAAGGCTGTTTTTGCCTTGGGCCTTCGCCTTTGCCCACCGCGCCTTGGCGGCTGCCGCAATTTTCGCACGGCCCGTCGCGCTCATTTTGCGTCTGGCCTTCTTCACCGGCTTCGTGGTTGACTTCCGTCCTGTGACTTTCGCCCAACGCGCCTTTTGGGCGGCAGCGATCTTGGCCCGACCAGCGGCGCTCATCTTCCTTTTCGGAGCGACAGCATTTTCAGCGTGGGTTGGTACTCCCACAATCCGTCTTAACTCCTTGTGGAGTGACTCGATTTTGTCCTTGAGATTAGCGGCTTTACGTAACTGTTTTGAACTTAGATTTAACATGCAGCCAGTTGGATGGATTTGAAACGGAAAGTCAAGCACGCGGCTGCGGCGCTCGATGAACCCGGTGCGCCGATCTGCGTGGCAACGGTTGGTGCCTGAGTCGAACCAAATGCGCCTTATAGCCTTGGCCCAGGGTAGCAGTGCAGGTACATTATGGAATCGCGTGTGTGTCAAAGCCTAGCAACGTTTGGAATCTTGAATTGCATACATCAGGTCGGCGACGGGTTAATGCTTGGCCGGGGACGACCGAGCGCGTCGAACAGAAAGCGCATGTACGCTTCGATCATCATGATCGACATGTCACGGATTGTGGGGATCATGACCACTGGTTCCAACATCGTGAAATGGGCAAGCTGCTTGTTGCTCCATTCATGGACCTGGAGAAATAGTGGCTCCGGTACAGTCGAGATCACCAAGGCGGCAACCGTTGAAAATTGTGCGGGAGTCACCACTGGCAGTCCGAAATTCTCAACTCCTAAATCATCAGGGCGGCGGGATTTTAATGGCACCAGCCGGTGGGTGCTGTGGTCACAAGTCAGTCCGAAGAATTCCAGCGACCGGCGACAATCGAGAATGGCCATGCGAAAAACAGGGGTAACAAAGAAACCGCAGTTGGTGCCGGGGATGTGGACTGGAGGTAATTGACCTTCGATATGCACAGTTACTCTTGGCGCAGGAAGCTTGGCGTTACCGTATAAAATGAGCAGGTCAGCCAGATGTCGGGCCATGCTGAAATTGTCCAGCGTCTCCTGGACAATGGTGTCGAGGCGTTCTTGTTGTTTTTCAGGATTCAGAATCGTTGGCACGATCTGGATTTCAACACGCCGAGCCTGACGAATCAAGCTGTCCGAGCGACTTGGCCAGGATTATCATGTGAGTCGTGCTGGCATCCGCCAGCCTTGATACCGGACAATGGAGGCACCACCTTGACACGCACTGGTATCTGAGC
>Ga0265338_10010643_pt1 | contig 10750 bp, 9 predicted proteins | sample 42126metaG_FD_193579 | JGI IMG/M metagenome (GOLD analysis project Ga0265338, IMG submission 193579) | Rhizosphere microbial communities from Carex aquatilis grown in University of Washington, Seatle, WA, United States - 4-21-26 metaG | ecosystem: Host-associated > Plants > Roots > Rhizosphere >... | reverse complement strand
GCACGTGGGGGTGAACCGACCTTGCGCACCGCGGGCACGTGACCGACCGCGCCGTCCCCACGCACGTGGGGGTGAACCGACCTTGCGCACCGCGGGCACGTGACCGACCGCGCCGTCCCCACGCACGTGGGGGTGAACCGTGGAAAAGCAGTTTGCAAACGACAAAGGAGACGCCGTCCCCACGCACGTGGGGGTGAACCGCCGCCCGTTGACCACTGCGTGGTCAGGTCCGCGCCGTCCCCACGCACGTGGGGCTGAACCGATCCAGGCGTTCAAGGAACAACTAGCGAAGCCGCCGTCCCCACGTGTCGGTCGCCAGGCACATGGGGGCAGCGGCTGACGTTTTCGCCAGGGTCATGGTGCCAGCAAATCGCCAGGGTCATGGGGCCACCTCGTGACCTGAGCGAAGGCTGCCCCGGGCATCAAGACCAGGGAAAAGGAGACCGCCAGGCAGCCGCGCGACGGCCGCCGGGAGGTCGCATGAGCTTTCGGGTGATCAAGATGCAAGACGTACGAGAGGTGTTGCGCCATCGACAGGCAGGGCAGAGCGCGCGGCGGATCGAGCGCGAGACCGGACTGGATCGGAAGACGGTCGGTCACTACTTGGAGCAGGCCAGCGAGCAGGGGTTCGAGCCGCAAGCCACGGTGACCGACGAGTTCCCCGGCGTCGTCGGAAAGCAGGTGCAGGCGCGGCCACTGCCCGGACCGTCGGAAGCGTGGCAGTCGCTCGCCGGCCATCGCGCTCGGATCGAGGCATGGCTCGACGGTGAGCCGCGGTTGACCGCCTCGAAGATCGACGTCGCGGAGACCATGACGCCGCGCGAAGTAATCACTCTCTCGGAGACCCGGAAGAAAGGGTTTCTCCTCGCGCACCTTGCCGTCTTTCTTGACGACGAAGCGCAAGCCGACGCCGGCGCGCGTGATAAACTTATCATCCATGGGCGAGCTTGCCGAGCGCCAGCGACCGCTGCACCGCGAAGAATACGAGCGGATGATCGATGCGGGCTTCTTCCGCGACGAGCGGATCGAGCTGATACGGGGGGTTATCGTAGAGATGAGCCCACAGAACATGCCGCACTCGGGGGCAATCCAGGTACTGACGCGCTTGCTTGTGCCACCGCTGGTCGGACGCGCCGACGTGCGCGTCCAGCTCCCCTTCGCGGCCGGCGAGGACAGCCTACCTGAGCCCGATCTCGCGGTGGTCGAGCCGAGATACTTCCGGGGCGGTCACCCCGACCACGCCTTTCTGATCATCGAGGTCGCCGACGCATCGTTGAAGTTCGACCGGCAAGAAAAGGCCGAGCTGTACGCCCGCGCTGGCGTACCGGAGTACTGGGTCGTCAACCTCATCGACAAGATCGTCGAGCAGCACAGCGATCCGGCGGGCGGCAGCTACACGCGCGTGACGCCGTACCGCCCCAGCGAGACGCTGGCGCCGCTGGCGTTCACGGACGTCGCCGTGCGGGTGGCTGAGGTGTTCGGGGAGTAGTGATTCGTACCCGGGCAGCGTGCCCGTGGGGGGCGATCGGTCCCCTTCAACACCGAACCGAACAACCGCTCAGCGCGGCCGCAGCTCGGGCGGGATCGCGGCCAGCAGCGGGTTTTCTCGATCCCGCTTCGACAGGATCGGATCGACGGCGCCCCAGTCGACGCCCAGCGCGGGGTCGTTCCAGAGGATGCCGAGCTCGTCGCTGTTGTCGTAGTACTCGTCGACGAGGTAGGTCATGAACGAGTCGGCCAGCGCGTAGAAGCCGTGCGCGATGCCCTTGGGGATGTAGAGGCCGATGGGGCGGTCCTGCCCGAGCTCCAGCACCTGCGCCACGCCGAAGGTCGGCGAGGTCGTGCGGAAATCGTAGAGCACGGCGCGCACGTGCCCCGAGGGCACCCCCCACAGATCGGCCTGTTTGCGGTGGTAGTGCAGGCCGCGCAGCACGCCCTTCTTCGAGAACGAGCAGTTCCCCTGCACCATCTCGCGCGCGCCGGCGGGCAACCAGGTGCGGCGATAGCTCTCGAAGAAATAGCCGCGGTCGTCGCCGAACGACTTGAAGGGAACTGCGATCACGCCTTCGATTTTCGGAAGTGCAGTCATGTGGGTCAGCTCTCCGACTTGATGAACGCGCGCGCCGCCTCTTGCCAGGTGGACAACGTGTCGAGCCCGCGCAAGCGCAGCATGCGGTTGTCGAGGATCGACCGGCGCGGGCGCGGCGCCTTCAGCGGCAGCGCCGACGTCGGCAGCGGGTCGACGCGGCTCGCGGGCAGGCCCAGCTCGGCCGCCATGAAGCTCGCGAACGCCGCCCAGCTGGTCTCGCCCTGCGACGTGCAGTGGTACAGACCGAAGTATGACGTGCGCGCAAGCGCCGCCGACGCGCGCGCCGCATCGACGACCCACGTCGGTGACCCGAGTCGGTCGCGGTCGGCGCGCACGGTCTCGCCCGCGCGCAGGCGGCGCAAGATCGTCGACGGGAAGTTGCGTCCGCCTCGACCGTAAAGGCAGCCGACGCGCAACGTGAACAGCCGCCGCGTCGCCGCCGCCGCGAGCTCTTCGCCCGCGACCTTGGACCGCGCGTACAGGCCCTGCGGCGACGGCGGGTCGAACTCGTCGTAGGGGCGTTCGCGCTCGCCGTCGTACACGAAGTCGGTCGAGTAGTGCACCAGCACCGCGCCGGCGGCGTCGGCGGCGCGCGCCAGCGTCTCGGGCGCGATCGCGTTGGCCCGATAGGCGACGTCGGGCTCGGTCTCGGCGCGGTCGACGTCGGTGTAGGCGGCGGCGTTGAAGATCACGTCGGGCGCGTACTTCGCGACCGCGGCGCGCACGGCATTGGCGTCGGCGATGTCGCAGCCGGCGCGGTCGAGCGCCGCGCGCAGGTCGTAGCCGGCCTGCGGCAGCACCGCGGTCAGCGCCTGCCCCAGCGTCCCCTTGGCGCCCAGCACCAGAGCCTTCACGTGGTGGTCTCCTCCGCTGCTCACGAGGTGGGCGCCCGCCCCGCCAGCGCCGAGCGCACGTCTTCTTCGTCGGCCCGCACCATCATCTGCACCAGCTGCCGGAACGTGACCTTGGGCGCCCAGCCGAGCGCCTTGCGCGCCTTCTGCGCGTTGCCGCGCAGGTGATCGACCTCGGTCGGCCGGAAGTAGCGCGGGTCGATCTCGACGTACTTCTGCCAGTCGAGGTCGAGCACGCCGAACGCCACCTCGCACAGCTCGCGCACCGAGTGCGATTCGCCCGTGGCGATCACGTAGTCGTCGGGCTTTTCCTGCTGCAGCATGGTCCACATCGCCTCGACGTAGTCGCCCGCGAAGCCCCAGTCGCGGCGCGCCTCGAGGTTGCCGAGGTAGAGCTTGCTGTCCAGGTTGTGGCGGATGCGCGCGGCGGCGCGCGTGACCTTGCGCGTGACGAACGGGATGCCCCGGCGCGGCGACTCGTGATTGAACAGGATGCCGCACGAGATGTAGAGGCCGTAGGCGTCGCGGTAGTTCTGGCACAGCTGGTGCGCGAACACCTTGGCGCAGGCGTAGGGGCTGCGTGGAACGAACGGCGTGGTCTCGTCCTGCGGCGGAGCCGCAGCGCCGTACATCTCGCTCGACGACGCCTGGTAAAAGCGCGGCAGCGGAGCCAGCCCCGAGTCGCGGATCGCCTCGAGCAAGCGCAACGTCCCCATGCCGACCGCCGACGCGGTGTACTCGGGCACGTCGAAGCTCACGCGCACGTGGCTCTGCGCGCCCAGGTTGTAGATCTCGTCGGGCCGCACCGCCTGCAAGATGCGCCGGAGCGAGCTACCGTCGTCGAGATCGCCGTAGTGCAAGCGCAGGCGGTAGTTCGCGGCATGCGGGTCCTGGTAGATCGGCTCGAGCCGCTCGGTGTTGAAGGAGCTCGAACGACGAAGAACGCCGTGAACCTCGTACCCTTTGCTCAGCAGCAGCTCGGCCAGGTACGAACCGTCCTGCCCGGTGATGCCGGTGATCAGCGCTCTCTTCATCCGTCTGTCCTTGCGTCCTTTCCGGCGTCGATCCGGTGTTGGTGCTCCTCGTAGTACTTTACCGTCTGCGCAATCCCTTGGGAAAAGGGCGTGCGGGCGCTGAATCCGAAGCGCGCCTTCGCGCGCGAGACGTCCAGGCTGCGCCGCGGCTGGCCGTTGGGCTTGCTGGTGTCCCAGACGAACCGGCCCGTGAACCGGGCGGCGCCGGCGACGAACGTCGCCAGGTCGCGGATCGAGATCTCCTGGCCGCTGCCCAGGTTCACGGGGTCGCTGGAATCGTACTTTTCCGCGGCGAGCAGGATGCCCTCGGCGGCGTCCTCGACGTACAGGAACTCGCGCGTGGGCGAGCCATCGCCCCACAGCTCGACCTCGGCTTCACCGCGCTGCCGCGCCGACACGAATTTGCGGATCATCGCCGGGATCACGTGTGACGTGTGCAGGTCGAAGTTGTCGCGCGGGCCGTAGAGGTTCACCGGGAACACCACGACGCTGTTCGTGCCGTACTGCTCGCGGTAGGCCTGCGACTGCGCCAGCATCATCTTCTTCGCGAGGCCGTAGGGCGCGTTGGTCTCCTCGGGATAGCCGTTCCAAAGGTCGTCCTCGCGAAACGGGATGGGCGCGAACTTCGGATAGGCGCAGATGGTTCCGGCCGCGACCAGCTTGGGCACGCGCGCCAGACGGCACTCCTCGATGAGCTGCGTGCCCATCATCAAATTCTCGAACAGGAACCGGCCGGGGTTGTCGCGGTTGGCGCCGATGCCGCCCACGCGCGCCGCCAGGTGGATCACCAGGTCGGGGCGCGCGTCGGCCAGCAGCCGGGCGCACGCGGAGCGCTGGACCAGGTCGTACTCCCGCGAGCGCGGCACGAACACCGACGCGCCCGCCGCCTGCAGCCGCTCGACGACGAAGCTACCCAAGAAGCCGGCGCCGCCGGTGACGACGACACGTCTGCCCTGCCAGAAGGTCTCCATCGAGTGCGGGCCGATTATACGGGATCGGGCTATTTGTCCACATTCACCGGCGCGCGCAGCGGCCGCCGTCCCGCGGCCACCTCGGCGGCCAGCGCGGTGAGCTCCGCCAGCGACGCGGTGCTGTCGGCGCCGCCGCTGACGCCGCCCGGCTTGACGGTCGCGCCGTAGGTCGTGACCACGAACAGCCGAACGACCTCGGCCCGCTCCGCCGGGACGGTCGCCGCGTACGCCTCGACCAGATCGACGATGTCGCGCGGGGGATGGCCGCGCAGAGTGGCGCGCTCCCAGGACGTGATCAGCTTGGCCTGGAAATTTCGGAACGGACCGAGTACGGCCGCCGGGCTGACGCCGGTCGGGACGCGCTCCGACACGAACGGTGCGTAGATCTCGGCGGGCGCGACGTGACGTCCCACGCTCTTCGACTGCGCCATCCGGTAGATCACCGTCGCCGCGACCCCGGGGTCGGCCAGCATCTCGGCGGCGCTGCGCAGTTGCGGCCGGCCCACGCCCGTGGTGGTCACGAAGCGGTTCTGCCGGACCGCCGCGAACAGCTCGCGCTGCGCCAGCGTGCCGGCGTCGGGCGGCAGCGTGCCGCGCGGGCCCTCGCCGGTGCGCCACTCGCGCGCGATCACCTCCATCGCCTCGGCGTAGCCGTCGATCAAGACCACCGGCGCCAACGCCGTCGCCGGCCCGGGGGTCGGGCCAGCTATCGCGATCCCGGCGGCAACCGCGCGGCCGAGCTGGAAACTCAATGTCTGCGCCAGCGCCGTGTCGCTGTCCGGCGACGGCGGAACCGCGATCCAGCCTGCGTCCGCGCGCTCGACGGCGCCGCCGAAGAAGCCGAGCGTCGCCAATCCTCGGCCCACGCCCGGCGGCACGAAGGGTGGATCCCCGGCGAGCACGAAGACCGTCGGCTCGCTGGCCGCCGCGCGCGCATCGGGCGCGAACGGCTTTCCGTCGACCTGCGCGTCGCGCACGAACTGCTTGCGCAGGTAGTCGGTGCGCAGGAGCTCGGCGGCAAACCCGACGGAGAAGAGCTTGTGGTATGGCACGGCGCGGCTGTCATCGAGGGCCAGCGGCTCGAGCGCCGGCGAGCCGGTCGGCCCGCGGCGGACCTGGCCATCCTTCGTGAGCGCCGGCACGAAGAGCAGGTATGAATCGGGTGGCCCGATCGGGTCCGACCCCTTGTGGCAACCCACCGAGCCACCCGCCAGGCAAACCCAGACCGACAGCCAGACGGCGCCACGGCCGGCGACGCCGCTGCGCGCGCGCTTCATCGGGGATGCTGGGTCTTCACCGTCGGCTGGCAATACTTTTCGAGCATCCGCCTGAGCGCGTCGAAGTCAACCGGCTTGTACAGAACCGACACGTCTTCCTTGACGCCGATCATGTGATCGTTCGCCGCCGTCATGATCACCCGCGGGATGTCGGCGAGCGATGCCCGGGCCTTGACCACGCGCAGGAACTCGATTCCGTTCATCACCGGCATGAACACGTCGACCAGCATCAGGCAGGGACGCTCGTGCTCCAGCACCGCCAGCGCCTCGCGTCCGTTGTCGACGCAGATCGCTCGGTACCCCTGGTCTTCGATCAGCTCGCGGATGGTCTCGGCGACGTCGCGGTCATCTTCCAGAACCAAAACGGTATGTCGCGTGGGCTTCGACGAAGAACGGTCTTGAGAAGACGATCGGTCCAAAACCATCAGAGTGTGCTCAATTTCTACCAGCTCCCGGATGATATCAATAGGAAGGCCCGGCGACCAATGCAAGGCCGACCTGGACAAATCTGGCCACGGTTACAAAAAAGAAAACGCCTGGCTCCGCTCGCGCGGAGCCAGGCGTCCCTTGGACCCTAGCTGACTAGCTTGTGACGGTTACCCAAGCAGCTTCAGCGCGACCTGCGGCATCTGGTTGGCTTGCGCCAACACCGACACGCCGGCCTGCATCAGGATCTGGGTACGGCTCATGTTCGACGTCTCCTCGGCCACGTCGACGTCACGGATACGGCTCTGCGCCGCCGACAGTGCGACCGAGGACTGGGTGGCCACGCTGATGACGGTGTTGAACCGGTTCGCCTGCGCGCCGAGTGTGGCGCGCGTGGACGAGACCGACTGCAGGGCGGCGTCGATCGTGCCCAGCGCCTGCTGCGCGCCCGTGAGGGTCGACAGTGACAGGCCGCTGACGCCCAGCGCCGAGGAGGTCGCGCTGGCCGTGGTGACGACGATCTGATCGTTCGCGGCCACGTTGCGGATACCGACCTGGAAGGTCAGCGCCGCCGCCGAGTTCAACAGCGCAACGCCGTTGTACTCGGTCGCGTTCGAGATACGATCAACTTCGCTGACGAGGCCGTTGACCTCGTTCTGGATGTAGCCGCGCTCGGTGTTGCTCACACCGGACGAGGCCGACTGTGAAGCCAGCTCGCGGAGACGCGTGAGGATGTTCTGCGTCTCGTTGAGCGAGCTGTCCGCGGTCTGAACGACGTTGAGGGCGTCGTTGCCGTTCCTCACGGCCTGGTTGTAGCTCCCGATCTGCGCGCCGAGGTTCACGCTGATCGCGAGGCCCGCTGCATCGTCGGAAGCTTTCGTGATTCGAAAGCCCGATGACAGCTTCGCCAGAGAACTGTTGAGGTCGTTTTCGGTCGACATCAAGTTCTTCTGCGCGTCGAGGGCGCTTACGTTTGTTCTAATTGACATTCCCATGACGAGTTCTCCTGAACCGGACCCGTTTATTTGGCGGATACCCTATCCGCCTCATGAAACGTTTCGTCACGGCTATTACACTCGTTAAGACGTAAAATTTGCGAGGAGAGGACTTTTTTGCCTAGCAAATCCAGTATCTAGTGTCGTCCCCCGCCGCCCTCGTCGCACCTCTACCTTCCAGGTCGGCTGTGAGGGTGTTAGAACTTCGGCCCATCGCCGTTCGGCGAAAAGGCCCCGTAGCTCAGGTGGATAGAGCAACGGTTTCCTAAACCGTAGGTCGCCCGTTCGAATCGGGCCGGGGTCACCGGGGTGCAGAAGGTGGGAGCGGACGGAAGCGGGAGATGTCCGACACGAGCGCCGCCGCGCGAGATTCGCGCCAGGAGGCGCTGACACGCAGGCGGGCGCTGTGGTCACGGTTGTCGGGCCCGCCCAGCGAATCGAAGGCGCCCTCGGCGGTGAGCCAGGTGGTGGCGTTCTCCAGCGTGGTCTTCGACGCCGCCTCGGGCTCGATGCGGCCGGCGGCGACCTCCTCGCCAGCCTTCTGAAGCGCGCTGCGCACGAACGCGCGCCGGTCGCCGCCGGGCCAGCTGGTCAGCGTGAGCGCGGCGATGCGGTACGCGTCGGCGTAGGGCACGACCATCTGTGAGAGGAACGCTTCGGCGCGGCTCGGGGCCGCGTGCGCGGCGTCGCCGTCGATGTCCAGCTTCACCATCACCTGGCGCGTCTCCGCGAAGATTGTCTCGAAGCGCGCGCCCACGCGGTACATGAACTCGAGCTTGAGCAGGCGCGACAGCCAGCGGGTGTCGGCCTCGAGCGTACGCGAGTCGTCGGCGACGCCCGCCGGCGAGCGCGCGCCGCGCGCCGCCGCGATGATCGCGATGGCCACGAAGTGGTGGATCACGTTGTTGCGGAAGAAGTCGAGCTCGGCGCGCCGCGCGCGCGGGATGCCGTAGGTCGCGGCGTCGCCGGCGCCCCGCACGTCGACCAGGCCGTCGCGCCGCAGCACCGCCAGCGCCTCGCTGATCGGGCCGCCTGCGTCGGGGTCGAGCCCGCCCTCGGCGAGGACCGGCGGAAAGCGGCCGCCACCCTCGATCGCGATCCGGCGCAACAACCCAAGCCGCCAGGCGAGCTCGGCGCCGGTCACCGCGACCGTGCCTGAAAGCAGCGCCGCCGCGCAAAGCCCGACCGGCGTGATCGTGCTGGCGCGGTTGATGCCGTACGCGATGCGGTTGGCCAGGCTCTGCACGAAGGCGCGCCGGCCCGCGTCGCCTTCGCGGTCACCGATGACCAGCGGTCGATCGCGCCCGCCGGTCAGCTCGGCGAGGGAGATCGGCCGATCGAACTGCACGTAGATGCGCCCGTGGCGCGTGCGTAGGATCTTGCGCGCTTCCAGCAGCGACCAGACATTCTCCTTCTTCTTCTCGCCGCCGCCGAGCTCGCGCGCGTAGCTGCCGCCCTCGGGCAGCTTCTCGTAGTCAATCGCCACCGGCACGAAGAAGAGGTCCTCGCCCGCGCCCTCGCGCCAGGCGTCGACCTCCATCGCCAGCAGGCCGGTCTTCGGAAACGCGAGCTTGCCGGTGCGCGACCGGCCGCCCTCGATGAAGAACTCCTGCGGGAATCCGTCGCGCATGAGGCGCTTCACGTAAGCGCGCACGACCGCGCTGTAGAGGTGATCGCCCTTGAATGACCGGCGAATGAAGAACCCCCCGCACCAGCGCGCGATCGCGCCGAACGGCCAGAAGGCCAGGTTGATCCCGGCGGCCACATGGGGCGGCAGCAGGCCCTTCTCGTAGAAGAGCAGCGTCAGGATCACGTAGTCCATGTGCGACTTGTGGCTGGGGCACAGCACCAGGCCGCCGCGGTTGGCGACGTGGCGCACCTCGGCGATGCCCTCCTCGTCGAGATGGATCCCCTGATAGAGCCGCGTGCAGATCCATACGACGACGGGACGGATGATCTCGAAGAACAGCGGCGACATGCGCGCCGCGACCTCTTTCACGTCGCGCACGGCCTGGCGCGCGATCTCCGCGGCCGGACGCGCGCGGCGCTCGGCCTCGACGGTGATCGTCTCCTGCAGCGCGCGATCGCGCATCACCTCGTCGCGCACGCGCCGCGGCGATTTGAACGGCGGCCCGACGATCGCGCGCGTCTCGCGCGACAGGTGGTAGTAGAGCGCGCCGCGCACCTTGCGCGCGGCCAGCTGGAGATCCGCGGCGCCTCCGACGCCCTGGGTTGCGCCGCCCGGCGCCCCACCCCGCTTCGACTCCGCGCTCAGGAAATCGCCGAGCGCGATCGGCGCGCCCATGCGGACGAACGCGCGCTGGTAGTGGCGCAGGAACGCGATGCTGGTGGCCAGCGTGCCCGGAGCCTCGGGCGAGCCGAGCACCAGATCGAGCAGCGACGGCTTCAGGCGCTGCGGGCGGCGCGACCAGACGTAGAGGATCGGCACCAGGTAGAGGGGCCGCCCGCCCGATTGCTGCATCTCACAGAGCACGCGAAACGGGTCGCCGCCGCCATCCACGCCCGGGATCCCCTTGGCGTGGAAGACGCTCGGCCGACGCAGGAAGATCAGCGACGGCGCGTGCGCCCCCACCGCCGCGCGCAGCGCGCCCAGCGTACCGCGGCGGCCGATCAACGTGCGGAAGACGCGGCCAAGCCCGATCGCCGCGCCCAGCGTCGCCAGCCCCAGCCGCCGCACCAGCCAGCGAATGAACGACAGGTTCAACCACCCCGCGGAGCGCATGACGAACACCAGCGTCCCCTCGTGCGCCAGCGCGCGCAGCTCGTCCTCCAGGCCGGCAGGCAGCTCGGCGCGCGCGAAGAATCTATCGAGCGACATCATCGAGCCAGCTGGCGATCTGCGCGCGCAGAACCGGCAGGCTCACGGCCCCGCTGCCCAGAGCCACGTCGTGGAACGCACGCCGATCGAAGCGCGCGCCCAGCCGCCGCTCGGCAAGGGCGCGCAGCGACAGGATCTCGCGCTGCCCGACCTTGTACGCCAGTGCCTGCGCCGGCCAGCCGATGTAGCGATCGACCTCGGTGACCACGTTGTTGTGCGCGATGATGGTGTTGGCTTCCAGGTAGTCGATCGCCTGCTGCCGGCTCCA
>Ga0265338_10010641_pt1 | contig 10751 bp, 8 predicted proteins | sample 42126metaG_FD_193579 | JGI IMG/M metagenome (GOLD analysis project Ga0265338, IMG submission 193579) | Rhizosphere microbial communities from Carex aquatilis grown in University of Washington, Seatle, WA, United States - 4-21-26 metaG | ecosystem: Host-associated > Plants > Roots > Rhizosphere >... | reverse complement strand
ACTCGGTGCATCTCTTGAGTCGACCGTCGGTCTTGCCGGTGATGGGATCGAACCGCACCTGGTTGGTGAACGGCCCCTGGAATTCCGGGAACCAGCGGGCGATGTGCTGGCGCTGAGTGCGCCCGCCCTGTCCGAAGCGGTAATTGGTGAAAATGCCGGTCGAACCGCCGATCCAGTTCACGATGCCGTCGACCACCTTTTTGCCCTGGTCGTCCTGATTGAAGCCGAGCCAGAGATAATCGTGCATCGTGCGGCAGGGCTGCGACTGGCAGGCGGAGTAGACATACTGAATCGACCCCGCAAGCGGATTGGCATTGCCGGAATCGTCGGCTTTCGCGTTGCGCAGGAACGCAGCCATGTCGCGCAAGGCGGCAAATCCGAGCCCGGCGACTTTGGGATCCTTCGCCTGATAGACGAAGGTATAAAGCGTGCCCTGCTTGAAGGGCTTGCCGCCGGCAAGGCCGATGGCCATGCCCTTTTCGTCCGTGTACTGCCATTCTTCGGCAGGAACGGTCTCGGGCTTGTCTTCGTAGCGCGTCCGGACCGTCAGAGTCGCCTTGGACTTGTCGAGGGTCGCTGCGGGATAGGTGAGGCGACCCTGTTTCGTCGTGGCGTTATCGACGACGAATTCCTCCATGGAGGGGCCGACGATGGGCGAGCCGTCCGCGTTCTTCGCGACCGGCACGCGGATCTGGAAGGTGCCGGCGGGCGCGGAAGTGTCCCAGCCGGTTTCGAGGATTGCGTAGCCTTGGTTCATCAGGAAGCCGTTGCCGGCATCGTCGGCCGAAAGCTTGTCGGAAAAATCCGGATCGGCTTCGTTCATCAGCGAATAGGCCGGCGTGTTGCCGCGATTGTTGACCTCGAACCACAGGCGGTGATTGCCCTTGGTATTGTCGATGGGCTTCAGGATCGCGATGTCCGTGCTGTATTCGACCATGCCGCGCGCATTCCTGGGCGCATTGGCGATGTCGACGATGACGGCGTTCTTCGGATCTTTGGGATCGACTTCGCCGGTGGCGCGGCCATAGAGCTTTTCGTATTGGCCGGCCGAGCCAAAGGACTTGCCTTCGAAGGTGGGCGATTCCTTGCTGGTGATGTCTATCTTGGTAATGTGCGCATCGGCGGGCGCGGGCGAGAGTGCGGCCATCAGCAAAGCAAGCCCGGCCGGCGCAAGCGCCATTCCCGGCGTAATCTGACCCATCAGCGTTGTCCGAATGCCCTTCGTCGGATTGCGCATCCATTCCCTCCCTGGCGGTCGCTCCCGTAAACCAATTCTATTCCGATTTTGGCGAAAATTGCACCCTTGCAGGTTTCCTTCGCCCGGAGGGGTGATCTAGGATCGTTAATCGGGGCAGTGCGCCGGAGAGGCGGAGCCCCATGGGAGTGCGAGATGCGGAATATTATGTTTGGCGTGGCCCTCATGATCGCCTTTGCGGGCGGTACGTCCGTTACGACGGCGTCCGCAGCCGATGCATCCCCTGACGGCATGGAATCGTGCCGAGTTTCTATTCCCTATATCGGCTGTCTTTATCGGAGTGCGCCCAAGGCGCCGGACATGGCCGCCAGGGCCGAACCCGCCACCCCAGCGCCGGCGGTCGCCAAGCCGTGCCTGCTTCCCGCGACCCTCTGTGGCGAACCGGTGATCGAAGCCGCCAAGTTGGACCAGTTGCAAAATAGCCAGGAGTTGGCCGAGCGCACCATGTGGCTCAGCTTTTCCTCCGATCAGACAATCCGGGAAGCCCTCATCAAGAAGGCCGAGGAAGTGTGCGGCGTGGGCAAGGTGGCAATCCTCGACGTCGACCGCCCCGACTATATAAGGGTGCCGATGAGTCCCCACGGCTACGTCCACTGCGCGCCCTGAAACTGATCCGAGCGAACGGAAGATTCCCAGGTCCGCTTATTCGCCCGGCTGCACGGCCTGACGAGGGGGCGCAAAACTGTAGAAGCAGAGCAGCAGAACCAGCAGCGTGAGCGCGCTCAGCGAGAGCGACAAATGGATGCCGATCACGCCGCCCATGATGCCGACCGTGACGCCGGAAAAGGCCCGCAGACCCAACCCCGCCATGCTGTAGAGTCCGATGACACGCCCGCGAATGGCCGATGGGGCGTGAATCTGCACCAGCGCCTGCGCCATGGAATTGTACGAGAGTTCCAGAAATCCGGCCGCGAACAGCAGCACCAGCGACAGCACATAGGCGTGCGATAGCGCAAAACCCGCAATCGCACAGCACCACAACATGGCCAGCATGAAGGCGGTGCGCGGATTGGGATGCAGTCCTTTGGACTCCAGCACGATGCCGCCCGTGAGCGCGCCCGCGGCATCGGCCGCCAGCAGCGCGCTGTAGAGCGCCCCCGCATCGCCATGGCCGAGATCGCGGCCGAATTCCGGCATCTGCGCCTGATAGGCGTTGGCGACGATCAACGATGCCGTACCGGAGAGCAATATCATGGACACGATCGTGCGCTCACTGGCGATCGCGCGCGCCGTGGCAACGATATCGGCGATTCCGCGAATGGCCACCCGCGGGGCCGTGCTCGGGGCACGGAAGCGTGGCCCGTAAGGCGCTTTCCATAGCCAGATCGTCAGCGGCAGGTAGAGAAACGCGTTCAGCATCAGGCCGTGCGGCGGGCCGAAAAGGAGCAGGAATGCGCCGCCGACCGCCGGCCCTGCGAGCAAACCCAGATAGCGTGAGGTGGCCATCAGCCGGACTGCGCTCGGGAGCTGAGTGGGCTCGACGATGTCATGGATCAGCACTTGTCCGGGCGGCCCCCAGAACACCCCGGCGCAGCCATGGATAAGCAGAAGCACGGCGGCATGCCACTTCTGCAGCGAATCGGTCAGGATCAGCACCGACCAGGCGACCGAGCAGAACATGAAGAGACACATGCCGATCTGCACCAGGCGGCGGGGATCGACGCGGTCGGCGAGCGCGCCCGAAAGCGTCGAGAACAGCAGAAACGGCAGCCAATGGGATACGACTGCGAACCCGCCCAGCGCCGGCGAATGGAACTTCTGGAACGCCACCCAATAGGTGATTACGTGCTCGATGCTGTCGGCCATCATCGCGAGCGCGTTGCCCGAGAGATAGGCGCGATAGCCGGGATGGCGGAGCGCCGCGAAGGATTGGCGCGGAGGCGCCGCGTTCACATTTCCGCGGCTATTGGATGGGGTGTTCAGAACCCTCGTTCCCGATGTTCGGGCGGCTCGACCGCCCATGGATGCCTGTGGGTAGGGAATATCGGCGGAATCGGGCGGGGTCAATGCGAGCCGTCGGCCCTGTCGGAGCCGGAAAGGCGGGGCCGTCGCCTGCTCCCCTAGCAGAGCCCGATTGTGTTAGGAATCCCACCGGCCTTGCACGGGATTTTCGAATGGCGGTGGATACTGCAGACCAGAAGGTTGCCCCGGCAGGCGCGCGCGTCCGGCGCACGCGAACCGGCAAGGAGCTGATCTACCGGCATTCGCTGCTGGTGAGACTCACCCATTGGCTCAATGTGCTTTTCATCCTCGTCCTCTTGATGAGCGGACTGCAGATTTTCAACGCGCACGCGATGCTGCATTGGGGCATCAAGGGCGACGAAGCCGATCCTGCGATCCTCTCGATCTATGCCGAGGATCAGGTGGAAGGGCCGCCTATTGGTTGGCTGCAGATCGGCAGCGCGAAATTCAATACCACCGGCTGGCTCGGTGTCTTCCGCGACCGCGACGGCTTTCTTTCGGGCCGCGCCTTTCCCTGGTGGGTGACGCTTCCGAGCTACCAATCGCTGGCAGAGGGGCGGCGTTGGCATTTCTTCTTCGCTTGGCTGTTTGCGCTGAACGGGCTTGCTTATCTGGTCTATGGTTTTGCCGCCCGCCATTTTCAACGCGATCTTGCGCCCACGGGCGTGGATTGGCGCGGCATCGGCCGCTCCATTGTTGATCATCTGAAGTTCAAGCACCCTCGGGGCGACGAAGCCAAGCGTTACAACGTGCTGCAGAAGCTGACCTATATCGCCGTTGTGTTCATCCTCCTGCCGCTGATGATCCTGACCGGCATCTCCATGTCGCCGGGAATCGATTCGATGGCGACGTGGCTCCCCGATCTGTTCGGTGGACGGCAATCGGCGCGGACCATTCATTTCATCGCCGCGAGCCTGATTGTGCTTTTCGTCATCGTGCACGTTCTGGAAGTGCTGCTCGCGGGCGTCTTCAACGAGATGCGCTCGATGATCACGGGCTGGTTTGCGGTCAAGCCCGAGAAGGGAACCAAGCCATGAAACGCGAACTGATTACGCGGCGCGCGGCGGTATTGGGGACGATGAGCGCGGGCGGTCTCATTCTGGCGGGTTGCGACAAGCTTGGGCAGAACCAGACCTTCGCGAAGGTGCTGGAAGGGTCGGAGAAGCTCAATCTCACGGGCCAGAGGCTGGTGCTGAGTTCCTCGGCACCGCTCGCGCGCGAATACAGCACGTCCGACATTTCGCGCGTCTTCAAGGCGAACGGGACGATACGGCCCGACGGCGATGAATATCGCAATCTTGCGCTGACCCAATTCGCCAATTGGCGGCTGAAGATCGACGGGCTGGTGATGAAGCCCGTGTCGTTTTCGCTGGAGGAACTCAAGGCGATGCCGTCGCGCACCCAGATCACGCGCCATGATTGCGTGGAAGGATGGAGCGCCATCGGGCAATGGACCGGCGTGCAATTGTCCTATTTGCTGAATCAGGCGCAGTTGAAGCCGAATGCGAAATATCTCGTGTTCCGCTGCGCCGACGATCTGTTGATGTCGCAGGACGGCAGCGGGCTTTATTATGAAAGCATCGACATGGTGGACGCGTTCCACCCGCAGACCATCATGGCCTACGCCATGAACGGGCAGACATTGCCCATCGAGCATGGAGCGCCGCTGCGGCTGCGTGTCGAACGGCAGCTTGGTTACAAGATGGCCAAATATGTCATGCAGATTCAGGCGGTGGACGATTTTTCCAAGATCGGGCTCGGCAAGGGCGGTTTCTGGGAAGACCGCGGCTACGAATGGTACGCGGGGATCTAAGCCCGCGCCACGTGATATTCAACCGGGTATAATGCAGCCCGTCTTGGGGTTGTGGTAAGGTCTGCCGCCTTTATAAGCGGTCCGAATCGCGCGAGGCCCCTCGCGCAACGCTAAAGCCATGGGAGGCACTGATGGCGGTCACACTCAAGGTCAACGGCCAGACGCACACACTCGATATCGAGCCGGACATGCCGCTCCTCTGGGCCATTCGCGACGAGATCGGGCTCACGGGCACGAAATTCGGCTGCGGCATCGCGCAATGCGGCGCTTGTACCGTCCATATCGATGGCGTCGCGATGCGGTCATGCTCGATTCCGGCCAGCACGGCGGCGGGCAAGAACATCACCACGATCGAGGGGCTGGCGAGCGCGGACGGCAAACTCCACCCGGTGCAGGCCGCCTGGGTTGCCGAAGACGTGCCGCAATGCGGCTATTGCCAATCGGGCCAGATCATGGCCGCGGCCGCCCTCCTGAAGGAAAAGCCCAATCCCACCGACGCCGACATCGACGGCATCACCAATATCTGCCGCTGCGGCACCTATGTCCGCATCCGCCGCGCCATTCACCGCGCCGCGACGACCAAAGCCTGAACAGCGGTCAACCCTTTTAGGATCGGGAGAAAGTCATGGGACATATGGAGCCCGTCCGCGGTGACGACGCGCTGTCACGCCGCAAATTCATCGTTGCAGGCATGTCGGCTGCCGGCGGCCTTGCGCTCGGCGTCGCCTTTCCGGGTTTGGCCAATGCGCGGCCTCTCACCGGTGCGCCCTGGAGCAATGACGCGCTTGCGGTCGCGACGGAGGTGAACGCCTGGATCGTCATTGATCCCGACGAGACCATCACGATCCGCATCCCGCATTCGGAAATGGGGCAGGGGGCGGCTACCTCCAATCCCATGATCGTCGCCGAGGAGCTGGAATGCGACTGGGCCAAGATCAAAGGCGAGTTCGCATCTCCCAACCGCAATGTGCGCGAGAACAACGTCTACAAGGACCAGAACACGGTCGGTTCGCGGGGCGTCGCCACCTCCTGGCAATATCTGCAGCAGGCCGGCGCTTCGGCGCGCGCGCGTCTGGTGCAGGCGGCGGCGACCCGCTGGAACGTGTCCGCGTCTGAGTGCACTGCCGAAAACGGCGCCGTGCTGCACAAGGCGACCAACCGCAAATTCACCTACGGACAGCTCGCGGCCGACGCGGCCAAAGTGAAGCTGGACAAGGAGCCCGCGATCAAATCGCCCGATCAGTTCAAGCTGATCGGCAAGCCGCTCCCGCGCCTCGACACGCCGGTCAAGGTCAACGGTGAAGCCAAATTCGGCATCGATACCAAGCAGCCGAACATGGCCTATGCCGCCATCATCTCGTGCCCGGTGGTCGGCGGCACGCTCGCCTCGGTCGACGAGAGCGGACTTGCCGGTAAACGCGGCATCGTGAAGGTGGTGAAGCTCAAGGACGCGGTCGCGGTTGTCGCCGACAACACGTGGCGCGCGATGCAGGGTTTGGAGGCCCTGAAGATCAATTGGAATTATGGCCCGGGCGCCAATTCCGACAGCGACTCCATGAAGACGATGTACCGCGAGACGCTGACCGAGCCGATGATCCAGGTCCGCAAGGATGGCGATACCGATCCCGTATTCGCGAATGCAGGCAAGGTGATCGAGGCGCGTTATGAAGTGCCGCATCTGGCGCATGCCCCGATGGAGCCGATGAACTCAACCGTCCATGTACAGCCCGACCGGCTGGACGTATGGATCGGCACCCAGAATGCGCTTGGTACATTGCAGCAGGCGGCCAAGGCCTCCGGCATGCCCCAGGAGCAGGTCTACGTCCACAATGCCTATCTCGGCGGCGGTTTCGGGCGGCGCTCGAACAACGATGAAATGGTCCAGGCCATTGCGATTTCCAAGGAAATCGGCCGGCCCGTAAAGCTGACCTGGAGCCGCGAGCAGGACATCCGCGGCGACCGCTACCGGCCGCAGGCCGCGGCGAAATTCCGCGCCGTGCTGGGCCCCGACGGCATGCCCCAGGCGGTGGAAGCCAAGGTTGCGGTCGGCTCGATCAACCGCTCCCAAGGACGGCCCGTGGACAATGGCATCGAAGGCCAGGCTGTCGATGGCATCGTCAACTCGCCGTATAAGATTCCGAACTTCTATGTCGGCGGCCAGATGAAGAATACGCATCTGCCGGTGAGCTTCTGGCGTTCGGTCGGCGGTTCGCAGAACTGCTTCTTCTACGAGAGCTTCATCGACGAGCTGGCGCATGCGGCCGGAAAAGACGCCTACCAGTTCCGCCGCGCCATGGTCGATCGCGTGGACTTTGTCGGCGTCCTCGAGAAGCTGCATGAAGCGAGCAATTGGGAGAAGAAGCTGCCGAAGGGGCAGGGCCGCGGCATCGCGGTCGCTGAGAACCATGGCTCGGTCGTGGGCACGGTTGCCGAAGTGACGGTGGACAATCGCGACCAGGTGCGGGTGAACCGGCTGGTGGTCGCGGTCGACTGCTATCATGTGGTCAATCCGAAGATCATCGAAGCGCAAATGCAATCGGGCGCAATGTTCGGACTCTCCGCGGTGCTCTACGGCGAGATGTCGGTAAAGGCCGGTCAGGTGCAGGAATTGAACTTCGACAAATATCGGGTCGTGCGCATGGCCGAAGCCCCTCAGGTCGAGGTTTATCTGGTTCCGTCCGGCGGTCCCAAATGGGGCGGCATCGGCGAATGCGGCACGGCCACGATTGCGCCGGCCGTCGGCAACGCGATCTTCTCGGCCACGGGAAAGAGGGTGCGGGAGCTGCCGCTGAAGAACGTCAAGATCTCGCAACTCGCGAGCCTGTAAGCCCTCCCTTACTGGCGGATGAAAACGCGGCCCTCGATCGGAAACCCCGGTTGAGGGCCGCTGGTCATTTGATTAACGTCCCGAGCGTGACTCGAATCGCATTCGGCACCCCAGCCAAGGTACTCGTCGCCATCCTCTTGGCGGCATCGGTGGGCGCGTGCGTCCAGATGCGCCCGATGCCCATGCCGCCGCCGGTGGTCGAACTGCCCCCGCCTGTGGTGGAAGCGCCACCGCCACCACCGCCGCCTCCAATTATCATGGCCCACCCGGTCTATCTGATCGGCGACCCCTATCAAGCGGGCGGCGTTTGGTACTACCCGAAGGATCAGCCCGATCTGGACGAGACGGGAATCGCATCCTGGCACAGCGGCGAGGGTCACGAACCGCTGACCGCCAATGGCGAGCTGTTCGATGTGGACGCTGTCACGGCTGCCCATCCGACACTCCCGCTCCCGACCAATGTGCGCGTGACCAATCTCGAGAACGGCCGGTCGCTGGTCGTGCGGATCAACGACCGCGGGGTCAATGCCAATGGTCGCATCATCGATCTGTCGGAACACGCAGCCGATTTGCTCGGTTTCAAGGATCAGGGCACCGCGCGCGTCCGCATGACCTATCTTGGGCGTGCTGCGCTCAATGGCCCAGGTCTCGCTACGGCGGCCGAGGCGACGCCGGATGACATCGCCATGGCGGTGCCCGCGGCCCCCGTCACCGAGGTGGAGATGATGGCGCTCGCGCCTGTCATGGGCGTGAAGATTGCGCCTGCCCGCATGGTGGCGGGACTTCCGATGGTGGTGCAGCATATCGACATTGCGCCGGTGGATGCGGTCGCCGATGGCCGCGTCATGGAGATGCCGGTTCCGGCTGCGACCTCCATTTACGTCGATCTCGGCGACTTCACGTCTCCCACCAATGCGGCCGTGCTGGCGCAGAGGCTCTATCGTGCGGGCGCCCGCATCTTTCCCAGCCGGAAGGACGGAAAGCCCTTCTACCGGGTGAGGATCGGACCGTTCCAGGCAGTTCAGGATGCCGACGCGGCGCTCGCCCAGGTGCAGGCGCTTGGTCATAATGACGTCCAGATCGTGGTCGATTCTACCGCGAGCTGATGCGGCATCGTCGCCGTTCTTGACGCGAATCCGAAGCGTTGAGCGTTATCGATTTCGGCAGCCTCAAGGAGGGGTTTGAAAGTGCGTATTTCTCGCGTTCATCCGTTGCTGTTCGGGGTTGCGGTTTCAGCAGCCGCGCTGTCCGCACCCGCCAAGGCCGAAATCCTGAGCGATGCGAAGGAGGCGATCCTGCTGGATTATACCAGCGGCGAAATTCTCTTCTGCAAATCCTGCGACGAACCGATGCCGCCCTCCTCGATGAGCAAGCTGATGACGGTGGAACTGTTGTTCCAGCGGCTCAAGGACGGGAGACTCAAACCCACCGATACCTTCCACGTCTCCGAGACCGCGTGGCGCCAGGGCCAGAAGGACAACGAATCCAAGATGTGGGTGGCGATCAATTCCGACATCCCCGTCGACGATCTGCTCAAAGGCATCATCGTGCAGTCGGGCGGCGATGCCTGCGTCGTGGTAGCCGAGGCGCTCGGCGGTTCCGAAGCCGGATTCGCGGATATGATGAACGCGCGCGCCAAGGAACTCGGTCTTACGCACTCGCATTTCGTCAATTCGAGCGGCCTGCCCGATCCCGGCCAAACCATGTCTGCGGAAGACATCGCGAGGCTTTCCGCCCATCTCATCAAGGATTATCCGGATTACTACAAATATTTCTCAATCAAGGATTTTACCTGGAGCAATATAAAGCAGCCCAACCGCAATACGCTGATCAATGAAGGCGGCGGCGTCGATGGACTGAAGACCGGCCATACCGACGCCGGCGGGTACGGTATTGTAGCTTCCGCCGAACGCAATGGCAGGCGGTTGATCGTTGTGGTCAACGGCATGAACAAGATTCGCGATCGCACCAATGAAGCTCGCCGGCTTCTCGATATCGGATTCCGCGAGTTCAAGGATTACAAGCTCGCCGACAAGGGCGCGGTCCTCGGCGACGCGCATTTATGGGGCGGCACGAAGAATGTGGTCGGCGTCACGGTCAAGGACCCGCTGATCGTCATGTTGCCCGTGGACTCGCGGCGCGACATGAAGGTGACGCTCCGCTATGACGGGCCGATGAAGGCCCCCATTGCCGCGGGCCAGCAGATCGGGACTCTCACCGTCACCGTGCCGGGCAAGCCCGACAAGACGGTCCCTGCGGTCGCGGCCGAAGACGTGCCTTCCAACGGCTTCCTGGATAAGATGATGATCGGGCTGCAGACCCTGATCTTCGGCCCCGACAAGGCGTGAATGGCAGAGGCGCGGGGCAAGTTCATTACGCTCGAAGGGGGCGAGGGTGCCGGCAAATCGACCCAAGGACGGTTGCTTCAGACCCGGCTTGAGGCGCACGGCCGCACCGCGATTCTGACGCGCGAACCGGGCGGTTCGCCGGGTGCTGAGGAAATCCGCAGGCTCCTGGTCCATGGCGAGCCGGAACGCTGGACGCCCTTGGCCGAGACGCTGCTGTTCCTTGCTGCGCGCGCCGATCATGTGGCGCGGCTGATAGAGCCCGCCCTGGCATCGGGGACCTGGGTGGTCTCCGATCGCTTCGCCGATTCGACATTCGTCTATCAGGGGATCGTGCGCGGGCTCGGCGTGGATTTCGTGCGGAGTTTGCAGCGGGCTGCCCTTGGCGATTTCGCGCCCGATCTGACCATCGTGCTCGACATCGATCCGCATGACGGGCTGGGGCGAGCGGGAATCAGAGGGCATCCCGAGAATCGCTTCGAGAAATTCGATGCGGATTTCCATGCCCGCCTGCGCGAGGGCTTTCTCTCCATCGCCGCGCGGGAACCC
>Ga0265338_10010640_pt1 | contig 10751 bp, 9 predicted proteins | sample 42126metaG_FD_193579 | JGI IMG/M metagenome (GOLD analysis project Ga0265338, IMG submission 193579) | Rhizosphere microbial communities from Carex aquatilis grown in University of Washington, Seatle, WA, United States - 4-21-26 metaG | ecosystem: Host-associated > Plants > Roots > Rhizosphere >... | reverse complement strand
AAAAAATATACGCTGAGGATGCGTGCGGTGATGCTGTTTGCCTCATCGGCTCTAAATAATTTGAATGTTCACACTGCCAATGGCTTTTGCAACCACAGAGATGGGTACTGTCACTACTGTCACATAGTACTATGTGACAGTAGTGACAGTACCCATCTCCCTTCTGGCACCCTTGCTGACAGGTATCTGTCAATTTTCGCGGGTCAGCAGGTGAGGACACACGCATCCTCATCATTACCCCTTTGATGTAAACCTTATGGAGGCTTCTTCTTCTCTGTGTTTACTTACCCGTTGCCAGTTGCCTCCCCAGATGACTTTTTCCTACGAATGAAGAAATATATGATAACAGGGGTAAAATGTAGAGTATCCAGGAATCGCGCTGGATCTGAGATGTGACCCATGCCTTTGATGAAAGGACGACGATCTATATGAAATTACCCGAACCACAGTCCAATATGCAGGGGTGTGATTTTGAAGCTCATACCCTGGATCTTCCGCAATGCTGCCCGGTTTCGCATAATCCGTTGCCTGGAAGCACTGTCACAATTTGCTATAGACCTGGCGCGTATGTTCTGGACATAGTTACGCTCTATACATACATTCATCAGTATGTTGGTGGTTTACAGGATGAAAACGGAGAAATCATCGTCAGGGATCTGGAGGTTATGATTGCCCGTATCGCGGAAGACTGCGCCCAGGTTGTTCAGGTACCCGTTAGTGCCTGCGCTCGACTTCTGCTGACACCAAAGCAGAGTCTCTATGCATTTGTGAGAAAAAAGCCAGAGAGCAAAGGTTGTCTATCACAGTGATACGCGAAACAGGTATCTGTATCTATGCTTACGAGCGCTGAAGCAAAGCCAGGAATACCCCGATACCGATAAACACGCCTCCTGTTAGCCAGTTCAGGATTTTTGTTGCCCGCGCCTGGCGTTTCAGCCAGAGGCCCACCGACCCTGCCAGCACGGCTACGATGATATTTACCAGGGTTCCAGAAATATCAAACAGGAGACCCAGTTGGATGATCTGCAGCGGCACAGAACCATAGGTAGGGCTGGTAAATTGGGGGAGAAAGGCCAGAAAGAACAACGCAACTTTGGGATTGAGCACATTTGTCAGGACACCCTGTAAGAAAATGCGCCACAGCCCGGTGTTTCCGATCTGTGGCGTAAGCAGAGCATTCTGGCGTTTGAACAGCATTCGCAGCCCCAGGTATATCAGATAGCCTGCGCCCACAAACTTTATCAGATCGTAAGCCAGCGGAACTGTCGCTAGCAGGCTGGCCAGGCCAAGTGCCACAATACTTGTCTGAATCAGACAGCCTGCAGTAATGCCCAGAGCGGAAACCAGTCCTGCTCGCCGTCCCTGACCGGTGCTACGAGCAATCACATAAAGCATATCCGGGCCGGGCGCAATATTCAAAGTCCAGGAGGCCACAAAAAATAATGGGAGCACAGTCAATGGAATCATAGGTGTTGCCTTTCTCTCAGGAACATCAGAGTGCCCAGGATAGTGAAAAATCGGCTATGGTTTTTAGTGATGAAAAGCTAAACGAGGGTGTTGGAAAGATATAATGACTCGACAGTCACAGCGGAACGACCGCTTAAAGTGGCCTGAGAAGAGCGTCCCGCCTGTAACTCCAGCCGGGTTAAATGAAGAGCGGCTGGCAAATCTTTCCCATAGAGTGTCTCGCCACAACGCCCATCATAGCTGACAATAAAGGGTACGCGGCGTCGATTAAGTTCTGCCAGTGCTGCAATCAGGCGTTCACGTTCAAGACCCTGATGATAGCGCTTATCTCGTCCCAGTGTCGTACCCTGGTATGGTGGGTCCATATAGATAACATCCCGCGCGGTGGCCTGGGAGATGGTGCTCATAAAATCGTCACATACAGCTCTGGTGTGGCTGGCCAGTAGTTCCCAGGCTTGCAAGATTTCTCGTTGCATACGATGTGGTTGTGTTCCCGCTCTGCGTCGGTCATGTGACTGGTTAAATTCGCCCTGTTGATTAAAGCGCAGGGAATTTTTGACACAGCGAGCCAGTAAATAAAGCAAGGCGGCGGGATCTTGCGAGCTATTAAATGCTGAGCGCACCCGATTGTAGTACAGGTTATCGCCTGGCAACTGGCCAGCCCACAACTGTTCATATGCCTGTGCCAGATTCTGGGGCGTGGTGAGTATCTGTTGCCAGATGCCAATCAGGGCATGAAGCGAATCGCCAAGAATATATTCATCGGCGATTCTGGCCTGCGCGGCGGCGATGGTTAGAGCCGCTGAACCCGCGAAAGGCTCATAGAAACGCTGAAAACGTCTGCCGGCCAGCAGAGCGAGAATCTGCGAAGCGAGGTGGCGTTTGCTGCCCTGGTAGGGTATAGGGTGGGGCAAACCTGTTGGCGCAGGGGATCTACGCGTGTGTTGTTGCAAGGGCGATCACCCTTTCTACAAAGCGTCTTCTAAACGCAGATCGTAGGTGGCTCTGTTGACGCTCTGTCTTTCTCGGCGCTTTCTAAAAGGAGAAGAGGGACTCTGTGTCAGGGTCACTATTTCTCTGCCTTTACTTTCCTCACGAACCATTTTCAAGCGAATAAACTCTTCCAGGACGACGGTGATATTTTTCTGTTCAGTTGCGGCATAGTTTCTGACCGCCTCGACCAGCTCTGGAGGTAAGCGTACTGCCAGCATCTTCTTTTCCGACCAGGGGATAACTTCGCCCCTCTGCTGTGCTTTTCTAAAATTTGCGAAGAGTTTTCGGCGGGCACTCTGACTGTGTTCTTTGCGCCTGTTCTGTCGTTTTCCGGGTATATGCTGGAGACCAGAGCGGATGATTTCTTCCACTTCTGCACGGATACTTTTTTGTTCCACGGTAGCCGCGTGATGTACCACATCAACCAGTTCAGGAGCCAGGCGGACCGCTAACATTTTCTCTTCACTCACAACCAGTCCTTTCTCTTTCGCAACAGCATAACCTGCAACATTATATAAAATACAGATGCTAGCATGCAAGTCAGTCTTCCAGACGCGGCTGATAGCAAGCTTCCAGACACAAACCTGGCTCGCTATTGTGCGCAAAAAATAGTGTATTGGACTGACGTATTTTGCTGTAAAAAGCGCTTAAAAAAGCGTTTGAAAAAGAGCATGGATTGTCCATGCTCTTTTTCAAACGCCAGTTATAGAGCTAATTAGCCTTCAAGATCTTCTGATTCACCTATCAACGCTTTCTGTTGTCTGGCCTGTTGTCCATCTGTATCACGCGACGCCTGCTCAAGCCAGAGAAAGCCGCAGATGCTACATATGCCATGCGAAACCTCGTAGCGTTTCGGCTGTGGAACGGAAAGTGGATCTCCAGAACTATCTATCAAACGCAGGCACCAGGCACATTGCCTCTCCATAAAATGCCCTCCTCTCCTACGCAAAGCCATGTGTGCGGCAATACCAGGGGCGGGCGCGTTTGTGCGCTTCACCCTGAATATCTTCTCCTGAGAACCGATTGCAGCCTGTTGCTCTTTTCTCTGCTATCGTTCCGGTTCTGCACCCTCTGGTGCTTTATATTTGCGCCAGCTATACAAAAAGCACCAGGCACACGTTCCTCTTTTGTCTACAAAATTTATTACCATCTCTATTTTAGACGGTTTTGCAGACCCAATGGTAGACAAATGGCCTATCTGGCGAACGGTGTTTTTCGAGGATTCTAGTCCTGCATGAATCTCCAAATTATAGCTCACTTTGGCGAGAGGAGTAGTTTGAAGGTGAGTGCTTCACGAAGTGAAACACCTGACTATGGCTCACTTTGGCGAGAGGAGTAGTTTGAAGGTGAGTGCTTCACGAAGTGAAACACCTGACCAGGACTCACCTTGAGCAAAATTGGTAGTTTGGCATACGTGTTTGTTTTCACGAGGCTATACTGTCAGACTATCTGACCCCGATCAGGCTTGCACTCTTCAATGAAATGAAAAGGAGACCGCAGATGGATCAATTCATACGATCGGATGAAAAGGGATCGCTGAGAAGCTCGAATGCGTTGGCTGATACTAATGCATTCGGTGCCGATGAGATTCGCCAGATGCAAATGCTGATGGTGTTGCTCTCGTGCCTGCCGTCGAATGGTAAGGTACGCGAGGCGCTTGAACTTGCTCTGGCACTTCCCCATGAACCCTGTCTGTCCCGAATAAATCCTCCAATGGACACGAGTTTTCGCGGCCTCAAAACCTGGCTGGAATCGCTCTGGGTTCGGGAGGGGTTGACCCCCGACGAACAGGAACTGGTCGATTGGCAACGGTCTGGTGAGCATATGATCGCCGCCGTGCAGGAACTCAAAGAGGCCCAACAGAAGATCGGACTGAGACTCGGCATTCAGCGGATATTGTGAATATGGTTTGCCAGGTGGAGACTTTTTGTTGAATTGTTGTCTGTCACCTGTCTGTCAAAGTTTTTAAGGAGGTACTCCAATGATCGCAACTGTATCCAGGAAGTCTATCAGCTCTGAAACAATGCTATATCAAGCCGTCGTAGATCATGAGTTCCGAGCCGAATTGGTGGATACTCCCAATGCTTTCGGAATGGACGATGGTACCCTTTTGTTGCCCGATGCTGTGGAGCGGCAGGAGCAGGAGTCGTTGAAGATTTGGAGTGAAGGTCTGGCGGCAGTGGATGTGTACAACTGTACAAATACCTGTAGCTTTGGGCCTATCACCGCAGTATGTGATGGAACTACAAAATAGATAGGTAGTCGGGAACATCTGCGGGACTTCACCGGGCACGCCTCGTGAGTTAGCCAATGTTCAGAGATCGAGAATCGCGATCTCTGAACATTCTAAGTCATCCGAAATTATCCATACCAGGAGGGTTTCCGCTTTGAATACTGCTTTTTCTCTGGATATAGCTGGCCGAGCCAGCAATCTCTCTGAGCGCATGCAGATTGTCGATACATTGAGCGCGCGGGGTATGCCTGAATTTTCTCATATGGAGGTCAGTGCCTTCGATATATGGAAAATCAACCAGTTGGCCGGGAAACTGGCGGGGTTAAGCCTCAAAGAATCTCTACGCAGGGGAACACCTGAGAAAAACACCAGGGAATCTCTCATTCATGTCCTGACAGCATATAAGTTGTTCGAGTTGAACCTGCATAGCCTGGCAGATGAGGAAAAGCGCCTCTTCTGCGAAATCCACCACGCATGGCTACCAACCTATCACGATGCCTTGCAAACATTCGACCCGGCAATTCGCCCAACTCCGACGGCTCGATGGTACGAAACCGGGATATACTACGGCAAATGTGCTAAAGCATGCGAACCCTTTTTAACACAGATCCACCAGGAACTGAGTTCAACGTGCAGAGAGGCTAATACAGCACTGGGACTTGCTATGTTTGGTCCTCAATTGATTGAGGATTTGCAGAACCACTTGCTCAATCGTTTCGAACTTGCCCTGGCCTGGGCAATTGAGGTTGATGCGAATGTTTATTGCACTCGTCATGGCATCGATAAGACGAGGGCGACCGAGGACGATTACATCGGCTATCTCGACTCGACGTTTTCAGACAAAGAGTCCTACCATCACTTTTATCTCAGGTTTCCAACACTTGGGCGCTGGCTGGCTCAGGTGACACGTTTCGTCTGTGACAACGGACGTGCGCTTATCGAACACCTGCGCTCCGATATTGCGGAAATCTCCGCTGCCTTCTTTGGGAAAGAGATAGTCACCATACGTTCGTTGCAGACTGGCAAGTCTGATTATCATGCCGGTGGGCAAAGTGTTCTATTTGTAGAGGTGGGGTTTGCGGATGCAGAGATAGGTACTTTTGTTTACAAGCCCCGGTGTCTGGACTCCGAAGCCGCGTTACAGGGTGTGCTGAAGCGTCTGGCCAGGGACGGTGTGCTCAATTTCGCTACCTACCAGGTTCTTTCTAAAGAGAACTATGGGTATGCCGCGTTGATCCCCCCTGATCGTAATCATGTGGAGTCGTCCACAGAGGCAGGACGGATCTATGAAGAACTGGGCGGCTACCTGGGTCTCTTCCATATCTGCGGGGGCAGTGATATCCACTTTGAGAATCTTCTCGTTGCGGATGGCCACATCTTTATCTGCGATGGCGAGACCGCTCTAGGTGTACTTCCCTATGGTCTGAACCGCTCACAGGACACCGTACTCGACTCGGTCTATAAGACAGGGCTGCTCGAATGGCCACGCACTCCGGTTGCCGATGCTGTGGCGGAGATGCGCATTAGCGGATGCGCAGGTGGCGAGTCCTTTCACATACCCTTTGCCCAACCGAGAGTGAACAACCGTCTATCCTTCGACCTCTCTGTCAGGCATGAAGAGGGCATTCAGATCGATCCAGACGCCGCTAACCGGGTCTACCTTCATGGTCAGCTTGCCCAACCCGAAGACTTCAAGGACTGGATTCTCAGTGGTTTTAGCAGGGTTCATGAGTCGTTCCAGCAAGAGCCATCCGTTGCCATTGATTGTATCTCTGAACTGTTTGAGCACGCTTCGCTGCGCTTCATTAACTGGAGTACCCAGATATATACCCAGATGCTTCTCTCCGCGCGCCATCCGAAATGTCTGATGGAACCGTTGGAAGTTGATCTAATTGTTAACACATTGAAGGGATATTCCCGAAAATGGGACCAGGATGGATTGATGACTGAGTGTGAGTGTTCGTCGCTCTGGCAGTTAGATATCCCAATCTTTACTGTCAAAGCTCAGAGCAGAGTACTGGTCCATGACTACCGGACGGAGCTTCCGATGATCCTTGAGGCCACGCCACTCGAATATGTGGCTGAACGGATCAATCATCTCTCGCCAGAAGACCGGCAAAAGCAGGTGCAATACATCGCTGCCAGCCTGTCTTCTGGAGAAGTACACAGCCCTTCTTTCGTTGCTTCAGCCCTGGATTATGCGCGGCAGATCGGCTGGCAGCTTTGCCAGTTACTGCGCCCTCCATCTGAGCCTGCACCCTGGAAATCCTATCAAATCACCGCACTTGGCATAAACGAGGTCGATATTCAGGCGGATTTTTACAATGGGAGCGCAGGTATCGCTCTCTTTCTGGCTTATCTCGATGCTCTTGCGCCTCAGCAAGAGTTTCGCCAGGCTGCTGAACGAGCGCTGGCGTATTCCATCACTCAGCAAGATAGAGAGTCAATCGGCGCGTTCCAGGGCCTGGGCGGCCTGGTCTATGTGTTAACGCATCTCTACCACCTCTGGCAGAGCCCGCTGCTGCTTGAGCAGGCCATCGCATGTAGCCGTAAGCTGGCGTCACAGATTGAAGAAGATGACGAGTTTGACTTATTCAATGGCTCGGCAGGCGTGATTCCCGTTATGCTTGGCCTGGCAGAGATCACAGATGGCGAAGGATTACAGTGTGCCCATCACTGCGCGCAACATTTGATCCAGCACGCCGTGCATGAGGTAAATGGACTGAGCTGGCCCCTCAAACGGCCAGAGGAGGCGACGGCAAATCTGACCGGTTTCTCTCACGGGTCTGGCGGCATTGGTTGGGCGTTGATCTCACTGGGTTGTGCTACAGACCGTCCCGACTATATCGCGGCAGGGCGCCAGGCATTCGCTTATGAAGCTTTGCACTTCGACGCAAGCGAACAGGACTGGTATGACCTGCGCACAAACGGCGTTACCGCCAACCAGAACGGCCTGCATTTCGCGAACGCCTGGTGCAATGGTGCTATGGGTATCGGCCTGAGCCGTATTGCGAGCTGGGCGTTACTTGGAAAAAAGGACGATGATCTGCTGAAAGAGGCTTATATCGCGCTGGCTGCGACATTACGCAACTTTCACAAACTTGGCAACGATACCCTGTGCCACGGCAAGGCGGGGAACGCTGAACTCTTTCTTCGCTTCGCTCGCTTGAAGGATGAGCCAGCTTTCCAGATAGAAGCCAATGTACAGGCGCAAGCCCAGTGGCGAAATTTTGAGAAGGCGCGCAATTGGACCTTTGGTGGAAGCGGCGTCGATATTTTCCCAGGATTAATGATCGGATTGGCCGGGCTTGGAATGCACTTCCTGCGCCTGGCTTATCCAGAATTCGTTCCCTCACCATTGCTTCTGGACGTTCCGTGCAAAAGCGGAAAAATACCAGAGCTTAGATGAAAGGATATTACTACTATGTCTATCGAATCCTGTGTCGATTTCCTGCGTAAGGCGGGCATTTCAGATGAAATCAAGCAGCAAATGAAGGCTGTAACAGATACAAAAGAGGTGATTACCATGGGTAAGAAACATGGTTATACCTTCGATACCCGTGATTTGATTACGGCTTCGAGTTCGTTGAACGGGGCAAACGGTTCACACACAACCAGAGCCCGGACCAGGCAAGCCGCTGCTGTCAATTCGGCATTTTACCATTATGAGTTTGATATGGCACAGATCCCCGGCTTCGAGCAAATCACCGGGGAAATGGACAATCTCAAGATCAAGCCGTCGAGCGTGAATCTGTCTCTCTATGAGCAGCGTTTTCGTGAAGACGATTTTCAGTTTACCTCGATGTCTCCCACCATGCCAGAGTTTCAGCAACGCTACCAGGAAATCATGCAATCCCGCCCGGAGAGTTCTTCAGACGAGCAGCCTTTCTCTCGTCGAGATTTTCATCTTGTGAATCTCGATCAGTACGTTGAGCATCCACAGTACGATCAATACTTTCGAGCCAAGACCCGGATGATTGCGCACCTTGAAAAGTTCTTTGGTGGCGAGGTGCAATTCTCAGGCAGCATGTGGTATCCTCCACACGCTTACAGGCTCTGGCATACAAATGAAACACAGCCAGGATGGAGGATGTACCTTATCGACTTTGACGAACCCGTTGGAAATCCTGCTGGAGCTTCATTCTTCCGTTATATGAACCCTCAGAGTAAAGAGATCGTCACGCTGGAAGAGCATCCCAGACTGGCAAGATTTTTTAAAATTGAACAGGAGGCAGATAAACTCTTCTGGCATTGTATCGTCAACTCCACGACACGCAACCGCTGGAGTTTCGGCTTCGCGATTCCTGAGAACTGGCTTGATAAGTTTGCTCACATACGGTAACGCTTCTGCTCTGGCTCCATGCTAGCAATCACAGCAAAGCCTGGTGTCACGCAGCTACGGGGACCACCATTTGCAGAGGTATGAGAACCATGCGTTCGGTGAGTCCCAAGCCGGAGGCAAGCGCCGGCTCTACATGTACAAGGGTATTCACGCGTAAAATGTGCGTGTAGGGAGGCCGCTTGCCACCTGATCCAACAAATGCCAACCAGGAAACGCGTGGGTATACTCTGTTTATGTCGTAAAACGAGCAACAGTAGCGTGATCCACCAGGGCGCGGGCAAGCAGTGCCCCTACTATGGACGGGTATTTGTGGTACTTGTACTTTTGTCGCGTATGACAGGAACATGCTCCGCATCTTTTACGCATAGCATATTCTCGTGCCTGTATGCCCGTCCATAGTAGGGATGCCCCTTGCGTGCATCCTGGTGGCTATTGCCCATGTTTCTTGTCCACGATCCCGGTTGAAATGTATGTGTTGGATCAAGTAGTCGCTTGCCCGGCGCCTGAGACGCGCTTGCGGCCCTGGTTCCGTTAATCGAAGAGCCCTTACATCGCGCCATCGAGCAAAGGAGGGAGACATGCAGCAAATCAACGCGTCAAGGGAGTTTCATCCTCGTGAAATCTGTACGACATTTGCCAGTCTGCCACGCGCTTTGCGTTTGATCTGGCAGGCCAGCCCTGCGTTGGTGATGGGTATGGCCTTGATTATGCTGCTCCAGGGTATCACCCCGCTTGCCAATGTAATTATCGCCCGTCTGTTGATTGATGGAGCATTACAGGGCATCAGGCAGAGTACGATTCAGCCTCTGATGCTGCCCATCGCCCTGCAATTGGGAGTCAACCTGCTCAATCGCTTCGGCATACGCTTCTATGCTACGCTCCAGATCTTGCTCAATCACCGTCTCTCCGATCATATTACGCTTTTGATTCTGCGCAAGGTTGGTACATTGGATCTTGTCTTTTTCGAGCATGCGGAATTTTACGACCGTCTTACCCATATGCGCCAGGAAGTTATCAGCAAGCCTCTCCTGATGATTGTGAAGCTTTTTACCCTGGGTAGCAGCCTGGTAACCACAATCTCGCTGCTTGGCCTGCTCTTCCAGTTAAACTGGTGGCTGGCTTTACTTGCTCTGCTCGTTCCCCTTCCAGCGTTTTTTGCCGATAGCCGTTATGGTTTGAAGAACTACTGGCTGTCACTCTGGCAATCCCCTGGCAAACGGCAACAGCTTTATATCACCGAGCTTCTCACTACTGATACCTACAACAAAGAAATCAAATTGTTCAACCTTGCCCGCTTCTTTACCGGGCGTTATGCTGTCTTGAGCAGGCAAATGTACCAGGAAGATAGCCGACTGCAGGCCAGGCATACACGTATCAGTTTGCTCTGGTCCATCGTGCCGGTACTTGCTAGCTCGGCCATCTATTTCTACGTTGCTTTGCAGACCATCGAACGCCGCATTTCTCTAGGGGCTCTGACACAGTATGCTCTTGCCATCAACGAGGTTGGCCAGAACTTCCAGAGTGTACTCGATAGCCTCTCCGATCTCTATGAGCATCACCTGTTTATCAATACGCTCTTCGATTTTCTCGCTTATGAGCCACATATAGTCGCGCCAGCGCACCCTGTTTCAATGGATACACTGACTGGCAGCAACGGTCTGGATATCGAATTTCGTAATGTCAGCTTCACCTATCCTGGCAAAAGTGAAATTCGAT
>Ga0265338_10010639_pt1 | contig 10751 bp, 13 predicted proteins | sample 42126metaG_FD_193579 | JGI IMG/M metagenome (GOLD analysis project Ga0265338, IMG submission 193579) | Rhizosphere microbial communities from Carex aquatilis grown in University of Washington, Seatle, WA, United States - 4-21-26 metaG | ecosystem: Host-associated > Plants > Roots > Rhizosphere... | reverse complement strand
AGCGGCGCGCGCCCGATCCCGCCGAGACGATCGCCGGCCTCGAGGCGGTCACGGCGGAGGACGTGCAGCGTGTCGCGCAGGACCTGGTCGCGGACGACCGGCTGCGCCTGGCGCTGATCGGCCCGTTCGACGACGCCGAGCGCTTCGACGCGCTGCTCGGCTAGGCCGCGAGCACGCCGCGCAGGCCGACGAGCTCGACCAGCTCCGCCAGCTCCTCGGACGCGTGCTCCAGACGGAGCGCGTATCCCTGACGCGCGAGCGCGATGCGCAGGCGCGCGAGCGCGTCGACGGTCAGTGCATCGGCCGGCGCGTCGCCAACTCATCGGTGCAACGCGAAGCGCCGGACGGTTTCCCGCCCGGCGCATCCACTCCACCGATCCGGCGCTGGTCGGCGGTCCAGTTGGCACCTGTGCCCGGAACCGCCCGTCAGGGTGCCTTCGACCCACGCCGCGGCTGAACGCCAGGTTTCTACCATTCGCGCCCGACGGCGCAAGGCCTCTAGACCGGCACCGTCGCCAGATCCGCCTCGATGATGCCTCGGTCGTCCGCGTCCGCGATCTTTGCGGCCGCGCTGCGCCCGAGCTCGAGGAAGCGCTGCGACTCGTCCGCGTGCCCCGCGAGTGCGTGCGCACGCGCGAGCGCCTCGTACGCGCCCGGGAGATCGAACTCCGCCATCTCCTCCGGGTGCTCCTGGACGATCTCCAGGCAGCGCTTCGCGTGATGGAGCGCGCCCTCCGGCTGGCCCGCGAGGACGTGCGCCCGCGAGCACTGCCACTGGCTGCGGGCGCGGTTCGCCGCGGTGTGCGGCGCGTGCAGCCAGTGGTAGGCGGACGCGTGCGCGCAGTGGAGCATCTCGTCGTCCTCCTCAGGCGTCCGTTGCTCCTGCTCCATCAGCGTCCAGGTGCGGTTGAAGAGGTCGACGCCGAGCCGCCGGTGCGCGGCTTCGTCGAGCGACTCCGAGGTCGTTCCCATCACGGTCTCCTTCCCGTCGATCAGCGGTTGTAGCCCCTGCATAACCACCCGCAGCTCAGCCGCGCGAGTCGCGGTCCGGCGTTGGTGGCCGACGAGCAGCTCCCGGATCGCCGCCGGCTCATCCGCGTCGAGCAGCGCGGCGATCTCCTCCAGCGGCAGCTCGAGCCCCCGCAGCCGGCGGATCGCCTCGCCGCGCGCGACCTGCTCGGGCGCGTAGAGGCGGTAGCCGCTGTCCGGGTCGACCGCGGCAGGCGGAAGCAGCCCCAGCTCGTCGTAGTGCCGGAGCTGCTTCACGGTCAGGCCGGTGAGGCGGGAGAAGCGCCCTATCGGGAGCAGGGACATCGCTCCCAGGATCGTGCCTCCCATTACGGGAGAGTCAAGCCTCTGCTTCCTGCGCCTTCTCGTCGGACGCGCGCTTGGAGATCTCGGAGACGACCGTCGGGTCGGCGAGCGTGGTCGTGTCGCCGAGCGGCCGCTCGTTCGCGACGTCGCGGAGGAGGCGCCGCATGATCTTGCCGCTGCGCGTCTTCGGCAGCTCGGGCGTGAAGATGATGTTCGCCGGCTTCGCGATCGCGCCGATCTTCTTCGCCACGTGGTCGCGCAGCTCGTTGAGCTTGTCGAGGTCGCCCTCCTTGCCGCCCTTGAGCGTGACGTAGGCGACGATCGCCTCGCCGGTCGTCGCGTCGGCGCGCGAGCAGACCGCGGCCTCGGCGACGTCGTGGTGGTCGACGAGCGCCGACTCGACCTCGATCGTCGAGATGCGGTGCCCGGAGACGTTCATCACGTCGTCGATCCGGCCGAGCAGCCAGAAGTCGCCGTCGCGGTCGATCCGGGCCCCGTCGCCCGCGAGGTAGATGTCCTCGTACTTCGACCAGTAGGTGTCCCGGAAGCGCTGGTCGTCGCCGAAGATGCCTCGCAGCATCGCCGGCCACGGCTTCTTCAGGACGAGATAGCCGCCCCCGCCGGGGCCAACCTCGGTCCCCTGTTCGTCGTAGATCGCCGCGGCAACACCCGGGAACGGCTTCGTGGCCGAGCCCGGCTTGGTCGTCGTGATCCCGGGCAGCGGCGTGATCAGGATCATCCCGGTCTCGGTCTGCCACCACGTGTCGACGATCGGCGTGCGGTCGCCGCCGATGTTCTCGCGGTACCAGATCCAGGCCTCCGGGTTGATCGGCTCGCCGACCGAGCCGAGCAGGCGCAGCGTCGAGAGGTCGTGCTTCCGCGCGTACTCCGGCCCCCACTTCATGTGCGAGCGGATCGCGGTCGGCGCCGTGTAGAGGATGGTGACGCCGTAGCGCTCGATGATCGACCACCAGCGGTCCTTGTCCGGGAAGTCCGGCGTCCCCTCGTAGAGAACGGAGGTCGTCCGGTTGGCGAGCGGCCCGTAGACGATGTAGCTGTGGCCGGTGATCCAGCCGATGTCGGCGGCGCACCAGTACACGTCCTGGTCGGGCTTGAGGTCGAAGATGTAGTGGTGCGTCGTCGAGACGCCGACGAGGTAGCCGGCAGTCGTGTGGATGATCCCCTTCGGCTTCGCGGTCGTCCCGCTCGTGTACATCAGGAAGAGCAGGTCCTCGCCGTCCATCGGCTCGCACGGGCACGACTCCGGGTCGTCGGAGCACCCGTCCGCGAGCTCGTGCCACCAGTGGTCGCGGCCCTCAGTCATCGGCACGTCGTTGCCGGTGCGGCGGAGGACGATGGACGCCTTCACGCCGGGTGCAGCATCCATCGCCTCGTCCCCGACCTTCTTCAGCGGCACCGTCGAACCGCGCCGCCATGCCTCGTCCTGCGTGATCAGGACCTCGCACTTCATGTCGTTCATGCGGCCGGAGAGGGAGTCCGCCGAGAACCCGCCGAAGACGACGGTGTGCGGGGCGCCGAGCCGCGTGCACGCGAGCATCGCCACCGGGAGCTCCGGGACCATGCCCATGTAGATGCCGACCGGTGTGCCTTTCTTCACGCCGAGCTTCTTCAGGGCATTGGCGAAGCGGACGACGTCCTTCTGCAACTCGGCGTAGGTGATCGTGCGCGTCTCGCCCTCGGGCTCACCTTCCCAGTGGAAGGCGACCTGCTCGCCGGCGCCGGCCTCGACGTGCCGGTCGACGCAGTTGAAGCAGACGTTCAGCTTCCCGCCCAGGAACCACTTGGCGTAGGGAGGCTCCCACTCGTACAGCTCGTCGAAAGGCTCGAACCAGGTGACGCGTTCGCGCCCTTCCCGCTCCCAGAACGACTCGAAGTCCTGGTCGTAGATCTCCGCCTTGGCGTTCGCATGCGCGGCGAACTCGGCGGGCGGCTCGTAGCGCCGCTCCTCCAGGAGCATCGTGTCGATCGCGTGTCCGGTTTCTGTCGACATGGGAGCCTCCCTCGTCTCTCGAATCGTCGTCCGTTGGATCCTAGGTCAGCTCATCAGCGGCTTGCCGACGGGCAGAACGGTCCTGCCGGCAACGCCGTTCCACACACCCGCGGCCGAGGTGTACCAGGCCACGGCGGCGGTCACGATGCCCGCCCAACCGCCTGCGTGCAGCCACCAGGAGGTGCCGCCGTGCGAGAGGTTGAAGTTCCCGATCACGAGCAGGATCTCCGTGATCTCCAGCGTCAGGAAGACGAGGAAGACGGCCCTGTTCACGCGCATGGCCGCGATCAGCATGTACGTGTTGAAGATCGCGAACGAGAACAGGAACCACGCCAGCGCGTTGGTGATGTCGCCGCCGGCGAAGCCGCCGAGGAACTTCGTCGTCTCCGCGAGCACGACGAAGATGCCGGCACCCATCCAGAAGCCGCCGTACGTCGAGAATGCGGTCGCTCCGAAGACGTTCCGGTTCCGGAACTCCCACATTCCTGCGGCGAACTGCGCCATGCCGCCGTAGAACAACGCGAACCCGACCCAGATCAGGTCCGGGATGAAGGACGCGTTGTGACCGCTGAGCAGGAACGTCGTCAGGGCGAACCCTGCGAGCCCCAGCGGCGCGGGATCGGCGGCAGGCGTGGACTCCACCCTGGTGACGCCGCCAGAGGACATTTCGCTCATGCAGCGAGCCTCCTTTACCGGCGCCTCCGTCCACGGCCCCCCGGGTCGCCGTCGGCACCGAAGTGAACCCCGGCACTCTCGCCGATGGACCGGACAGAGGTCAAGCGGGTTGCGATGAATGTGCTACGGCGCGAGTTCGTACGGGTACTGCGTGACGACCTCGACCCCGTCGTCGGTGACGAGGAGGATGTCCTCGAGGCGGACGCCGCCGAAGCCGGCGCGGTAGAGACCCGGCTCCAGGGTGATCACGTCGCCGGGGATCAGGTCGTCGCCGGAGCGCGAGAGGTTCGGCTTCTCGTGCACCTCCAGACCCACGCCGTGGCCGAGCCCGTGGAAGAAGCCGCTGTCCAGCACCTCGCCCGGCTCCTTCGTCAGCGGCGTCGGGAAGCCCTCGCCGGCGAACAGGTCGCAGACCATCCGCATCAGCTCCCTGCCGTTGACGCCGGGCTTCGTCGCCTCGGTCGACATCCGCAGCGCCTCGCGGCAGAGGGCGTGGTAGCGGGCGATCTCCTCCGGCACCTCGCCGACGACGTAGGTGCGCGTCATGTCGGAGTAGACGCCGGTCTCGCGGTCGCGCGGGAAGAGGTCGAAGACGATCGGCTCGCCGGGCGCGATCGGGCCGGAGCCAATCTCGTGGACGATCGCGGTCTGCGCACCGTGCGAGACGATGAACTCCTCGGCGGCGACGCCGTGCTGCGAGAAGACGCGCTCGACCTCGATCTTGAGCCGCTCGCACGTGAGCGGCTCGCCGTCGAGCCGGAGCACGTCGCCGGAGGCGTCGGCGTCGCGCAGCATCGCGCGCGCGACGTCGAGCGCGGCCTCGCAGGCGCGCTGCGCGCGCCGCAGACCCTCGACCTCGGCGGCGTTCTTCGAGCGGCGCCGCGCCTGGAAGAGCTCGCGGTCGACCCCGATCTCGACGCCGTGCGTGCGCAGGTGGTCGGCCAGCTCGAGCGGGAAATCGGGCGGGACGACGGCCGTCGTGACGCCGAGCTGCTGGCAGGCCCGCGTGTAGATCTCGAGCATCGCCTGCGCGACCGGCGTCCCCTCCGCGAGCAGCTCGTCGATCCCGAACAGCTCCGGCGGCATCGTCTCGATCGTCGGGTCGGCGGCGGCGATGCGCGGCACCTCGAAGGCGGTCACGACCGCGACGCGCCGCGCTTCGACCTCGACGTAGAGGAACGCGTCGGCCACGGCAACCGGCACCGCGTGGCGCATGTCGGGAGAGCGGATCGAGTCGGCGTGGATCAGGATCGGGGCGGACACGGGTGCGAATCCTATAGTTGGCTCGCATGGCGATCCTGCGGGCCGAGGAGGAGGCGAAGGTCCGCGAGCTGTTCGCGGGGCTGGAGCGGCCGGTCGAGCTCCTCGTCGCGCTCGGCCCGGAGGAGACGCCGCTGCCGGGAGCGCGGGACATCGACTTCGGCGCCGAGACGCTGCGCGTCTGCGAGGAGCTCGCTGCGCTCGGCGACACGGTGACGGTCCGCTCCGAGCAGGAGCCTGAGGGTTTCCCGCGCTTCCCCGCCGTCGCGATCCGGCCGGAGGGACGCGACGTCGGCCTGCGCTACGACGGTCTGCCGTGGGGCTACGAGCTCGGCTCGCTGGTCGGGGGCATCCTCGAGGCCGGCAAGGCCGAGCCGACGCTGCGGGCGGAGTCGCTGGAGCAGCTGGCCGCGCTCGACCGCGACCTCGCGCTCGACGTCTTCGTCACACCGACCTGACCACACTGCCCGCCGGCCGTGCTGCTGGCGTACCGACTCGCACTCGCGTCCGACCGCGTCACCGCCACGGCGATCGAGGCGAACGAGTTCCCGCGGCTGGCCGAGGAGATGGAGGTCTACGCGGTGCCGCGAATCGCCGTCAACGGCGTGCCGCAATGGGACGGATCGGTTCCGGAGGCGGAGTTCCTCCGCCGGGTGCTGTCGGCGTCGTCGTCGTGAGCTAGTCGGCGATCCACGTGGCGACCCAGACGCCGGCGAGCCCGCCGAGCACGCCCAGCAGAACGGACGCGGTACCGAGCGAACTGCCGCCCCACGCCGCCGGGACGAAGCTGCCGACCGTCGAACCGACGAGCACGCAGAGCCAGAGCACGCGCTTGTCCATCGAGGACCTATCGGCCTGGCGCGCGTGCGGCTGAATCCCTGCGGCTAGATTCCGCACCGGTGGAGCCGCTGGAGCACGCACGCGAGGTCGTCGCGCGCTGGGAGGAGCTGCTGCGCGCAGAGCTCCCGCCGGGCGCCGAGGTCTTCGATGCGCACGTCCATCTCGGCAACGACATCGACGGAATGGTCGGCCGCTACGAGGAGCTGCTCGCGATCATGGATCACTGGGGCGTCTCCCGGTCCTTCATGTTCTGCCTCGACGAGCCCGACCGGCACCCCGGCTTTCGCGCCGGGAACGACCGGACGCTCGAGTTCGCGGCGCGGGCAGAGGGGCGGCTGATCCCGTTCGTCCGGCTCGCCCTCGACGAGAACCCCATCGAGGAGGCGCGCCGTTGCCTCGACCTCGGCGCTCGCGGAATCAAGCTCCATCCGCGCGCGCAGAAGTTTCTGCTCGACGACGAGCGCCTGGCGCCGGTGTTCGAGCTGGCGGCCGAGCGGCGCGTACCGATCCTGATTCACGCCGGCCGCGGGCTCCCGCCGATCGCGGACGCGCTGCACCGGCTCGTCGACGCGTATCCGGAGGCGCAGCTGATCCTGGCCCACGCCGGCATCGCCGACCTCGGCGCGCTCGCAGCGCACTTCTCCGGCCGGGCCGGCGTCTTCTTCGACACCTCGGTCTGGAGCCCGATCGACCTGCTCAGCTTCTTCCGGCTCGTCCCACCCGAGCAGGCGCTCTACGCGAGCGACTATCCGTACGGAGGGCAGCCGTCCTCACTGTTGATCGCGCTGCGAACGGCGCGGCTGGCCGGGCTCGACGAGACGGAGATCCGGGAGTTGCTCGCGGGCACCGCCAACCGGCTCGCGGGCGGCGAGCCACCGCGTGAGCCGAGCACGCCGCGCGGCGCCGAAGTGCTCTCCCAGCCGATGTCGTTCGCGCGGATCCACCAGTACCTCTCGATGGCGACGCCGCTGCTCTGGAGCCGGCTGCCGGACACCGTCGGCGTGCTCGGGCTCGCGCTGAACGCCTGCGACGAGCGCAACGGGCACGGCCACGCGGACGAGCTGGAGCAGCTGCGCGAGCTGCTGTCGGCTGCGCGGGAGCTCTGGCGGACGCTGCCCGAGGCAGAGGACGAGACGGAGGCGCGCACGATCGCGCGGACGACCTTCCGGCTCGTCCACCTCGCGGACATCGTTGCGGTGACGACGAGCGCCTAGAGCTCGCCGCCGCCGTGGCGCGAGCTGACGCAGGCGCTCGTCCACTCGCCGGCCAGCCGGACGATCCGCGCCGCGAGCTGCTCGCCGTCGGCCGCGTACTCGCGCGGGACCTCGATCACGACCTGGTGGACCGACGCCTCGACGGCGCCACCGAACTCGTGTCGCTCCTCGGCCACGAGCGCGAAGGCGGGAACGATGTCGCGCAGCGCGTGGGCGAGGTCGTCGATCTCGGCTGGAGTCGCGTGGCGGCCGGCGAAAACGCCGAAGTTGACGCGGACCTCAAGGCCGGGATCCTCGTGCTCGCGTACCCGCAGCGCGATCGACGGCTCATTCATAAGAGGCAGCATCGCATTGCCGTCGTCCCCGCGCGAGCGTCTTCGCTAACCCTCGCGCGGCTCCCAGCGGAAGCGGTACAGCGCAGCCGCGAGTCCGACTGCACCCCAGGCGACGAGGACGCCGATCGCGCCCGGCTTCGACCAGACCGAGTGGTGGTGGAGGTAGACCGCATTCGAGAGATCCACCAGGTACTTCAGCGGCAGCACGTCCCCGACCGCGCGAAGGAAGCGCGGATAGTGCTGCGTCGGGCCGAAGGCGCCGGTCAGGAAGGCCATCGGCAGGATGATCAGGTTGACCACGGCCGACGAGCCCTCGGCCGAGCGCACCATGCCGGAGAGACCGATGCCGAGCGCCGCGAAGCAGACGCCGCCGATCACGATCATCACGGCGATCGAGCCGACGCGGCTCGGAAATGGCGTCCCGAAGACGACGCGGCCGAGCAGGAAGAGCGCCACGGTCTGGAGGGCGAAGATGACGAGCGTCGAGCAGAGCAGCGCGGCGACAAACGTTCGCGGCGGCAGCGGAGTCGAGCGCAGGCGCTTGAGGAGCGACTGCTCGCGCCGGATGACGAGCGTGATCGCGAGCCCTGCGAAGGCGACCATCGCGCAGCCGTAGGCCAGCAGCGCGGCGAGCAGCGCCTGCGAGGCGGAGACGCCGTAGATGCGCCCCGAGTAGACCGAGCCGAGCAGGACGAAGAGAAGCAGGGGAAAGATGAAGGTGAAGATGGCCGACTCCCGGGAGCGCCAGTAGAGGCGCTGCTCCGTGCGCAGCTGGTGCAGGAGCATCTTCATGCGTCCTGCTCCTCCTGGACGAGGTCGAGGTAGACGTCCTCGAGCGTCGGCCGGCGCACCTCGAGCTCCTCGATCTCCTCGCCGCGCGCGAGCGCCTCGGCGGTCAGCTCGTTGAGGACGCGCGTCGGCTCGGAGGTGCGGAGCAGGACGTCCTCCGCACCGCGCCGGTAGCGGATCTCCACCTCGAGCCCGCCCGCGGTCAGCTCGCGCGGCGTGCCGACGCGGACGATCACGCCCTCGCGCAGGACGGCGACGCGGTCGGCGAGCTGCTCCGCCTCGTCGAGGTAGTGCGTCGTCAGGAGAACGGTCTTCCCGAGCGAACGCAGGTTGCGGATCATCTCCCAGGCGGCGCGCCGGGCGGCCGGGTCGAAGCCGGTCGTGGGCTCGTCCAGGAAGACGAGGTCCGGGTCGCCGACGAGCGCGATCCCGAGATCGAGCCGCCGCTTCTGGCCGCCGGAGAGCGTCTTGACGCGGTCGTCGCGCTTCTCGGCGAGCCCGACGAGCTCCACGACCTCGTCCACGTCGCGCGGCTCGGCGTAGTAGCCGGCGAACACGGCGTGCGTCTCCCGCACGGTCAGGTTCGGCCAGAGCTGGGAGGCCTGGAGGACGACGCCGATCCGCTCACGGAAGTCGGGGCCGGGTCGAGCCGGGTCGTGACCGAGCACGCGCACGTCGCCGCCGTCGCGGGGCCGGTAGCCCTCGAGGATCTCCACGGTCGTCGTCTTGCCGGCGCCGTTCGGGCCGAGGAGTCCGAAGACCTCGCCCTCCTCGATCGTGAAGTCGATCCCGCGGACCGCCTCGAAGGCGCCGTACGACTTACGCAAGCCCGTGACCTCGATGGCGCTCACCGCGGCGGAGGATAGTGCGGGCTGTGCCCCGTCCAGTGATGCCGTCTAGCTTCTGGGCGAGAAGCGGACATGTATTGCTGGACGGGGCACTAAGCTCGGCGGCATGGCGGGCTTTCGTTACGTGGTCGCGGACGTCTTCACCGACACACCGCTGACGGGCAACCAGGTCGCGGTCTTCACCGACGCACGCGAGCTCCCGGAGGAGCTCCTGCAGCCGCTGGCGCGCGAGATGAACTTCTCGGAGACGGTGTTCGTCTACCCGCCGGAGGCCGACGGCCACGTGAAGATCCGGATCTTCACGCCGCGCACCGAGCTTCCGTTCGCCGGGCACCCGATCCTCGGCACGGCGTTCGTGCTCGCCGGCCCGCTCCAGCTCGTGGAGATCCGGCTCGAGACCGGGGCGGGCATCGTCCCGGTGCAACTGGAGCGGGAGGGCGCACGCATCTCCTTCGGCTGGATGACGCAGCCGGTCGCGCTGTTCGAGCCTTTCGAGTCGGCGGACGAGCTGCTCGCCGCGCTCGGCGTCACGAGCTCCGGCCTGCCCGTGGAGCTGTACCGGCAGGGCCCGGGCCACGTCTACGTCGAGCTGGGCTCGCCGGAGGAAGTCGCAGCGCTCCAGCCCGACATGGCGGCGGTCGCGCGGATCGCAGGCGGGCATGGGGCGGCGTGCTTCGCCCGGGACGGCGATCGCTGGAAGGCGCGCGTCTTCGTCCCGGGCGCGGGCGTCGACGAGGATCCGGCAACCGGCTCGGCGGCCGGCCCGCTCGCGCTCCACCTCGCCCGGCACGGCCGGGTCGCCTTCGGCGAGGAGATCGAGATCGAGCAGGGCGCCGAGATCGGGCGGCCGTCGCGGCTCTACGCGCGGGCGCGGAGCGCCGAAGAGATCGAGGTCGGCGGCTCGGCGGTGATCGTCGCGCGCGGCGAGTTCCGGGTCTAGTCGAGCCAGCCGAGCGCGACGACGTCAGGGAGCTCCGGCTCGAGCGAGCGCCAGAACGTTCCGCCGTCGGTGGAGAGGTAGAGGCGGTTGCGGCCGGCGTAGAGCATCCGGTCCGGGTCTTCCTCGGCGACCGCGACCGCGAAGCCGACCGGAAGGCCGCCGCCCGCCTCGCGCCAGGTCAGGCCGCCGTCGTTCGAGAGGAGCAGCGGCGGGCGTCGCTCGACAACCGCGACCACCGTCGAGCCCGACGCCGCCGTCGCAACCACGCGCGGCAGCGACACCTCAACGGGCGCCGCGGCCGGCACCTCCGCGACCGGACCGAGCAGCTCCTCGGTCTCGACGTCGACGAGCAGCACACCCTCGACCGTGCCGACCGCCGCGATCACCGCCGCCCTCCCGCGAGCAGCGCCGCGACGAGCGCCGTCGCCCGGCGCGCCGCCGACACCGGCGAGTGGCCGGACGCTCGCCCGGCGAGGTACGCCACCGAGAACGCGTCGCCCGCGCCCGTCGGGTCGGCGCGCACCG
>Ga0265338_10010638_pt1 | contig 10751 bp, 9 predicted proteins | sample 42126metaG_FD_193579 | JGI IMG/M metagenome (GOLD analysis project Ga0265338, IMG submission 193579) | Rhizosphere microbial communities from Carex aquatilis grown in University of Washington, Seatle, WA, United States - 4-21-26 metaG | ecosystem: Host-associated > Plants > Roots > Rhizosphere >... | reverse complement strand
GTCTACCCCCTCACCGCTTCATACCGACGTGATGATCGACGATCTTGTCGGCGCCCTCGATTATCTTTGGGCGCAGCAGCATCTGCCGCGGAAGATGGTGGCTTAACGAGCCTTCATCATCGCCACGGCAGTGTCGCTCATGCGGTTCGAGAAACCCCATTCGTTGTCGTACCAGGTCATGATGCGTACGAAGGTGCCTTCGATTACCTTGGTCTCTTCAAGCGCGAAGATCGAGGAGCGCTTGTCGTGGTTGAAATCGGTCGAAACCAGCGGCTCGTCATAATAACCCAGAATACCCTTGAGCGGCCCGGCATCCGCCGCTGCCTTGATGGCCGCGTTGATCTCCTCAACCGTGGTCGCGCGTTTGGCGACGAATTTGAAATCGACGACCGAGACGTTGGGCGTCGGCACGCGGATCGAGGTGCCGTCGAGCTTGCCCTTAAGATCGGGAATGACTTTGCCGATCGCTTTCGCTGCCCCGGTTGAGGTCGGGATCATATTGATGGCCGCCGCACGAGCGCGGTGCATGTCGGCGTGCATGGTATCGACCACGCGCTGGTCGCCGGTATAGGAATGGATCGTCGTCATGAAGCCATGGGCGATGCCGATGGCGTTGTGCAGCACATGCACGACCGGGGCTAGGCAATTGGTGGTGCAGGAGGCATTCGAGACCACCGTATGGCTCGCCTTCAAATCCTTGTCATTGACGCCGAAGACGACGGTGAGATCTTCATCGGTTGCGGGCGCGGAGATCAGAACCTTCTTGGCGCCGGCCTGAAGATGCTTCTCGGCATCCGCGCGCTTGGTGAAGCGGCCCGAACATTCCATCGCCACATCCACGCCGAGATCGCCCCAACCCAGTTTGGCGGGATCGGAAACCTGCAAGCCCTTGACGCGCTTGCCGTTGATGATGAGATCGTTGCCTTCTGTCTTTACCTCGCCCACGAAGCGGCCATGGACGCTGTCGTATTTCAGGAGATGCGCGTTGGTGGCGGCATCAGCCAAGTCGTTGATCGCAACGATCTCGATATCGTTGCGATTCGCCTCGAAGGCGGCGCGCAGGACGAGACGGCCAATGCGGCCGAAACCATTAATGGAAACGCGGACGGGCATTGAGACCTCTTACTGGTAAAACGATAATCCGTTTTACGGTCTCGCTATTTTCTTTGCAACCTCTGCGACATGCGTCGTGGTAATGCCGAAATGCTTATAAAGCGCTTCGGCGGGCGCAGAGGCGCCGAAACCCGTCATGCCGACGAAGCCGCCTTCGGCACCGATATAGCGGTCCCAGCCTTGGCGGATGCCGGCTTCGACAGCCATGCGGGGCGCCGAGCCGAGCACCGAGGTGCGGTATTTCTCATCCTGTTCCTCGAACAATTTCCAACACGGCATCGAAACCACGGCGGCGCCAATTTTTTCCTTCTGCAATTGCGCGCGGGCTTCCATGGCGAGATGCACTTCCGAACCGGTCGCAAGGATCGTGATCTGCCTTTGGCCTTCTGCCTCCGCCAAAACATAGCCGCCGCGTGCGGAGAGATTTTCACTCACCTGGCCGCGCAATGTCGGAACGCCCTGACGCGTCAGGGCAAGCAGGCTGGGACGGTTCTTGTTTTCGAGGGCAAGCTGCCAGCATTCCGCGGTCTCGATCCCATCGCAGGGCCGAAACGTCAGCAGATCGGGAATGGCGCGCAACACGGCTATGTGCTCGACCGGCTGATGCGTTGGGCCGTCTTCACCGAGGCCGATGCTGTCATGCGTCATCACGAAAACCACGCGCTGCTTCATCAAGGCGGCAAGACGAATCGAGGGCCGCATGTAATCCGCGAATTGCAGAAAGGTGCCGCCATAAGGAATGATGCCGCCATGCAGGCTCATGCCGTTCATACTCGCAGCCATCGCATGCTCGCGGACGCCGAAATGGATATACCGCCCACTGTAATTCGTGGGCGTGATCGGTCCGAAATTCTTGACCTGCGTATTGTTGGAGGGCGTGAGGTCAGCCGAGCCGCCGATCAACTCCGGCATCGCCGGCAAGATTGCCTCCAAGACAGCGCCCGAAGACTGGCGCGTAGCGTGCTTCGGCTTGTCAGCCGCGATTTTCTGCTTTAGCTGCGCGAAAATCTCACCGATGTTTTTCGGCAATTCGCCGCGCGTGACACGATCAAACTCGACGCGCGCGCCGGATTCTGCATGGCGCTTGCGCCAGGCTTTCTGCTCGGCAGCACCTCGCGCGCCGGTCTTGCGCCACGCAGCAAGAATTTCATCTGGCACAACAAATGCCGGGTGGTTCCAGTCCAGTTGCTTGCGCGCCGCCGCGACTTCGTCGGCGCCAAGCGCCGAGCCGTGGCAATCCTTGGTGCCCTGCTTGTTAGGCGCGCCGTAGCCGATGATCGTGCGGCAGGCGATGAGCGAAGGCTTGCCGGTTTCGGCCAGCGCTTCCTTTGTTGCCGCGGCGATGGCGGCGGGATCGTGGCCGTCGATGCCCTGCACGTGCCAGCCATAGGCACGAAAGCGTGCTTGAACATCTTCGGTGAAAGAAAGCGTGGTCGGCCCGTCGATGGAGATCTTGTTGTCGTCGTAGAACACGATCAACCGGCCAAGCTTGAGATGCCCCGCGAGCGAGGCGGCTTCGTGACTGATGCCCTCCATCAGATCGCCATCAGAGACGATCACGAAAGTGTGGTGATCAACGAGCGCGTCGCCGAAGCGCGCATTTAAAATGCGCTCGGCCAGGGCGAAGCCGATAGAATTGGCAAAACCCTGCCCCAAGGGCCCCGTCGTGGTTTCGGCGCCGATTTCGGGATCATGTTCCGGATGGCCGGGCGTAAGGCTGCCCAACTGGCGGAATTTCTTGATCTCCTCAATCGTCATCTTCTTGTAGCCGGTGAGATAGGCGAGCGCATAAAGCAACATCGAGCCATGCCCGGCAGAGAGGATAAAACGGTCGCGGTCGGGCCAGGCGGGATTTTCGGGATCGAAACGCAGGAACTGCGACCACAGAACAGTCGCAACATCCGCCATGCCCATCGGCATGCCGGGATGGCCAGATTTCGCCTGCTCCACTGCATCCATGGAGAGCGCGCGGATGGCGTTCGCCATCTCCTTATGCATCGGATCAAGGGCGGTTGCTACGGGCCGGGCGGCAGCGGCAGAAGGCGGCATTGTTATCCTGTCAGGTCCGAATAATGCGACTCCTTTACCGGGAAAAAGCGTATTTCACAACCATATGTTGCAGTCGCATGAAGAGCCTGATTTCAAGGCTGGGCCCGTTGACGCCTGCATGCCGCAAGCCTAGTCTTTTGTTATTACGGATTCGGGAGGCTCGCATGGAACGTCTTAAAAATACGCTCGAGGATCTCGACGAAGCGATCTCCGAACTCGAAGACAAGATCGGTCTGACGCAGGGCGCCGCTCAGGAAAACACGAAGAAGCACGCTGAGATGCTCAAGCAAAGCCGGACGCGCGAAGCGAACGTGCTCGCCACGGCGCAAAAAGTCGCCGCGCGCCTCGATCAGACCATCCATCACGTCGAACGCATCTTGAGAGACTGAGGAGAAACGCATGTCGAAACTCGCCATCAACCTTTACGGCCGCGAATATTTCGTCAACTGCGATCCCGGCGACGAAAGCCGCCTTAAGGAACTCATCAAATTCGTCGAAAGCAAAATGAAGAAAGCGGCGGAACATGCCGGCTCCGGCACTGTGACAGAATCGCGCCTCTTCATGCTCACCTGTCTCTTGATGGCCGATGAGCTGATCGAGACCCAACAAAGCGCGGGGCAAGGCTTCCGCAAGGACGAAGACCTGCTGGTTGCGGCCGTGGAGCACCTGCGTCAAAGGGTTAGCCATATTGCTTCGCAAGTCGGACGCGCGTAAAATAGGCCTCGGAAGGCTTCTGCGCGGTGCGATAGGCAGCATAATCCCCAGGGCCGATAATTAGACTCCTAGGGAGCTGTCCCTGGCCTTGACCGTGGTCTTGGCCATATGGCGCCCACCTGCTTATGCAGGCCATGGAGGATATCACGCCACCGGCCGATGTGGGGCCTTCCACTCTTTTCTCATGACTGATCCCACGGACACTCTACGGCAAAAAAGCGAGTTGCGGCACCTCATGAAAGAGCGCCGCGAGCAAACGCACACGCAAAATCCCGATGCCGCGTTTGCCCTGCGCGACAAATTTCTCGAAGCAATCGATCTTCCTCCCGGCGCCATAATTGCCGGTTATGTCGCACAAAACCATGAGATCGATCCGCTGCCCTTGATGCAGGCTCTCCACGCCAAAAGATTCTCGCTCGCTCTGCCCGTCGTCGACGCCAGAAACGAGCCGCTTGTTTTTTGCGCCTACACCCCCGGCGACGCGCTCGTTACACGCAACGCGCCGCCGGTTTTTCTCGAACCATCATCATCGTCGCCTCTCGTCGTACCGGACATCCTGCTCGTGCCGTTGCTTGCTTTCGATCGCAGCGGGCATCGGCTCGGTTATGGCGGCGGTTATTACGATCGAACGCTCGCCGATTTGCGTCGAAAGAAAAAGATCTTCGCCATCGGCCTCGGTTTTTCCGGACAGGAAACTGCGCAACTTCCAGCACATTCCGGCGACATGCGGCTCGATAAAATCGTCACGGAAACCGGGGTTTTCGCGTCGCCTTAAGGCTTTGCTAACCATGAAGGGGTTCTAACGGATTCATGCCGCCATAGTTCAGTCGTAATTTTATGGCATCGTTCTCCATTGACGGCAGAAGGCCGATGCCAAATTTAAGGAGAGAAAAATGCCCGTGCGCGGAACTTTGAAACGTCTCGGTTATCTTGCGATCATTGCAATCCCACTTGCTCTTGCGCTTCCCGTGCACGCGCAAACATCTTCCAACATCAACACGACGCAACAAGCTGCTCCTCTGGCTTCACCCCCGTCCGGGGAGATGGGTACCGAGCGCCAGGAGCTTCGCGAAGAGCGCCGGCAGATCCGCATGGAGCACGAGCAGCTCGAAGCCCAGCACGATGCCTTGAAGCAGCAATGCATGAACGCCGTCGGCGGCAATGCCGACAGCTGCCGGGAAAAAGCGGCGGCTTTGAAGGAACAGAAGCAAGCGCTGCATGCGCGCATGCAGGCCCTGCACCAGAAAATGAGCGCTGCAGGCATACAAGGGCACGACGGCAAGCACATGAAGTTCGACCAGAATAACGCCGCGCCGCAGGGCGGAACTCCGCCGGTTCAAGCGCCGGCCAACTGAGCGCCCGCGACACCCTGATTTTTGCTCAGCAATAAAAACGCCCGGATCGCTTTCCGGGCGTTTTTTTGTGTCTGAACCGGCAACAAAAACGGGCACTTAGGCCATTGCCGCCGCCAATCATAATTAAAAGCTCCTTAACGATATTTGGCTCTAATAAGAATCACTTACGAGAGATGTGGAGTTGCATCCGTTTTTAACGGGTTGATTCTCAAGGAGTTTAGGAGAAGGCATTGCGGTCGATGTTCGATAAACAAAGGCTTGCGAGCAAGCGGCCCGGCACCGGCAGCGTTATTAACGGTTGCTTGAGCATAAGCGCGGTATTTTTTGCGGCAACGGAGTCCCGCTGATGGCTATTTTCGGCAGCAAAGATAAAGCCGCTGACACCGCGTCGAAAGACGCGAAGAAGGGCCCGCGCATTCTCGGCACGCTTTTCAACCCCGATATCGGCACAAGCCTGAAGCCGCTCGGCGAAACCGGGCGCACCTTCGTCAATCTACTGGCGATGATCTTCGCTTCAAATGGACTCTTTCCACGTAATCATCCGGCGGTTCTGGGCGCCGAAGGCGCGCCGCGGCTCGGTCTTTCGGAAGTCGTTGGCACCGCCTGGCGCAACGTGAGATTCACTCGCGAAGGTGCACCGCAGGCGCTGATGTTCGTCGCCGTCATGCTGTGCATCGGCTTTACGGTGCTGGCGATCTTTACCGCGCTCTTCGCCGTCATGACCGGCTCCGCACACGCGCAAGGTGCAGGCGGCGGCGTCACTTGTTCCAACACCAGCCCGTTTGCCACGTGCAACGATCCCTCGCAGGATATTTCGAACAGCTGGATCGATTATCTTTTCAATGGCGTGGCGATCACGGGATACACGCTCCCGAACGGCCAAGTCATACCTCAATCACCTTATGCCCAGAGCGCACTCATCAGCGCGCTCGGCTTTTACAGCGACGCCATACTGATCGTCGCTGCCCTCGTGCTGTTCTACCATCTCGCCTCGATGGTGGTGGAGACGGCGCATCATGGCGTCGTCATGGGCAAGCGCGCCAACCAGATCTGGGCCCCAATCCGGCTGGTATTCGCGATCGGCCTTTTGGTTCCCATCTCAGGCGGCCTCAATTCCGGCCAATTCATCGTGGTGCAGGTCGCGAAATGGGGCGGCGGCATGGCGAGCCAAGCCTGGGCCATATTCCTCAATAAGATGGTGCAGGATCAGTGGCAATATGTAGTCCCGAATGTGCCGCTGGTGCGCAAGGTCACGACGCAAATGGTCTCGATGGAGGCCTGTTCCTATGCGTACAATTATTACTTGAACTTGATGAATACCAGCGGCAGCGGCCTTGGCGATCAGCCAATTCCGGTTCCTACGCCGACCGAGCAAGATCTGCCGAACAATAAAATGAAATTCAGTTTTGCGCCGGGAAGCTCCGGCGTCACGATCGACACCAGCCAATTGTGTGGCAGCTATATTTTGACAAAGCCGTCGGCGGGTGGTGGCGGCGGCAGCACGATTGATAGCCAGATACAAGCGGCCAAGCCGCAAGCAGCCCAGGATGCCCTGAACAGCATGGCGGGATCATTCCAGAGCTACGCCCAAAAAGGCATGCAGCCGATCGTCACTACCGGACAAACCATTCCGCTTAATGACGGATTCGATGCTCTAGTCAGCCAGTACCAAGATGCGCTCCAGAACGCCTGGACGTCGGATTTAGGAACCCTCACCGATAATTCCATGAATGACGCCGCCAATCTTTCGGCGACGCAAGGATGGCTCTCGGCTGGCGCGTGGTTCAACACGATCGCCCGGATTCAGGGTGAAGTGATGGATACCGCTGCATTGGTCCCTGTAACAACGCAGCCGGAAATCATGGAGATCGCCGCCAAAAATGGCGATGTTGAAAAAGGACTTCTGCAAAACACCGCCGATTCGTACGGAACCTTCAGCAATTGGCTCAGTCAGGAAGCGCCTTCTTCCGGCAGTCAAACTGACCCCATCAAGGCCGCTGATGCGGGAATGGCTCAAGAAGAAAAATCAAAAACCGATACCGGATCAGGCATGCTGGAGCAGATTTTCAAGGAAGTGGATATTATTGCAGCGCAAAACTGCGTATGGATACCGGCAAATGGCAAGGGGGGTTGCGGCAGTTCCGGATCGGGAACTTCGACAGGCTTTACGCTTGGCGTTCAATTCACATCCGCTAACCCTCTGGCCGAAATTGCGGCCTTCGGCCATGGCAATATCAATGTCGCCTACGATCTTTTCGATAAATTCATAGCGCTGGGCGGTTTGGGGGGAGCTGCCGGAGCAGCCGGCAGCGTTGCTAGCGCCATTTTTTCGGGACATGGGCTTATTTCTCTATTTGGGAATGTAGCCGGCGGCGCGGCCAAACTCGGTGGCGCGAGCCTTTCCGCCTTGGCCGATATTTACGGCACGATCTGCGTGGTGTTTTTCGTAGCCGGTTTCATGCTCGCCTACTTCTTGCCGCTGATCCCGTTCTTCCGCTTCCTCTTCGGCATCCTGAGCTGGTTTCTTTCGCTGATTGAGGCCATCATCTGCATGCCACTCGTCGCGCTCGCGCATCTGAACCCAGAAGGCGACGGCTTACCAGGCGCTTCAGGAAAGACCGCTTATTTCTTCCTTTTCAACATTTTCCTGCGGCCGATCCTGATGGTGTTCGGCCTGATCGCCGGGCTACTGATTTTCTTCCTCGCCGCCAGCGCGATGAATTTGCTCTACATAGTCGCGGTGGCGAGCACCGGCAGTCTCGATCTCGCACAGAGCGGCCATATAGCGCTGTCCCGTATCGTTTACAGCATTCTGTATATCGTCGTCCTTTACATGTGCGCCAACAGCGCCTTCAAGATGATCGACTGGCTGCCGAATCATTGCATCAAATGGATGGGCGGGCAGTCGCTGCACCACGAGAGCCTGGGCGACGTTGCTCAGGTCGGCGAGTATATGGGCCTTGCCGGAGGTTATGTTGAGCAGAAGATCGTCGGCAGCGTCGGTCAGTTGATGAAATCTCCGGCGGGCGCGATTGCCGCGGCGGGTATGCTAAAAAATAATCCGCAGGGCATGAAGAATACCTTGATGAGCGTAGGAAACGACCTCGGCGGCCCTGAAGCCAAGGCAAATGTGGGGAAACTTTTTGATAAAGGAAAAGACGGCGTCTCTGAAGTGGATAAAGCGGTAAAGGCGCTCGAAAGTTCTGTGAGTGCGCCTCCAGGAAATATGCCCACCACCAATACGCCGGGCGGAAACAATCCCTAACATTCACGCATGCCTTGTTATAGCCTTCGGTGCGGTTGACTTTGCCTCTATTCCGGAAGGGCAACGGGGAAAACCTCGAACAGATGGTTAAATCGAAACCTTAGTCGCGGGTGGTAGAATTCTTTCCCCACAGCACATGATCGTGCCACGCGCCGTTAATGCGCAAATAGGCTTTGGCGTAGCCCTCTTCCGCAAAACCGAGACGTTTTAAAAGCCGCTTGCTTGGCTCGTTGTTCGGCATACAGCTGGCCTCGATGCGGTGCAGCTTGAGGGTCTCGAAAGCGAAATCGCAGACGAGCCCTGCCGTCTCCGCCATCAACCCCTCCCCCGCATACGGCTTGCCGATCCAATAACCGAGCGTTCCCTTTTGTGCGATGCCGCGTTGGACGTCGCTAAGCGTGATGCCCCCGATAAGCTCGTCCGGACGGTCGTCTGCGCCATAGCGAAAAACGAAAAAGGCATAGGCCTTACCCTGCCGCCAGTCGCGCCAGTGCCGCCGCAAGAGGCCGCAGAAGAAGCCGTAGGTCAGCGCATTCTTCGGCCATTCCGGCTCCCACGGTTTGAGAAAATCGCGGCTGGCTTCGCGCAGCGCCCGCCAGCTGCGCCAATCGGCAGGCCCTGCCGCGCGCAGCATGACGCGCGGGCCCATGAGCCGAATGTCCATCGACGGGCCAGATGGGCGTGGTTTGAGGTCTAGGAGGGCGGATAGGAACTGCATGAGGGGGAGAGCCTAATTTACAGGCGCCAGTTCGGACAGGCAAAAGGACGCACTTTTAAGCCGTCGAATCTATCGGAACCACGGAAAATCAATATTTTACGGCTTCATTAACCTTTTTATTGTTGAATGAAAGGAAAGCAAAATGCCCGATTTACTGATATAATATTTCGACTTTTGAGCAGAGGAAAATTTATGGCCGACGATCCGAAACCCGATATGGACGTAAATCTGCAATTAGAATACACGGCATATAGAGACCGAGTTGCCGAGTATTCTGCCAAAGTTGACAAACGTAGGGCGGGTTTCGAATCTCGAAACAACCAAGCAAAACAATCAATGTATCAAGATGTAGGAGGATTGGTTGGCGGCTTCATAGTTGGCCTTTGGAATCAAGTTTCATACCGCCTCGCAAAAAGAGAGGCGCCGCCTGCGCCGCCCGCGAGTCTACAAGCATATGCCCGCCGTCAGCAGCAGGCCGCTGGCCGTAAGGCAGCGGGACGCCCTGTCGATACTCGCACCACTGCGCAGCGCCCCACTGACCGTCCGGACTCAGGCCCCAAACCCGCTACAGCCGAATCGTAAGTTTCCGGCGGCTTTCAGCTCTTCAATCTTTTCGCAATCCTTCCATAACTCTCCAGCCCCTCAACCGGCCCGAGCGCCGTCAGCAACGGCGCACGGCTGAATAATTTCCGCGCCATCGCCTCGACATCCTTCACCGTCACCGTCTCGATGTTGCGCAGAATGCGCGCGACCGAAACGGGTTTGCCCAAAGCCAGCATCTGATGGCCGAGCACTTCGGCGCGGCGCATGACGTTTTCCTGGCCCATCAAGAGATCGGCCCGCGCCTGTGCCCGTGCACGCTTTAATTCCAACGGTGTGATATGCCGCCCGACGTCGCGCAATTCCTCGCAAACCACCGGCACAAGCTCCTTGATCCGCGCAGGATCCGTGCCGGCATAGATCGAGAAGATGCCGGTGTCGCTGAAGGTAATGGGGCTGGCGCTGATCGTATAGACCAGGCCGCGCTTCTCGCGCACTTTTTGAAACAGGCGCGAGGACGAGCTGCCGCCGAGCAATATGCCGAGTAATTGCGCCGGATAATTGGCCTTCGATTTGAAGCCCGGCGCCGGAAAGCCCAGGATCAGGTGTAACTGCTCGATCGGTTTGGGCGCGCGCACCTCGCCGCTTGCCACGTGTGCCTTGTGGACTTTCGTAGAGCTGCCAGACGGCAGGCGGCTGAAATCTTTGCGCACCATCTCGACCAGTTTTTTGTGCTCAACGCGCCCCGCGCCTATGACGATCATGTTGCCGGCATGATAATGCTGCTTGACGTAATCGAGTGCCGTGCGGCGCGGCAATTTGGCGATCACCTCCGGCGAACCCAGAATCGGCCGGCCAATACGCTGATGCGGAAACGCAAGCCGATGGAACAGGTCGAACACATGATCCTCCGGCGTATCGCGATCGCGCCCGATTTCCTGGATGATGACCTGCCGCTCGCGATCGAGTTCTTTCGGCGAAAACAGCGAATGTTGCA
>Ga0265338_10010637_pt1 | contig 10751 bp, 10 predicted proteins | sample 42126metaG_FD_193579 | JGI IMG/M metagenome (GOLD analysis project Ga0265338, IMG submission 193579) | Rhizosphere microbial communities from Carex aquatilis grown in University of Washington, Seatle, WA, United States - 4-21-26 metaG | ecosystem: Host-associated > Plants > Roots > Rhizosphere... | reverse complement strand
CGGCGCCAAGGTGCGTGTCCGGTTCGGCGAGGTTCCGGTGACCGCGCCGACCGGCGCCGGGGAGCGCGAAGTCGTCTGGGTCGATTGCCGCGGCTGAGTCGCGTCAGCGCCTGAGCACGCCTTTCAGTCTTTCGTGACGTTGTTGGCCGGAGGCCGGGTTACCGTGGACGGGTGGATCCGCTCGACGGACTGAATCCGGAGCAGCGCCGCGCCGCTGAGGCGGTGCGCGGGCCTGTCTGCATCCTCGCCGGCGCCGGGACCGGGAAGACGACGACGATCACGCGGCGGATCGCGCACCAGGTTGCGACCGGCGCGTTTCGGCCGGACGAGATCATGGCGGTGACGTTCACCGACAAGGCGGGCGGCGAGCTCCGCGCGCGCCTTTCGGCACTCGGCGTGACGCGTGTCCGCGCCGGCACCTTCCACTCGGCTGCGCTCCGCCAGCTGCGCCACTTCGCTCCGGACGCGGTCGGCCGGATCCTTCCCTCGAAGGCGTTGCCGCTCCGCCAGCTCGGCAACCGTCTGCCGGGCGCGTACAAGTTCCGGCCGGCGGGCGACCTCGCGACCGAGATCGAGTGGGCGAAGAACCGGCGCATCCCGCCCGAGCGGTATCTCGCCGCCGCGGCCGACCGCGAGCCGCCGATCCCGCACGACCTCATGGCGCGCATCTTCCGCGACTACGAGCGGGGTAAGGCCGAGCAGGGGCTCATGGACTTCGAAGACCTGCTCGAAGGCGCCGTCCGGCTGTTCGAGGAGGACGAGCAGGCTGCGGCGACGTTCCGCGCCCAGTACCGCGCCTTCACCGTCGACGAGTACCAGGACGTCAACCTCCTCCAGCAGACGCTCCTCGACCTCTGGCTCGGCGACCGCGACGACCTCTGCGTCGTCGGCGACGACTACCAGTCGATCTACGCGTTCACCGGTGCCGGGCCCGAGCACCTCCTCGCCGTCCCGCGCCGCTTTCCGCACGCGACCGTCGTGCGGCTCGAGGAGAACTACCGGTCGACGCCGCAGGTGCTCGCGCTCGCGAACCGGCTCGTGCCGCGGCTCGGCGGCGCCGAGAAGGTGCTGCGCCCGACGCGCGCCGACGGGCCGGAGCCCACGGTGAGCGCGTTCCCGTCGCCTGAGGACGAGGCGCGCGCGATCGCCGAGCGGATCCGGGCCGACGGCGACGTCCCGCTCGAGCGCATCGCGATTCTCTGCCGCACGAACGCGCGGCTGACCGACTTCGAGGAGGCGCTCCACGACGCGAAGATCCCGTTCCAGGGCTCGTCGCTCCTCGACCGCGACGCGGCACGGCGGCTCATGCGGCGGCTCGAGCGGAGCGGGGAGGACGCGGCAGGTGCGGTGCGCGCCGCGGCGCTCGAGGCAGGGTGGCTCGAGGAGCTGCCGGACAAGCTCGGCGAGCGCGAGCTCGTCCGCCAGACCGACCTCGCCCGGCTCGTCACGCTCGCGGAGACGTTCGAAGGCGACGCCGCCGCGTTCGTCGCCGACCTGCGCCGGCGCTTCGACTCCGGCGCGGACGAGGCGCGTGGCGTCAACCTCATCACGCTCCACAAGGCGAAAGGGCTCGAGTTCGACACCGTCTTCATCCCACGGCTCGAGGAGAAGGAGCTTCCCTCGCGCCAAGCCCGCACTCCGGCCGAGATCGACGAGGAGCGCCGCCTGCTCTACGTCGGGATGACCCGCGCCGAGCGGGTGCTGTGGCTCAGCTGGTCGGGCAAACGCTCACGCTTCCTCATGGAGCTCGGGTTCGGGCAGGCGCCGCCCGCAGCGCGCGGTCCGGTCGTGCGCGAGAACGTCGAGTGGACGCCGGTCGCCGAGCGCCTGCGCGCGTGGAGGCTCGAGCGGGCGCGCGAGGACGGCGTGCCGCCGTACGTCGTCTTCCACGACAAGGTGCTCCACGAGATCGCGGCGGTGCAGCCGCGCTCGCTGGGCGAGCTGTCTCAGATCGCCGGCGTCGGACCGGCGAAGCTCGACCGCTACGGAACGGACGTGCTCGCGCTGCTCGCTTAGGGCGCTGCGATCTGCTCTAGAGCCGGTGCGCGGCGATGATCCGCTGCAGGAACTGCTGCGTGCGGGGCTCGCGGGGTGAGCCGAACATCTGCGCCGGCGGCCCCTGCTCGAGGATCACGCCGCCGTCGAGGAAGCAGACGCGGGTCGCGATGTCGCGGGCGAACCCCATCTCGTGGGTCGCGATGACCATCGTCATCCCTCCGGCTGCGAGTTCGCCGATCACGTCGAGCACTTCTCCGACGAGCTCCGGGTCGAGCGCGCTCGTCACCTCGTCGAGCAGCATCAGTCGAGGCCGCATCGCCAGCGCGCGAACGATCGCCACCCGTTGCTGCTGGCCGCCCGAGAGATGGTCGGGATACGCCCCCACCTTGTCGGAGAGGCCGAAACGGTCGAGCAGGGTGTGCGCATGCTCCTCCGCGCTTCGCCGGTCCTGCTTGAGCGCCAGCCGCGGCGCGAGGGTGACGTTCTCGAGCACGCTCATGTGTGGGAAGAGGTTGAAGGCCTGGAAGACGATTCCGATCCGTCGGCGCACGCGGTCGACGTTGACGCCGCGCCGTGTGATCTCGTCGCCGCCGACCGCGATGCGGCCTGCGTCTACCGGTTCGAGGAGGTTGATGCACCGCAGGAGAGTGGACTTCCCCGAGCCGGACGAGCCGATCAGGCACGTGACCTCGTGCTCGCCGATCGAGAGATCGATCCCGTCGAGGACGACGTTCTTCCCGAACGACTTGCGCAGCCCCTCGATCTCGAGTGCCGGCGCGGCGCTCATGCGAACGCTCCGGACGCCTGGCGGCGCCGGCGGTCGCGCGCGATGAGCCAATCGGTCAGGCGCGCAAGGGGGATCGTGATCGCGACGAAGAGGAGGGCGGCCGCGAGATACGAGGTGAAGTTGAACGTTGCGTCCGAGGTGATCTGGGTCTGGTTGAACGCCTCGATCGCGCCGACCGTCCCGACGAGCGCCGTGTCCTTCTGGAGTCCGATGAAGTCGTTGAGAAGTGGCGGGATCACGCGCCGGATCGCCTGGGGAAGGATCACCTTCCGGAGGGTCTGGCCTCGGGTGAGCCCGAGCGACCGCGCCGCCGCCTCCTGGCTCGGGTGGACGGAGTCGATCCCCGCGCGATAGACCTCGGAGACGTACGCGCTGTAGATGAGCACGAGCGCGACGATCCCCCAGAACACGACCGAGGTCGGGACTCCCGCGATGCCGAGCCCCGGCACACCAGTGGCGAGGATGAAGATCACGAGGATCGTCGGAACGCCGCGAAAGAAGTCGGCATAGATGATGGCCAGCGCCCGCAGCGGGAAGAAGACAGGCCCGGGCAGGCTGCGGAGCACGGCGATGAGGAGCGCGAACGGCAGGATCAGGCACTCCGCGATCAGGAAGATCTTGCAGTTGAGAAGAAACGCCCTCGCTATCTCTGGGAGCGACCCCTTGAAGTAGTGCCAGCTGAAGAAGCCCGCGTGCACCGCGGGCCAGCCGGGAGAGTTGGCGATGACGACACCGACGAGTACGACGAAGACGATCGTCGAGAGGACGGCAATCGCGACGCCCCGGCGACCGTCGGCTCCCGAGAGAGCGCCGAGGATCCGGGAGCGCCTCGACTCGTCTACTTCAGTACCGGAGCTCCGGTCGCCTTCGACAGCCACTTCTGCTGGATCTGATGCAGCGTCCCGTTCGTGCGTAGCTTCGCGAGCGCCTTGTCGACGCACTTCGCGAGCGGATTGCCTTTCGAGAAGACCATTCCGAAGTAGCCGGCGCCACCGCCCGACGTGAACTGCCCGAGGACCTCGGAGTGCGGAACCTGAACGGCCGTGACGTAGAAGGCCGTCGGAAGGTCGACGACGAGGCCGTTGATCTGCCCGTTCTTCAGGGACTGCACCGCGGTTGCGTTCTGCGGGTAGACCGCCGTCTGAGTCGTAGGCTTGATGGTCGACGTGATGAAGGAGTAGCTCGTCGAGCCGAGTTGGGCGCCGAGCTTGTACGAGCGGAGGCCGGCAATCGTGTGGACCTTCGAGATCGGCGTTCCTTTGAGGACGACGACGGCCTGATTGACGTCGTAGTACGACGTGCTGAACGCGACTGCTTTCGCCCTGACGGGCGTGTACGAGATCTGGTTGATGTCGAAGTCGAACGACTTCTGCCCCGGCGTGTAGGAGCGGGCGAAGGGCACGTACGTCCAGTGCACCTGGGACGGGGTGAAGCCAAGTTGCCTGGCGACGGCGTAGGCCGTGGCCGACTCGAATCCCTTGCCGTCCGACGGGTCGTTGACCTTCCAGAACGAGCTCTTCGTGCCGCCGGCGTACCACGGCGGATAGGCGGGATTGTCTGTCCCGATCGTCAGCTGACCCGGTTTGACGAGCGTGAGCTGCGACTTCGCGCACGACCCGCTTGCGTTGGTCTGCGTCGTGGGCGTGCCCGAACCGCCGCAGCCGGCCACAGTCGCGACCGCGGCAGCAAGCGCCACGAGGCCCAGGAGCCGGAGAGCTCTCGACCGGTTCACCGCGGCGAGCCTATCAACGTCTTCTCGGGGCCTACGGCGTCTCGGCCGAGAGCTCGAGGACGACGACCGGAATCTCGCGGATCCCCGCGGTCTTCTCCTCGTAGTCCGCGAAGCCGGGCCAGTCCTGCTTTTGCTTCTCCCAGATGGCCTCGCGCTCGGCGCCCTCCGCCGCACGCGCATGCGCGGAGAAGGTCTCGGTGCCGATCTCGATCCTCACGTCGGGATGCGCGACGAGGTTGTGGAACCAGTCGGGAGTCGTCGGCGCGCCGCCCTTCGAGGCGAAGATCGCGACGGAGTTGTCGGAGAGGCGCTGGTACGCGAGCGGGTTGATGCGCTCGGTGCCGGTCTTCGCGCCGGTGTGGTGGAGGAGCAGAAGCGTGCGTCCCTCGAAGTTGCCGCCGACGCGGCCCTCGTTGGTGCGGAACTCCTCGATGACTTGCTGGTTCCAGTCGGTCATCCCGTCTCGACGATAGCGGCGGGCGCCTCCTCTGCGCTTCGGCCCTTCCGCCACGCGTAATGCGCGAGGTAGCCGGAGAGCCCGAGCAGGATCAGCGCGTTCACCGGGTGGAACATCCCGATCACCCAGTGGTTGAACCCAGCGCCGGCGAGGATTCCCTGCACGAACGCGAGCACCGCGAGGACGATCCAGCGCACGAGGAGCTTCGTGGGCGGCCAGGCGAGGAGCGCGAGCAGGAGGATCAAGACGGCCCCGATGTCGGACAGGAGGAACCCGACGCCCCGATGTGCGTCAAGGCTCTTCGCGTTGTCGATCGTCGCGCCGTGCTTCATGTCGAACAGGCCGTAGCCGACGAGAAAGAACTGGACGATCACCCCCACGAAGAAGAATGAGGTCACATACTTCAGCAAGACCCACGCGCCGCGCCGCACTGCATCCATCGTCCGCCTCCCGTCTCGTTGAACTAGACGCGGGGAGACTACGCCGGCGACGTTCCGGAATCGTTACGGACCCAGACCGTGACGTGGGCCGGCTCGAGCGAGCCCGCGGCGGCGGACGAGAGCTCGGCGAGGACCGACTCGACGTCGATCGCATCACGGAGGCGGGCGCCGAACGCCGCGACAGTTGCTTCGGCGTCGTAGCGGGCGCGGTTGAAGCGCCGGTCGACTAGGTGCTGCAGCCGGGCCCGCAGTGGACTGAAGAGCGCGGCCGCCGCGAGCGTGGCCGCGGCGACCCCGACCGGCGACGAGAACGGCAGGACGCGGGTCGTGAGGAGCACGAGCCCGGCGAAGACGCCGACGAGCAGCCCGGTCAGCACCGCGTAGGAGATCGTGCGGCTGATCAGCCGGTCGATGTCGTAGAGCCGGTACTTCAAAATCCCGATTCCGAAGCTGAGCGGAAGCGCGACCAAGCCGACGACCAAGCCGAGGCCTCCGATGAGATGCAAGAGCGCCGACGAACTAGCGCTCAACCCCGTTACGAACACGAGGCCGGTGATCCCGAGTGCGCCGCCGCCGCTGAGCCACTTGAGCTGCTGGCGATAGTCGCCGGTCGAGCGTCGGTAGCTGAGCACGAGCCGGAGCACCCAGGCTACGCAGAACCCGAGGTAGCCGACGACGATGACGGCGGTTGCGATGTTGCCGCCCGGAGTAGCGGCCGTCGATGTGAGCTGGCCCTGCTTGTTGATCTCGATCCGCCGTACGGGGAAGCTGTCGGCGGTTTGCCACAAGTTGGTCGCGACGAAGATCGCGGCGACTGCGAGGTAGCCCCAGAGCGCCCGGCGCCAACGAGGCGACAGCCGGCCGTCGGGGAAGAGCGCAACCGGCAACGGGAGAAAGACGACCAGCCACATCCAAGCGCCAGGCGTGGCAAGAAAGACGGCGACCTGGCCGAGCGGCAACCCGTGGTAGCCGAGCCGGTAGCGGAGAGTGTCGTACTGCGCAGCATCGTCTGATGCGGCGACTGCGAAGGTCAGTAACAGCAGGACCGACCCGACCGGGTTCCGCTGTTGGCGCCAGGCGATGAGCGCTCCGACCGTCCCGAACGGAAGCATGAGGAGGGAGATGAAGCCGCCCTTGCCTCCCAGGGGCAAGAGAGCCACCGAGGCGAGGATCGACAGCAGGGCCGCGGCGCCGAGCGCGCGCGCCACGCGCGCCGAGGCCAACCACGCCAAGCTGGTCGTGGCCTCCGACGCATACTCGATCTCGCGTTCTGCTGGGATTCCGCGAATCTAGACCCCTCCCGTCCCGAAAGCGTTACGGCGCGTCGGCGCGGGCCCAAACCGAGACGTGGGCCGGCTGGAGCGAGCCGCCGGCGGCGGCTACGAGTTCGGTGAGGACGGTCTCGGGGTCCACGGCGTCGCGCAGGCGGGCGCCGAACGCTGCGACGAGAGCTTCGGCGTCGTAGCGGGCGCGGTTGAAGCGATGGTCGACGAGCCGTTGCAGACGAGAGCGAAGTGGCGCGAAGAGCCCGGCAGCGGCAAGCGTGGAGGCGGCGACGCCGACCGGCGAGGAGAACGGCAGCACGCGCGTCGTGAGCAGCACCAGGCCCGCGAAGACGCCGATGAGCAGACCGGTCAAGAGCGCGTAGGAAAGCGTCCGCGAGATCAACCGGTCGATCTCGTACAGGCGATAGCGCAGGATCCCGATCCCGATCCCGACCGGAAGTGCGGCAACGCTGAGAAAGCTGATAAATCCGACCACGCGCAGGAACGGGTTGGCGCTGTTGTTGATGGCCATCGCGACGATGAGCCCGCCGATCGAGAACGCACCGCCGGCCAACAGCCACTTCAGCTGCTGGCGATGCTCCCCGGTCGAGCGCCGGTAGCCGACAATCTGGCGGGCGACAGAGGACAAGCAGAACAGGACGAAGCAGAGCGCGATCACGCCCTTGGTGGCCGAGCCAAAACCGTTGTTGACGGACAGCAGGTCGCCGTTGGAGTCGACTCGGATGTGCCGGACGGCGATCCCGGTCGCGTCCTGCCACGTCGAAGCCGCGACGATGACCGCAACGACCACCAGGTACGCCCAGACCACGCGGCGCCAGTTTCCTGAAGCGCGCCCGTCGGGAAAGAGGCCGACCGGCAGCGGCAGCAGGAGGAGCAGCCAGATCCACCAGGCCGCGAGAAAGGCTCCGGCTCGGGCGAACGGCAGGTTGCGGTAGCCCTGGTGGTAGTACAGGACCGCGTACGTCCCACCGTCGGTCGAGAGCAGGAAGGCCAGCGTCGTCGCGAGCAGGATCCAGCCGATTGGATTGCGGGGCTGGCGCCGCGCGACGATGTAGCCGAGGACCCCGAAGGGGATCACGATGATCCCTTGCGAGAGGGCGTGACTCGCGATTGCCAACGGCACGGCGGCCGCCGCCAACAGCACCGCTGTAGCGCCGAGAACCAATGCAGTTCCCGGCGAGACAAGCCGCGCTGCGCGCAACGCGAGCGTGCTCACGGCCTGACCCAGACCGAGACGTGGGCAGGCTGGAGCGACCCGCCGGCCGCCGCCGCGAGCTCGCTGAGCACGGTCTCCGGGTCGACCGCGTCCCGCAAGCGCGAGCCGAAGGCGGCGACGAGCTCCTCGGCGTCGTAGCGGGCGCGGTTGAAGCGCCTGTCGACGAGCCGTTGGAGGCGGCTGCGCAACGGGCTGAAGAGGGCTGCAGCGAGGAGGGTCGAGGCGGCGACACCGACGGGGGAGGAGAACGGCAGCACGCGCGTCGTCAACAGGACGAGCCCGACGAACACTCCGACGAGCAGCCCGGTGAGGAGCGTGTACGAGAGGGTGCGCGAGATCAGCCGATCGATGTCGTACAGCCGGTAGCGCAGGATCCCGATCCCGATCGAGATCGGCAATGCGATGAGCCCGAGGAAGCCCACCTTGCCGATCACCGAGAAGGCTCCGTCGTTGCCTGAGCCGATCGTGATCGCCACGAAGAAGCCGAACACCGCGAACGAGCCTCCGGCCAGCAGCCACTTCAACTGCTGGCGCAGGTCGCCGCTCGAGCGGCGGTAGAGGACGACCTGGCGAATGACCCATGAGAACGAGATCGCCAAGAAGAGGAGCACGACGACGCCGAAGGCGGCGTTGCCGCCGCTGTTGGTGCCGAGCTGCTTGAGCTCGCCGGAGGAGTCGATCCTGACCACCCGATCGGTGAACGCGCCGAGATCGGTGATCGTGATGTGGACGACGAGCACGGCCATGAGTGCGGCGTACGCCCCGAGCGTCCAGCGCCAAAGCCGAGAGATCCTGCCGTCGGGGAAGAAGAGGATGGGCAGCGGCAGGAGCACGAGCATCGACGCCCAGCCCTGGGTGAGGAAGACGGCGAGCCGCGAGAGCGGAAGGCCGTGGTGGTCGATGTGGTAGGCGCGGACCGAGTAGAAGCCTGCGTCGGCACCCATCGTCGCAGTCACCGCGATCGCGAGCAGGAGCCAGCCGATCGGGTTCCGCGGCTGCCGGCTCGCGACGAGGGTGCCGACGACCGCGAACGGGATCATCAGGAGTGGCTGCCCGACCGAACCGAAGGTGAGCTGGTGCGCGAGAGCCGACAGCGGGAAGCTCGCCACGAACAGCAGCGCCGCGACGGCGCCGAGCAGAACCGCGAGCCGCGAGGCGCTCACGACGCCCTGACCCAGACGCTTACGTGCGCGGGCTGGAGCGATCGGCCCGCGGCGGTGGCGAGCTCGCTCAGGACGGTCTCGGGGTCGACGGCGTCGCGCAGACGGGCGCCGAATGCTGCGACGGTGGCCTCGGCGTCGTAGCGCGCGCGGTTGAAGCGTCGGTCGACGAGCCGCTGCAGTCGGTTGCGGAGCGGCGCGAAAAGCGCGGCCGCCGCGAGCGTCGAGGCGGCGACACCGACCGGCGATGAGAACGGCAGAACGCGGGTGCTGAGCAGCACGAGGCCGACGAACACGCCGACGAGCAAGCCGGTCAAAAGGGCGTACGACAGCGTCCGCGAGATCAGCCGGTCGATCTCGTACAAGCGGTAGCGGAGAATCCCCACTCCGATTCCGGCTGGGATCCCGAGCAGGCCGATCGTGCCGATCGTCCCGAGGACGAAGAAGACGCCCGAGTTCGATTGTGTGACCGCGAGCATGCCGCCGACGAACCCGGTCCCGGCGCCAAGCAGGAGCGCCTTGAGCTGAGCCCGGCGGATGCCGGTCGCCTTCCGATAGACCGGAATCCGGCTGATCAGCCACGCGACCCCGACGACTCCGAGCATGTCGAAGAAGACGCTCTGCGAAACCGCCCACCAGGCCCAGTTCCCGGTCGGGTGGTCCCCTTGCACGAGGTTTCCCGTCGAGTCGACGCGGATGTCGTTCGCGACGATGATGTCCGCCGCGAGGGCGTAGGCGCCGGCGAGCCAGACCGCAGCGGACACGACGAAGGCGCCGAGCGGAATCCGCCAGCGCCCGGAAGGCAGGGACCCGTCCGGAAAGAGCAGGATCGACAGCGCGAAGAGGACGATCGCCGGCGCCCAGCCGGGCTGGATGAGCACCGCGACCGCGCCGAGCGGCAGGTTCCCATGATGGTGGCGATAGTCGAAGACCGAGTACGACGAGCCGAGACCGCTGACCGCGATGAAAAGTGCCGCGCCGAGCATGCTCCAGCCGATTGGATTCCGCGGCTGGCGCCGCGCGACGACTACGCCGACGAGCCCGAATCCCGGCACGAGGAAGAAGGCGGAGCCGCCGCCTGCGCTGACGCTGTGGTCGAGCACCGCGAACACTGTCCCGACGACGGTGACGGCGAGCGTGATGAGCGCAACGATGAGCGCGGTCCGCGGCGTCGCCAGTCTGCGTCCCATGCGGGGAATCTAGACCGCTGTCGTCCGGAGATCGTTACGGCGCGTAACGATTCCGTACCGCCGAACGGTGAAGATCGCACTCGTGGTCGTCAGGCACGAACGTGTGCGCAGGACCGCCGGTGCGGTCCTCCTCGGGCTGCTCGCCGCCGACATCGCGCTCAGCGTCGTCGCCCGCGATCCGTGGCCGACGAACGACGGGCTCGTCCTGGTCCTGATCGCCGCATACGCCGTTGTCGGCTACGTGATCGCGCGGACGGAGCCGCGGAACCCGATCGGCTGGATCTTCCTCGCGCTCGCACTCACGGCCTGCATCGACTACGTGGCCCGGCTGTACCTCGTCATCGACTACCGGCAGCACGGCGGAGGCCTGCCACTCGGTTCCGTCGCCGTCTACTGGAGGAGCTGCTGGTCGATCTTCCCGTTCCTGCTCGCCCTGCCGGCGATCGTCCTCTTCCCGGACGGCCGTCTCACGCCGCGCTGTAGAA
>Ga0265338_10010636_pt1 | contig 10751 bp, 8 predicted proteins | sample 42126metaG_FD_193579 | JGI IMG/M metagenome (GOLD analysis project Ga0265338, IMG submission 193579) | Rhizosphere microbial communities from Carex aquatilis grown in University of Washington, Seatle, WA, United States - 4-21-26 metaG | ecosystem: Host-associated > Plants > Roots > Rhizosphere >... | reverse complement strand
CGTGACTTCGTAGCGGCGCTCGGCGGGTTGATAGGGATCGGTGGCCGTGCCGAGGGCGATGGACTCTCCCGGCTTGACGCGGCGCAGTTCTTGCCGCAGCAGATCTGCGGCGTGTTGCTTGACGTAGATTTTCTGCTCGAACTCCATGCCGTCGCGCATTTCCATGAACTCGTGGGTGTAGCGCGCATAGCAGTACTTGCAGGCAAATTCACAGCCGCGGTAGGGATTGATCGTCCACGTAAAGGGCATGGTGCGGTTGCTGATGCAGCGGTTCAGCAGCGACTTGGCCGGAAGGGTGAAGTACTCGACGTTGTGGCTCTCGCGCAGCGACTCGCCTTCAGAAGCAAGGCGCGCGATGCCCACGAGTCGTGATTTCTCGGGGAGAAGGGGAAGCAAGGGCAGGGAAGACATGTTGATTCGCCTTTTGTTCGCCTACGATATGCTCCCGCCGCGGGCCGTGTCAAGAGAGGAGGGGCAGTATGGTAGACCAGGGCCGTTTGAATCAGGGTCGCGGAATACAAGAAAAATTACCCAACTCGCGTTGCCCCGAGCGCCCTGCGAATCCCAATCTCGTTCTTGCGAAGTCCCTCGCGTCAAAGCTCAAGGAATCACCGCTTGGACGACCGGGGTTTTGAGGCTTTCGGCGCCGTAGATATCAACCGCGGTTGCCGCGTAGTAGTACGTGCTTCCGTTGGCGACGGATGAGTCCGAATAGAGCGTGGAGGCAATCAGGCTCGCATTGACCTTCTTCCAGGTTGTCCCGTCAGGAGAGCGGTAGACGTTGTAGCCGGCGACGCCGGTCGATGTCGAGGCTTTCCAGTTCAGATCCACGACATGATTGGCGGTGGCCTGAATGATGATCGTGTACGACCTCTTCGAGACGTGCTTGCCACAGCCGGCCACTTGCTCAGTGAAGGTGTACGTCGCCGCGGTCGTCGGCGTCCCAGTGAGGGTCAGAGAAGTGGTTGTGTTCGCTGGCTTCGCGGTGATGCCGGGCGGCAGGCTTCCCGAGACGAGGGACCAAATATACGGCGTACAGCCGCCGCCCGCAACCACGGTGGCTGAATAAGCGGTGCCGACCGTGCCGTTGGGAAGAGTAGTGGTTGTGATGGCAATGTAGGACGCGAAAGATCGCGTCGCGAATAAGAGCAGCAGGGGGAGGAGTAACCAAGGCTTCATAACTCCATGCTGCCGGGAGTTGAGGATTCCCGACAGTCCCGGAGGTTGAAGACCAACTGATAGTCCCCAAGGCCAACGCGAAGGATCCTAGACCATCCATTGGTCCTGCCGAACGGTGGCGCAAGCGCGGTACTACTTCTGGTCGTGAAGCTTTCGGAGCGCTTCGATGCCGCTGTGGTTCTCTGGATTTAACTCGACGGATTTCTGGTAGTTCTCGATCGCAAGATCTTTCTGCCCAGCCTTCAAATAGGCTTCTCCCAGGCTGTCGTACGCATTCCAGAATTTCGGGTAATCCTGCACTTCGAGCTTGAAGGTTTGAATGGCGGCGTCGGTTTGTCGGCCGAAGAGGAAGTGATAGCCGAGCCCGATGAGCGTGTTCTCGTCGAGATGGTACCCAGAAGTGGGTGCAGCCTTCTTCAGCTCGGAATATCTTGTGATGGCAGCTTGTGGTCCCTTGAGGTTAGCGGTCAGCATCAGCACATCCGTGGCGGACGGTGTTCCGGGCGTGTAGCTCCATCCGTATTCTTTGGCCACGCTCTGGACGATGTAATTTGCGACGCTGATGCCGTTGTCGGAGTTGGCCATGATGGCCACGCCTTTGCCGGAGTCGGCAAACATGATCAGGATGGCCTGAAAGCCCTCATCCGCGCCGTCGTGGCCGAACTCTTGTGAATTCTTGTACTCGCCGAGAAAGAATCCCAGGCCGACCTGCTCGATCTGCGGCTTCAACATTTCACGCGTTGTGGCCTCAGACAGAACGTGGTTGGCTTTGCCTTGTTTCGAGAGCGCCGTCTCGATGCCGAACTTGGCCAGGTCGGTGGCCGTGGTCCAAAGGCCGGCAGCGGCCATTTCCGGATAGATGTGCCACTTACCGGGAACAAGCATGCCGTCAGCGTGCGTTGCCGAAGCGGCCATGGCGGCACGCGCGGGGGGAAGAGGCTGCTCGTAGGTGCTGTCGCTCATCCCAATTTTGTCGAAGACGGTCTCGCGCATGAATTGCGGAAACGGCTTGCCGGTCACGTCGATCACGAGTTGCTGCTCGACGGTGACTCCGCCGCCGGAGTAGAGGTACTTCGTTCCGGGTAGGGTATCGACGCGGATGGGTTCGGTATTGGCCGGAGGCTCGCCGTTGAAGATCTGCAGCAATGTCGGGATCGCCTTGCCGACTCCGTATCCGGGGAATCCGTGCACGGTCAGGCCCGCACTGTGGCTAAGAATCCGGCGCAGCGTGACTTTCTGTTCTTTGGTGAGATCGTTGTCGGGAAGTTGCCACGACCTCAGCTTCACGTTCACGTTTTCGTCGAGCGATAGCTTTCCGTGTTCGACGAGAGACATTGTCCCGGTTGCGGCCACGGGCTTGCTGATCGAGCCTGCCTGAAAGAGTGTGTGGACTGTAACCGGAGTGCTGGAGCCAGCCTCGGTGACTCCGTAGCCCTTGGCCCATGCAACCTTGAAATTGTCGACGACGGCAACGCTGAGGCCGGGCACTTTGTAAAGCTGCATCAGCTTTTCGAGATTGACCTGAACCGGCGGGTCACTAACCGGGAGCGGGGGGATGCCGTTCTCAACCCGCTGGATGCGTGCAGCAAGCTTGGTGTCGCTCTGGGAATCAGGACTTGGGGTTGCTGAAGCGAACACAATCAGGGGCAGGGCGATCGTGGAGACGAGAGCGAAATGCGCACGCGACATGAGTTGCATGGATTCTCCGCCAAGGCAGGATACGGGCTAGAAGTATAGACGGTGGCGGCGGATCGATGTTAGCCGGCGCGCAGCGAGCGTGGCGTCCGCTCTATTTCAATAGTCCGTAGACTTCGACTTCGCTTCTCGTCCCGAAATACACGCGTCCGTTCACGACGACCGGAATCACGAAGCGGGTTGCCAGCGCGGCGCGATCTCGCTGGCTGTTCTGCTCCGAGGTGTAGATCGGCTGGCCGAGTTTCGTCGCGTCGAAGGCGAAGAGCACTGCCGGTTTCGTGTCGGGACCGTCCCACGTTTTGGTGGCGATGGCCCAGACGATGGCGTTTTTGTTGCCATCGGCGGAGATGGAAGGCGTGGCCCCGGGATCCTTGAACTTCATGCTGGAGGACACACTCGCAGTGAGTTGCCCGTTCTTGATGGTGTAGGCGCGGAGATAGTCGTCGCTGGTAGCGAAAAAGGCGTGGCCGTTCCAGTAAGCCATGGCGCCGAGGCCGGCACCGGGCAGGCGAATCATTTGGACGATGGCATCACTGTCACGGCGGAACTTTCCCATATTGTCGCGATCGATGACATAGATCGTGGAATCTTTCGTGGGCTGCAGCAGCAGGTGGGGATGTGGACCGGGCTGATCCGGCAGAAGCGTAGGGCCGCTGGAGCCGATGTCGGTGTCAGCGTTGCTGATGCGGTCCTGATCGTGCGGCGTGAAATAGTCGCGGATGGCAAGGGACGCGCCGTCGAGCTTGAGGACGGAGTCGCCGTAGTCGCGGCCGCCCGAGCCCGCGTCGAACGTTCCGTTGCCCGTGGGGACGAAGAGATTGCCGTCCGCGTCGACGGCCGGACCGGTGTCGGCCAGCCAGATGCCGGCTTCGCTGCCGTCGGGGTTCACGTTGAGCACAGCTCTTTGTGCGAGCGTATGGGCGTCATAGGCCATCACCCAGCCGTGATATGGATCCACATCGCAAGACGACGCCCAAGCGAGATAGATCGCATTGTTGGCGAGAGTGAGCGCAGCGCGCGGGTTTTCCCTCAAGGAATCGAAAGCCACTTGCCCCTTGGCGGCGCCCGCACCTTTGCCCGGCACCGAGGCGGAGATGACTCTAGGCCCGCCGAACTTTTCCGCGCCGGTCGTGATCGCAAGAGCGTGCAGGCGCTGAATGTATTCGTCGTCGCCGACGGTGTGCGGGATCATGGTGCGCGCCAGCACGTAGAGTGTTCCGGTCTTGAGGTCGATCACCGGCGTGGACGTGATGCCAACTTCGGGCCGAATGAATGGGCAGGCCACCTGGTCTTCCAAGACGAGTTTTTCGCCCCGTGCTTTATCGAGGAGGGTTGCCTTCCACAAGGGAGGATCCCCGGGGCGGTTGGCGTCGAAGGCATACACGCTGTCGTGCTCGGTGGCGACGTAGAGGACGTCGTGCGCGCCTTTGCCGGGGATCTCGACCGATGGGATGAAAAGCGGTTGCGCGTAGACGGCGCCGTCGACTTTGTAGGCGCCGAGTTTGCCGAAGTGTTCCGGGTTGACGTTTTGCGGTGTCAGAATCTTTTCTGTTAGCGTGGCGCCGGTGCGCGCGTTGTTGTATTGCGACGTTGCGACCTGGGCGAGCGAGGTTGTCAGCGTGAACCCAACTGTAAGTGCGATGCAGTAATGCCGCAGCAGTTTCATTCGGAACTCTCCCGCAAAAACGTCGAACCCACTAGAAGAACGTACTGCTTCGAGAGTTTGCTCAGTTTATTCAGGTTTCTGAATTATTGCCAACCGTCAGGGATGTTCCTCAACCAGAGAGGGGTCGCTCCCGGTAATCCAGCGCGATGGGAAAGGAAATTCGCAAACCGGCCCAAACGATTTCTTGGGTGCTTGGACACCGGTGGGCGAGCAAACGTTCCAGGAGAATTGCTCTCCTCCGAACGTGACCCACAGAACGTGACCCACAAGTTGTGAGAAGGCGTCTATTGCTTGTCCGTCGGTTTCTCCGCGGGCTTCTCGAACAACTTCGGGTCGACCGTTGGATTGAGGTCGATCTTCTTGAATTCGCCAACGCTGGTTTCCTGGCCGTTCTGCTTGTTCTTGTGCTGGTGGGGCAACGTAAGGCCATCGGCTGTTTGCCAGTCGGAGAGATCGCTCTCGCCATCGAAGGGACCGGATTGTCCCATGGCTTTGTACTTCTCGCGGAGAATGTGACCGTTGGTGGGATCGATATACCAGCGGACCCAGGGCACGGCGCCGCCGATGTCGAGGATGGCGGCATCCACGTCGCCCACCTTTTCGGTTCCCGCTGCCGTGAAGGCAAATGCAGGATCGTCGGCGTGTTGCGCAATGTAAACGAGGTCGTGGTGAAGTTGGGAGAGCATTTCCGCCTTCTGGGCGGGAGGCATGCTGCGGGTTCCCATGCCTGCCATCGACATGAATCCCTCATCCGGAGTTGCGACGATGGTCAGCGCGCCTTGCGGTGTCTGCACGTTGACGTGCATTTTGTCGGGGAAGGCGACGGTCACGTTGACCGGATTCGGCGGGGCGCCCTGATCGCTCTCGGCGATGACCATGTGCATGGTCTTGATCGACTGCAGCTTGGGCAGGCCGCCCATGGCTGCCGCCACTTTGGCGGCGAGCGCCTTGCCTTCAGGATTGGAGGCCGCGGGCTTCGCTTCTTCCTTCTCGCCCGGCGGGGGCGGAATGGTGATGTCGATTTCCTTCACTGGACCGAGCGACGAGAGCGGCTTATCGAATTCTTTCGCATTGCCGACAACGAGTACTGCGAATTTGTCGCGGTGCAGATACTTGGTCGCAACGCGATTTACTTCGGCGGCGGTGACTTTCTTGATTTCGGCCTGATACTTATCGAGCCAGTCGGGTGGATAACCGTAGTACTCATATGTCATGCGCTCGGCAAGAATCTTGTCGGGCGAATCGAGACGGAAGATGAATGCGTTGAGGATGCCATCTTTCGCGTGCTGGATTTCCTCCGCCGTAATCGGCTGCTTCGCCAGACTCTCGATGTCTTCTCCAGCCGCTTGGATGGCCTCGATCGTGCTTTGGCTCTTGGTACCCATGGCGACTTGCAGAATGCCCGGATGTCCGAAGTTGGTGCCGATGCCGCCGCCCACGCTATAGGCCAGCCCGCGCTTGGTGCGGATGTCGTTGAACAATCGCGACGAGAAGCCGCCGCCGAACGCCTCGTTGAACACGCTGATGGCGTAGTAGTCGGGGTTGTCGCGCGTCGTTCCCAGCGCGACCATGTGAATGCTGCTCTGGTTCACATCGTCTTTCGGAACCAGGTAGTAGCCGGGGGTGGTCGGCAAGTATTGGATTCCCTCGTGCGGAAGCGCGGGTCCTTTGGGCCACGAGTCGAACGCGGCGCGCAGCTTGGCTTCCATGGCGGCAGAGTCAAAGTCGCCGCTGACACCGAGGATGATGTTGTTGGGGTGTACGTACTTGCCGTGCCAGTCGATCAGGTCCTGACGTGTAATCGCGGCGACCGTTGCGTATTCAGGGACGCGCGCGTACGGATTGTCGGCGCCGTAGGCCAGCTTCACCGACTCGCGCTGGGCAATTTCTCCAACCTGATCGTTACGCCGGGAGATGCCGTCGTACTCTTCTTTTTGCGCAATGTCGATCTTGTCGGCACGGAACTCAGGATTCTGCAACACGTCGACGAAGGCCTTGAAAACGTCGTCAAGGTCGCCCTTGAGGCAGGACCAGCTGATCGTCGTGGAATCGGAGCTGCCGCCGGTTTCAACTTTGGCGGCGCGCACTTCGAGGAAGTCATCGAGTTGATCGCCGGTTTGCGACTTAGTGCCGCCGGTGCGCCAGACTTCGCTGTAGAGGTCGACGAGTCCGATCTTGCTGACGGGTTCATTGCGCGAACCGCCGCGAATGCGCGCGGTGCCGTCGATCAGCGGCAGTTCATGATCCTCCTGCAGGAAGATCACCATGCCATTGGAGAGTTCAATGCGCTTCGGTTGCTTGGGCTTGAAGGCCGGCAGTTGCGGGATGGGAATCTGCTTCCAGCTTGTGGTCTGCGCCCCCGCCTGCGGAATTGGTGTGAATATGCTGGCGGCGATTAGAAGGGTGAGGAACGATGCTCGCTTCATTGCGCACCTCCCTGACTGCCGGAATTGCCGGCCGCGTCATCCTCCGAGGATGACTCGCCCGAGGATGGTTCGCCTCCGCCGGGAGCACCTCCACCACCGGTTTCGATCACACCCACGGTGCGGTTGGTATCGACGAAGGTCGAATTCGCGATGCGGCGAATGTCGGCCTTGCTGACCTGGTCGATACGGTCGACGGTGCGGAACAATTCGCGCCAATCGCCGTAGCGGGTCTGGTAGGTCGCGAGTTGGGTCGCCAGTCCTTCGTTGTCGGCGAGGCCCCGAATCAGATTGGCCTTGGTACGCGTCTTGATCATCTTCAATTCGTCGTCCGAAATGTCTTCCTTCTTCAAGCGATCAATCTCTGCGTGGATGGCGTCGGCAACTTCCTGCGTAGTGTGTCCGGGAAGCGGGACGGCGTAGAACGCAAAGAGGTGAGGATATTTGCTGCCAGGCAGGCCGCTGAATCCCGCCGAGAACGATGCGATTTTCTTGTCGCGGACCAGAGCGCGATAGAGTCGCGAGGTGCGCCCTTCCGACATCAGGTCGGTGATGGCGTCGAACACGGCGTCATCTTTGCTGCGATAGTCAGGCCGGTGATACCCCTCGAGGTAGAGCGGCTGCGCTCTCTCCTTCATGATGACCTTGCGCTCGGCGTTCTGGGGAGGCTCGGTCGTCGTGCTTTCGTCCGGCAGCGAGCGCGCCGGCAGGCGTCCAAAATATTTCTCGAGGATCGGCATGGCCTTTGCGGGATTGAGATCGCCGGCAATGCCGACCACCATGTTGGCTGGAACGTAGTAGCGCTCGTAGAACTTCTCCGCGTCGGTCGCGGAAAACGAATTCAAATCGGCCATCCAGCCCACGGTGGGCCGGTGGTACGGATGCGCCTCAAATGCGGCGGCGGTGAACTGCTCGACCAAGCGTCCAATGGGATTGCTGTCGGTCCGGAGGCGGCGCTCTTCAATGACTACGTTGCGCTCCTTGTAGAACTCACGCATCACCGGATGCAGAAAGCGCTCGGATTCCAAATAGGCCCACAGCTCCAGCCGGTTGGCGGGCAGCGAGAAGTGATAGTTGGTTTCGTCGTAGCTCGTATTGGCGTTCATGTCTTCGCCGCCATTTTGCTCGATGATCTTGCCGAACTCGTTCGACTTAACGAACTTGTCGGCGGCGGTGATGGCGTCCTTCCAATCCTTCTCGAGTTGCTTCAGTCTGGCTTCGTCGCGTCCGACTTGTTTGTCGCGCTCCTTGACGTAGGCCGAATAGGCAGTCTCAACCTTGGCGAGCGCAGGCTTCTCGGCGGCATAGTTCGTGGTGCCGATCTTGTCGGTGCCCTTGAAGGCCATGTGCTCGAACATGTGCGCCATGCCGGTCTGGCCGATGGGGTCCTGCGCCGAGCCCGCGTCCACCAATGTAAAGAAGGAGAATACCGGGGCCTCCGGACGCTGGCAGAGGACGATGGTCAGGCCATTCGGCAGCTTCTTAACCGTGATGCGCTTGGCAAAAGAAGCAGCGTCCTGCGCTATGGCAAGACTGGAAAGCAGAAGGAACAGGACGGAAATCTTCAACGCACGGTGCTTCATCGAACCTCCGATGGTGGAACAACCCTGTGTACGGACACACATTGTTCGGACGGACATTGTTTGGACGGACATGCAGGGCAGAAGTTTGAAAGTACGTGGGGGAAAGGGGGGTTGTCAAACCGGATAAGAGCCCCTAACCACTAAGGATATGAACGTTCACGAAGGAAACCTCAAGGCTCGCTTTGTGTCTCACTGTTCCATCGCCCTCTTCCAGTACATGTGAGACGGCGGCTTGATGCCTTTGTCGCGAAGGTAGATTTCCGCCTGGCCGCGATGATGGGCTACGTGTACGTACATGGCGAACAGCACTTCGCGCCCCAGCAGGCGGCCGTCAGGCGAGTTGTGATACTTGCCGAGTTGCTCGTTAGACAGGGCCGGGATGACCGTCGAACAGTACTCGAAGGAGTCGCCCAGGGATCAGGCCGCGGACCTCTCACTTCACTTTGGTCTCCTGGATGTAAAGAGCCTTCCAGTCGTTGCCCTCGTGGATCCAAACCTCGCCGAAGGCACTGTCCAACTTGACCGCTTCGCCGCTGTCGGTACCTTCATAGTGCGCCAGATATGTGACCAGAGCGCTGTGGGTCCCGAGCTGCTTTATCGTGAAATCCCTGAGGACGTAACTCTTGAGCTCGAACTCGTCCAACATGGTGAGTTCGGCTTTCTTGTCGCCGAATCCGCTTCCGCCCTCTTCGATCTCGCGGAAACCCTCGGCCAGGGCGGCCGCAAGAGATTCCTTGTTCTTGTTCCTGAAGTCTTCCCAGACCTTTCGCACCTTCGCTTCCAGAGCAGGAGGGCTGGAGGTTGACTTGGCGGACGGGTGTTTTTCCTGGGCCGTTGCACTGGCCAGCAGTAGCAAGCAGGCGACAGCAATGAAGGTTGCTTTCATCAAGTTCTCCTGGGTAAACCGCGAGCGACACTACCATCGAGAGAGCGACATAGTCAAAGCAGGCACCATCGGCGAATGCCAGGTTGCTGCAGGCTTGAGGCGCTTAGCCGCCGGCGATTGCCCCTAATACAATGAACGGCTCCTTCCCCGACGTGACCGGTTCAGGCAGGGGAGCGTCGGGCGGTTCGTGGGTCAGGTCTTGCTCACAAGCGAAGAAGCGCAAGAAAGGGCGACGCTGCAGGGTGCCATGGTCACGGATAGCGCCGCGCAGCATAGGATAGCTGCTTTCGAGTGCGTCGAGGACTGAGCGCTGCGTGATGGGAGCAGGGACTTCGAGGGTCACTTCGGCGCCGACGTGCGCCAGTGTTCGAAGATGGGGAGGAAGGATTACGCGAATCATAGATGAAGAAACGACCTCGGGTGTCTTCGCTCGGGTATCTGCGGATGAGTGCCTTGGATGAGTGCCTTCATGGACGACTAGACCGCGCGCGAGCAGGCGTTAGTTGTGGGATGTGCTCCTCATGCTTGACCGCAGACTCCTTTCCTGATCGGCGCTCCAGTACTTGCAGTCGAGGCGAATGAATACGGAGGTGTACGGAATGGTCATGTTCGTTTTCAGTACCAGGACGTGAAAAGTCTTGCCTGCCTCGTCGATATTGGAAATGATTTTCTCGTGACGCAGCGACCCAATCAGGGGATAGCCGCGCAGAAGTTGGCCAACCTGCTCGCGGTATGCGGAGGCCCCTGGGGCATCCGCGTCGGAGATGAATGGCAATTCGGCGTCCATGAAGATGACGGGGCGCACTTGAATCGAGTGATCGATTGCCGCCATGACTGCTCGAACGACTTCGATCTGCGATGCGTTGGTTTCGATCGTCTCGATCCCCGGAGAAGTCTGCAGCGGATAGGCGGAGTCGACCACGAGTATCCAATTGCGATGACCGAGCAGGGGCATTGCCTCGGCGAGTTTCTGATTCCAATCCGGCGATGCTGCGCGCGCCGGCAGCATCCCCGCCAGCAGCGTCACTGGCAGCAGAACGACGGCTACGAGAGTCTTTAGCACGGAAGATCGCCTTTCCACACGCAATTAGAGGCTGTCGCCAGCATCCAGTTGCCGGTCACGGTAGCGTCTGCACCTCGACCGACAGTACGGCCGGAAGATCCCGCACGATCGGACTCCAACTGTCTCCAGCATCCGGAGAACAGTAGACCTGTCCGCCGGTCGTACCGAAATATACGCCGCACGTGTCGAGCGAGTCGACCGCCATGGCATCGCGCAGAACGTTAACGTAGCAATCCTTCTGCGGCAGGCCGTTGGT
>Ga0265338_10010635_pt1 | contig 10752 bp, 7 predicted proteins | sample 42126metaG_FD_193579 | JGI IMG/M metagenome (GOLD analysis project Ga0265338, IMG submission 193579) | Rhizosphere microbial communities from Carex aquatilis grown in University of Washington, Seatle, WA, United States - 4-21-26 metaG | ecosystem: Host-associated > Plants > Roots > Rhizosphere >... | reverse complement strand
TTGCGTCCACCAGCAGATTCATGCCTATTGATTTTTCAGTTGAGACATCAAATGGAGCAACCGTGCCGGCGCATGAAACTTGCCATTTGGAAGGAAAGGCTTTATTCGGTTCGGCTGGCGGCTGACAAACAAGAAATGTGAAATGGCCGTCGGCATCGGTGAGAGTTTCCTGTTGATACCAGACATCGCGGCAAGGCAGTTGCAATTCAACGCGCACATTACTGGGAATTCGATTGGAATTGGATGCGATGACAGTGCCGTGAAGGGGAATGCCCGGCTTCATTACGACCTTCAAGTTTTGCGTTGCCGGTGAGACTTCATAAACAAATGCCGGAGCCAGCTCGCCGTTGCTGGCAAATTGCAAATCAAAACGCTGCTTGCCTTGGAAGTTCAAAGTGAACCGCCCGTCGGCATCGGTGGCAGACCATTGCGGCAAGCCGAGATTGTGGATTAATTCCCACCGGCCATCACGCCATTCTTCAATCGCGCTGATACGCCAGCGCACATTGGCGAGAGGTTTTCCGTTTTGATCCGTTACTTGTCCAGCGACCGTCTCCGGATTTGGTTTCTGCACCTCCGCATTTTGCACCAGCTTGTATCGAATCTTCACGCCGCGCGGGTTGTCGGTGAAGCCGACGATCTGTAAAACGCCCCATGTGTCATCCTGGGTTCGGAAATAATACGTGTCCGGGCCGTTGTTTGGCGTTTTCACCAGATACAGTCTGGCTTCCGGTTCATTCACCATCAAATTCCAGTTATACCAGATGTCGGTTGGCGAATTGTTATCTAAACCGTTTGCGATAGCCGGTGCAGTTGCCATGCCATAGCCAATCAAACTTGGCATTTTTTCAGCGGTCGCCGCCATTTCAGAAACCGTTGCCGCCAAATCGGCTCTATTTTCACGCTGCCAGTCATGGAAAGCACGCGATTCAGTATCGGGATGCGACATGGTTTTCAAGCGGTTTGAGCGGAGATTCAGAAAAGTCCAATTCGATTTAATTGTCGGCAGAACATTTTCCTGTTCCGGGCCAAAACGAAGGTTCACCACCGGATTATTCATTTGGTTCAGCCCGTTCATCGTTCGTTCCATGTCTCTTCTGTCCCAATTAACCGGGAAGTCCAAGCTGCGCGTGGAAATGCGGCTTAGAATGACGGGCGCGGACAAAATCCGGCCTTGAAAAATGACGGCGATGCGGTGTTTCAGGCTGGCTGCCGTCAAGCCTTCAAACTGCTGACTGCCTGCTTCCGTCAGGCCGATCACAAAATTCGTCTGGCCATCGGCAGCGTGCCAGCCTGCGTTTGCCACCGCTTTTCCATCGAGCAAGACTTCCGACAGCACACGCAACCGCTCAAAACGCGCTTTGTCAAAATAATTGGTCAAAGTTTCAGTCCGAACATTCGTTTCTGAATCGTTAGCCACCAAACGGATTTGAAATGCGGAAGCGGGCAGTGTTGGTTGTGCCGACATAACTTTCTCATTCGCGTTCTGCACCAGCTTGTAGCGAATCTTCACGCCGCGCGGATTGTCGGTGAAGCCGGTGATTTGCAAAATGCCTTTGAGTCCATCACGAGTTTCAAACAAGTAAGCCGGCTTGGTTCCTGGGGACGTGAAGCACACGCCGTTCAAGCCATACAGGGTATAACGGTTGGAGGATTGCAATTGCCCGGCCAGCCGCTCATAGGAAATTTGCGGGTTCCACTCCGCTCGCATGACTTTGATGTCAATTCCATAGAGGCCCAGGTCGTCGTCGGCGAAGAGGTCAATGTCGTGCTCCCGCAGGAATTTCTCCTTATCCTCGCCCGGAGAAACATCAAGCCGTTTGCCATCGGCCCATGCAACCCGGCTCTGCCTGCCGGTGGCGAACCTGAAGGCATTGGTCACCACCCGTTCAATCACCGTGTCAAAAACCGGCGTGGCATTGGACGGGGAAGTTTCCGTCGGCTGAATGCTGGCGACCGGAAGTTCGATGTGCTCCACCACTTCGACCTGGGTTCGATGTCCGGGAACCAGCGAGACGTTGCGGAACTCGGCCCACTGATACTTACGCCGCTGCAACCGGAATTCCTTGATGTGCGCGGATTCGTTGGACGACACCAAAAGAATGCCGCCGGTCTGGAGCGTTGACGTGCTGGATGAATTTTCCGGGATCACCGTGATTTTGTCGTCATCACTCACGCAGACCATCCGCGATGCCCAATTCGTATTGCTCTTGCTGTAGTTGCAATTGATCGCCACGTCGCCGCGTCCGACGACGACATTGTAAGTTGCGCTCCACTCGCCTTCCGTCGGGGAATTGAACGACTCCGCCCCGCCCAAACCATTGTTAATATCTTCTCCGTGCTTCAAAGTAATGGCGGTTTCCCAAGCACCGTTGGCGACGCCGACAGAAATATTCATCGTCACGGCGTTGCTCGGGCAGACGATGATTTGGCCGAAATAGCCATCGGGCGTCCGCTTGTCCGGGGCCGCCCATCCGGAACTTGCGGGCTGCGCGCCCGATTCCTGGTTGATGCGGCAAACCGGAATGGAAATGCCCTCGGCGCTTTCGTTGCGGATGTAAAATCCGATTTTCTTGACCGCCATGTCTGCCGACCAATTGCCCATTCCGAAGCCGCGGGTTGGGAACGGTTTGCTGGAAGGCGCGCCGTTGGGCAGCCAGCAAACCGTATTCGACCACGGCTGGTTGCCGACGGCCACGAGTTCAACTTCGCCTTGATTCAACCGCGCCTCGAACGGCGGTCGTGATATGCCCCGGGACCGTGATGCTGAAAGCATTTTTGACTGTGCAATTTCCTCGTTGATGCTTTTCGACAGTTCCGAAACACCGCTCAAGTGTTTGACCGCCACGAGCAGCGCGAAACAGGCGGCTGCGCTCGCAAGAACAAGGATCAGCACTTTCAAAAAGTTGCGCCGGTCGAAGGAGAACAATTTGAGTTGTTCAGCGGTGTAGCCTTGTTCCTTGGCCCAAGCCGTCGAGCAGATAAACCGCCGTTGCATCCGCAACATCGGCGGGAAGCTGGCAATGAAAAGCAACGCAATTACGGAAGCCACGATCCAGCTCCCCGGACCCGGAAAGGACCGGAGCAGGTAAAGATTGCCGAACGTTGCTGTCACGACCCAGACACCCCACAAAAGTCCGTAAAGCGCGCCTTCGCTGCGTTCCGCACCCGTCAAGTGGGCGGCGATTTCGCGCACTTGCGGCGAGGCGAACGGCGAAGCCTGCCACCAGCTTGACTTCTTTTTCCCGCATCCCGCCGGGCGGATGAGATAGCCGATGGCCAGCCATTCGCCGCTGGCTTGCTTGCCGAACGTCACCGTTTCCGTTGCCGCCAGCAGGCCATCAAATGAGGCGGCATATTTTACTTCCAATCGCGTTCCGGCGGCGGTGAATCGCGTGGAACTCAATCGGCGTGAAAAAACTTTACCCAGCGGATGCCGGACTTTTTGCAACCGGCCAATCCATTCTTCCTTCGTGATTTTGCGCTGAAAATACGGCGCGGCGGATTCCCAGCTTTGTGCGTAATCGCCGGCGTCCATCAGCGCCAGCCATGTTTCCGTGTTCACCGGGCAATTCTGACTGCCATCTACTGGCTTCCCGCTTTCCGCAATAATGGTTTCCACGCAGGTCTTCACTTCGCTGACCTGCTGGTAGCGCAGTTCGGGATTTTTTTCCAGCGCGCGCAAAACAATTTCATCGAGGCGCACGTCTATCTGCACTTTCGTGGACGGCGGCGCGATGGTTTTGCCGGGCAGTTCGCCGGTGAGCATCTGGTAAAACACCACGCCCAGCGCGTAAATGTCCGCGCGATGATCCACCTCGCCCGGCGCCTGGATTTGCTCCGGCGACATATAATTCGGCGTGCCCATGACCTTGCCTGCGTCGGTCAGGAGCGCCGAGCATTGCTCGGCACGAGAGCCGGACAACGGCACGCCTGCCGAGCAATGCTCGGCGCTCCGTTCCGTTTCCGTCCCAATCAATTTCGCCAGCCCGAAATCCGCCACCTTCACTCGCCCGCGGCGATCCAGTAAAATGTTTTCCGGCTTGATGTCGCGGTGGACGATGCCCTGGTCGTGCGCAAATTGCAGCGCGTCGCAGATTTGCGGCACAATCGCCAGCGCCTCGCGCGGTGAAACGCGACCGGCTTGGAGCAGTTGCCGAAGGTTCACGCCGTCCACAAATTCCATGAGGAAATAAAATTGCCCGCCCGCGTCGCCGAATTCGTAAAGAGTGACAATGTTCGGATGATTGAGCTTCGCCAGTGCCTTGGCCTCGCGGGCGAAGCGCCCGGCAAACGCAGGTTCGTCACCAATGCCGGGCGGAAGAATTTTCAGGGCGACGATGCGGTCGAGTTGTTTCTGCCGCGCCTTATAGACCGCGCCCATGCCGCCGCGCCCGACGAGTTCGAGAATTTCCAGTTGCGGAAATTTTACCGCTAGGTCGGCGATGTCCGGCGGCACGAACGTTTTCTGTTTCGCGTCGGTGACGGTGTCCGTTGCCGCGCCCATTTTCAGCAGGCACGCCGGGCAGAGTCCCGCGAGCGCGCCGGTGGGGAGCGGCGTGCCGCATTGCGGACATTTGACTGGAATGATTTCCGTGTCCGTCGCGACTGGTGGTGCGGGAGTTGGTGTGACGGGCGGAGTGGAATTTTTATTTCGGTGCGCCGACCAGATGGCGAAAAGGACCGCCAGGATCGCCAGACCAATGAGCATCAGCAATAACAGGGCGAACAGCCCCAAGGCTATCGTCGTAGGTTCTGCGAGCATTACATGTTTCATGGCGATGATCTGGATTGTGTTCAGGTGTTTCGTGTTAAACAAGCGCAACACGCGTTTGCCCATTACAGAAGCAAAACCGGCGGAATGTTACACGAAATCTTGGAACGCCGATCTCCTGATCAACCTGTTATTAATTCCTGTTCCAACTTGCCGAATCGGAGTTCGGCTTTCCTAACGCAATTTGAAGCCGCCTTGAAAAATCACTTCTGCGGCCACGACGACCAGAAATACCGCGCTGACGAGGGCGTTGAGGCGGAAAAACGCGAGATTAATCCAATTCAAACTGCGGCGGCGCGCTATCCAGTGTTCCAGCACGAGGCAGCCGACGATGAGGAACCAGCCGATGAGATACGCGAGGCGAAAGCCGCAAAGAAAACCAAACCCCAGCAGCAGGCCGCACATGACCATGTGCGCGAGGAACGCCGCGGCCAGGGCATTCTTCGGTCCCCACGCCACCACGAGCGAATGCAGCCCCTGCGATTTGTCGAACTCATAATCTTGCAGCGCGTAAATGATATCGAAGCCGACGAGCCACAAAATCACGGCGGCGGCGAGAACAAAAGGTTCCAATGCCGTCCTTGAGTGGTCGAGCCAAATTCCGGTCATGGAAATCTGGTTGAGTGGTGGAAAACCAAAGTGGCCTTTTACCGCCAGCCATGCGCCGATGGGGGCAAGCGCGAGCGCGATACCGAGAAAGACGTGCGTATAGTCAGTAAACCGTTTGGTCAGTGAATAGAAACAAATCACCACGAGCGCTACAGGCGAGAGGTAAAAACAAAGCGGATTCAGAAAAGAGCTGGCGGTAACCAAACCCGCTGCCGACAGAACGCAAAGCAAAATTGCGCTCAGCAGGGTAATTTGTCCGGTCGGCAAATGCCGCTTTGCCGTGCGGGGATTCAGTGCGTCGAATTTACGGTCCGCGATCCGGTTGAATGCCATCGCACAGGTTCGCGCACAGACCATCGCTACGAGAATCAGACCGAACGTTTTCCAGCCGGGCCAGCCGCGATTGTCCCGCGCGGCGACCATCATCGCCGCCAGCGCAAAAGGTAGCGCAAAGACCGTGTGCGAGAAGCGGACAAAGCTTCCCCATTTTTGGATTACTGAAATCATTCCTTTTCTTCAGACCAGCGCGGCACCAGTTTTTGCGGGACGCCGAGATGGTCGAGCACGCGCGCGACGACGGTGTCCACAACGTCTTGAATTGTTTTCGGGCCTGCGTAAAAACTCGGGTTCGCCGGCAGGATCGTCGCGCCCGCCAACAGCAGCAATTCCATGTTCTTCACGTGGACAAGGCTCAATGGCGTTTCGCGTGGGACGAGGATCAATTTTTTCCGCTCCTTCAACACGACGTCGGCGGCGCGGAGCAACACGTCCTCGCTGTAGCCGTGCGCGATGCGGCCCATCGTGCCCATCGTGCAGGGTATGACGACCATCGCGTCCGGCGGATTCGAGCCACTGGCGAACGGTGCGTTCATGCTTTTCAACCCGTGCGATTTCACGCCGTCGGGCAGGCGCAGGCCGCCGGGCAATTCCTCCGCGATGACCTGTTGAGCGTAATTGCTCTGCACGACATGGATTTCGTGCTGGCGCGGGTCCACATTGTCGAGCAGGCGTTGCGCGTAAAGCGCGCCGCTGGCTCCGGTGATGGCGACGAGAATTTTCAACCTGCGCGAAATCGTAAATCGTAAATCATAAATCGTAAATGAGGAAACAGCTTGAGTCCGCATCTCCGTTCCGCACAATTGGCGTGTGTTCAAATTCGCGGGAATCATTCTAGTGGCCGTCTTTCTGGCGGGCTGCGCGTCGCAGCCGACGACAACGCCTCCTCCGCCGACGGAAACGATCAGCGAACCCGAGGCGCCGGCTTCGTCGGAGTTGAACTGGACCAATCCGGCCGCGGCAAAGTCGTTCGCGCCGCAGCCTTCCAAACCAGCGACGCCGGTTGTTTTCTTTGTTCCCTCCAACAAACCGCCGGTCGTGGTTTCAAATCCCGCGCCGGTGGCGACGTGGACCTCGCTCAAAGGTTGGGCCGCCGCGCACCACATCGGCGCGTCGCACCGGCTGAACGATCTGTCCGTGGCGGAATATGCGATTGGCTCAAGCAATGGCGTGATGGTGCTGGCGATCGGCAGCCATGAGGCCACGTGGAACGGCGTCCAGATCAATCTGGGTTTCACGCCGGAGTTCATTGACGGCGAAGTTTTCCTGAACGGGCTGGATTTGCAAAAAAATCTGGAGCCGCTTCTTTGCGGACCGCCGCTGACGTTCAGCACAAACCGGATTATCGTGATTGACCCCGGCCACGGCGGGTCGAACGTCGGCACGCACAGCGTGCTGGACGGCCGGTTTGAAAAGGAATTCACCCTCGATTGGGCGTTGCGGCTCAAACCGCTGCTCGAAACCAATGGCTGGACCGTTTTTTTGACACGGACGAGTGACGTGTATGTGACCAATGCGAACCGGGTCGTTTTCGCGGAGGCGCACCGCGCGGATTTGTTCGTCAGCTTGCATTTCAATGCCCCCGGCAATGGCGATCCCAAGGCTCGTGGCCTCGAAACCTATTGCATCACTCCAACGGGAATGCCCTCGACCTTGACGCGCAATTTTTCCGACCCGTGGTCCGAAAATCTGCCGAACAACAACTTCGACGCCCAAAACCTGCAACTCGCCGTTCGCGTCCACGCCGCAGTGCTGCACGCAATGGGAATTGAAGACCGTGGCGTCCGCCATTCGCGGTTCGAAACGGTCTTGCGCGGGCAAAACCGCCCGGCGATTCTCGTTGAAGGCGGTTATCTCTCGAACCCGGCGGAAGCCAGACTGATTGAAAGCGCGGACTACCGGCAGAAACTGGCCGAAGCCGTAGCCAACGCACTCAAATGAAAACTGTGAAACAGGAGCGCGGGCGGCTCGCCCGCGTGATGAAAAATCCGAAACACGCGGGCGGGCCGCCCGCGCTCCGACCGGTTCTCGTGACTGGCGGGGCTGGGTTCATTGGCTCGCATCTGGTCGAGCGTTTACTGAATGACGGCAAAAGTGTTGTCGTCATTGACGATCTTTCAACCGGCAGTCTGGAAAACCTTCGTGCGGTGAGAAAAAATCCCCGGCTTCGAATCATCAAATCCAAGATTTCCGGGTGCAAGGAATTGCCGAGACTCGCGGCAGGAGCGGAATTCATTTTCCATCTGGCGGCGACCGTCGGCGTGGAACTGGTCGTCAAATCGGCGCTGCACGTTCTGGAATCGAGTTTTCACGAGACGGAAATCCTGCTTCGCGCCGCTGCCAAAAATTCCACACCGCTCCTGCTGACCTCCACCTCGGAAGTTTATGGGAAGAGCGCGAAGGCGGCATTCAGCGAGGATGACGATTTGCTCATCGGGCCGCCGAACCAATCGCGCTGGAGCTATGCCAGCGCCAAGCTCACGGACGAATTTCTCGCGCTCGCCTGCGCGCGGGAGAAAAAACTGCCCGTCATCATCGCGCGGCTGTTCAACACCGTCGGCCCGCGCCAGACCGGGCGTTACGGCATGGTGCTGCCGCGCTTCATCGCCGCCGCGAAAAGAAACGAGCCGTTGAAGGTTTTCGGCGACGGCAAACAGTCACGCTGCTTCTGCCTGGTGAGCGACGTGGTGGAAGCGCTCGTGCGTTTGCAGGATTGCGAAAAGGCGCGTGGGGAGATTTTCAACATCGGCGGAACGGAAGAAGTTTCAATTCTCGAACTGGCGAAGCTCGTGGTGAAAACGTTCGGCTCGAAATCGAAAATTGAATTGATTCCCTACGACCAGGCGTATGCGCCGGGCTTCGACGACATGCGCCGCCGCAAACCGCTGGTGAAAAAACTGGAACGTTTCGTGAAATTCAAACCGCAGACGCCACTGCGCGAAATTATCCGGCTGACGGCAGGTTGATTCCCTCGCGCTTGAGCAAACTGCGTTTCCAATCCAATCCGCCGGAGAAGCCGCCGAGTTTTTTGTTCGCGGCCAGCACACGATGGCACGGAACCAAAACCGGAACCGGATTCGCGCCGCACGCGCCGCCCACGGCGCGGACGGCTTTGGGCCTTCCAATCGCCCGCGCGACTTCTCCGTAGCTTTTCGTTTCGCCAAGGGAAATTTTCCGCAGCGCGTTCCAGACGCTCTTCTGAAATTCCGTTCCCGCCAAATCCAGCGGCGGCAGGGTTTTCGGTTTGTTTCCAGCGAGAATGCTTTTCAGCGCGATTTCGGTCACGCGATGCCATTTTGCAATTTTGGTAGGGACGCGCTGCCGCGCGTCTGGGCTGACCGGCAGGTCAGTTCTACCGTTTGGGAAATTAAGTTCGGCCAGTCCTTTTTCCGAATACCGCGCGGTGAATTGGCCGCCGCGCGTTGAAATGAGGAGTTCAACCATATGTTCCTTCACGTTTGAACTTCCGTTCAGTGATAGCGGAGGAAGGTGTAAAGAACGCCAAGCAGGATGACGAGCAGGAAAATGACCAGCGCGACGAAACGGTTGCGCGCGACGCGCTTTTCGTAGCGCAGCGGACGCAGACCGCGCACGCCGCCGGCGGCAAGATAGGTGACGAGGCGCGGATTGCCGGACTCCGGGCGGCTGAATTGCCGGCGGAGGCGGTTGAGAAGCGCGGGCAAATCGTATTTGCGCACGCCAAGCTCGTTGAACTGGTCGGGCGCGGCGGTTTCGTCGTCCGCCCGCAGCGGTTTGACTTCCTCAAACACCGGCTCGTGGATTGGCTTGGGCGGCGGCGCGGGTTCGTGCGCGCGGGCAATTGTCGCGCCGTGTGGCATTGTGGTGGATCGGAACCGCGGCGTGGTCGTGTGCTGGATCTGCGTGTCGAGTTTTTTGATTTCGGATTCGAGCGCGGCGATCTGGTCGTTCAAGGCGCGCGCACGGTCGGAAATGGGGTCAATCGTCTTTCCTTTTCGCTTCGCGGTCGCCATACCAAATAATTTACGATTTACGATTTTCGATTGATGATTTTAAGACAGCTCGACAAATCATAAATCGCATAGCGTTTAATGTCGCAATAAAATCGCGACGAACACGCCCAGCGCGGCGAGCGCGACGGCTAACAGCGGCCAGGTCATGGCCAAGCCGAACCGGCATAGTTCGCCGAAGCTCATGCCGGCAAATGGCGACACGACGGGCGCGGGTGCGGCTTGCTCTTCGGCTTTTTGCGCGGTTTCGCCGGCGAGCACGGGCAGCTTGAGCCGCGCGGAATTCCATTCCATGCGCGCGTTTTCAATCGTGGTCAGCGCGCGGGTGAGTTCGATCTGGAAATTTTCCTTCGTCCAGATTTCATCGTGGATGGACTGGATTTTTTCGAGCGCATCGCGGAAGTCGGTAACGGTCTTGACCATCTGCTCGGCGTCGCGGCGGGCGTTGAACTCGGCTTCTTCGAGCAGGCCAAGGCCGCGCGTGAGATTGCGGATCATCTCCTGCCGTCCGTTCTGGAATTCGAGCTGGCGGCGGCGCAATTCCTCGAGTGTGGCGCGTTCGCGCTCCAAGTCCTCCTGCGCGCGTTTCAGCTCGGCAAGTTTTTGCTGCGCCTCGACGACCTTGCGGTCAACTTCCTCGCGGGTCGGCGCGCGCAGCGGGTCGGTGAGGGACGCGCCGGGCGATTGGTGCGCCTGAAAGTCGGTGTCCACAAACTCCGTTGCATCATATTCGGCAGCCATGGAGCGAATCTAGTCCTCTGGCGTGAAAGTGTAAAGCGGTGTTTCAATCCAATGTTTCAATCCAAGAATCGTCTTCGTTCTCCTCCTCGAATGAAGCTTTTCGAGGACGAGGACGAGAACGAGGAGGAAAGCACGAATAAAGTCCCGGGAAAATGAATTCGCGCTTGTCAGCCGCGGCCAAAAATCCTAGAATGCGGCGGTTGGCAAAGCGGTTCATTTTGACATGATTGAATTGATCCAGTTTCCGTGGAGTCCGTTCTGCATCGTCCAGCGGCGCATTTTGGAATTTTCCGGGACTCCGTT
>Ga0265338_10010634_pt1 | contig 10752 bp, 9 predicted proteins | sample 42126metaG_FD_193579 | JGI IMG/M metagenome (GOLD analysis project Ga0265338, IMG submission 193579) | Rhizosphere microbial communities from Carex aquatilis grown in University of Washington, Seatle, WA, United States - 4-21-26 metaG | ecosystem: Host-associated > Plants > Roots > Rhizosphere >... | reverse complement strand
CGGTTCGCGCGCGGAGCGGCGGAAAACGCGGTGCTGTCCGGACCGGAACCGGCCCGGCGGGATTCGACTTCGGCCGCTGGCGTTGCCGCGACGCGTGATTACGATGGCACGGCATGAAATCGCCCGCCGTCCCACGTTCCGACCTGAGCCGGAGGCGATTCCTGGGAAACCTGGCGCTGGGCGGCGTGGCGGTGCTGGCGGGCGGCCTGGTGCCATCGGCCCGCGGCGCGGAGGCGCCCGACCTGCTCGCGTCCCGCCACGGGCGCAAGCTGGGCGTGGCGCTCCTGGGGCTGGGCAGCTATGCCGGGGGCCAGCTCGCGCCCGCGCTGGGGCGGACGCGCCTCTGCCGGCTCGCGGGAGCGATCACCGGCACGCGCGCCAAGGGCGAACAGTGGGCGCGCGACTACGGATTCCCCGAGAAGTCGGTCTATGGATACGACACGATGGACCGCCTCGCGGACAATCCGGACATCGACGTCGTGTACGTGGTGACGCCGCCCGCCCTGCACGCCGGGCATGCGATCGCCGCCGCCCGGGCCGGCAAGCACGTGATCTCCGAGAAACCCATGGCCACCACCGTGGCCGACTGCGACGCCATGATTGCGGCGTGCCGCGCCGCCGGCGTGCGGCTGTCGATCGGCTACCGGCTGCATTTCGAGCCGCATCACGGGGAGCTGGAGCGCCTCGCGCGCGCAGGTGACTTCGGCCCGTTCGAGCGGATGGAGGGCGGATTCGGTTTTCGCCTCTCGGAGCGGGTCTGGCGCGTGGACAAAAAGCTGGCGGGCGGCGGCCCGCTGCCCGACGTGGGCACCTACGTCATCCAGGAGGCGTGCCGGGCGCGGCTCGAGGAGGCGCCGGTGGCCGTGACCGCCCGGGAGGGGCGCAAGGAACGGCCGGAGCTTTTCAACGAGGTGGAGGAGGAGATCAGCTGGACGATGGAGTTTACCGGCGGGGCGGCCTGCGCGGGATTTGCGAGCTACGGCCGCGGCGCCAACCATTTTCGCGCCGAGGCGCCGCGCGGCTGGGTCGAAATCGAACCGGCGTTCTCCTACCGCGGCATTGCCGGGAGAACCAGCCGAGGGCCGATGCGTTTTCCCTCCGTGAACCAGCAGGCGGCCCAGATGGACGATTTTGCGGCCTGTATCCTGACGGGGCGGAAGACGCCCGTTCCCGGCGAGATGGGCCGTCGCGACGTCGCGATCATCACCGCGATTTACGAGGCGGCGGCCACCGGGAAACGCGTCGCCGTGCCGACCTAGCTGCCGGCCGCGGCGGGCGGCCCCGGGTTTGTCGGCTTGGACTGCGCGCCGGGTCGCACCAGTCTCGGCGGCCGATGGACCAACCGCCCGCGCTACGAACAACCGGCCCGGCGCCCCAGCCGGCGGCTGCGGCCGCGACCGGGCGGCCCGTGCGGGGCGCAGTCAGCCTGGAGAGCCTGCGGGTGGATCCAGCGCTCGCCGGCCGCCGGCTGGCCGCGTGGTGGCAGCGCGCCGCCGCCATCCTGATCGATGGCCTGGTGCTGGCCGCGTTATCGCTGCTGGCGGGACCGGTGCTGGGATTTTTCACCGGCCTGACCGTCGCGGCGCTGGGGGGACGCGAGGTGAGCGCCACGCGGATCGGGCGGGTCTTTCGCTGGGTTTTCTGGCTCCTCGGCGGCGGGGTGATGATCGCGTCTGGCCTGCTGATGCTGGGCCGACCCATTGTGCGCACGGGAGCGTTCAACCTTGACCGGACGGTGCTGGAGGAATTTGGGCGGAGCGAGACGGTCCGGCCGCCCGCGCCCACCTACCGCCAGCTCGAAACCTACGCGGAGCGGCTGGAGGCCGAGAACCGGCGGTTGCGCGAGAGCGTGCGCGGTTCCTCGTGGCTCAACGCGATCGCCGATTTCAGCCGCACCTTCGGCCTGACGTTCGGCTGGGCCGGCGTCTATTTCACGCTGGGCACGGCGGCGGGCCGCGGCCGCACGGTGGGCAAACTCCTGCTCGGCACGCGGGTCGTGCGCCTCGACGGCCGGCGGCTCACGGCCATGGACACGTTCACCCGCTACGGTGGCTATGCCTCCGGGCTCGCCACGGGCCTGATCGGATTTGCGCGCCTCCTGTGGGATCCCAACCGGCAGGCAATCGAGGACAAGATTGCCTGGACGGTCGTGGTGCGCCGTTAGGCCGGTGCCGAGAGTGGCGGTCCGCCCGGACGGGCGGCCGGCAGCGCCGGCTAGCCGGGGACCACGGCATTGACGCAATTGGGCGGGCGTTCCCCGCGGCAGGCCGCCAGCAGGTTGTCGACGGCCATCATGCCCATGCGCGTGCGCGTGCCGATGGTCGCACTGCCGAGGTGGGGCAGGAGCACGCAGTTGGGAAGACCGGCCAGCCCGGGCTCCATGCGCGGCTCGCGCTCGAACACGTCGAGGCCCGCGGCCGCGATGGTGCCCTGGCGCAGCGCCTGCACGAGGGCCGACTCGTCGACGACGGCGCCGCGGGAGGTGTTGACCAGAACCGCGGTCGGCTTCATGCGCGCCAGCGCGCCCTGGTCGATGAGATGATGCGTCTCGGGCGTGTAGGCGACATGCAGCGAGACGAAGTCCGATTCGTCGAGGAGCGCGTCGCGCTCGCGATGCTCCACGCCGAGGTCTCTTTCCACGTCGGCCGGCAATCGCGACCGGCCACAATAGATCACCCGCATGCCAAAGCCCCGCGCGCGGCGGGCCATCGCCCGGCCGATCCGCCCGAATCCGACCAAGCCAAGCGTGGCGCCGGCGATGTCATGGCCGAGCAGCTGGAGGGGGCCCCAGCCGGCCCATTGGCCCGAACGCGCCAGGCGCTCGCCCTCGCTGAACCGGCGCCCCGCGGCGATGAGCAGGCCGAAGGCGATGTCGGCGGTCGTCTCGGTGAGCACGCCGGGCGTGTTCGTGACAAAGATGCGGCGGGCCGTCGCCGCGGCGACGTCGATATGGTTGAAACCCACGCCGAAGTTCGCGATGACGCGGAGCTGCGGGGCGGCGCCGATCACCGCCGCGTCGATGGTTTCGGTGACGGACGGCAACAGGGCGTCGCAGGGAGCGATTGCGGCGATGAGTTCAGCCGGCGTGAGCACGCGATCCGCCGGCTCGAGCGCGAGCGCGGTCTCGCGCCGGAGGCGGTCCATGACGGCCGGCGGCAGCAGGCGGGTGACGAGCGCGCGGGGCTTCATTCGTGGGTGAACCCATGGAAACCGGGGCAAAGGACAACGCCAAAATCGCCGGGGTTGACCGCGCCGCGCGCGGACCGCCCCGGGAACGGCCGGTGCCCGGGGCGGGGCCGGCCGCAGCGAGAGAGTTTGCCTCGGCGGGCGAACCCCCAATGTTGGGAGCGGCATGGTTCCGGCAGAAGTTCCCGAATTGGTCCTCGACGCCAAGGCGACCCTGGGCGAGGGCGCGATCTGGAATGCGGCGCTCCAGCGGCTGCACTGGGTCGACATCACGGGCCGCGTGGTGTTCACCTACGATCCCGTCACGGGTGAGAACCGCGCCCACGACGTCGGCCAGATGGTCGGCACGGTTGTGCCCCGGGCGGCTGGCGGCGTGATGCTGGCCCTCCACGGGGGATTCGCCGGCCTCGACCTGGCGACCGGCCAGGTGACGCTGCTGCCGCGCCCGCCGGAGCACGATCCGGCCGCCGCGCGGTTCAACGACGGCAAGTGCGATCCCGCCGGCCGCTTCTGGGCGGGCACGATGTCGCTGGTCAAGGGCATGCCGCTGGGCCGGCTCTATCGCCTCGATCCCGACGGCTCGCTGCGCGTGATGTTGCGCGATGCCCGGACCTCCAATGGCATCGCCTGGAGCCTCGACCGCCGCACGATGTACTATATCGACACGCCGCTGATGCGCGTCGATGCCTTCGACTATGACGACGCCACGGGCGCCATCGCCGGGCGGCGCGCCGTCATCACGATCCCGCCGGGGATCGGCCGACCGGACGGTTCGACCCTCGACGCCGAAGGCATGCTGTGGGTCGCCATGTGGGAGGGCGGGCGCGTGACGCGGTGGAATCCGCACACCGGCGAGCTGCTGCGCACGGTCCGCCTGCCGGTGGACCGGGTGACCTCCTGTGCCTTTGGGGGACCGGAGCTGGAAACTCTCTACATCACTTCCGCCCGCGAGGGCCTCACCGAGGCACAACTCGCGGCGCAGCCCCTGGCCGGCGGGCTGTTCAAGGTCACCCCCGGGGTGCGCGGCATTCCGGCGCCGGCGTTTCTGGGGTGAGCGGAGTCGGGAGCCCGTTTGGCGGTCTGGCGAACTTGGGGTCTATGGCTGCAGCCGCAGCGTGTGCACCGCGGGCCCCGGCAGGAAAGGCGTGGAATCACCACGCGCCCAGGCCTCGCTGCCGGCGCGGTAGAAGGGCGAAAGCGGGTTGCCGCTCTGACCGCCGGGCATGTGGAAGATGCCTTCGTCCTCGTGGCCGGGCGAGACGACCAAGCGCTCCGACGCGCCGAACGACGGGCCCTGGACGCGCGGCATGTCGTGATCGCCGGCCAGCGGCTCGGCCGGCAGGTCGAGCAGGCGCCGGAGAAACGACGGCAGGAAGCGGCTGAACGGGTGCTCGATGCGCGCGGTGTTGTGCCATCCCCAGGTGAGGCGGGCGAGGGGACGGCCCTGCTGTTCCGCCCAGTGCAACACATCGTCGGCCGCGGCCAGGAGAAGGTCATCCCAGTCCGGATAACTGGCGTCGAGCAGGTTGGCGGGCCGGTCGTGCACGAGGCGCCAGAGCGGCTCCTCGTAGTTGAGCCGGTGGTAATCGAACGCCTCGTCGAAATCCCGGCACGGGGCGAAGATCGGCGAGAGCGCCCGGTTGGCCACCGCATCCCGCCAGCGGCGCACGAGGAGGTAGGCGACCGATTCGCGCGAGGCCCGGCCGTCCCAGCGCTCGACCCAGTGGCGCAGTTCGGCCCGGTCCCGTTTCGCCGCGATGGAGTCCGGGGAAAGCGCGGCGAGGAGCAGCTTCTGCCAGCGCTCGAGCAACCGGGCGTGGTCGTCCAGCTGGACGGCGAGCAGGTCGCCCGGCCGGGCCGGGGCGGTGATGGCGGTAAGATCGTCACGGATCTGGCGGGCCCGGGCGGCGCTGGCATACCCGCCGTCGCCGAGTTTCGCCAGGTCGGATCCGCCGACCGGGCGGTTGTTGGCGGACCAGAGCTGGCCCGAGAGCGGCGACACCACGCGCGGATACTCTGCAGCCGGCAGATAGCCGTTCCAGCGCCGGTCGCCATACGACCAGACCGCCGGCAGGCGGCCATCATAGCCGACGCGGCGCGGCAGGCGGCCGGCGACGGTCCAGCCGATGGCGCCGCCGGCGTCGGCCACGATCAGGTTTTGTGCCGGCAAGCCGAACCCGGGCGCGAGCGCCAGCGCCGTGGGCACGTCGGCCGCCGTCTCCAGCGCCTGCAGGCCCAGATTGAGGGTGGCCGGGTCGTCGAACACCCAGTGCAGGGCCAGCGACCGGCGGTGCTCCGCCTCGCCAATCACCGGGCCCCAGATCGTCCAGGGGACGACTACATCGACGGAATCGCCGCCTTTGACGCGGATCGTCTCGTGGCGTTCGGCCAGCAGCGCGACGTCGTTGCCGTCTCGGTAGAACAGCCCATCGCTGCCGCTCGGCTCGACGATGACAAGGTCGGCCGTGTCGGCGTAGCTGTTCGTGAAACCCCACGCGAGGTGACCGTTGCTGCCGGCGATGACCAGCGGGGTGCCGGGTAGCGTGACCCCGGTCACGTGCCGCGGCCCGCGGCGGCCCGCAGCGGCAAGGTTTTGGGTTTTGGGTTCCGGGTTCTGGGTTGGGACTTGGGACTTGGGACCGGGAAGTTCCTCGCTCCACTCAAGCGAGGCCCGGTACCAGATGTTCGGCATGCCGAGGTGGAGGTGCATGTCGTTCGCCAGCAGAGCGGACCCGTTGGCGGTGCGGCGGCCAGCGAGAGCGAACGCATTGGATCCGACGGCGAATCCGTTCTCCGGTTCGGCGGCCGCCAGGGACGGCCAGCCCGGCGCCGCACGCGCGTCGGTGGTGTCGCCGGGCGGGCGGCGGCGCAGGTCGATCACCTCCGGTCCGGGCAACGGCGGGGCAGGGTGCGTGCTGCCATCGAGCGCCGCGTCGAACTCGGTGCCCTGCGGCACGAGAAAATCAAGCATGGTGCGCCCGTAGCGGTATTGGATGGCGGCCACCATGCGTTCGTACCGGTCCTCGGTGTCCTGCAACTCGAGCACCATGGCATACCCGACGAGCAGGGTGTCCTCGGGCGCCCAGGGCTGGGGCCGGACGCGGAGCACGAAATACTCAAATGGGCGGGCGCGCAGCGCGGCGAGACCGGCGTTGACCCCGGCGGAGTAGGCCTCGGCCAGCGCGCGCTGGTCCGGCGGCAGCAGGGCGAGGGCCTGGCCCGCGAGCTGGCGGAAGCCGTGCACCCGCACCTGGCGGTCGAGCGGCACGGCCGACTTTCCCAGAATCTCGGACAGTTCGCCGGCCGCGCGCCGCCGCAGAAGATCCATCTGAAAAAAACGGTCCTGGGCGTGCAGATAGCCCAGCGCGCGCGCGACATCCGTCCGTGTCGCGCCGCGGAGGGTGGGAACGCCCAGGGCGTCGCGTTCCACCGTGACGGGCGCCGAGAGGCCGGGCAGCGCTGCCCCGCCGTCCAGCTGGGGCAGGCTGCGCCGGGTGAGCCACCAGCAGGCGCCGGCCGCGAGCGCCGCGCCGATCACAAGCAGGCTCAGCACGCTGGCCAGCAGGCGGACGCGGATGGCGACGGCGGAGGACATCGCGGCCAGTCTAATGGGCGAGGTTCATCGGGCCATATTATCTTTCGAAGCGTAGGAGCCTGCTTGCAGGCGATTCCAGGCGGGCATGGCCGCAAACGTGAAGAAATCGCCTGCAAGCAGGCTCCTACAACCTAACCGCCCTCGCGCCGCGCGATCCGTGGACCCCAGCCAACTTCGAAGGGCACCCATGAGCGGGCGATCTCATGGTGGGTTCGGCAACCGGAGTTCTGCCACGATCCGGGCGACGATCTCGCTGGGCGCCAGCGTCCCGTCGACAACCAGGGCAGCGTCCGGGCCGGGTGCTTCGAGCGCGGCGAACTGGCTGTCGAGCAGGTCCGCCTTCATGTAGTGATCCTGACGGGCGCGCAGCCGGGCCTGGAAGGTCGCCGGATCACCGCGGAGATAGACCAGGCGCGTGGGCGCGCGGGCCGCCGCGAGCCGCCGCCGGTAGGACTCTTTGAGGGCGGAGCAGGCCAGCACCACGGACTCACCGCGGGCCGCGCAGGCATCGAGGTGCACCCGGAGGGCGTCGAGCCACGGCCAGCGGTCGGCGTCGTCCAACGGCACGCCGCGACTCATCTTGGCGACGTTGGCCGCTGGATGGAAGTCGTCGGCGTCGTCAAATCGCCAGCCCCGGCCCAGCGCGGCCGCGAGCTGGCGGCCCACGGTGGTCTTCCCGGAACCCGCGACGCCCATGAGGATGAGGTTCATCGATTCGTTCTCGTTCTCTTGCTCTTTGATCGTTCTCTCGCTCGTCCATTCGTCGTCGTGCCTCTTTCTTTGCCACTACCCGCCAACCGGCTCAATCGATCCCGCAGGCGCGTTCTTCGGATTCCCGTCACGATCGGCTAAGCAGGAATGACGAATCGAGAGAAAGAGTAAGAGCAAGGGAACGAGAACGATATTGCTTCACTCCAGCCAGGCCCGGGTGGCCGCCGGGTCGCGGCCCTCATCGTAGTCAAGCAGATCGAAAAATGTCTCGATCGGTTTTCCGCCAAGGCCGTATTCGCGGATGCGCTCCTGCAGCACCTCCGAGCGGTCATCGCGCCAGCCGATCTTCGCGATGAAACGGTTCCACGCGTTGCACTCGTCGTCCGTGCGCGGGGCGCCCCGGGCCTCGGCCCAGGCGAGGATTTCGTCGTCGACGCCGCCCTGCCGCGTGCACGCCGCCAGGTCGGCGTATTTCAGGCCGAGAAAACGGCAGCAGCGCGCGTCGAACAGATTGGGGCGCCCTTCGCCAAGGTTGGCGTGGTATTCCCCCGGCAGCCGGCCGGCGGCGTGCAGGCGAATCTTGTCGAGCATGCGGCCGAAATAGACGAGTCGGCCGACCTTGGCATAGGGACTGCGCAGACCGGGAACGTGAGGCATTTTTCGAGTTACGAGTTACGATTTTCGAGCGATCGGCCGTGAGCCATCGGTTCGAACCCACTTACCCGGCGGGGGGATCGCAGCAACGCAATTCGCCGTCTTCGCACTGCGAACGCTGGATTACAGATGCCGAACCCCTGACAACCGGCCTAAGGCGCCGGTAACGCAAATCGTAATTCGTAAACCGTAACTCATTCAACAAGCTCAGCCCCGATTTCGGCCGAGGTAGAGCCCGGTGACCAGCGCGGCCATCAGGATGGTCGGCACATTGATCCAGTAGGGATGGAACGGCACGGCCCAGTGGTCGATCACCCAGATCACCAGAAGACACTTGGCCGCGATCACCAGCCAGCCGGCGACGATGAGTTTCTCGGCCCAGGCATTGCGCGCGATGGGTTCCTTGGTCGTCACCGCGCGGACGAACGCCCGTTCGTAGAGCGCGGGCGGCCGGTGGACATGGAGCCAGGCCAGCGTGGTCAGCATTTTCGCCAAAGGTACTTGGGTAGCGAGAAAGGCAAACGGCCGGCAGGGATAATCCCCGCCCCGCCGGGCGGCCCGGGTTTCGACACCCTGGGGGGCGGGCTTGGCGCCCGCCTCCGGCCGTCAGCCGGACGCGCGGCCGCGCGGTGCGGCCGGTGGCGTTGACCCGGTGCATGCCGCGCATACCGTGCCGGCATGCACGCCGCGCGCCTGGTCCTGATCCTCCCGTTCGCATTTCTGCCCGCCGTGATTTCACTGGCCCAAGTGGACCGCATCACCGGCCGGGCATTCGCCACCCGCTCCGAAGTCATCGCGCAGCACGGCATGGTGTGCACGAGCCAGCCGCTCGCGACGCAGGTGGGGCTCGACATCCTCAAGGCGGGCGGGTCGGCGGTCGACGCCGCGATCGCGGCCAACGCGACGCTGGGGCTGATGGAGCCGGTCAGCAGCGGGCCGGGGGGCGATCTGTTTGCGATCGTGTGGAGCGCGAAGGAGCACCGGCTCTACGGGCTCAACGCCTCGGGCCGCTCGCCCCAGGGGCTGGGTTTCGCGCAGATGCAGGCGGAGCTGGCGAAGCTGCACCGCACGACGATCCCGCCCTTCGGCATGCTGCCGATCAGCGTGCCGGGCGCGGTCGACGGCTGGGCGGAGCTGCATGCGAAGTTCGGCCGCCTGCCGATGCCCCAGGTGCTTGCGCCCGCGATCCGGTACGCCGAGGAGGGCTTTCCGGTCAGCGAACTCATCGCGTTCTACTGGGATCACAACGTGGACATTCTGCGCGCCCAGCATCTGCCGGGGACGTTCGTCGAGACGTTTGCGCCCGGCGGCCACGCCCCGCAGAAGGGCGAGATCTTCCGGAACCCGGACCTGGCCCGCACCTACCGGCTGATCGCCGAACAGGGGCGCGACGTCTTTTACCGCGGCGCGATCGCCGACCAGATCGACGCGTTCATGCGCGCCAACGGCGGCTGGCTGCGCAAGGCGGACTTCGAGCGGCACACCTCGACCTGGGTCGAGCCGCTTTCAACCAACTACCGCGGCTACGACGTCTACGAGCTCCCGCCGAACGGGCAGGGCATCGCCGCGCTGCAGATGCTCAACCTCCTCGAGGGCTTCGATCTGCGGCGGATGGGATTCCTCTCGGCCGACGCGCTCCACGTCATGATTGAATCGAAGAAACTGGTGTTCGAGGACCGCGCGAAATTCTACGCCGACCCGGCCTTCGCGAAGGTGCCGGTGAAATGGCTCGTTTCCAAAGAGTATGCGGAAGCGCGGCGCAAGCTGATCGACCTGGCGCACGCCGCCCGGACCTACGACGCCGGCCACGCCCCCGTGAACGACGGCGACACGATCTACCTCTGCACGGCCGACGCCGAGGGCAACATGGTGTCGCTCATCCAGAGCAACTACCGCGGCATGGGCAGCGGCATCGGGGTGCCCGGACTGGGCTTCGGGTTCCAGGACCGCGGCGAGATCTTCACGATGGAGCCCGGACACGCCAACGTCTACGCGCCCGGCAAGCGTCCCTTCCACACGATCATCCCAGCCTTCGTCATGAAGGGCGGACAGCCCTGGCTGGCGTTCGGGGTCATGGGCGGCGCGATGCAGCCGCAGGGACACGTGCAGATTCTGGTCAACCTGATCGACTACGGCCTCAACCTGCAGGAGGCGGGCGACGCCGCCCGCTGGCAGCACGACGGCTCGACCGACTACGACCATCCGACGATGCGCGACGGCGGCTGGGTCTATCTGGAAAGCGGCATTCCGTGGGACGTGGTGGCCGAGCTCAAGCGCCGCGGGCATGACATCCGCACCGACCTCGGCGGCTACGGCGGCTACCAGGCCATCGAGTGGGACGCCGCGAACCACACCTACATCGGCGCGAGCGAGGGCCGGAAGGACGGCCAGGCCGCGGGATACTGACCCGGCGGCCGGAATTCACGCCGTTGCGCGATCAGTGGCTGCGAGCGCCAGCAAGCGGACAACTGCCGGAGCCGCTCGCTGGCGCTCGCGGCTACCACTGGGCAATGCCGACGCGGGGAAACACGGGACGGGGGCCTCGCATCCCAGGAATCGGGGTGGCATTGGCGATCCGTCCGCATCGACGCTGACGCGGGGCAGCG
>Ga0265338_10010633_pt1 | contig 10752 bp, 5 predicted proteins | sample 42126metaG_FD_193579 | JGI IMG/M metagenome (GOLD analysis project Ga0265338, IMG submission 193579) | Rhizosphere microbial communities from Carex aquatilis grown in University of Washington, Seatle, WA, United States - 4-21-26 metaG | ecosystem: Host-associated > Plants > Roots > Rhizosphere >... | reverse complement strand
GCATCACTCGTTAGAATAATCGTTTGCGGCGACCGCCTCGGTGGGGCACGTTGCGATGATGACGCTTCGCGAACGCCTCCTGACCCTGCTGCGCACGCCCGACTACGTGCCGCTCGCCGAACCCGACCTGGCCCGCGCGCTCGGACTGAACCGCAAGGAGCGTGACTCACTCGCCTTCGAGGTCCGCCGCCTGCTCGGCGCCGGGGAAGTCGTCCGGATCAAGCAGGACCGGCTCTGCCTGCCGCTCGACGCCGACCTCGTCACGGGCCGCATCCAGTTCCGCCAGGGCGGCTCCGCCTATGTCATCCCCGAGCTGCCCCCGGGCCAGCCCGAGGTTCCCGCCGTGCAGGTCGCCGCCGAGGACACCGGCGTGGCCCTTCACGGCGACCGCGTCGTCGTGCGCCTCTACGAGGCCCTGACCCGGCCGCGCGGTCCGCGCGGCGTCGGCGGCGGCGAGCCGACGGGCCGGATCATCCGCATCCTCGCGCGCGGGCGCGACACCGTCACCGGCAACCTGCAGCGGACGAAGCTCTTCTTTTTCGTGGCGCCGGACGACCCGCGGTTCGTCCACGACATCTATGTGCCCGACCCGGCCAAGGGCGCCCTGCGGCCGGTGCCCGCCATCGGCGACAAGGTCGTGGTCAAGCTGCGCGAATGGAAGCAGCGCCACGTCAACCCGGAGGGGGAGATCGTGGCGCGCCTCGGCCGCACCCACGAGCCGCGGGCCGAGCTCGCCGCCATCTATCACAAGTACACCCTCGCGCCCGATTTCCCCGACGACGTGCTGCGCGAGGCCGCCGCGCTGCCCGCCCGCGTGAGCCCGGCCGAGCTGACCGCGCGCCGCGATTTCCGGGGCGTGCCGACGTTCACGATCGATCCCGACGACGCCAAGGACTTCGACGACGCGCTCTCCGTGGAAGCCCTGCCCAACGGCGACCTCTGCGTCGGCGTGCACATCGCCGACGTGTCCAGCTACGTGCGGCCCGGCACCGCCCTCGACCGCGAGGCGCAGCGCCGGGGCAACTCCACCTACCTGGTGGGCACGGTCGTGCCGATGCTGCCGGAAAAACTCTCCAACGGCCTGTGCAGCCTCGTCGAGGGCGAGGACCGCCTGACCAAGGCGGTGCTGCTCACCTTCCACCACGGCCGCCTGCGCGAGACCGCCTACGCCAACACCGTCATTTGCAGCCGCAAGCGCCTCACCTACCGCCAGGCCTTCGCCCTCCTCAAGGAGGACAACCTTGACAAGATCCGCCGCCTGCCGGCGCCGCCCGCCCACCAGACCGGATCCACCGGCCGGCCGCTGGCCGCCCTCGCGCGCGACGAACTCGCCGCGCTCCAGCGCTGGATCCGCCAGCTCTGGGACATCGCCGCCCGCCTGCGCCACGAGCGCATGCGCGCCGGCAGCCTCGACCTCGACATGCCCGAGGTGAAGATCTTCGTCGACGAACAGGGTTATGCCGACCGCCTCGAACGCATCGAGCAGGACGAGAGCCACCAGCTCATCGAGGAGTTCATGCTCGCGGCCAACCAGGCCGTCGCGCACCTCACGCGCCAGCACCGGCTCCCCTCGCTCTACCGCGTGCACGACGATCCCGACGAGGAGAAGCTGCAGGAATACCGCCAGCTGCTCGCCACGTTCGGCGTCACCGTCGGCGACCTCACCCAGCGCCGCGAGGTCACGCGCCTGCTCGCGCTGCTTCCGACGCACCCGCAGGGCTACACCCTGCGCATCCAGCTCCTGCGCAGCCTGCGCAAGGCCGTCTATCGCGCCACGCCCGACGGGCACTACGGCCTGGCCATGCAGGACTACACCCACTTCACCTCCCCCATCCGCCGCTACTCCGACCTCGTGGTCCACCGGGTGTTCGACCAGGCCCTCGTCAAGTACCTCGGCCAGCCGGCGCTGCGCGGCGCCCCGATCAGCTACAACGCCGCCCGCATGGAGAGCCTGGCCGCGCACCTCAGCCTGACCGAGCAGAACAGCATGGAAGCCGAGCGCGAATCGCAGAAGGTCAAGCTGCTCGAGTTCTTCGAGCGCGAGGTCGCGCGGAAGAAGAAGACCGTGTTCGCCGCGGTCATCACCGACGTGCGCAACCACGGCCTCTTCGTCGAGCTGCCCGACGCCATGACCTTTGGCCTCGTGCACCTCTCCACCCTGCGCGATGATCTCTACCTGCTGAACAACGCCGGCACCGCGCTCATCGGCCGGCGCAGCAAGCGCCGGCTCGATCTCGGACAGAAGATCAACGTCGTCACCGAGAAGGTCGACCGCTTCAAGCGCCAGATCGATTTCCGGCTGAGCGCCTGAGGCCGGAGGAGCCTGCCACGGATGGGAGCAGCTGCCCACGCCTCGGCCACGCCGTGCGGCGAGGCATTCCATGGCCTAGATACTAGTGCCTTTTGAATCATACTCGGGCCATCAGATGGGTCCGATTTGATCCCTTGCGTCACTATTCCAAGAGTCGATGCGGGACCGGGATCGTCTTCAATCAATTCAGTATCCGTTCTCATCGAAGAGTATCTGGTGGGGTTACACCCCATAGGAGATGACCAACCGATCGGGTAATTTCGTATTGTAAAATAATCATCCCGACCACCATTATGCTCATGAAAAAGCTTATCATCCCGTGCCTTGCTGCGACTGTCCTGGCGTCACTGTCCGCTTGCACAACTGTGAATGACAAAGGGGCGGCTGCCACGCGCAGTTCGACCACCACGACGCAAGAAACCACGGCGCCAACTCCCGTCACCAAGACCACCACGACGGAACAAACCTCGACGCCGAGTCCCGTCACCGCGACGACCACGGAAACCCACACCAATTGAGGTTTGGGTTATCGCCAACGGCGCGCGGCGACTGCGAACGGGTGTCGACGAACCGCGTCAGGGTCTGCGCATAGGGTCAGGCCGGGAGTGCCCTGATTGCTCGGGCACGGCTTCAGGTCGATATCTGCTTGGTTGGCGGGGATTCGAACTGGATAGGGCTGCGATAATCAGGGCGCGAGCGGTCCCTGTTACTGTCGTGGCTAGATCGCATCGCTCAGCTGTTTGCCGGCTCGCTGCAACGCCGCCCGCAGGGAGAGCTTGGCCGCGCACCTCAGCCTGACCGAGCAGGACAGCATGGAGGCCGAGCGCGAATCGCAGAAGGTCAAGCTGCTCGAGTTCTTCGACCGCGAGGTCGCGCGGAAGAAGAAGACCGTATTCGCCGCGGTCATCACTGACGTGCGCAACCACGGCCTCTTCGTCGAGCGGCCCGATGCCATGACCTCCGGGCTCGTGCACCTCACCACCTTGCGGGGCGATCTCTACCTGCTGAACAACGCCGGCACCGCCCTCATCGGCCGGCGCAGCAAGCGCCGGCTCGATCTCGGCCAGAAGATCAGCGTCGTCGCCGAGAAGGTCGACCGCTTCAAGCGCCAGATCGACTTCCGGCTGGCCGACTGACTGATCCTGGCGCAGAGGCCGTGAAAAGAAGTTTGTCCGTGGAGGGCGAGCCTCCCGGCGAGCCGCGTCGAACTGAGGGCTCCGGTTCGGCTGGGGCCGCGCCCAGGCACCCGCCGGACAACGTCACCTAATAGGTGACATCGTCTTCACCCCGGCCGCCCTAAGAGAAGCGCCCCGATTGCGCTGCTTCCTCCCGAAGAACATGTCACCTATCAAGTGACATTGCCGTTCGGGCGCCACGCGCGTCAGCGCGGCGGCGACGACGGCTCCGCCCGGCCCGCGTTCCCGGGCAGCGCATGCCAGCCCTCCGCCCGGATCGTCCACGCGCCGTCTTTGGGAAAACCCGGGAATTGCTCGGCGCAGCCGTCCCAACCGGCGAGCATCAAGTCGACCGCGGCCAGCAGCGCGCCGTTCGCCGGCAGGTAGGCGGCGATCTCCCGCCGGCCGTCGGCGTTGTGGACCTGCGCGCGATCGCCGCTTTGCGGACACTGGCCGCTGGCCGTGTACCGGTTGTTCGGGGCGTCCCGCAGGAGCACGTCCACGGCGTCCGCGGGTCGGCCGAGCCGCGTCGCGGTCATCGCAACCATCGGGTAGTCCCAGCCGAAGATCTTGGTTTCCCAGTCCCAGTCCCGGAGCACGGCGTCAAGGGTGCGTCCCATGGTGCCACGATCGACCTCGGGGCCTCCGGGCAGAAAGCCGAGCGCCATCAGCATCGAGGGATGGTCGTGCCGGCTGGCGAGATTGGTCCAGGTGTCCGGAAGCGATTCAAGCGCGACGTATTTGCCGGCCTGCTGCGGGAGGGGCGCCAGGCGCGCGATCACTTCGTCCCACCGCCTTTCCCGGGCCAAGCCGAGCCGCTCCCGCCATTGCTGGGCCACCCCCAGAGCCCAGCGCCAGTAGGCCAGCTCGAACGCGGGATTGCGGCTGGCGGCGGGATCGTAGATCTCCTGGGCGATCCACAGCGGCGGGCCGAGCTCGTACCGACCGCGTTTCGCGTCGAACTGCGCCATCGAGGCCAGGCAGTCGGCCGTTTCCAGCACGAGATCGCGAAAGCGCGCCAGCGTCGCCGTCGTTGGCGCGTTCCGATAGAGCAGCTCGCAGAGATAGATCAGGTGCGGCTGGTTCCAGATGATCAGCGCATTGCCGCCCGGACTCTCGCGGTCGTCCGGTCCGACCATCTTCGCCCAGCGCGCGCCCCGCAACCCGCGGCTTCGCGCCAGCGCGCGCGCCTCCGGCAGACGCTCCTGAAACCATTCCAGGTTCCGTTTGGCGAGCGCGTCCCGGCCCTCGAGGATGAAATGCGCCGCGTGCCACCAGATCATCTCCGTGTGGTGCTTGCCGTACCACGTGTTGCAGGTGAGCCCGCTTTCCTGCGGCGGAATATCCCCGGCGCACTGCACCGCGGTGAGGTACTGCGACTGGACAATCCGCTCCTCCAGCTTCGCGGCTCGCGGGTCCGTGCTGCCGGAAAAATCGGCCGCGGCGCCGCTGCGCCAGAATTGCTCCCAGTGCGCCCTGCTGCGGGCCAGGATCGCCTCCACCGGGTCGGGCGCCTGCCGCGGTCCACGGGAGAACCGCAGGGTCACGTCCAGCCGGCGATCGCCCGGTTCTCCGCCAATGAGGAAGACATGCGGACCGTCCGCCTGCATCGGCCGGCTGCAGCACACGGCGTACCCCGTGCGGCCCACCCGGCGTTCCACCGTTTCCGGTGCCACCAGACGCGACTCGTGCAGCTCCGGATGGCTCCAGTCGAGGTCCGGCGTGTTCTTGACCGCCGGATCGTATCCGCGCGGGAAGGCGAGCCGCAGGCGCAATTTGCCGGCGGCGACGAGGTCGGACTCGATGCGCACGGCGACGGTGTCCGTATCGGGATCGCACGCCGTCGTCACGACCACCGGCACGCCGCCCAGTTCGTAGCGACTGGTGATGATGCCGCGCCACTGGTCGAGGGTCTGCTCCGGCCCCTGCACATCGGCCGGCACGAACGCCGTGGCGTCATCCTTCGCCCATTCCAAACTCAACCGGCCAAGGGGGTGCAGCCGCGGATTGCGCCGCAGCCACTCCGCCGCCGGTGTGTCCAGCCGTGTCGGAAAGGCCTGGGTGCGGCCCTCGCCCAGGCGGTAATCCTCGTTCGTGTCGGCGAGCGCAAAGTGGCGCGAGTTCTCGTCGGTCACCCAGCACCACCGCGCCAAAGTCTCGAGCGGGATGCCGTTCCGGTAGTAGTGCTCGCCGAAAGTCTGCAGTCCGGTGACGTCGACGGTGAACGCGAAGCCGCCGTTGCCGACGGTGAGCGGAGCGCTGGCGTCCACCCGGCGGATGACCGGATTGTGCCGGGTCACGAGTGCCTCGCGGTCGATGGGCGCGCCGACGGCCGCCGCCGTGATCAGCCCGCCGAGCGCGACGAGCGATAGGCTACGCCGGCTCATGGTTTCTCCGGTCGCGATTCGGGCGTGATATGAACATAGTCGAAATCCGCGGCGCCCCCGCCCTCGCCAAAGGCGAAAACCGCAAGGCGGGCCCCCTTCCATTGTGCGAACTTCAAGGTGATGCTCGCGCCGGAATCAACGTAGGTCGCACCGCCGACGCTGTAGAGCAGTCGCGCCGCGTCGCCTGCGAAAGTGCCGCGCAGCCAGATCACGCCCCCATTCACTTCCGGGCCGGTGCCGCCGTTCCAGTAGAGGCGCGTGGTCCCCCTCTGACGCACGAGGCCGATCGCATCGAAAACCTTCCCGCTCATGAACGCCAGCCCGGCGCGCTGCCCGTCCGAGAGGGCGCCCCCATCGAGCTTCACGTCCACCGCGCCGGATTCGCCCCAGAGTTTCTGCGTGAGGGTGTTGCGCGCCAGCGCCAGCTCGGCGGCGGGCAGGCCGCGCAATCGCAGCCAGCCCGGACGCGCGGCGAGCGACCACGCGCCCGGCACGGGATTGTGGTTCCACTGCCATTGCGGCGCCAGGGCCGCGCCCTCGAAATCGTCGCTCGTCTGCGGGTGCACGATGGGCGCGCCGGCACCGACGTCGGGTTTCCGCCACTGCGCGACGGTCCGGCCGTCGTCGCCGAAGACCGGCCAGTCGTCCGCGCCCCAGCGCACGGGCAGGAGGTGGCAGATCCGGCCGAGGAATCCGGCGGATCGGAACGCGATGAACCAGGCCTCGCCGTTGTCGAGCTCGACCAGGCCGCCCTGGTGCGGGCTGCCGGCGGGAAGAACCTCGCGCCGTTCGTACGGTCCGTAGATCGCCCGCGACCGCAGGACGGTCTGGCCGCCCTTGTCCACGCCACCCTCCGGCAGTGAAATATAGTACCAGCCGTGGCGCTTGTAGACCTTGGGGCCCTCCGCCACCGGGCCGCGATAGATCACCACGCCGTCGTCGAGCAACCGCGTGCCGTCGGCGCTCATCTTGTGCAGGATAAGCGGACCGGCCCCCTTCAGGCTGTGCACCAGGTAAGCCTGGCCGTCGTCGTCCCAAAATGGACAGGGATCCTCCCACCGGTCGACCGCCTTGACCGTCACCATCTCCGACCACGGCCCGGCGGGATTCACGGCGGTCCACTGAAAGAGACCATCGTGGGGCGTGCAGACGTAGAGATAGAACCGCCCCGCGTGGTAGCGGAGCGACGGCGCCCAGGTGCCCTCCGCGTAGCCTCTCATCTCGTCGTATTTCGGGTCCATGGCGAGGCGGCTGAACACCTGGCCGACGATCCGCCAGTTCACCAGATCGCGGGAATGCAGCACCTGGATGCCCACGAAATGGAAATCCGACGCCACGAGATAGAAGTCGGCGCCCACGCGGATGACCTCGGGATCGGAGTAGTCGGCGGGAAGGATCGGGTTCCGGTAGGTGCCGTCGCCCTGGTCGCCCCACGGCAGCGGCGGCTCCGCGACGGCCGGCAAACCGGCCGTCAGAATGAGGAGCGCGCGGACCAGGCGGCGGACGGGAACGGCGGACATGGGCAAGGATGGATCAGCTGCAGTTGCCGGCGACCGTATCACGCCCGCCGCCACCGCACAACCCCGCGGGGGCCCGGCCGGCAGCGACCGCACGCGTGTCACGGATCCGGTCCATGGCGGCCTACAGCGGCGCGACGTACTGATCGCGCCCGCCGAGAGCGTCCCAGTGCCGCTGCACCTTGATCACGCCAAACCACGCCGCCCCGTAGAGCACGGCCATCATGAGGTTGACGAGCCGGTAAGGCCCGAACGCGACGTCCCCGGCCAGCGGCAGCGTGAGCGAGAAGCTCCACCCCTTGAGCGCATCGAGCGACCACCCGGCCACCGGGCTGATCACGATCGCGATCAGCAGCGACTGGACGATGGTGTTGGCCCCGGCCAGCTGGCTGTAGCGCATGGGATGAAAGATCTCCTGCGTCAGCTTGAGCTGGGCCACCATGACGAGCCAGAACGCGACCCCCGTGACCAGCGACGACACCAGGAACGTCTTCGGCCCGACCACCAGAAAATAGGAAAGCGCGTAGCCGGCCGTGATCAGGGCCAAACCCACCTTGAGGACGAAGATCGCCCCGCGCGCATCGATCAGGCGCCCCATCGGGTAGGCCAGAAACACCCAGACCAGCGAGGGCCACGCGAGCAGCTCGCTCGCCCGCCGGAGGCCCAGGCCGAGCTCGTATTGCGGAAAGAAGATGACGAATCCCGACAGGCCGAGCAGAGCGCCGTACATGCAGACCCGCACGAAATAGACCCACAGGTAGACGGGATGGCGGTAGGATTCGGAGACGAAGATCCTGACCGCCCGCCAGAGCCGCGATTGGTCCGGCGACCGGCTCCGGTCCGCCCCGATGCTTTCCACCGGCGGATACGTCCCCTCGCGCACGAACCAGCAGATGGCGCCGAATCCGAGGAGATTGAGGGCGGCGATGCCGATGAAGATTGGCCGGCTCTGCGTGTCCGCATGGGCGAGCAGCCAATAAGTGATGATGAAGGTGCTGCCGGCGCCGAACAAGCGGAACAGGGCCAGAAACCGGCCCATGTGGCTGTCCGGCACCACATCGCGGAGCAGGCCGAAGAACATGACGTTCGTGACCGTCTGAAACGCGCGATACAGCAGCACGAGGAGCGCGAAAACGAAAATGACCGGGCTGACCGGCAGCGACTGCAGCCAGGCGCCCAGACCGTCGATCCGCCCCGCCCACTTCGCGATTTCCGGAGCGAACGGCGTGATCGCCAGGAAGATGGTCACAAACGGAGTCGCCAGGAACAGCAGGGGGATCCGGCGCCCCCAGCGGGTCCGCAGCCGGTCGGAATAGTAGCCGAGCGGCGCCATGATCAGGAGCTGCAGCACCGCGTTGAACGATCCGACAATGATGCCGATTGACGTGTCCGACGCTCCGTGGCTCTTGAGAATCACCGGCAGGAGCTTCGGCTCCAGCATGTCGATCAGCGTGAAGATCACCTCGCCCCAGAGCAGCCACGCGAAAACCTTGACCAGACCCCGGGAGCGGTAGGTGAGCGTGCCGGCGCGATAGACCGGAGGCGCGCCCCCGGCGGCGGGCGGCGGAGTGGCAAACGAGGTTGGGGGCATGAGCAGGAGACCGGCGATGGCGGCCCGGAAAGTCCGCCGCCGCCGCAAACTCAGGTGACCAGGATCAGCGACGTCGGCAATCAGCCTGCGGCTTTCCTCGTAAACCACAACGCCCGATCCACGCCCATGCCGTGATCGGCGGAATTGGCCGTTGAATTCAGTCCCGCGGGATGGCGGACGCGGGTGCGCCGACCGGGTCCGGCGGGCGTTACTTTCCACGTAAAATGCCGTTGCCCTCCCCGGCGGTTCCGCTGAAGTGCATTCCGGTGCCCTCCCCGACTCCCCCGCCGCCGGCCACCCCGCCCACCCTGCGCGAAATCGCCCGCCGCGCGGGGGTGAGCCACACCACCGTGTCGCTGAGCCTGCGCCACGATCCCTCCATTCCCGCCTCCACGCGCCGGCGCGTGCGCCTCATTGCCGACGAGCTCGGCTACCATTCCAACCTGCTCGTCGCCGCGCTGATGACCCAGGTGCGACTGAAGCATCAGAAGTCGGTGCCCGAGGTCGTCGGGTTCCTGAACGGGGGCCCGACCGCCGATGAATGGCTGCACCACTCCGCCTGCCTGGGCTTCTACGAGGGGGCGCGGCAACAGGCGCCGAGACTGGGGATGCGCGTCGAGCCGTTCTGGCTCGGCCCCGGCGGCGCCTCCGCGGCGGCCACCTGCCGCACGCTGCGGGCCCGGGCGATTCGCGGCGTCCTCATCGCCCCGTTTCCGGTCCCCGTCTACGACCACGAGCTCGATTGGTCGCGGCTGATCTGCGTGGGCCTCGGTTATGTTTTCAAGGACCATCCCCTCCATCGCGCCACCCACAATCACTTTCACGGCGCGTTCACGGCCTACCAGAACCTGGTCCGCCTCGGGTACCGGCGGATCGGCCTCATTCTCGAGAGTTCCCAGAACAGCCGGGTCGGCTTCATCTGGCTCGGCGGCTACCTCGCAGCGCAGAACATGATGGCGGGAGTCCGGCTCGATCCGCTGCTCACGCCGGAACCGGCCGACCTCGCCGCGGTGAAAGCGTGGGTGCGACGGCAGCGGCCCGACGCCGTCATCGGCTTCGGACCCAAACAGTACATGGCCCTGAACCGCGTCGGGTACCGCATTCCCCAGGACCTCGCCTTCGCCGCGCTGGATGTGGAACAGATGCACCTGGCCAGCGTCGAGGAACCGTCGGGCATCAATCAGAACCTTCCACAGGTCGGTGCCACCGCGGTCGACATCCTGGCCACCCAGCTTTGTCACAACGAACAAGGCTATCCGGAGCATCCGGTGTTGAGCATGATCGAAGGCAGCTGGGTTGAAGGCCGGACGGCGCTGCCTCACCGCTCGGCCCAATCACGGCCCGCCGTCGCCCGGGCGTAGCGCGGGGACGGACCCCGCCAGGCCGGCCGCGGGACGGCCGGCGGGCCTTCGCGACGCGGCGGCCTCTGCAGGGGCGTCGGGCTAACTTTACGTGGAAAGCTGGGACGCCCTTGGCCCTAGGGACAATCCCCCATAGGAGAGCCGGTGCTAAGATCGACCGTCGGCCCGGTCTGACCGTCGTTTCGGAATGCCAACCGCTGCCTGACCGCACCCAAAACCAGCCAAACCCCAACCCACGTCATGATGGTCCTCACTCCCCCCAAGCAGGGACTCTTGCTTCGGGCTGTCGCAGCCCTTTGTCTCGCCTCCACCGCCGCCCCGTTCGCGGCTGCCCAGGCTAATCCGAACCCGACGCCGCCGGCGGCCCCCGCCGAGGAGGTCATCCGGCTGCCGCAGTTCAGTGTGTCGGC
>Ga0265338_10010630_pt1 | contig 10754 bp, 10 predicted proteins | sample 42126metaG_FD_193579 | JGI IMG/M metagenome (GOLD analysis project Ga0265338, IMG submission 193579) | Rhizosphere microbial communities from Carex aquatilis grown in University of Washington, Seatle, WA, United States - 4-21-26 metaG | ecosystem: Host-associated > Plants > Roots > Rhizosphere... | reverse complement strand
GCGCAGTTTCTTCATAATGAGTTGAAGAAAAAGAAGTGCCGTTTCGGCGGTCTGTTTATCCGCAGGAAAGTTGTTCAAGATGCCTCGCTCCTCTTCTCCACCAAAAGGAGGATTCGTCAGGATAATATCGATGCGGTCTCTGTCGCCGATCTCTGCCAGGCGCACTGCAAGGCTGTTTCCCGGATTGATGCGCGGGAATTCGAGTCCGTGCAACAATAGATTCATCTGTGCCAAAAGATAAGGAAGCGGCTTTGCCTCTCCACCAAGAATCGAGCTCGTTTGCAGAATCTTTCTGTCCTCTACTTTTTTGCATTGCTTTTCGAGGTGCGAATAGCTCTCAACCAAAAACCCGCCGGTGCCGCAGGCAGGGTCAAGAACGATTTCGCCCAATCGCGGGTTCGTCACTTCCACCATGAACCGAACAACGGCGCGGGGTGTGTAGAACTCACCTGAATCGCCGGCCGCATCGCGCATCTCCTTCAGCAACGATTCATACAAACGGCTCAGGGTGTGGATTTCATCGGTAGAATTGAAATGAATGGCATTGATCTTGTTAATTACATCGCGCAACAAGTAGCCGTTGATCATCCGGTTCACAGTCCCCTTGAATACGATAGCGACGACGTCTCTCCGGTCGCCGCCGTTCGTCCCCTGCAGGGCACGGAGATAAGCAAAAAGGCCGGGACCTTTGTTGCCATCGGGGCGGCGCGCCTCTTCGTTGTTGATAAAAGAGATCAGCTCGTCGCCTGTGACGCCATCTTCTTTGGCGGCCCAGTCACGCCATCGGTAGGGCTTTCCAATGGTCGGTTTGAACCGTTCGCCTCTGAGTTTCGCTTCCTCTTCCCGCATCTGTTCGAGGTCATCGAGGAATTTCAGAAACATGATCCACGTCAGCATCGGCAAGCGGTCGAGGTCGCCATTGAGCCCCTTGTCTTTTCGCATGATGTCCCGGGCGGACTTGACAATGGAGCCAAGCGATTGGGCTGTGGTCAGCGGGACCGATGTATTTTTCTTCAATTTCTTTGCGGGCATTTACCTTTTTCCTATGCTGCGTAGAGGAGTGTCTGCAATTGATTCACGGCGTTGCGCAGTCGTTCCGCCCCGCCAAAAAGCTTCGTGATTTCCAGGATGTTGCCGAACTTGTCGGGAATCGGAGGGATCTGAAGAGCATCAGGAATAATGAACTGCGCAGTTCCGTGTTCGGCATATTTCTCCAGCAGCTCCTCAAGAATATATCTTGCCTCCGCTCCATACTTGTCGAAGAAATCCTTTTGTTCCCTCCGAACTCGCTCGGCCCTTTCGCGACGGGTCCTCAACGGAGCGTTGAATGCGACATGGCAAAGCAGATCGAATGGATCGGCTTCCGGATGGTGTGTCGCCGCTGCCAGTTCCTCGAAGTTGATCCCGCGCTCTTCCAGTTTTGCCAGAATCTCCGACCGTCCCACCGGATCAGCCCATTGTTTGCGCATTTCAGCCGTAGAAGGAAATAACGTCCGTACCCTTTCTGCGGTGTAGTCTGTGAATTTCACCACCCGCAATTGCTTCCCATCGGGATCGAGTTCATAGACAAGATGTGCAGCGATTTCCACGCGGCCGCCATCATAGTAATATTTTCGTCGATTGCCTTCTGAGTCATCGGAGATTGTTGCTGGCCCTTCAACTCCCGAGTCGGCGACGATCGGACCGTTCTCTTCGATCACCGCATATGTTTTCGGAATCGTGTTTCCTTCATCGTCGATAGTTTCTTCAGTTACCGCCGCCGGGTCGCCGTCAAATTCCTTGTCCGCGAACAATCTCGTCGCTGAGCCTGTATAGTCGAGTATATTGAAGTAGTACTTCCCATAGTCATCTCGCACGCGCGTACCCCTGCCGATAATCTGCTTGAACTCGGTCATCGAATTAACCACACGGGCTAGAACAATATTTTTGCACGTTGGCGCGTCAACGCCGGTAGTTAGAAGTTGGGAGGTCGTGAGAATAACGGGAGAGGTAGTTTCCAGTTCCTGGAACCGGGACAAATGTCCTCGTCCGATGTCCCCCTCATTTGACGTAACGCGGCATACGTAATCGGGATACCGCTCAACAAGATCCGCGTTGAAGTTGTTCAACGCCTTGCGCATTTCATCCGCGTGCTCCTGATCGACGCAAAAAACCATGGTCTTTGCGTAACGGTCGGTCTTCCTCATAAAGTCCGAAAGATGCTTCGCGATCGCATGGGTTCGCGCACGCAAAGCCACAACCCGTTCGAAATCTTTGGTTTGGTATTCCTCGTCGGGAATTTCCCGACCGTAGCGGTCGAGATCTCCTTTGCTCGGCCTCCAACCAGCGGCATCGAAGCTTGTCACTACCCGATGCACACGATAAGGCGCAAGAAATCCGTCGTCAATTCCCTGCCTGAGGCTATACGTATAGATTGGATTGCCGAAGTAGCGATAAGTGTCACGATTATCTTCGCGCAACGGCGTCGCGGTCATGCCCAATTGAAATGCAGGATGAAAATATTCAAGGATCTCCCGCCAATTGCTTTCATCCTTCGAACTTCCCCTATGGCACTCATCCACAATAATCAAATCAAAGAAGTCCTGGGCGTACTCGCGGTATAATCCTGGGCGGCGTTCATCCTTAGCAATTGCCTGGTAGATCGCGAAATAGATCTCTCGGCTTTTGTTGGCAACCCCATTTTCAATTTTCCAGCGTGCATCGCCAAAATCGGCAAAGATCTTGTCTTTAGGATCGTCGACGAGAAGGTTGCGGTCCGACAGGTAAAGGATTCGTGGTTTCCGATGATCGCCAGTGCGATTCCACCGGGCGTTCCAGAGCTTCCAGCAAATCTGAAAAGCCACGACCGTCTTGCCGGTGCCCGTCGCCATTGTAAGCAGGATCTTCCTCTTTCCCTGCAAAATGGCTTGCACGCTCCTGTTGATCGCAATCTCCTGATAATAGCGAGGCGATCTCCCGATTTGATGATTGTAAGGGGCGAACAGTTTGGATGCGATTTCGGGAGTGATTGCTTGTGTTGCACTGAGGCGAGTCCAAAGATCATCAGGCGATGGGAATTGAGCTAGTTCAGTTTCCTTACCGGTGAGAAAGTCAAACTCTACGATGGAATGACCATTAGTCGAGTAGGCGAACTTTAATCCAAGAATAGCCGCGTAATCCTTGGCTTGCTGTAATCCATCTGTTGTGGATTTGTAGGCGGCTTTTGCCTCGACCACGGCGATCATGAAATCACGCGTGTATCGCAGGAGATAGTCTGCACGCTTCTGCGCTCGGCGGCTTATCTTCGTGCCGGAGACAATGATCCGGCCATCCGTGAAGCTCTTTTGTTCCGTAAAGGAATGCGGTTCTGTGTCCCAGCCCGCAAAGATCAGCCTTGGAAGAACATATTTTCGGCAGGTATCAGCTTCGGTGATCAAAAGGATCCAAACCTTCTTTGCAAACAAAAAACCCCTAGTCCATCTGCTGAAATCAGCCTGTCCTACGGGTCAAAGCCCCCATTGTATTTGAAAAAGCCGAGACTTCGCTCCCTTGCTCCAGCAAACTGCAATAAATGTATACGATTTTAGAGGGAAAAGCAATTTTCCGATTCGCAGATGAGAAAAGCAAAATGGTATACTTTGTTGGTATTGCTACAATCCGCATAGCTCGTCGATTTCAATTCACGCTAAATTGAAGCTCAGATTCATATGAAACCGATATTCCAGAGATTCATCATTCTTTTCTCTTACTGACTGCATTTCCTTGCGGACCTTCATCTTAACATAGTGGCACCTAATCTCAGAGAAAGAAATCTGTCTTATTCATGGGACACCAATAATTCGAGACACGTAAACACTTTTCCTAACAGCAGTGTGGCCTGGCGGCCGTGAACAATAGAACTCTCGGCTGAATCCGCAACGGATTGGCCTGCTAGATGCATCTGAGGCCTTTTCCCCAGAATCTGCTTGTTTTCCTCAGTTATTTGCCCTTGACATTAAGTCCTGAATTCTCTATTATCAATTAGCTAATTGATAATCGCTAATGAGATGAGTCAACCAATGCGCAAACATTCAGGCATGAAACCGCAGGATATCGTTATCCTGCTTAAGATCATCGTATTGGGAGAGCAATCTTGGAGGCAATTCGATATCGCAAATTCGCTTTATATCAGCACTTTTGAGGTTTCGAATTCTCTCCAAAGATGTGTCTTTGCGCAGTTGATCGACGAGACCAAAAAGAATGTATTCAGAAAATCGATCTTCGAGTTTCTGGTGTATGGGCTGAAGTACGTTTATCCGGTGAGACCCGAGGGGTTGGTCAAAGGCATTCCTACCGCCCACTCCGCTCCCCCACTCTCTAGTATGATCATTTCCAAAAGTGAGGCTTACGTTTGGCTGGATGTCGAAGGCACCTTCAATGGCCAGGGAATAGAACCTCTTTATCCTAACGCACCAAAGGCAGCAAAACAAGATCCCAAACTCTACGAACTTCTGTCTCTGATCGACGCATTGAGAGTGGGCAAAGTAAGGGAGCAGAACTTGGCGGCAGGCGAACTGAAAAAGCGAATCGAATACGGTGAGTAATCCAAACGTTGAAAAGCTGCAAGTAGTCGCGGATGGATTGCGCGACCTTAACCTACAAATTGCATTTGTCGGCGGAGCAACCACCGGTCTCTACATAACAAATCCAGGAGCGCCGGAGGCAAGGCCAACCATGGATGTAGATTGCGTTGCAGAGATCGCTTCGTATCCCAGCCAAATGGAACTCGAGTCAGGACTAAGGAAGGCAGGTTTCAAAAACGATCAGTCTCCAGGCGCACCAATTTGCCGTTGGCTATTCCGCGGAATTAAAGTCGACATCATGCCGAGTGATTCCAGCGCTCTAGGATTCTCCAATAGCTGGTACAAAGATGGTGTTCGAACTGCTGTTGAGGCACCCTTGCCTGACAAGAAGAAGATACGGATCTTCACTGCCCCCTACTTCATCGCCAGCAAGATTGAGGCATACAAGTCTCGCGGGAATAACGACATGAGAACCAGTCCTGATTTCGAGGACCTAATCTATGTGATGGACAATAGGAATGAAATAGCAGACGAGCTAAGGCATGCAGAAGATAAGTTGAAGAACTATGTGAAGAACTATTTCCAGGAATTATTGAATAACAGTGACTTCGAGGAGGGTATCGCGGCTGCATTACCGTACGGCACCGGTCGGGCTGGGATTGAAAGAATCAAACGAATCATGAACGAGATTATCGCGGACGTCTCATAATAGCAGATTGGGGAAGCACAGATTCCGATGTAATGGAAATCTAGTTTCATCCTTGACAAAGATTCAGAATCTTTTTATGATGTCTCAACAATAATTCATCACCTGCTAACACTTCTGCTAACAGCAGCTTGGTCGGGTGACGAAAAAGTGGGCAAAAGGATTTGATATTGCAGGAAATTTCTGACTGTTGAGTCCTGAAAAGCCGTGCGTCGCCAGTTCTCCCGTTTCGGTCTTCGACCTCGCGGGAACTTCGTGATTCTGGCCCTGTCCACTTCCCCTTTGATCTGATGCGTGTGTCGCCAGTTCTCCCGTTTCGGTCTTCGACCTCGCGGGAACTTCGTGATTCTGGCCCTGTCCACTTCCCCGTGGATTCTCTTTGACTTCTAGCGGTTTCCTCTCTTCCAAAGAGAATCTGTCAAGCGTGACGGAGCTGCTCATGCACGTCAGGGCGTGCTGGAGTGAGGCTTATTAACCGGTTGATAACACAACAGAACATTTCCCGACCGAAACTTCTCTGTTCTCAATAATTTGAAGTCAATCCTTCCCGATCTCGCTGGAAATAAAGGATTTCCCTTCCCCAGAACAACGGGAGCGATGAACATCCGAACTTCGTCAATTAATCCAATTTCAAGAAGCGTTGCCGCCAGCCGTGAACTGCCAAAGATTCCAATATCTTTTCCGGGCTCTTGCTTTAGTTTTAGAATCTCATCGCCAATATTCTCTCTGATGACTCTCGTGTTACTCCACGAGGCTTCGGCGAGAGAGTTTGAGACGACAATCTTGGGAATTTCATTCATCATTCGTGCGACCATCGGGTCATCAGTCTTTGCCAACTCCGTCGGCCAATAGCTTGCCATGAGTTCATAGGCGACGCGGCCGAATACCAGCAGCCCTGTCCGATCCAATTGGTCGATTGCATATTCATTGAATTCTGCATCGACATTATGCCGGTCTATCTCCTTGTTCGGCCCTTCAAAAAAGCCGTCTATCGTAATCATCTCAGAGATATATAGTTTCCTCATCGAAACTTCCCCTCAACGTGTAGTTAAGACTTCTCTGCATATCCTTGCAATGATGTCCCTATGATGTAGGTCCATCCCTCCTCGAAACTTGTTCTGGCGAAATCGGGCTCATTCTTAGGAAACGTCTCCACGCAGCTATGGGTTAACCGAACTCTGGTCTTCCCCATCTCTTCAAACAACTCAAAAGTAACAATTGACATCCCCTCATAACCTTCATAACGCCAACTGTAGCTGAGCTTCTTTCGGACAATCACCTCAACGACTTTGCAGAGATGCAAATACTGTTTCTTTTCAGACCCTCCAAGAAACTGAAATTCAAATCCCACTTCGGGCTTGAACTCTTTGAGGTCGAAATACCATAGCTTCATCTCATTCTTGTCCGTGAGCGCCTTCCATATCACCTCGGCCGGAGCATCTAAGACTCGTTCAACGATAATCGGGTTCATCGGTGTGTTACCTCCTCCACAATTAGACCGACAGCATTGTTGCCAACATATTCTCTCTTACTTTTCCCCAACATGCTCTGCGATCTTGTCCATAGTCTGTTCTAATCGCTCGACAGGTCTATATTTTGACAAAGAGATCACGCTCTTCGGCTGTTTTGAAGACACGCCTTACGAATTTGCCATGGTGATCATCGGCATGCGGACGGAACATAGCCCCCTGTCAACTGCGATCACTTTTCAGCTAGATTCTTCAGGTTGATCAGCCCATGTTCGAAATCTTTTCCGATCATGCTGTCCATCGAAACGAAAATGCTGATTACCCTGGCGAAGTAGTTTGCAGGCCCATGCATCGCCCATGTTACACTGGCGGAATCACCATGGCGTTCAATCAGGAAATCGACGACGTTGTGTCCTTCGAACGGCCTGGTGAAATCCAACTTCAGAACTACTTTGCTGAACTGAATTGTGTCCGTGATCTCCATCCGCCCGGCGCCGACATTTCCGTTGCCGTCCCATTCGTACACGGCTCCTTTGCCGCTGTTCGTTCCGCTGAAGGTACGTTTCATCGCCGGGTCGCGTATTTCATACGGGGACCAGAACTGCCATGAGTGGAGGTCGTCAAGGAGCGCAAAGATCTTCTCCCGCGGCGCATTGACGCTTACCGTACGTTCGACTTCAAAAACGTCGGGCTTCGTGAGAGCAAAAAGAAGAAGCCCGGCGACGATGATGCCAAACGAGACCAGGATCCGGAGGATTGCCTTTTTCATATAGCCTGCCTTGTTTGGTTTGACTTACTGTGAATGAAGTAGTCAGAGCTGCACAGCCTTCCATCTTTTACGCATTGCATCCAAACTCCACGGTCCTGCCCCTCCGGCGGAAAAATACAGCCAAATGAAACAATAGAGCATGGCGTCCGTCCCACCGCTTTTGACAGGCCAAATACTCATAGGGAAATGCACCTGAAAATATGCCACTGCCATTTCTCCCGCGAGGATAAAGGCGACGGGACGAGTAAAAAGACCGAGAAGCATGAGCAACCCGCCAAACACTTCCAGAACACCGGCAAGGCCTGCCTCGCTCATGAGCTGGACTGTTCCGTCGTGCGGCGGTATCCCAATAGGGAACGCGAAAAGTTTCATGGTTCCCGCCTGTATGAATAAGGCGGCCGCCACAATTCTCAGGAGACTTTGCAGCCGAGGCGTCAAGCCGGCCCAAAGCATTACAATGTTTGAGTGGTTCATAAGGATACCCTTAGAGGCTTAGTTGATAAATGAATTAGTCTGCGCGCAAAGAGTGGAAGGAGTTGAGATTCTCAGATCACCACTTTCGGGTACATGTAGGCGCTGAAAACGGAGATCAGGAATGTGGTGATAAACAGGACCGCGAGGTCCAAAGGAAGCCGCGAGAGATCTCCCGTAACGAGCAGTCCTCTCAGAGCTTCGACAAGATAACTGAGCGGGTTGATCCGCGCAACGATTTGCAGCCAGGAGGGCATGATGTCAATGGGATAGATTGCATTTGAAGCGAAGAAAAGGGGGAGCGTTATCACCTGGCCGATGCCCATGAAGCGCTCGCGCGTTTTGACAACCGAGGCTATGATCATCGAGAGTCCGGTAAAACAACTGGCACCGAGAATAGTGACGAGAAAAACTCCGAGGAGGGTCCAGAACGTGAGGCTAAGGCTGACTTGAAGGATCAAAGCAAACAAGATAACGATGACTGCCTGGCAAAGGCCGCGAATTCCAGCCGAGAGCATCTTGCCCCAGACGAGAGCAATGCGGGGAGTTGGAGTAACAAGAATCTTCTGCAGGAGCCCCATATCTCTTTCCCAGATTATCGCAATTCCATAGAAAATTGCGATGAAGGTTACCGACTGGGCCAGAATTCCCGGAGTAATGAACTGCATATAGGTATAGCCGCTCGTGGGGATTGCGCGAACTTTGCTCAACGCCTCACCGAAAATTCCGAGCCACAGGATCGGCTGGACTGCCCGTGTGATGAGTTCGGTCGGATCATGGAGTAGCTTTCGCGTGTCGCTTTCGGCCATGACATACGTTTTCCTGAATACCTGCAGAATGTAGTTTATCATTGTATACTTTCGCTTATCCAAGTCTTTGTTCCGTTCTCCTGGCCCGTCGTACATCCTGAAAGCTTCCTTTTTCGGACAAGGCATTGCCAGTGAAGAAAAGAAATGAGTCTTCCAGCGAGGCATCTTCGACACCGGTTCGTTTCTTCAGCTCATCAACCGTTCCGATCGCGGCGATCTTGCCGACGTTCATGATAGCAACTCGTTCAGAAACTTCTGCCGCCTCCTCCATATTGTGGGTCGAGAAGAATATTGTTGTTCCGAATTCATCGCGTAGCTGCTGGAGATGTTCCCACACGTTTTGCTTGGCAATCGGATCCAAACCGGTTGTCGGTTCATCCAGGAACAAGACGCGCGGATGATGAATCATCGCCTGTCCGACCTCCAGCTTCCTTATCATGCCTCCCGAAAATGTTTTCACCATGGAGTGAGAAAAGGGCTCAAGATTCAAAAACCTCAGGATCTCAGCTACTCTCCCCTTCCGGTCTTTGCGCGGTATATCATAGAGCTGAGCCATGAGCATGAGATTTTCGTACGCGGTGAGCGTGCCATCGACAGAGATCATCTGAGGCACATATCCTATAATGCGGCGCACCGAGGCGGGCTCGTTCACAATATTGAATCCACCCACGATCCCTGTTCCGCCTGATGGGGCAAGGAGAGTAATCAGCATTTTAATCGTTGTGGTCTTCCCCGCTCCGTTCGGACCCAGGAAGGCAAAGATCTCCCCTTCGCGAACACGGAATGAAAGACCGTCCACTGCAGCCACCTCTCCGTATCGTTTTACCAGGCTGTCGGCGACAATAATATCTTGACCGGTGTCCATAAAAAACTCTGATATGAGAAAATTCTATCCCTGGGATCTGCTAAGCCGTCTATTAGGACAACGCACAATGCCCCTGCGTTTAAAGCCTCAGTGCCTTTTTTTGAGAATATTCTTCAAAGATCTAACATAGTATACGAGTTTTGGCCATGAGATTCTATCTTTCTACGTCGGGACAGCCGCTGAATCGGTGGGAACCGCTCTTATCTAACTTATGTTGGATATTGTTGAAATCACATACAACGAAAAGGAGATATAGCAATGTCAATCCGGCCAATACGACAGATCGTTCAGGCACAGCCGACCATAGAAGGCGCAGGAGTCAAACTCCGCCGCGCATTTGGATTCGGTAACACAAAGGACTTCGATCCATTCCTTCTTTTCGATGATTTCAGAAATGAAAAACCGGAGGATTTCCTTGCCGGGTTTCCCTGGCATCCGCACCGTGGAATTGAAACCATCACCTACGTTCTTTCCGGAAGCGTGGAGCACGGCGACAGCATGGGAAATCGCGGCACACTCGGAGGCGGCGATGTCCAATGGATGACTGCAGGAAGCGGCATCCTACATCAGGAAATGCCGCAGGGCGATAAAAATGGGAGGATGCATGGATTTCAACTTTGGGCAAACCTCCCCTCTTCCCTGAAGATGACAGATCCGCGATACCAGGATGTGCCTTCGGCCGAGATTCCGGAAATCACCGACAACGACGGGACAAAAGTGCGTGTGATCTGCGGAGAGTTCTGGGGCAAAAAAGGTCCCGTGGACGGAATCGCGGCTGACCCGAGATACATCGATGTCTATGTTCCTCCGGGCAAACGCAAGATTCTTCCTGTCGAAACGTACCGGAACGCATTTGCATATGTCTTCGACGGCTCCGGAGATTTCAGAGGAGCCTCACAGCCGCGTCCCGTAGCTACGGAGAAAGTCGGGGAAGTTGTCGACTCAGAGAGCTCTGAGATCGAGGAAGCAAAGAACCGGTCACTCGTACTCTTCGATAGCGGAGATGAAGTCGCAGTTCAGGCGGGAGATGCCGGAATCCGGTTTCTTCTGGTGTCGGGCAAGCCGATCGAAGAGCCGGTCGCTTGGTACGGTCCGATCGTGATGAACACCGAAGATCAGTTACG
>Ga0265338_10010629_pt1 | contig 10754 bp, 8 predicted proteins | sample 42126metaG_FD_193579 | JGI IMG/M metagenome (GOLD analysis project Ga0265338, IMG submission 193579) | Rhizosphere microbial communities from Carex aquatilis grown in University of Washington, Seatle, WA, United States - 4-21-26 metaG | ecosystem: Host-associated > Plants > Roots > Rhizosphere >... | reverse complement strand
TGCCCGGAAGAGGAAATGGCATTGTCATATTCCTGGCGGCTGATGGCGTCGCTCTTGATGAGTTCGCGTGCGCGATCGGCCGCGAGTTGGGCCGCGGCAACCGTCGCTTCGGCCTTGGCAAGGGAGGCCTGTGCGCTCTCGAGCTGCGCGCGGTAGATGGCATCGTCAATCTCGTACAGCGGCTGGCCCGCCTTGACCAGTGAGCCCTCCTCGAAGAGGCGCTTTTTCAGCACCCCGCCGACCTGCGGACGCACCTCGGCCACAAGATAGGCGTTGGTGCGCCCCGGCAATTCACGCCGGAGCGTGACCGTCTGCTCCCTGAGCGTCACGACCGTCACCTGCGGAGTCATGTCCCCGAATCCGCCGGGGGGCTTGGCACCACCCCCGCAGGCCGTCAGCAGCAACGCCATGACAATGATTTGTGCACGCATGAGACACCCTGGATCCCGCGGATCCGCGGGCTTGATGGACAGTGCGGCTGCCGCATCGCCGCAGCAATGCGATCCGCCGACAGTGAATGAACGTTCACTCTACCGGGATGACGAGACCCGCGCAAGCCTCGGTCCCGCTCCCCTCACGCAATCGATATCACCTAAACGCCTGCGGCCGCGTGGCATGACGCCGCGCGGCCGCAGGGAACGATCGCAACAAAGTGATGATCTACGGCATCAGCGCACGCGCCGGCACTTCCTCCAGGCCGATCAGCTGGCCGTGTGCGTCGAGCCGGCAGATTGCCTGCCCAACGACATGCCTGTCGTGCGCATCGTGAGCGACGAGTACGAGGGTGCTCCACGCCGTCGGCGACATGCCGTCATCGAGCAAATACGACTCGCGCAACTTCAGCGGCGCCGTATGTTTGACCAGGGATTGCATGAAGGCATTTACGCAGCTTTCCATCGCTTGCGGACGTGAGGCGGCCTGGCTAAGTGCCGGCACGGCAGCAATGCTGGCCGTGACGAGCAGGGTCTTGATCAATTGGGTCATGATGTCAGCTCCAGACGAGTGGGGGGGGGACTCGGCGCTGGAACCATAGCCACGCCATGGCGCGGCAACAAACGATCAATTCGAGTGCAAGGTTAAATTGAGCTCAGCTCACGCGCTGCATTCGCGTCGGGCTTGAGGGCCAGCCAGCTGGCAGCACCATATTGCTGCAACATCCAGCCGATCAGCGCCCGAACGCCCAATCGCTGCGCATCCTCCGGTCGCGTGACCAGGTAATAGCTCTCACCGGTGGTGAGTTCCCTGTCGAGCACCTTCACCAGCGATCCTGCGGCAAAGCGTGCCGCAGCCACCGGCGCGGAGACCAGTGCGATGCCGACGCCCTGCTCCGCGGCGTGCACGATCGAGGCCATCGAATTGAATTCGATCAGCTGCTTGGGCCGCAGCGGTTCAATTCCGAACATCGTCGCCCATCGGCCCCAGAGTTCGCGACGGCGGTTGTGGGCGATCAGGGGTACGCTGGCCAGATCCTCGGGTCGTTGCACGCGCAGCTGTCGCAGCAGCTCGGGGGAACACGCCGCCACGTAGGTCTGGGGGAACAGCCGCGTTGCCTGCAGGTCGGACCACTGGCCCGTGCCCACGACGATGGAGATGTCGGCGTCCGGCGAATGTTCCTTGTTTGGCGCGATGTCGGTCTCGATCTGGATGTCGATATCGTCGTGCAGCGCTCCGAAACTCGAGAGACGCGGCACCAGCAGTTCGCTGGCAAAAAAGGGCGGCACCTGCAGGCGCACCACGGTTCGGCTGAAACGTCGCTGCAACTGCTCCGTTACCGACTCGAGGCGCGAGAACACGGCATCGATGTTCTCAAGATAGGTTGCACCGGCCACCGTCAGCGACAGCGACCGCGGTCCGCGATCAAACAGTGAAACGCCCAGCTGCTGCTCGAGGGCCTTGATCTGATGGCTGATGGCCGATGCGGTGACGCAAAGCTCCGCCGCCGCGGCCTTGAAGCTGCCGCGCTTGGCCGCGATCTGGAAGGTCTTGAGAAACTTGAGCGATGGTGCGTGCATGCCTGGAAGTAGCAATGAGCGTGCCAACCGGTGGCACCGGGCCAATCTACGCGAATTGTGTTGCAGCTGCATGCGTGATTGCACCGCAATGTTGCGTTCGGCGACGCATGTCCACATGCGTTACAACCATATGAAGCGCTGTTCCAAGGCGGGCCCGGGGTAGATGGGCCGCCGGGCATCGCCGCTGGCCGTCAGAACAGGCTGGCCGCGATATTAATGAGCATGGCCAGCACGGTGGTATTGAACAGATACGCCAGGATGCAATGCAGTGACCCGATCCTGCGCATGGGCTTGGAGATGAAGGGCACGTCGGCGGTCTGCCCCGAGGTGCCGATGATGGCGGAGAAGTAGAAGAAATCGCCGTAGCCCGGATGGTCGTCGTCGGGAAATCGCAATCCGACCGGACGGCCATGGCAGGCCGCGGCGTAATAGGTGTGAGCGTAGTGCAGCGTGAACATGATCTGGATGAACGCCCACGAACTCAGCACGGTGAAACCGGCCAGCGCGACATGCGCACCCTTGAGGAACCCGTGCATGTCCTTGGCCACGACGAGTTCGAAGGCCATCGCCGCCAGGCTCGCGACCGCGGTCATGCAGCAGAGGACCAGTATCGCAAGCTGTCCGTCGTCCTGGATCTGGGCGCGGTAGCGCATCTTCTGGGTCGAGGAGCGCATCATCATCGCGGCGGCCAGCACGACGTAGAGCACTGCGCCCGCGTTCCATGCGATCAGGGTGCGCGTGACCAGGTGGGTGGCGGCGCTGACCGGAAGAAGGAGCCCGACGAGCAGGGCGACCACAGCGGCAATGAACAGTCGCGGCCGCGCCAGCAAGTGCCTGAAAAACCGGCTGCGTGGCAGGCGCCTGCTTTGCGAACCCATGGCGATCGCCTCAGCGCTGCAACATCAGACGATGAAACCAATGCACACCCGTCTCGCGCACCGGCGAGTACGGCCCTGGCCGGTAGGAGCTCGATTGCAGGTTCCCCTGCACGGCCTCGCAGATGGCGGCGTCCTCGGCCTGCACGAGCTCGGTGAACTTCAGCAATTCGACAAAGTGCGGGTCGTGAGCACGCTCCGGGCCGGCATCGAGCGCGAACCATTCGAAACGCACTACGGTGCGGTCGATGCCCTCCGGGACCACGACGTTGATCTGCAGCTGATGTTCGTAAAGATTGAGCATGATGTTGGGGAAGATCCAGTAGTAACTGGCATCGGGTTCCCCCGCGGGCTGCCGATAGAGGTTCGCTGTATCGGAACGCACGGGCGCGTGCTGCAACACCCGATTGGGCGCCAGCTCGGTGACATAGGATTTGTAGTCGATTTCGCGGTTGAGCGAAGGATGCACCAGTGGGACGTGATAGCCCTCCAGGTAATTGTCGACGTACACCTTCCAGTTGCTGGCGACCGCGTAGTCGCGCGAGAGCACGTGCTGCATGCGCTCGAGGTGAAATGGTGCACATTCTCCGGCCAGCCCGGCGTGATACTGCTCGAACGGCGGCACATCGCGATCAAGCGACGCGAAGATCAAGGGACCCCAGACGTGAACCTGCACGGGTACCAGGTGAACCTGGCTGGTATCGAAGTTTTGCGTGCCATCCATCTCCGGCGCGCGCAGCAGCTGGCCCTGAAGGCTGTAGCTCCAGCCGTGGTAACGGCAGACGATGCGTGCGGCGTGGCCACAGCCCTGCGCCAGCGGACCTGCGCGATGGCGACAGACATTGAAATAGCCGCGAACGATTTCACCGTCGCGCACGAACAGCAGCGGCTCGCGCCCAATCCGGGTCGTGAAGTAGTCGCCGTGCGCCCGCAGCTGCCCGGTGTGTCCCACATACTGCCAGGAACGCGCCAGTGCGTTCTCGAACTCTGCCGCCAGCCGTGTCGCATCGGTGTAGAAGCTCGCCGGTGGCGTGCGCGCGCGCCCCACATCGGCGTGCGGTGCATCGAAATCGAGGATGGCTTTGCCTGTTCTCATAGGGGCTGAAAGGGCACGCAGTGATCTGACGCCGCAGCCGCAGCGCCGCGCGCGCGCTGCTATTCCTTGTGGGGCCGCGTGGCGCGGGCCTGTCCCTGGAAACTCAGCATCCAGCCGGGATACTCGGACGGCAGCGCGCTGACTTCATCGAGCGTCTTGAGATCATCGGCGCTGAGCCGCACCTTGGCGGAGGCAATGTTGTCATCCAGTTGCGCGAGCGTCTTGGCGCCGATGATGACCGTGGTCACGGCCGCTTGCGCCAGCAGCCACGCGAGCGCCACCTGCGCCACCGACACCCCGTGCGCCCGTGCGATCGGACGCATGGCTTCTACGCAGCGCGCAGCGCGCGGCTTGTCCACGAGCGGGAAGTCAAAGCTGGCGCGGCGCGCCCCTTCGGGGCCCTTGCCCTCCGCGTCGTACTTGCCGCTCAGCAGCCCACCGGCCAGCGGACTCCACACCATCAGCCCGAGCTTCTGATCGCCGAGCAGCGGCACGATTTCGCGCTCGAGATCACGGCCGGCAATGGTGTAGTAGGCTTGCACGCTCTCGAAGCGCGCCCATCCGCGCCTGTCCGACACCGCCAGTGCCTTCATGATGTGCCACGCCGACATGTTGCAGAGCCCGATGTAGCGCACCTTGCCTGAGCGCACCATGTCGTTGAGGGTCGCCAGGTACTCCTCCGGCGGCGTCAGCGGATCGTAGCCGTGCAACTGATAGAGATCGATGTGATCGAGCTGCAGCCGTTGGAGACTGGCGTCGAGCGCGCTCATCAGGTGAAAGCGCGACTGCCCGCGCCCATTAGGCGCCTCGCTCATGCTGCCGGTCGCCTTTGTAGCAATGATCACCTCGTCGCGAGGCAGCCCCAGTTTGCGCAGCGCTTCGCCCGTCAGCGCCTCGGACTGTCCCTGCGAGTAGACATTGGCGGTGTCGAAGAAGTTGATGCCGGCGTCAAAGGACTTCTTGACCAGCGTGCACACGTCGCCTATCTGCACGCTGCCGATAGCCTGCCAGAAGCCGGTTCCTCCGCCAAAGGTCATGGTGCCGAGACACAGTTCTGAGACGTACAGCCCGGTTTGACCTAGTAAGTTGTAGCGCACGGTGCCTCCGGATGAGGCGCCAGAGCATAGCCGAGAAACGTGACGGCCGTCACCGCTTGGCGATCCTTGTCCGGCGGGCCCGCCGTATTGCGGATGCGTCACAGTGCTGCCGGGAGGCATGCGTCATATTTTGGCGCTGGTGTCGGCATTTGGGAGTGAGTTCTGAAGATCCGCACAAAAATGATTGTGCTGTTGACGGGCGTCTTTCTTGTCTTCGCTCTGATCGAGTGGGGCGTTGGAGAAATGCTGCTCCTGCCGCGCTTTGAGGCCATTGAGAACGATAACGCTCTGACCGCCATGAAACGCATCGATGCAGGGGTCGCCCAGGCGCTCGATGGCCTGCAGGTATCGGCGACCGACTGGGGCAACTGGGCCGACACCTATCGATTCATGCAGGACCATAACAAGGAGTTCGGCCAGGAGAACCTCAACCCCATCGCGATGAAGCAGCTCCACATCTCGGCGCTGGCCTTCATTGACCCGAACGGCAGGATCATCTGGTCGCGGTCGCAGGATCCGGTGGCGACGACACCGCTGCCACTCGATCTTCTTTCAGGCGATGCACTGCCGCCCGACTTCCCCTGGAGCGAAGATCTGCGGGACGCCACGCCGCGCCACAGCCTCATCGCCACCAATCACGGCGTACTGCTGGCCGCGGTGGCGCCGATCCTGGACGGCTATGGTCACGGACCGTCGCGCGGTCTGGTTGTCATGGGGCGACTGCTGACACCCGCCGAGATCAGACTCATCGGCGCCAAGGCACAGACCAGCGTGACGCTGACCGCAATGCATGTCATCGGTCGCCAGCAACCCGAGTTCCTGCCCACCACGGCCACGGGCGATCAGACCACCCGGACCGCGGCCACCCAGGATACGACGCAGGTGTATCGCGTCTTCAAGGACATATTCGACCAGCCCATCATGACGCTACGGGTCGATGAGCCGCGCACGGTCATGACTCACGCGCGAGCCACCGTCACCTCGGCGATGGGTTTCACGATCGGCGCCTTCGTGGTCATGCTCGTCTTCATGCTGCTGGTACTCGACCGCACCGTCTTCTCGCCGCTCGCCAAGGTCACGCGGCATGCGATTGCGCTCGGCGCGGGCGATGATCTGACCACGCGCCTCGACCTCAGGCGCAGCGACGAGATCGGAGCGCTGGCCAGCGAATTCGATCGCATGGTCGCGCAGCTCGCGGAATCCCGCCGCCAGCTCATCGACAACAGTTTCCAGGCCGGCATGGCGGAGTTCTCGCGCGGCGTGCTGCACAACATAGGCAACGCCATGACGCCGCTGTCGGTACGCGTGGCGAAACTTCATCAGCAGCTGCGCACAGCTCCGTTGGAAGACATCGAGCGCGCGCTGTCCGAGTGCGGACAAGCAGACACGCCCCCGGATAGGCAAGCCGATCTGGATGAATTCCTGCGGCTGGCGAGCGGCGAGATGGCGGGCCTCATCAAATCAGCCGAGGCCGATGTGGGCATGATGATGCGCCAGGCCACAATGGTTCAGAACGCGTTGTCCGAGCGGCTGCCCTCGCCGACCGCGCGCACGGTCATCGAGGCCGTGGAACTGCCGGCCATCATTCATCAAAGTCTTGAGATCGTGCCGGACTCCTGCCGTGACCAGGTCGACATCGAGATCGACCGCTCGTTGCAGCTGGTCAGTCCGGTCTGGGCTGCCCGCACGGTGCTTCGGCTCGTCATTCAGAACCTGATCATCAACGCCGCGGAGGCCGTGCGCGCCGCCGGCAAGGAACGCGGCGTTGTCCGCTTCACAGCGGCCATCCAGTCCGAAGGCGGCAGAGACAAGCTACTGCTCGAATGCCAGGACAGCGGCACGGGCATCGAGCCGCAAAACATCCAGCGCATCTTCGAGCGCGGCTTCTCCACCAAGCTTGGCAAGGGCAATAGCGGCATCGGCCTGCACTGGTGCGCTACCGCGATCAACGCCCTGGGCGGGCGCATCTGGGCCAGCAGCGAAGGCCCGGGTCACGGCGCTAAATTTCACATCATCATCCCTGTTACGCCGCCGGCGGAAGCCGCCGGCTCGAAAGCGGCTTGAGGTTCATCATGACAGAGAATGGCAATCCCCCGATTCGCGTGCTGGTCGTCGATGACGAGCCGGCTATCGTCGATGCCTATCGTCAGATCTTCAGCGGCCCGTCGGAGGATGCCGCCGCAGCCCGCCGCAATCTGGGCGCGAAACTATTCGGTGCCGCACCAGCGGTCACCCGCCTGCGACTGCCGAGCAACGCGCTCGCCTTCGAAGCGGTCTACTGCCAGGGCGCCGAGGCTGCGGTCGCCGCCGTGCGCGAGGCCTTGAGTGCCGGCAAGCCTTTTGCCGTCGCCTTTCTGGACATGCGCATGTCTCCGGGTCCCGATGGCATCTGGGCTGCCGCACACATCCGCGAAATCGATCCGGCGATCGAGATCGCGATCTGCACCGCTTACTCGGACATCGATCCGATCGATATCGGCGGACGTGTGCCCCCCGAAGACAAGCTGTCTTACCTGCAGAAGCCGTTCCATCCGCACGAAGTGCGGCAGATGGCGATCGCGCTCGCCAGCAAGTGGCGGGCGGAGCGACGCATTGTCAAACTCGCCTATTTCGATTCCCTCACCGGTTTGCCCAATCGCGAACAGGCGCACCAGCGACTGCGTTCAGCGGTCAGCTCGGGCCAGCAGCAGAACAAGATGCTGGCGGTCATGTACGTGGATCTCGATAATTTCAAACGCATCAACGACACGCTCGGCCACGCCATCGGCGATGAGGTGCTCATCTGCGCAGCCGACCGGTTGCGCAAGGCGTTGCGGACTGGAACGGATCGCACCGCCGATGAGGTCTCGGTCGAGCGTCCCGGTGACATCGGCAGACTGGGCGGTGATGAATTCATGGTGGTGCTGCCGGACATCGGCAGCAGCGAGAACGCTGCGCAGGTGGCCGACAGGCTCATCTCGACCCTGCAGGCGCCGATGACGCTATCCAAGCACACGGTCGTGATCACACCCAGCATCGGCATCGCGATGTCGCCCACTGATGGCAGCGACGCGGAGACATTGCTGCGGCATGGCGATCTGGCCATGTACTTTGCCAAGCGCCGCTCACCGGGCTCTTTCGCCTTCTTCGATGTCTCGATGAACGAAGGCGCGCTGCAGCGCTTTACCATCGAAGGCAAGCTGCGTGGCGCACTCGAACGCGGTGAGCTCTCGCTGCATTACCAGCCCCAGATCGACATGTCCACCGGCGACGTTACGGGCATGGAGGCGCTGCTGCGCTGGACCAACCCTGAGCTGGGCGTGGTTCCTCCCGGGGATTTCATTCCGGTCGCGGAAGACACCGGACTCATCATCCCGATCGGCGAGTGGGTGCTGCGCACCGCCTGCGCGCAGGCGAAGAAGTGGCACGATGAAGGACTCGCCGTGCGGCGCATCGCCGTCAACGTTGCCAACCAGCAGTTCGGCATGCACAACTTCTCCGCCCTGGTTGCGCAGGTTCTGGCGGACACCGGGCTGCCGGCCAGCATGCTCGAGCTGGAGATCACCGAGTCGATGGTCATGATGGATGAGAAGCGCGCCTCGCGCGTGCTCGATGAACTACACGCCATCGGTGTGTCGATCGCGATTGATGACTTCGGGACCGGCTATTCGAACTTCCAGCGGCTGCATCATCTGGCCATCGACCGGCTCAAGATGGATCGCTCGTTCGTGCGTGACCTCGGCGATGACACGGATGATCGCGCCATCGCCGCGGCCATCATCTCGATGGCCAGGGCGCTCAAGGTCGAGGTGGTCGCCGAGGGCGTCGAGTCCTTCGCCCAATTCCGCTTTCTGCAGGAGCACCAGTGCGCACAGTCACAGGGCTTCCTGCTGAGTCGTGCGCTGCCTGCCGGGGAGGCGCGGCTCCTCCTTGAGCGCGCCACCGAGAAGTTCGACGGCAGTCCCACACAGCGCGTCCGGCGGCTGATCGGGCGCGGCGAGAGCTGATCCGCCGCTAGTTTTCATACGCCTGGTCGCGAAACCGCTTGATCCATTCATCGTCCGGACGGCGCACCACATAGAGGCCCTCGTCCCTCAGCAGAAAGGTCGAACCCGTCTGGGTGTTCGTGAGTCGCGCCCGCCGGCTTGGCAATGACAGCCGGTGTTCCAATGACGCCACCGACAATCGCCGCGGCAATGGCCACGCGCACACTCTTGGCAATTATGTTGTTCCGAGTCATCACGTCATCTCCTGTGCAGTTGCCTCCCAAGACTGCCCAGGACCCGGGTTTATTCCCGTCGGCTTGAGCACCGTGGGATATAGTGATGAGTGTCTGACCTGGTGCGTGTGTGGCTGTGCCTACGATCCACGATCCCATCGCTGAGTTCCTTGCGCAGGCGCCCGTCATCATTCTGGATGGCGCGCTGGCGACAGAGCTTGAGCAACGCGGTGCGAATCTCGATGATCCGCTGTGGTCTGCGAAAGTCTTGCTGGAGCAACCGCAGTTGATCCGCACCGTGCACCGGGACTACTTCCAGGCCGGAGCTGACATCGTAACGACGGCGAGCTATCAGGCGACCTTCGAGGGCTTTGCCCGGCGTGGCCTTACCGATTCGCAGACGGAGCAGCTGCTGCGTGCTTCGGTGCTGCTGGCCGCGGAGGCGCGCGACGACTACCTCCGCGACCCGGCGCGGCAGACAGGCCGACCTCGGCCTCTGATAGCCGCCTCCATTGGTCCCTATGGTGCAGCGCTCGCGGACGGCTCGGAGTATCGCGGAGGCTACGCATTGACTGATGATGAACTCATGGCTTTTCATCGACCGCGACTGGCAGTGATTGCCGAGGCGGGTGCGGATCTGATCGCCTTCGAAACCGTGCCCAGCCTGCGAGAGGCGCTGGTGCTGGCTCGCCTGCTCGAGGAGTTTCCGCAATGCTGTGCCTGGATCAGCTTCTCCTGCCGGGACGGTGCTCATACGGGCGAGGGTCAGCCCATCGAGGACTGCGCGCGCGCACTCGATGCGTTCTCGCAAATTGTCAGCATCGGCGTCAACTGCACTCGACCGGATGTCATCGCTTCTCTTCTGCGGCGCATGCGCGATCAGACCACGAAGCCATTGCTCGCCTATCCCAACCCCGGCGAGGCCTACAATCCCGGCACCAAGAGCTGGCACGGCGAGGTCGCGGCAGTGCCATTCGCGGCGCACGCTTTTGATTGGTATGGCGCGGGCGCACGCCTGATCGGAGGTTGCTGCCGCACCCGACCGGAGGACATCCGTGCCATCCGCCGGGAACTCCAGCGATGTGCCTGATCCTCATGGCCTGGCGCGTGCACGCCGAATACCCCATCGTGATCGCGGCTAATCGGGATGAATTCCACCGCAGGCCGACAGCTGCCGCGCAATGGTGGCCCGATCGTCCCCGATTGCTGGCGGGCCGTGATCTTGAGGCTGGCGGCACCTGGCTCGGCATCACCGCGGATGGACAGATAGCGGCGCTGACCAATTATCGCGATCCGCGGCAGATCAAACCCCACGCGCCCAGCCGCGGCGGCCTGGTACTGCAGGTACTCGAATCAGAGGCGGGCATCGCCGGGCGTCTGTCGCAACTGCACGCAGTGGGCGCGCAATATTCGGGCTTTAATCTACTCTGCACGGACGGCCGTGAGCTAGGTGTATACGAAAGCGTGTCCGACTCG
>Ga0265338_10010627_pt1 | contig 10758 bp, 14 predicted proteins | sample 42126metaG_FD_193579 | JGI IMG/M metagenome (GOLD analysis project Ga0265338, IMG submission 193579) | Rhizosphere microbial communities from Carex aquatilis grown in University of Washington, Seatle, WA, United States - 4-21-26 metaG | ecosystem: Host-associated > Plants > Roots > Rhizosphere... | reverse complement strand
GCAGCACGGCGGCAACCAGCAGCGGCAGCAGGTGCGCCGCGCGCGAGCCGGCCGATTCGTGGCGCTGAGCGGGTTTTACATCGGCTGCGGAAATCCGCCAGTACGCGATCCATACGAGCCACAGACAGGGAATCAGGTAGTGGTATAGCAGCCTCATTCTTCAAGGTTACGCCGCGCGAGGAGCGGCGCCCAGAAGCCACGGCCGTCAATAAGCGTAGTACGGCGGGTCTGTCGCGGTCCCCATCCCGGTGAAGACGGTGCGACCGTAGAAAAAGGGCACTCCGAAATCGAAGTAGGCGGTGCCAATGCCTGAAATGGAGTTCGTCGGTCCGCCCACGGCGCTGAGCGCGAAGTTAGTCTTGCTGAAGGCGTTCAGGTTGCCGATGAAGAAGGTCAGGGGCGTGCTCGCTCCGTTCTGACCCTGATTGGTGGCCGATAGCGACTGGGTCGTGGTCGGGCAGTAGAACTGCATCTCCACGGCCGAGCTGCCGCAGTTGGGAAGCGAGCTGTCGGGAAAGTACAGGCCGTTCGAGCCGGAATCGAGGAAGCTCGAGCTCAGGGTCTGGCCGTTGAAGCTCGTGGTAATGAAGCCGCTGTCATCCGTGGTCAGCACTGTGGCACTGCCCAGCGCGTTGTTGCTCTGGGTGCCGATACCGAATATCAGCTGGCCGGTCGCTGTCGGCGCACCGCCTTCTGTGACCGCGTCCATCTGCAGAATCACGCCATTGTTGTCGACGGGGAACATCGCCACTGGATTGACGACCTGGCTGGCCAGCGGCTCAGAGGTCGGACTGCACACGGTCGCGGCGCAGCTGTAGTAGAAAGAGCCTTGAGTCTGCGCGCTGACCGGGAGGGTGCAATAAACGCCGCAGTCATAGTTGAAAAGACCCACGCCGAGCACGCCATTGGCACCCAGATTATCCACCGAGCCGATGTTGGAGCCGTTGCCAAGGGTCTGGCAGCTCGACGGCGCCGCGGGCTGCAATGAGCTGTGATTGCTGCTGTCATCGACGATGTTGATAGGCAGGGCGCTCGCCTTTTCGCCGCCGATGTAGAGATCGACCGAGGCGACCGGACCCCACGTATAACCGTCCGCAAATGGCAGGCACTCGACGATGAAGCTGCCGCCGGTGCCCGGGTCCTGCTGGTAATTGGCAGTCGTGACGAGCCCATTCAGCGCCGAGGCCAGCAGACGCAGACCGTAGGAGCCGGTGTCGACCAGGACGTTGGCAATGGTCCGGCAACTGCTGGTGCTGCCCGGCAGGCACACCTTGACGGTCGTGACGGGTATATTAAAAAACAAGCTCGCTCCCGGGCCCACGACTACCGAGGTGACGTTGGCGGCACCGCTCGATGAGCTGCTGCTCGAGGTGCCCGACGAGCTGCTGCTCGAGGTGCCCGACGAGCTGCTGCTCGAGGAACTGCTGCTCGAGGAACTGCTGCTCGAGGAACTGCTGCTCGAGGTACCCGACGAGCTGCTCGAGCTGCTGAGGGCGTTGCCGGAACCACTGCCACCGCAGGCGCTGAGGGCGAGCACTGTTACCAGCGGCAATACGCGGCAAAGGCTTGGAAATGTGCGCATGCTCGATGCTCGCTACTGGAGCTCGGTGACATCGACGCCGTCTGGGACCAGGCTGGGCACATAGGCCTTGCCCATGAAGGCGCGCAGCCGTCCGACCGACTGAACCACAAGGTCCGGTTGCACCACGGATACCTGGCGATGGCCGCCCGGACGCGACTGTGCGACCACCGCCGTGCGGTACGAGTCGAAATAGCTGCCAAAGAGCTGCGACAGGTCAGGCGGCAGCGGTCCCTTCCAGGTCACCGCGAAAATCTTGCCGGTTCGGGACAGGTATTCGTGTATGGCCCCATCAGGGCCAGTGGCGATGTCATGCCGCGTGTATTGCATCATCGCGGTGCTGAACATTTGGCCCCTGAATCGGGTGGTGTCCGTATGGACGGACTCCTCATCCCCTCCCAGACCGGCGGAGGCCGTTGCAATGAAGGCGGCAAACGTCAGGGCAGCCAGGGCGGGCAGTGCTCGCGCCAGGCGGGGTAAGCCGTAGCTCATGGGTCCTAGACGTCTCCGTATATCGTTGTATGTCTAAGGTGCCAAATCATGAACACTATAACCGAGACCGGGCTCACCCCTTGAATGTTCCGCCTCAGGTCCGAGGTCAAAATCAACCTGCCTGGCCAGAATGTGACCGCTTCGTGCGACAGCGTTGTACCGGCCGGCCGCCCGAATTCCCCCTCATGCCGCTGCGCCGCGGCCGCTCGCGCTGGCTGCTATCGCGGCGCCGCGCCTGTTCATGGGCTTATTCCGGGTGCCATGTGTATAAGTTGTGTATGTGTAAGTGCTGTGTATAATTGACTCATGGATAAGCCGGTAGATGAATTGCTGCGCCAGCAGTACCTGGTGCCGCGCCGTAGCGTGGCGAAGCTGCGCCAGCTCAGCAGGCAGCACAAGGTATCCGTCACTGAAATCGTGCGGCGCGCCATCGAAGCCTATGACCCGTTGTCGGGCGACCGGGCACTCCAGGAAGCTGCGGCACTGGAGTTGCTGGCCGAAGTTCACGGCCAGCTGCGCAAGTCGATGCGGCGCATCGATTCGGACCTGGCGGCGCTGCAGTCGCGGCAGCGCGCCCTCGATGACGGCAGCGTGCGGGAGGAGGCGCGGCGGCAGACGGAAGGCTGGCTGCGCCGCAATCCCCAGGCGCTGGATGCGTTCGCGGAGCTTTTTGCCGGGCAGCCTGCGGGGGGCACGGCCGCCGCCAATGCCGCCAGGACTGGCGGCAATGGCGCCCGCGTCAGGGCTCTGCGGCGATGAGCGTGCTCACTGAAATCCTGCGCTATGGCAAGGAGGTCGTGCTGCTGACCGAACGCGTCGATCAGCTGCTGCAGGATCGCAAGGGGATGATGTCCAAGCTCGAAGATCACGAGCACCGGCTGGTGCGCATCGAAACCATCATGGAATTTGCCTCGCGCCAGCGGCGCCTGCCGCGGGATTGACCCGCCCGCGCATGTCATCGGGCTGGAGCCGTCGCCTGGCGCTGATCCGCGAGCTTGCCCGTCTGCCGCAGTCCATGCGCGGAGGTCCCGGCCATCACGGCCCTGTCAGCGACCATTTCGATGGCGTGCGGTTCTTCAACCCCGGTGCTTCGGCCGGCCGGTCGTTCGGCGATTTCCTGCGCTGGCAGCGCACGCGTCGCTCGACGCCCTGGCCGCCAACGCGCGAGCTTCCGGTGCCGACGCCGGTCACCGCCGCGATGGGCTCGGATGAACTGCGGCTCACCTTCATCAACCATGTCACCTTCCTGATCCAGTTGCCCGGCCTGACCCTGCTCACCGATCCGGTCTTCTCCGAGCGCGCCAGTCCCGTGCAGTGGGCCGGGCCGCGCCGCGTGCATGCACCGGGGGTGGCATTGGAGCAGCTGCCGGGCATGGATCTGGTCTTCGTGAGTCACAATCACTACGACCACATGGACGTGGCGGCGCTCAAGGCGATCGCGAACAAACACACCCCGCTGTTCGTAACCGGCCTGGGCAATGCGGCCTTCCTGCGGCAGCAGGGCATTTCGCCCGTGGTCGAGCTCGACTGGTGGGACCAGACCTCGCTTCACGGCGCGCGTCTGATCTTCACGCCGGCGCAGCATTGGTCCACGCGCGGTCCGGGCGGCAAGAATCACACACTCTGGGGAGGACTGTGGATCGCCACGCCTCAGCACAGCGTCTACTTCGCCGGCGACACCGGCTACTCACCGTGGTTCGCCGAAATGCGCCGCCGCCTCGGTTCGCCCCAGGTAGCGCTTCTGCCCATCGGCGCCTACGAGCCACGCTGGTTCATGGGCGATCAGCATATGAATCCCGACGATGCCGTGCGCGCGCATCTGGACCTCGCGCCCGAGCTCACCGTGGCGATGCACTTCGGCTGCTTCCGGCTCACGGACGAGGGCATCGATGAACCCGCGCGTGCGCTCGAGCAGGCACGTCTCGCGCACAGCGTGCCCGCCGAGGCGTTCCGAGTGCCCGTTCCCGGCGAGACCATTCAAATGAGCGCCCTGGCGGCCGCTAGTCCGCTGCCTTGAGCATGAACGACTGCACTTCGGCTGCGGTGGGAATGCTCGACTGGGCGCCGGCACGGGTACAGGCCAGCGCCGCCGCTGCACTGGCCGTGCGCAGCGCCGCGATAGTGTCAGCACTGTGGCTCAGCGCGGCAACGAACACACCGCAGAAGGTATCGCCCGCGGCGGTCGTGTCCACGGCCGAAACCGCGAAGGCTGGCTGTGTAATGAGCTGTGCACCCTGGCGCGCGCAGCAACCCCGCTAGCCAAGTGTGGCGATGACACAGGGAACATTGACGGATCGCAGCCCGCGTTCGACCGAATCGGGGACGCCGGATACGGCGGCCAGCTCGCCTTCATTGACGATCAGGATATCGAGCAGTGACAGCAACTCACGCGGCAGCACCTGGGCCGGCGCGGCATTCAGCACCACCTTGACGCCGGCAGCGCGTGCCGCGGCCGCATAGGCGGCCACGGTATCGAGCGGAATCTCCAGCTGCAGCAGCAGATGAGTGCAGCCGCCCAGGGCCGGCAGGTGCGCAGGTCCCAACTCACGATTGGCTCCCGCTGCCACCGTGATCGCGTTCTCGGCACGGTCGGAGACGCAGATGAAGGCCGCTCCGGTCGGCTGCCCGGCGACGCGCACCACGTGCAGGTCGACACCGGCGCCGCGCAACGACTGCTCGATCGGTGCCGCGAATGAGTCGGCTCCGAGCGCCAGCAGCATCCTGGTCGCCGCACCGCCCGCCCGCGCGCACGCCACGGCCTGATTGGCGCCCTTGCCGCCGGGGTAGGTATTGAACGCATGCCCGAGAACCGTCTCACCCGGGGCCGGGATGCGCGGTGCGCGGATCACGAAGTCCAGATTGGCCGAACCGGCCACGAGAATCATCGGCAAAGATTCACACAGCACCGGGCTTGCGTCGAGATGTCCGCCCGCCTGCCTAAGTCTTTGGGCGCGGCGGGGCAAGACAGGGTCGGGCTACTATAGGAACTTAGCCGCTTTCCGCAGGAGTGCACGCCTTGAGCCAGCTCACCAGTCCGCGGTGGACGCACGTCGCCCTGCCATCCGTTGATATTGACCAATCGGTTGCGTGGTATGAGAAATTCACGCCGCTGGTGGTCGTCGAGCGGTTCGAGGATGCCATGGGGAGAAGCGCCTGGATGGGTCACGCCGGGCAGATCGATAATCCCTTCGTGCTGGTGCTGGTCATGTTCAACGCCGACAAGGGCAAACGGCAGCCGCAACTGGCACCCTTCGCGCACATCGGCATTGAAGTGCCGACCGAGCAGGAACTCGACTCCCTGGCAGCCCAGGCCAAGGAAGCCGACTGCCTGGCCATGGCGCCGCGACGCATCCCGCCGCCGGTGGGCTATGTCTGCATGCTCAGCGATCCGGACGGCAATCGCATCGAGATCTCCCACAACCAGCAGGTGTACCAGAAGGTTCAGGAACGCTGGGGGCGATAGCGCGCATGAGCGATGCTGAACGGAGTCCACGCGCCACCGTTCGGGCCTATCTGGATGCGCTGAATCGCGCCGATGCCGACGGCATCGCCGCATGCGTCAGCGAGGACTTCATCAACGAGCACACCTCGACGCTCGGCGAAACCATCATCGGCCGCGAGGCCTATCACAAGCGTGTGAGCCAATTCCTGCAGACTTTCGCCGAGCTGCGCTACGAGGCCGAGGCGATGATCGTCGATGGCGAAGATGTGGCGGTGCCGTATCGCATGTCAGCGCTCTGGCGGGGTCGGCCATTCAAGATCCGCGGCATGTTCCGCTTTCAGGTGCAGCACGGTCGCATCGTCCACCGCGTCGACTACTGGGACAGTGCCGACTTTACGCGTCAGGTGGACGATCAGCCGAAGCGGTAGCCGGAGATGCGCGCGCCGCGCATCACGGTATCGGAAAAGATGCGCGTCCCGGCCGAATCGGCCGCAGCGCCGGCCGCCACCATCAGCGGCAGCAGATGTTCCTCCCGCGGATGCGCATCGCGTGCCGCCGGCGCATCGGACCAGCGCGTCAGGCTATCCCAGCGACGCTCGAGGTTGGGGTCCACGAGCGCCTCGGTGAGCCATCGGTCGAAGACCTCGGAATGCGCAGCCCCGGCCGGCGTTCGAAATCCACGCATGTTGTGATAGCTCATGCCGCTGCCGACGATCAATACACCCTCATCGCGCAGGGCGCGCAGGGCCTTGCCGGCTGCCAGGTGCTGTTCCGGATCCAGGTTGCGCTGCAAAGACAGCGGCACGATCGGAATGTCGGCCTGCGGAAATAACAGCAGGAAGGGAATGAATATGCCGTGATCAAACCCGCGCGAAGAATCCAGGCCCGCCGGCAATCCGGCCTGGCTCAGCAGCTCGACCAGGCGTCGCGCGAGCCACGGCGCGCCGTGCGCCGGATACTGCAGCTGGTAGGTATGCGGCGGGAAGCCCGTGTAATCGTAGATCATCCCGGGAGACTCGATGCTCGCGGCCGTGAAGGCGGGCTGCTCCCAATGTCCCGAGATCACGACGATGGCCTTCGGACGCACCGGCAGCGTTGAGGCAAGCCCGCGCAGCCAGTCCGCCGTCCGGTTCCAGGTGTCGGCCGGATCGCCGGTGATGCTCCAGTCCATGAAGAAGCACGGGCCGCCCCCGTGCGGAATGAAATAGGTCGGCAATGTCATGGCGCCATCTTAAGGTAGCTTCGGAAAGTGGTTCTAGCCTGTAGGCGCGGTAAAAGTTGCCCTGGGATTTGAGCTAGGGCCTGAGCAGGATCCTGCCGGAGAAATCCTCGGTTTCCATGCGGCGGTGCGCCTCGCTGGCTTGCGCCAGCGGAAACTCCGAGTCGATGCTGCGCTCGAATCCGCCTGCCCAGTAGAGCGAGAGCACGCGTTCGAACTCCTCGTAGGTATAGCAATCGGCGCCGATGATCTGGATGCCCATCTGGTGCAGGCGGCCCAGTTCGAGCGTGACATGTGGCCCGGTGGTCGCCCCGCAGGTCACCAGTCGTCCCCGCGGCCGCAGCGCTCCCAACGATGACTGCCACAGGGCCGGTCCGACGTGGTCGAACACGAGGTCGACACCGCGGCCATCGGTGACTTCGCGCGCCCATTGGGCCACGTCGCCCTCTCGAATATTGAACACATGCGAAGCCCCGAGCCGGCGTGCGCGCTCGAGCTTCGTCGCGGAGCGTGCCGTCGCCAGCACCGTGGCGCCCATTTTGTTTGCCAGCTGTATCCCGGCCGAGGACACGCCGCTGCCAGCCGCATGAATCAGTACCGTCTCACCGGCTGCGAGCCGGCCGACCTCCCGCAGCGCATGCCATGCCGTTACATAGCAGGTCGGTATGCAGGCAGCCTCTTCGAACGAGAATCCGGCCGGGATGCGGCTCACGTGCGATGCCGGCACCGCGCACAGCTCGGCATAGCCGCCGTCGACCGTGGCGCCGATGACGCCGAGCGCACCGTATCGGTCATCCATGCCGATGAATCGCGAGTTCCCCTGCACCTGCGTCAGCGACGGATTGATCACCACGCGATCGCCCACACCCACGCCGCGGACATCAGCGCCGGTTTCGACAATCTCGCCGGCGACGTCCATGCCGGCAATGTGCGGCAACTGGTACCCGGGCATCGTGAAGTGGCCCTTGCGCTGCACCACGTCGAGTCGATTCAGGGCGCAAGCGGCTACGCGGACGATGACATCGGCCGCTGCTATACGCGGGTCCGGGACATCCTCGTATCGAATGACTTCCGGGCCGCCGTGTCCGCTGTAACGCGCGGCTTTCAAGCGATTGAAATCCTATTCGCGCGTGTAGCCGTCGGGAATGACCGGATCCTTGCCGGCCTTGCCCCAGAGCACGATCTCATTGCCCCAGGGATCCTCGAATGCGTGGTTGAAGCCGTTGAACTCCTTCCAGTAGTGATTGCGCCAGAGAATGGTCGCGCCGAGTTCCTGGGCCGTGCGCAGGATGCGATCGACCGAGTCGTCCGAACTCACGAGGATCCAGATGCGCGCCTTGCGTCCCTGGCGGCTCAACTTGCGCGGTTCCACACCCGCGGGGGAGGGATGCGGCCGCGCATTGGCGGCGTCGAAGATGCCAAGATGCAGATTACCGATCTCGCTGGGCGTGCCATCCGGATTCAGGAATTGCTGCCCGGGCACCATGCGATGAAACACACCGACGGGGCGGGGATCGTCCTGCCAGCCGAAAACCTTGGCATAGAACTCGCCTGCCGCCTTGGGATCGTCCGAGGCAAGATCGACGAAGATGAGCGTATTGGGATAAGTCATGGAAGTGATCCGCTGGTTGAGAGGTTGAAGATTCGTTTGCGCAGGCTGGCATGCACGCCCCAGTTGCCATCGACGACCTGGGTGACGCCGAAATCGACCGCGACCGAAATCAGTGAGATGGCTTCATCCTCGCTGAGGTGATGCACCCGCATCAGGAAATCGCGGATTTTCCGGAAAGCATCCCGCATCGCCAGGTCCACCGAGGATTTCCTGAACACCTCGGCCTGGGCGTCCGGCCCCAGATCGGTCAGGTACTTCGGATGGCTGAAGCCGTGCACGACCCATTCGTCGCTGGTCTCGAGCAGGGGAGAGCCGGCCTGCGCGAGCACGCTGTCCTCGGCGATCGTGTGCTGCTTGTGCAGTATCAGCTGGAACAACCCGGTCCAGGATGATTCGATGGCCGTGCCGCACAGCTCCGAGTCACCCTGGGCGGCATGCGTGTCGCCCGCGGACAGCAGCGCTCCATCGACCGAGACCGTGTAGTACAGGGTCGCGCCCTTGCCGATGCGCCAGTCATCGACGTTGCCGCCGCAGTAGTTGGGGGGAATGGAACTGACGAGCTCCACCTCCTTCGGGGCAAGACCGAGCGTGCCGAAGTGCGGCCGTATCGGCACGCGCACATTGGGCAGGATGCCGCGCCTGGGGTGATGTTTCGCCGGGTCCACCACCAGGCCCGGGTAATCATAGACCCGGTGCACGACGCCATCGGGGTCGGTCACCGGTCCCCAGCGATAGTTATACAGCGGGCGCGCGTAGTCACCGCCGGCCGCGTCCAGTTCATAGATGGTCACCACCTCGCGTGGCTTCGGTTCCTCGATCAGGTCGTGGTAGTGGTAGCCCCAGTTGGCTGCGAGATTGGTGCCGAAGGTGCGGCCCGCGAATTCAGGATTGGCGCAGGGCCGCGGGTACATATCGAGAATGCGCACTTCAAGCACGTCCCCCGGTGCGGCATCGCGCACCCGCACCGGACCGGTGAGGATATGGACGCCCTGGCCGCCGCCGTGGCCGTTGGCCGCATCCATCGGTCCCGCGCCGCGCCGCATGACGTTCTTTTGATCCCGGGTCCAGTGATACACACTTTCGATACCCGCATCGCCCGCGATCATCCGCGCCGGATCATCGCCTGCCTGGTGCGTCAGGCATTCCAGCGTTACATAGTCTCCGGAGGCAACTTCGACGATCGGCAGCAGGCTGCGGCTGAAGTAGCCCCAGTGGACGGTCCGATCCGACGCCGGCACGTGCCAATGCCTGGCGCGGCCGGACGGATCGGGCAGTCCCTCCAGCGGTACTTCGCGAGGCCGCAGGTCCTGCGAGGAATTCACTGTAGCGATTCGCCCTTTCGACATCGTCTTGCTCCGCCGGTGTAAGAGATCAGGTGATGGGCCAGGCGCTCACGCCAGGTACGCCCGAGCGTTCCAGCAGTCCGACAGCCGCGTGCTGGCTGCGGCGATAGATGTCCTGCTCATCCACGCGCGTGCAACGATAGTTGTCGACGACGCGTACACCGTCGACCCATACGCTGTGAACCCCGCGTCCATCCGCCGCCCATACCAGCTGATGCAGCACATTCAGTCGCGGCTGCCATTCCGGTCGGTCGGTGTCATGCAGCACGAAGTCGGCCTTTTTACCCGCTTCGAGCGAGCCAATCTGCCCGCCGAGCTGGAGCAGTCGCGCACCGCCTTCGATCCCCATGGCCAGTACCTCGTGCGCCGGAAACAGTCGCGTGTCCTGGCGTGCGTCCTTGAAGATGGCGGCGGCAATACGAATCTTCTGCATCAGGTCCGGCACATCGCCATCGCTGCCGAGCGCGATATTGATGCCGGCGGCACTCATCTCCGGAAACCGGCCCACGGCAGTGATGCCAAAGCCGCCGCGCAGCGCCGCGAGCGGGCAGAGGATGGCGTTGGTTTGCGTTGCGCGCAGCAGCTGCAGTTCGTGTTCGCTGATGTGCGCAAGATGGGTAAGGGCCACATTCGGGCCGAGCGCACCGATGTTCGCCAGATGCTCGACCGGACGACAGCCCAGGTTCGCAAGGTACCAGTCCGGATCGGTCTCGAACGGGCTCATGTGCGCCGACACGCCCACGCCGTTTGCATCGGCAAGGCGCTTGGCCGCTTTCCAGACCTCATCGGTGTTGGTCGTGTGTCCCACGAGCAGCGGCCACGCGGCAATTCGCGCGCCGTCCCTCGCCGGATAGCGGGCGACCTCGCGTTCCAGTAGCGCGATCGCACGATCTGTCGCCGCGGCCTGATCGCGCCCATCGATGCGTTCACGGCCCTCGACCCATTCGCCGACGCGACCGCGAATTCCGGTGCTCCTGAGTCCCTCTATCACGGCATCGAGGTGTCTCACCGTGCCGGCTTCCAGAAAACAGGTGGTCCCGGAGCGAAGCATCTGCACCGCGGCCAATTGCG
>Ga0265338_10010626_pt1 | contig 10759 bp, 10 predicted proteins | sample 42126metaG_FD_193579 | JGI IMG/M metagenome (GOLD analysis project Ga0265338, IMG submission 193579) | Rhizosphere microbial communities from Carex aquatilis grown in University of Washington, Seatle, WA, United States - 4-21-26 metaG | ecosystem: Host-associated > Plants > Roots > Rhizosphere... | reverse complement strand
GTGACCGATTCCCTGGCGTACTACTACCTGCGCAACCCGCTGCCGATGGACCTGCCGTTGCCGAAGCCTCTGGTCCCGCCGCCGTGGCGGGTGGAGATTCTGGCCAGCGACATCAGTTACTCGGTATTGCGGGCCGGGCAGGACGGAACCTACAGCGAGAACCAGATGTCGATGGTCGACTACGGTTACCGCCTCCGCTACTTCGACAAGGTGGCGGACCGCTATGCCATCAAGAAGCCTGTGAAAGAGATGGTGCACTTCGACTTTCACAATTTGAAGACGGAATACCTGCCGCAGCGCAATGACGTGATCTTCTGCCGCAACGTGATGATGTATTTCGATGAGGCGGAGCAGAAACGGCTGGTCGAGAAGTTCTACCGTTGCTTAAACACGAACGGCTATCTCTTTGTGGGACATGCCGAGAGCCTCCTCGGCTTGACCAAGAAATTCCAAATGGTTCACAAAGACAGTGGCACCGCGTACCAGCGGGTTGAGGTGAGGGATTAAAGCATGACGAATGCCCCCGATGAGCGTGGCGCGGAACTGCGGGAGCTCTTCTTCGAGACCTCCCAGGAACTGCTGCAGGCGCTGAACGAAGAAGCACTCAAGCTGGAGAAGCACCCGGGCGACGAGGAAATCGTGCGCGGGATCCGGCGAACCGTGCATACCTTGAAGGGCGACTCGGCGGCCTGCGGGCTGCGCGAGTTGAGCGAACTCGCGCATCAGTTCGAGGACGCGCTGTCGCTCGAGGGTGCGATCACCCAGGCCGCCGTCTCCGAAATTGCTTTTGAAGCAGCCGACGTCTTCACCGATATGATTGCGGCGTATCACGGCGGAACGAAGCTGCCGTCCACGAGAAGTTTGAGCAAGAAGATCGCCGACCTGACCGCGGTCCCCACCACCAGCAAGACCCGGCGCACGAAGAAGGCCTCAGGCAAAACAGCCGCAGGCAAGGCGGTCGAAAAGACATCGACCGCAAAGACGTCAACCAAAGCCGCCGCGGGCTGGACCGAATATGAGACCTTGGCGATGACCAAGGCGCAGGCTTCCGGACTGGCCGTCTATCACGTGGTGGTGAAGATCGACCCGCATTGCGCCATGCCCATCGCCGGGCGTCAGCTGATCTACAACGCCCTGGGCAGCGCCGGCCAGGTCATCGCCGTTCGCCCCGATGCCAAGTCTCCGGCCGCTTCGAAGCATGTCGAGTTTGTTTTGGCCAGTGCGCAGACCGTCGAGCAGATCACCGCCAAGGGACGCATTCCCACCATCGCCGAGGAAGTGACGGTGGAACTGATGCTCGAGTCCCGTCCGGCACCGACGCCTGCCGCCGACGCCGATCACACACAGCCAGTTGCTGCCGGCGAGATTCTGCCTGAAGTCGAGGCGAATGTGGTTCCACCTCCGCCCATCGCGGCTCCCGTGATCGAGCCCGGCGTCGCCCACACCACGCAGGAAAACATTCTGCGCGTGGAAGCCAGCCGCATCGATAGTGTGCTCAACCTGGTAGGCGAGCTGATTATTGGCAAGTCGATGTTGCAGCAGGCGCTCAACGAATTCTCCAAGCGTTATCCCAAAGAGTTGCTGCGCGGCAAGTTTGCCGATGCCATGGCCTTTCAGGCGCGCGTGCTCAACGATCTGCAACGCTCGGTCATGAAGATTCGCATGGTGCCCGTCGAGCAGCTCTTCCGGCGCTTTCCTCGCATGGTGCGCGATGTTTCGCGCCAGTGCGGCCGCCAGGTGGAACTCGCTCTCAACGGACAAGAGACCGATCTGGACAAAGGAATTCTCGACGCGATCGCCGAGCCCTTGACCCATCTGGTGCGCAACGCCGTGAGTCATGGCATTGAGCCTGTGGAAGAGCGCCGCAAAGCAGGCAAGCCGCCGCAAGGCACGATCCGGCTGAATGCCTACCACCACGGCAATCAGGTCGTCGTCGAAGTCACCGACGACGGCCGCGGCATCGACGCGCAGAAGATTCGGGCCAAGGCCATCGAACTCGGGCTCACAACTGCCGAAGAAGCGGCGCGCCTGACCGAAGCCGAAACCCTCGACTTCATCTTCCGCCCCGGCTTCAGCACAGCCGAGCAGGTCACCGAAGTCTCCGGGCGCGGCGTTGGCATGGACGTGGTTCAGAGCGTGTTGCACCGCCTGAAAGCTTCCATCAGCGTCGAAACCCGTCCCGGACAAGGCACGACATTCCGTCTGAAGCTGCCCCTGACCCTCGCCATCATCAAGGCGTTGCTGTTCTGGGTCGAGCAGCGGTTGTATGCCATCCCGCTGAACGCAGTCGTGGAGATTTCGCGCACCTTCGAATCGGAAGTGCATCAGGTCGACAACTACGAAGTCCTGCAACTGCGGAACCAGGTCCTGCCGTTGTTGAGGCTCGGCCGGCCGAGGGTCGAAGAAGACGAACGCAAGGCCAAGCTCTTTGTGCTCGTGATCATGGTTGGAGAGAGGAAGTACGGATTGATTGTCGACGCGCTGGAAGGCGAAGAGGAACTCGTCATCAAGGCCCTGGACGACCAGACATTCTCGACCGACCTGGTCTCCGGCGCCTCCATCCTTGGCGACGGCCGCGTGGTGCTGATTCTCAACCTGCCCGCAGTCGTCGACCATGTCGCCCGCTGGCGGCCACAGGAATCGGGCCAATCGAATTCAGGCTTGTTGTTGACGCACATGGACCGTTTGCGGCTGGCGGCAACTCCAGCAGTCGGAGGCCAGGCATGAAGACCAATCCGGTGCGCGTGCTCGTGGTCGACGATTCAGCATTGATGCGCAAGCTGATTCCCCAGATGCTGGCCACCGATGATTCCATCGAAGTGGTCGGAACTGCGATGGACGGCACTTTCTGCCTGAAGAAAATTGAAGAGCTGAAGCCCAATGTGGTCACGCTCGACCTCGAAATGCCGGGCATGAACGGCATCGACGCGCTGAAAGAAATCATGCGGAAGCATCCGGTGCCGGTGATCGTATTCAGCTCTCACAGCACCGAGGGTGCGACCGTCACGATGAAGGCCCTTGGCCTGGGTGCATTCGACTTCGTGCCCAAACCAAAAGACGCCTCCGCCCATATGAGGGAGACGGCCCGAGAATTGATCGCGAAGGTGAAGGCGGCAGCCGAGTGCAAGCTGAAGCCGCGAATCTTGTCGGGAATTCCGCCGAAGCCCGAAAAAGCCAAAGCGGCCGCTGGATCCCCGACCAAGGTTGTCGCCATCGGCGTTTCCACCGGCGGGCCGCAAGCGATGGAGTTCCTGCTCTCGCAATTGCCGGGAGATTTTCCGGGAGCCATTGTCGTCGTGCAGCACATGCCGGATGGATTCACCGACATGTTCGCGCGGCGACTCGATGAAGTTTGCCCGCTGCGTGTGAAAGAGGCGCAATCGGGTGACATCCTGCAGCCCGGGCGGGTGCTGATCTGTCCCGGAAGCCGTCATATCAAGGTGAAGCGGTTGCCCTTGGGAGACATCGCGGTGCTCAGTGATGATCCGCATGTGAACGGGCATCGACCCAGTGCGGACGTGCTGTTGCGCAGCGCAGCCGAGGAATTCAAAAGCAATGCCATCGGCGTGCTGATGACTGGCATGGGCGACGACGGCGCCGAAGGCTTGGGCGCGATCAAGAAGGAAGGCGGCATGACCATCGCGCAGAACGAAGAGTCCTGCGTGGTGTATGGCATGCCGAAGGCGGCGATCGAGCGCGGATACGCCATCCGGGTGGTCGCATTGGACGTAATGGGCGCGACGCTGCAGGCCCTTTGTGGGCGAAACACCGCAGTGCGCGCGGGACACTAGGTTTCGGGCACGGCAAGTACCCATCACCAGCGTGATCTGGCCGGGGCGAGCCGGGCATGATATGCAGTAGAACAGGGGGAGGACTGTATGGAGCAGTTTGCACCAGTAAAACGCAGCAAGGACGGGCAGCCGGTCCGCTATCTGATCGTGGACGACTCCGTGTTTGCCAGAAAGAATCTCGCCCGCATGATCGAAACGTTCGGCGGGCAGGTAGCGGCGGAAGCCGGGGACGGCTTGACTGCTATCAGCGAGTTCGACCGCACAAATCCGGACATCGTGCTCATGGACATCACCATGCCACAGATGGAAGGGATCGAGGCGGCTGAACGGATCGTGCAAGCGCATCCTGAAGCGCGCATCGTGATGGTCTCGTCGGTGGGCTATCAGGAAAACATCGTGGCGGCCTTGCAACGCGGCGCGCGCCATTTCGTGCAGAAGCCGGTCAAGCCGGAAGTGCTGTACGAAGTCATCAAGTATGTACTGGGCGAAGACGGCTCCGTGGCCAACGCAGCGGGAGCGGGAGTTTAAGCAATGAAGATGGAACTGATCCAGCCTTTCATCAATGCGGCCGACGCCGTGTTGTCGCAAGGCCTGCAGGGCAACACCAAGGTGGGCAACCTCACCATGGAAGAGGAAGCCTATCGCCGCAAGGGCGTGGCAGGCATGATTGCGCTGACGGGCGATATCGAGGGCCGGATCATTCTCGATCTCGAACCGCAGACGGCGGTGAAAGTGGCCAGCCACTATGCCGGCGCCGAACTGCCCGAGTCCGATGCATTAATCAAGGAGACCATCTTCGAGCTCGCCAACCAGGTCGTGGGCAACGCCATCTCCGCCCTCAACGACCAGGGCTTCCATTTCCGAGTCCATCCCCCGCTCCTCCTCACTGCTCAGGAGGGCGACAAAACCAGCGAGGATACGGAAGCGCTGATGATCTGCTTTGAAACTCCCATGGGCAACGTCTTCATGAACGTCGCCCTGCGTTATAACCGGAAGCGGCTCGCCGATCACGCGGCGGTCGGAGCTTAACGGCGGTTGCCAGTTGCAGTACCTGGTTGGCCAGTTCGTTGGTGGAGCTGCACGAACTTGCTGGATGCTTACCCGCCTGACATACTTCTCGACATTTTTTGCGGCCTCGAATCGGCAAATTCTTGATTCTGCATGGGTTGCCGGGTTTCGGTACCCAGGATCGCCTGCAAAATATTGCGAAATAAGAACTTACACGCAAAATATTCCGGAATAAGGACTTAGCGGTCACCCTTCGTTTAACAGCCTTCCAGATCTGCTGATGCGACTCTCTGAGACGATTCACGCACTTGGCTTAGTTTGCGCTATCTGTATCCTCGGTCAAGGTTGTTCGTCACCTTGCGGAGGCTGTGGATAAGTCCGCCCGCCTTTTCAGGTGATATTCATGCAGACCGAGTATTGGAAATCTTGTTCCAGATTCGCAAATCCTCGGAGGATCTTCATGCGCATGCGAAGAGAGCTTTCTGCCGCGTTAATGACGCTAGCCTGCTTCACGTTTTGCGGACGAGTTGTTGCGCAGGCCGGTTGGGCGGTCGAAAAGACATTTCACATTGGCGGTGAAGGCGGCTGGGACTATATCACCGTGGATGCAAAGAACCACCGTCTGTATGTACCCAGAAGCACTCACACGATGGTGATCGATGCCGATTCGGGTAAGACACTGGCAGATATTCCAGGTCAGAAACATAATCATGGAGTGGCGCTGGTTCCTGATGCGGGGCGCGGGTTCATCAGCGATGGCAGCGGCTCCATCGTGATCTTCGATCTCAAGACGAACGCTTTGTTGGGTACGATCGCCGCCCAGCCCGACGCCGACGGAATTATTTACGACAGTGCCAGTGGGCTTGTGCTGGTCGTCTCCGGGGACAACGGAGTGTTGTTGACGCTCAAGCCCGATGTTGATCCCAAGACCGGCAAGATTGACGCGCCGATTGAGTTAGGCGGGAAACCGGAATTTCTGGCATCCGACGGAGCCGGCAAGATCTACATCAACCTGGAAGACAAAGATCAAATTGCGGTCGTCGACATCAAGGCGAGGAAGGTGCTGGCACATTGGCCAGTCGCGCCCGGCGGCGCTCCGGTGGGAATGTCGATGGATAAAGAGAAGCGGCGGCTCTTTATCGGATGCCGGAATCCACAGAAGCTGATCGTGATGAGCGCCGACGATGGCAAGGTGATCGCAGATCTGCCAATCGGCGCCGGCGTGGATGCCACGAAGTTCGACGGCAGCCATGCCTTCGCAAGCTGCCGCGATGGCAAGCTCACAGTTGCAGGCGAGAGTGCATCCGGCAAATTCGAAATCCTGCAAACGGTGACGACTGCCGTCGGGGCCAGGACAATGGATGTCGACACCGAGACTCACAAGGCGTATCTACCAACCGCCGAATTTGAGGAGCAGAAACCAGGAGCGACTGGGCGTCCCGCAGCCAAACCGGGCTCGTTCATGATCGTCGTCGTTGCGCCTCAGTAGGAGTTGCGCTCCTACGGATCGCAGGTAAAACAAGAACTCCCCGGGCCTGACGTTGGCTTCCGGGGAGTTCGCACGATTGCTGCACACACTGCTATTTGTCGTCCAGATATTCGTCCGGGACATCGTCCTCCGCCAACTCGTGGGTGTGCACTTCTTTCTCGTCCGCATCGTCGGCCGCCTCAACCCCAGCCACTGCACCGGCTTCGAAGAGGTTTCCTTCTTCCACCAATTCGTCAACGCTTTCCGAGTCCGCCTGCTCCACTCGCGACAAGCCCTGCAAATCTCCTGATTGCCGAGACGCCGCCTTCCCGGTCGGACTCAGGTTCCTACTGCGAATGTCCTGATTCAACTCGCGCCCGGTGCTTATGGATGCTCTCTTCTTGCGACTGCCCCTGGCGCTCGACTTTTTCCGAGTTGGATTTTTCGCCGGCGGCTTCTTCGCAGTCTTAGCCTTCACGACCCGCTTGGCCTTTACGAGCCGCTTGGGCTGAGCCGTCTTCTTCCTTGAAGCCGCGGGTGCGCGTTTTGACTTGCGAGGTTTGCTTTTGCTCTTCGTCTTCTTTTTCTTTGTCGCCATGGCGGCAGTTTATCACCAACGCATCCCTGCTGGCCTTGGCTCCAGCGTGATGCCGCTGTGTTTCCCATCCTGCAGTGCCGGCGTCCACTCTCATGCGGGCAGGACCACGTCGCGCGTTCCAATGTTATGATTCCAACCCAAACGAGGGGGCTTACGTGGGAGAGTGCGCGTTATGAAAACAGCCAGAAAGATCATCGTTTATATCGCCACGAGTGCCGATGGTTACATCGCCCGGCCGGATGGCGATGTGGAGTGGCTCAATCGCCTGCCGCAGACTGCCGACTATGGCATGAGTAAGTTCTATCCGACCATTGACACCATCCTGTGGGGACGGAAGACCTACGACTGGGCACTGGCCTATCAGAAGAAGAATGCCATCCAAGGCAGCATGTTTGACACCAAGGTCGCCAACTACGTGTTCTCACACAAGCCTCCGAAAAAAGCGGCGACCGGCGTGGAATTTGTGTCGCAGCCGGTGAAGACATTTGCGCGGCGTCTGCGCGCAAAGCCGGGAAAACATATCTGGATGATGGGCGGCGGAGAGCTGATCGCCTCGTTCCTGGACGCCGGTGAGATCAACGAATTCGACATTCACGTCATCCCTGTCTTCATCGGCAAGGGCATACCTCTTGTGGCGCCACGTCATCGGGATGTGCCGCTGCGCTTACGCTCGAGCCGAAGGTACCCCGACGGCGTGGTTCGACTGCGCTACGACGTTGCACGATAGTGCCGAAGGCAGCTATACATTCGATCACGGTCGCCTGGAGAGGGCGGCCCAAGCTAGCACGCACGGGACGATTGCACTGGTTAGCCCGGGATCGAGCGCTTTGCGACACTCAAGGACGATACTGATGACACTGGCTCAAACGACGATCTGCGTTCTTCTGCTCTGCACGTTCCAGTCTGTCAAGGGGCAGACGACTCCCGCCCAGACCATCACCTGGGCTGGGCACGAATGGAAGGTCACCAGCGGCGGGATGGCAGGCGTCGCAACGGGCGATCCCGCGAACGTAACGGTCGATGCTGATAAACACCTGCATATGCGCATCGTCAATAACGGAGGGAAATGGACGGCCGCCGAAGTATTCACCACGGACCGCATGGGGTTCGGAACTTACCAGTGGGTGGTCGAGGGCAACGTCTACGATATGGATCCAACCACTGTGCTCGGCTTGTTCACCTACGGGCCCACGCATCACATCGGCGCCGACGCGGAGAACGAAATCGACATTGAGTTCTCGCAGTGGAACAAAACATGTAAGGATTGCAATGCCGACTTCACCGTGTATCCGTCCACTGGAAACCGGAAGCCGAACGGAGTCTCCGCCTGGGAAGACAACTTCCGCGTCAGCGGCGAGAACCTTACCACGGCGCGCACGGAGTGGAGTTCGGATCACATCGTGTTCACGCTGATGAAAGGCGTGCAGCCGATCGGAACCGTAGCGGACGTGATCAAGACCGAGACGTACTCATCCGACAAAACCAACATTCCGCAAGTCGCGTCGCCGGTGGGCATCAATCTCTGGTGTTTCAAGCAGACGCCTGCGAAAGAGCAGTCGGTGATGATTCGCGACTTCCAGTTCCTTGCGGCGCCTGCTGGATCGTCAGGCAAGCAGTGAGATTTGATCGCCGGGGCCTAGACTCTCTCCATCTTCCAACGGGTCGGCGAATTTTCTGAGCTCGGGATACTTCTGAATCAGAGTGGGCGGGGCCGCCACTCTCTTCCCCGTCACCATCGCCTTCAGCTCCAGCGCATTGACTCCCGCCTTGCTCTCGAAGTGGTTGTTAGTGATGACGTATGTGGTCTGCGCCCTTTCCGCGACGTTCTCGATTCTTTCCTTCCAGGCTTCGAGTTCTTTTTGTTTGTACAGATAGTTGTAGCGGTCGTTGCGGTTATCGGAATCGAACCACTGGTCGTAGTTGCGGCCGTGCAGGCGCACGTAGGCGATCGGCGCGGTTACGTGCTCGGTGGGAGCGAGCGAGTGTCCAAGCACGGGCTGGTCGATGTTGCAGAACCCGACATTTTTTTGGGTGAAGGCAGCCAGCGTCTCGGCATTGTTCCAACTGGAGTCGCGGACTTCGACCACGCGCGGATATTCGATGAACTGCCGCAGCAGGCGGTCGAGATACTCGCGATTCAGCGGGGTGTTCTTAAACGACACGGGAAACTGGATAAGTAGGGCGCCCAGGCGTCCTTCGTCGGCGAGGGCGTCGAGGCCTTCACGGGTCCGGGCTTCGTCTTCGTCAGTGGGGCGAATGGTCGCCGCGGACGTCGGCTCCATCACTGCGATAGGGGAATGAGTGAAGGCGCGATAGAGCTTCGCGGTAAACAGGAATCGGGGATTCACGGCCGCCACCCGGCGACACCAGAGCTTCGCCAGTTCAGGCTTCAGTGGTCCGTAGAACGAAGTGTTGACCTCCGTGGTATCGAAAAAGCGCGCCAGATATTCGAGGGGATGAAGCTTACGGAGCCTCATTCCCGGCGGGTAGAAGATGCCGTCCCAATCCTTGTAGGACCAGCCCGCCGTGCCGACCCGGATCTGATGCTGGGATTCCATGGTAAAGGCGCCGTAAGAATTGTTGAATTCTAATCGCCGAGGGTTGCATGCGCCGAACAAAACTATTTTTGTTCGGGTGGAGGCTGCTGTCCGCTTGCTTTGGCCTTCTTGACCTCCAGCGTCTTGTCCACCCAGTGGTCGGCATTCTCCAAGTCTCTGGCGCGCGCCGGCAAGTCATCACACTCCAGGTCCGCCCTTTCACGGTACATCAGGTTCATGTAGGCCATAGCGTCGTCGTAGTCGGGGCGGAGTTCAATGGCCCGGTTGAGACTATCCATGCCCTCTTCGATCAAATGCGAATTCTCAGCACTGAGCTCGTGGCACACCTTTGCTTGCGCTGGAATCCTCGCGTTCAGATTTTGCTCTGGCCGCATGCCTAATCGTGCGCGGGCCTCCATGCGCGGTTGATAGCAGAGAGTCCAGTCGACGACTCCGATCGAGTAATAGGGTTCGGGATCCGTTGGCTCGAAGCCGATCGCCTTCTGGTAGTACTCCTTCGCGGCGTCGAACTTCTTCGTGTTCAAGTAAAGGTAGGCGACGCCTTTGGCGCTGTTGGTTTTCGAGTTCTGGTCCGCGTCGGAATTCAGAACGTACTGATACTGTTCGATGGCTCGATCCGCCAGGTTCTGATTGTCTTGCGTGTCTACCCCCGGAATGTACTGGCTGACATAAGCAGTCGCCAGGTACATGTGCGCCCGGGTATTGGCAGGATCGAGCTCCGTCGCCTTGCGAAAGTGCTGAATCGCCTCTTCGTAGTGGGAATTCTTGTAGGCCTCGACGCCCAAATTGAGTTCGTTCTCAGAGGTCTGCGTGTGAGCGGAGTCGAATACGAAGAGTAGGAGCAAGAACACTGCAAACGCTCCCGAGATTAATTTCATACGAGCCTCGCTGGAGATTCCCGGGGGCACACCACGATCAGATTGTACTCCCGAGAGAAGTTGACACCGGAAGAGCTCGAAAGGGTCCTAGCTGGCAGGCGTGGCCGCGCTTTTTTTGCTTCTGGTGGCGAGCCAGGCAACGCAGGCCAGCATTCCGCACCAGCCCAGCACGCGAACCACGGCAGCAATCCTGGTGTCGTAGTTCAGAACGCCGAGGCTGGAGAAGATTGCGTAGAAATCATGCTCGACGAAATCGGGATCTCCCGTCGTGACCAGTGGCAGGAGCTGAACCCGCGCATCGGCCATGTAGGTCGCGGTGTAGAGCCAGTTCTCGAAGAAGAAGAATAAGCAGAAGACAAAGCCCGCGGTCTGGCGCTCCGCGAAGAAATAGGCCGCTAGCAGAAACGGGACCAGCCACTGCAGCAGCGTGCCTCCCAAAAGACCGAGCGTAGGTCCCA
>Ga0265338_10010625_pt1 | contig 10760 bp, 7 predicted proteins | sample 42126metaG_FD_193579 | JGI IMG/M metagenome (GOLD analysis project Ga0265338, IMG submission 193579) | Rhizosphere microbial communities from Carex aquatilis grown in University of Washington, Seatle, WA, United States - 4-21-26 metaG | ecosystem: Host-associated > Plants > Roots > Rhizosphere >... | reverse complement strand
AACCGCCCCAGGCGTATTCGCCTACTGATCCCAACTCGGAGAGCGGCCCCTTTACGCCTTCGATCCCGAAGCCAAGACCGAAGCCGTCGTCTGCGCTGATCTTGCCGAGTTGATCCTGCGTCATGATTTCGACAGTCTTCCGGCTCAACAGATGCGTGTTCCCTACTTTGCCATTGTCCAGCATCATCTGGCAGAAACGCGCATAGTCCATCGCGGTCGAAACCAAGCCTGCTCCGCCGGAGAACAGTTTCTTCGGACCACGCGACGGATAGTCCGCAGCGTAGACAAACGATCCTTCCCGGATGGGAGTATCGGGAAAGCGATTCAATCCCTTCTCCGGATAGTACGCGTAAGCCGTCGCCAGACGGTCGAGTTTGTTGTCGGGCGGAAAGAAATACGTATCCTTCATGCCGAGCGGCTCGAAGATGCGCGTGCGGAAGAATTCGTCCAAGGGCTTGCCCGACACAACTTCCACCAGACGCCCCAGCACATCCACTCCCAGGCTGTATTCAAAGCGCTCGCCCGGATTAAATAGCAGCGGCAGACCCGCCAGGTGCTTCACGCTGTCGCCGATGGTGCCGTCGTATTGCAGCAACCCGCTCGCAACCTCGGCCTTCTCATAGCTTGCGCCGAGATCGCCATTCCACTGGTACGTGATGCCCGACGTGTGACGAAGCAGATCGCGAATCGTTATCTCCTTCGCAGACGGAATCGAGTAAGGCTCGCCCGACGCGGGCTTCACCAGCACTTTCGGGTTCTTAAACTCCGGCAGGTACTTCGACACCGGATCGTCGAGAAGGAATCGACCTTCCTCGTAGAGCATCATCGCCGCCACGCTGGTGATGGGCTTGGTCATGGAGCAGATGCGAAACATGGCGTCGGGCTGCATGGGCTTGGCGGCCTCGCGATCCATCATGCCCTGCGATTTGAACCAGGCGACCTTGCCGTGACGCACGACCAGAGTCACGGCGCCGGCAATCCGCTTGTCGTCAATCTTGCGTTGAACTGCCATGCCGATGCGCTCCAGCCGCTCCGGCGACAACCCAAGCGATTCTGGCTTGGCCGCCGGCAGCTCTTGCGCTGCAACGAAAACACTGAGAACAAGAAAACCGAGAAGAACCGGAACCACCTTCCGATTCTTCCCGGTTGAAGGATACATAGCGCGCATGCTTCCTCCGGTGACCGTGTTTTAAGACTTGATCGTCTTCGAAGCCGCGTCCCAAGTGACCGACTTCTTGCGGAAATACGATTCGTTAGCCATATGACGGGCAATGGCGGCGTTGTTTCCGAAGACCGCATCTTCCGTCACCGGCTTGCGCGACTTCACCGACTGGAAGAACACGTTTAGGTGCGGTTTCAGGTCGTCCCAGTCGTGGCCTTTGTAGACAACGTCTTCGTGTACAGGTTCTTTTCCGATCGCCGGATCATGTTCGGCGTGCCACTGCGCCGCGTACTCTGCCCGCATCTTCGACGGGAAGCTGAACGTGTAGTAGCTCGGATCCATGTCGACGCCAGTTTGCGGCGAGTGCCGCAGGTCGAACTCGCCCGCATCGAGCAGTCCCTTCGGACCCATGAAACGCGCCTGTTCGGGCGATTCACAGCCCAGATCAAGCCGGACGTAAACCGGAATCCCGTGGTATTCGAACAACACCGTGTGAAAGTCCGGCATGTCACGCCCGTCTTTGAAGCGGAAGATTCCGCCGATGGCGGTCGCCGAGGTCGGAATCTCATTCCATCCCAGCGTGTACATCATGCCGCTGATCAGGTGCACCATCAGATCGCCGGCCACGCCGGTGCCGTACGCCTGCCAGCAGCGCCAGCGCGCAAAGTGCAGCGGATTGAATGGAACTTTGGGAGCATCGTTGAGCCACGTGTCCCAATCGAGCGTCTTCGGAGAAAGGTCCGGCGGAGGAGGATACTGCCATGCTCCCGTAGGATCGTTGCGTCCGAGCGTGAGCTCCACCATCTCCACATCGCCGATCGCGCCGCCGGAGTAGAGCTCGCGGGCCTTCTCGCACAACAGCGAACTCACACGCTGCGAGCCGATCTGGACGATGCGATTGTACTTCTGTGCCGCTTCCACCATGGCCAGCCCATCGGCTACGTTATGCGACATCGGCTTCTCGCAGTAGATGTCTTTTCCCGCTTTGCAGGCATCGACGACAACCCGTGCGTGCCAGTGGTCAGGAACCGCCGCTACGATGCAGTCGATGTCCTTGCGATCGAGCAATTCCTGATAATGCCGCGTGGTGGGCAGGCTCGTGTTGCTGGTGAGTTCCTTGGCAAGGATGTGGCGTCCATCGTACAAATCAGCAGCGCCCACACACTCCACTCCGGGAATGGTGATCGCGGTTGAGAGCAGCCCGGTGCCTTCCATTCCGACTCCGATAATGCCAAAGCGCATCCGATCACTCGGCGCCACCGCACGCGCCAGTGGTTGGGCTTTGAGCATAACCGTCTTCGACATCAGAACGCCGCCAGCGGCGGCCGCTGCACTGCCTTGCAAAAACGCGCGTCGCGAAAGAATACGTTTCATGCAAATCCCTCCGAATGATTTGACTGCGACCTGTTTCTCGTCCCTACTTCTTCAGGGGTTTAATCGCCACTTCTTTGAAGAACACGATATCGTTGTCACTATGATTCTGTAAGCCCATGTACCCGAAATCGGGGCGCGGTCCACGCTGCGGCTCGAAATCAAATTTCCGCGCCGGCGCGGGATCGCCATCCTTATAGTCCGTGACCTTAACTCCGTTCAGCATCACAATCGTGCGCGACCCATCCAGCGTGATCTCCATGGTGTTCCACTCCGGACCCGGCTTCCACGCCTTTGCCAGCGGCTTGGTCAGCGAGTAGAGCATTCCCGTGGAATGGTACTCGTCTTCATTCGACGTCTCTGGATGATTGTCGATCTGCACCTCGAAACCGTAATGCACCGGCATCCACTCTTCGCGAGGCTCGACGGGGATGCGGATGAAGACGCCCGAATTGTCGTTCTCGTCGCGCATCTTGAACACGACGCGAATAACGCAGTCGCCGATCTTGCCCGCCGTCCAGTAAGTCAGACCCATGCCGCCATAACTCTGGATGAGTCCGTCTGCTACCTTGTGTCCGCCGGGGCCAACATGCTTCCAGCCGGTCAAGTCCTTACCGTTGAAAAGTTGCTGCCACTTGTCGGGATCACCTTTGCAGACGTTTTCCGGAGCCGCGAACGAGAGTGTTGCCAAACCGGTGAGCAGAAAAATCGAAACAATGAATCGTTTCAACATGGGGAAATCTCCTGAGGTTTCTTGGCCAGCTTAGTTGAGACAGACCAATCTACTCGCCCCAAGGCTGGGACGCAATTGCCAGGGCAGACATTTTCATTTTTGACCGGATTGGGAAAAAGCAATCGTGAGAGTGGAACGCGTCCTGGGTCTTAGGTTGTGCAACTTCGCCATCAGAAGTACCACTTCATCTTCGCGGGTGGCACACCGCCAACCAGATTGCGCAGCGCGCAGAAGTACGCCAATGAGTGCAATCGCGACGTTACACCAGGTGAGGGGCTGAATCGGATTCAGTCGCGGATTCCAAACACTGTTCGTGCCAAATACCCTGAGCTTGGAACAATTTGTAGAAAAAGACGCCGTGGGCGAAGCCAGCACCTTGAACCGTATCAGTGACCCCGGCAAAGTCGAGTTGCTCGTCTGAAATCGGATGGTGATACTTCCATTCGGGCCGCTGAAACTGCTTCAGAAACGACCGCGATTTCACGCGCACTCGGGTCCCAGCCGGAAATTGCTCTTTGTAGGGCGGCACGGTCGTGTACTGCATTATCCGCCAATGGGAGTCTGGCTGTCGAAATCAGCCACTGCACTCAAAAACCTCCGGCCAAGAAAGAAGACCGCAGTTGTGATGTCTCAACCCACCCAGTTATTGGAGGCCCGCGCCGTGGACTGTTAGCGGAGATTCAGATCAGCGTAGTGGGAGAAGTTGGAGATCGTTACCTGGTCGTTGCCGGGTATGTAAAAACCAAACTTGCCTAGGCTGAGATTGGCGCCGGGCAGCGTCCAGCGATCCAGGACCGTCCAACTGTCACCGTGGCTGGTCTGGTGGACAATCTCGGTGGGGGTAACGCGGATGTGGAGAGTGCGGAAGCTTTTCTTGTCGCCTCTGTCGGGAACTATGATCTGGCTCGTTTTTTCTCCGTTGCGAATGACAGTTCGGTAGAAGTTATTGTCGTCCATTTGGAAGAGGACGTAGTTCTTGGGGTCGGTGTAGTTGAACACCCATTGCAAGACGTGACCCTTGGTAGGCATCGCGGAAAAAGCAAAGCTGCCCGAAGCAGGAACGACTCCGTAGAGGACGAAGTCTCCCCCCTTGCGAGTAAAAGAATCCCCCTCATGCTTCCAGGCGCCTGCGTCCTCCCACTTCGACATACCGTTTGGGGCGAGAGACAAATCCAGAGTCTTGGATTGACCGGCAATCACTTCGAGAGTGGACGAGCGCGTGAATCGCTCGGCGGTTCGCGCGGTAAGAGTGTAGGTGCCGGCGGCAAGATTGAGCGGCACACCACTGCTTAAGATGGTCGGAAGCCCGCCTGCTTTCGCGATGGCAACGTTGGCGTCGGCGGGCGTAAAGGTAATTTTCAATTCGCTGAGAGCGGCCTCCAGCGCGGCATCCGCAGCTACTAGAGATAGGACCCCGCCCCCCACGAAGTGCTTCTTGAACTGCCGGGGCTTGAATCTCTCTTTGCGCAGTTCGACGGTATGGTCGCCGGGATTGACCGTGGAGACGGAGAGCGTGCCATCAGGCTGAACGGTACCGACCGGAGTTTGATCGACGAGAACCGTGGTTCCGGGAGCGCCGCCCTGGATGGTCAGCGACGCCAGGCGAGGCTGGGGCTGCGGATTCGGCTGGAGGTCCGGTTTGACGTTCGGTTTGACGTTCGCTTTGAGGCTCGGTTGGAGGGTGAAGCTAACCCTGGCCTGTTCGCCCTCGCGAATGCGGATCTTCTGCTGCGGAGGATCCTGAAAGCCGATCTTCGAGACTTGTACAACGTAGTCCTTGAGCTCGAGATTCGTGAGCCGCAACTGGCCGGCTTGAGTGAGTTGCCGTTGAGGTTTTCCGTTGAGAAAGACTCTCGCGTTGTCTTGACCGGCAACGACCAGGAGCGTCCCCAGGTTGTGACCGGCGGGCATCTGATCGTCAAGCGTCGCTTTTCCAGCGGCGGTGTCGGACGAAACGGGCAAAGTGGGCAGAGATGGTTCCGGAGTTGTTTGGGCGGGAGCGGAAACGGCAGGAGCAGATACGGTGGGCGCGGATGCGGCCGGGGCAGGAAGGGTCGGTGATGAGATGGTGGGAGAGGCTGCGGGAGCCTTCGCAACTGGCGGCGCCTGGTGTTTTCCCGCGATGAATGAGAGCGCTGCGACCAGGACTATCGCGGCCGCGGAGACCAGAATCAGCCTTGTTGACTTCGATCTCGTCGGCTGTTCTGGCTGGGATGAAGACGAAGGGGATGTGACCGTAGCCACCGGTGCAACCCGCTCGGCGCCGGGAACAATGGCGGGAGGTTGCGGCGCAAGTCGCGGCTCTGGCGGAGTGGTCTCGACTTTGACCGGCGGCACAATGCTGGCCGGAGCTGTGCTCGGCAAAACCTTGCTGGCTGGAACAATGCTCGGCGGAACCTTGCTCGACGGAACAATGCTCGGTGGAATTTTGCTGGGCGAAGCAGTCCTCGGCGGAACAATGCCGGTCGTCGGGTTGGACGGAACCTGGATCACCGGAATCTGGGCCGCCGGATCCTGGCTCGGCAGAACTTTGCTCTGCGGAACAACGCCCGGGACAACAACGCCCGGCATAATCTGACTCGACACGCTCGGGCTTGGTGGGACCGGGCTGCTAGCGGCGAGGGAAGCCTCCGCTGCGCGGACGGGTGGGGCATGATGGGTAACAGTCTTGCCTGCGCTGGCCGACGACGCGGTTGAACTCTTCTGCGGGACTCCGGCCTGACCCAGGCGCAGCAGAAGAGCATTGGCGACCGACAAGATCTCGCCATCCGTCGAGTGTTTGGAGGTCAGAGCTCTTACGCGCTCGGCTAGCGCTTGTTTTGCAGCAACGTCCGCGACCGCGTCGATTTCACTTTTCGTACGTCGCAGCTCTTCCAAATCGCGGCGGCGGACCTGGCGGCGCTCAGCCCCGTGGTCGCGCTGGATCGTATCCTGGATCTGGAGCAACCTGGCTTCGTGAGGATAAACGGCGAGTCCCTCTGCGATCTGGGACAAGGCTGCGGATAGATTACCGGAAGACTGCAGCTTGCTCGTTTGCGATACCCATTCCTCGACCGAGCCTCCTTCTTTCTGGTTGAGGATACGGCTGTGGATCGTCTTGGCGGTAGGATGCGCAGGGTTCAAGGCGAGCGCCTCGTTCGCCAGCGTCTCGGCTTCCCACCAATCGGTTTCTACAATGGAATGCGCGTGCTCGACCAGCGCATTGGCTAGAATCGCGCGGGCCAGAGAGTTCTTTTTGTCCAGATCGTAGGCTTCGCGCAACAACTGAATCGCTTTGCTGAACTTCTGCTGCGCAAACAGTTCCTGGCTTTCGGTGATGAGACGGTTGGCTTCGGCGTTGCGCTTGACGCCATCCTGGGCGAGTTTCTCCAGTTCCGACAGCTCCGCATCGTTGGGGAATTCGGCAGCTGTGCCTCGCAACACCTCCTGGGCGCGAGCATAGTCACCCGAAGACAGACACATCTTGATCCGCACCACGGCCCGCGTCTTGGATTCGGTGCGGATCTGCTGGTCGCGTCTTGTCTCCAAAGCTCTCCCCTCGAACAGCAAGTCTGGATTTCGACTGTAGTTGGACGAGTCTATTCTTCACCCTGACCGAGCAATCCCGAAAGGTAACCGTTGTAATCACGCCATGCCAGGCATGGACTTTTGGCCGGACTGGGGCAGGTGCAATAGCGATTTTGCGACCGGAATGCCGGCCCTAGGGGGCTCTTTTGGGCGAGGAATGTGTTTGGGTGGAAGTAAAGAAGACCGAGAGCTCTGCAGAGACGGAAGGCCGGGGCTTACCCCCGGCCCTTGATTTATGTCGTTATGACTGCGGGAGCGGCGTTGGGTTCGACCGGACTTTACGGCGGAGGATGGCAGCGGAGATGAGGGTAATAATAAGGCCGACGGGCAGGGGTTCCATGAAGGTGTATGCCATGTTGACGAAGGGGTTTTGATAGAGCTGCTGAGTTCGCTGTATGGCAGCAACCTGCGCGGCGGCGGTGGCAGGGTCAAGTCCGGAGGACTGAACCTTGTGAATCTGCGCGGCGAAGTAGCTGTCCATGAAGTGAGGCATGAAGTTGAAGTAGAGGACCTCCCACATGGCGACGTAGCAAACGGTGGTGATAAGGGCGATCAGGATGCCGCAGGTAAAGGCGCGACCGAAGGAGATTTGACCGGCGAGGTTGTTGTCGCGGTAGCTGCGGATGCCGAAGTAGATTAGCAGGAACGACGCCACCATGATGGTGTAGCCGAGGACCATGCTGTGGCCGGGGCCGATCTTGTCGGCGAGGAGAAGCGAGCCGCCCATAAGGATGGAGATGATGAGGCCGGCGATGAGGCCGAAGGTGAGGACGATTTTCTTCATAGGAGGCTCCTGGCGCGATTGAGGATGGACTCACCATGCGGTGTAACGGTGCCGGGTGTCGTCATCCTTTCGGATGATTTTGCAGGAATGGAGGCGGAAATCGCGCTTTTGGGTGAGGCCGTCACGGGCGAGTGATTCGGCTGGTTCAGCGTCTCGTATTCCGCCTTTACCCTGCCTCATCAATGCTACGTTCGGCGCTGGGACGTTCGCCGCTGGCGTCCTATGGCGGGAAGTTCATGCGCCGCAGCAGATCCTGGAAGCGGGGATCGGAGCGCAAGAAATCCCAATCCGAAGCCACGCCGAGATGTGCCAACGGCGTCTCATGCCGGTCGTAGGCTTTCTCGAGCCATTGGATCGTCTCATCCTTATCGCCAGCATGAGCATACAGTCGGGCCACACGCACGGCCGGAATATAGGCGTGCTTGGAGCGCATGGCGAGTGCCTCCGCTCCGGAGTGCATCGCACGGGTGTAGTCCCGCTCCCCGTAGTCGTGACCTAATGCCTCCTCGACTTCGTGGTCGCCGAGTACAGCAAAGAATTTCCGGGCCTCGCCGAGAGCTTCCTTTTGCATTCCCTTTTTGTAGAACGCACCCCAAAGGCCCATGTGGGCCGAGGAGAAATCAGGCACAGTGGCCAGAACCTTGCGAAACTGCTCGATGGCCTCGTCGTAGCGTCCGAGGTACACCAAATGCCAGCCGTAAAAACATTGGAAGAACGGGTTGAAGGGGTCGAGTTCCAGAGTGCGGTGAATCTCCCGGTTCCACTCCGCCTCGCGTTTCATGGAGATCAGGAAGTCGGAGTACATGAAATGGCCGTCGGCGTTGTTGGGATTGAGTTCGATGCCGCGCCGGTACTCGCTTTCCGCAACGGACCAGTCCCTGTCGTAGCCGGCATTGAGCGCGTTGGTGATGTGGGCCTCTGCGAGAGTATTGTCGAGCTGCAAAGCCTTGGCCACCGCCGCCTTCGATTTGGGGAATGCCTCGGTGGGCGGCATGAATCCTGCGTCGCTGCGCACGAGCCAGACGTTGGCCACGCCCACATAGGCGCGCGCGTAATTCGGATCTTTCTGCAGGGCGAGCTCGAAGTATCCCAGTGCGGCGTCCAGATGCTCGGGCGACAGATGGTACCAGTGCGACTGCCCTTTTAAGTAAGCCTCGTAGGCTTCGGGGTTGACCAGGCGTGCGCGGGCCAGGTGTGTGGACTCCTCCGGGGTAAGCGTGATTTTGATCTCCCGCGTAACCGCCTGGGCAATCTCAGCTTGAAGTGTAAGCACGTCGCGCGAGTCGCGCTCATAGCTCTCCGCCCATAAGTGCTCTTCTGGCGCCGCACGGATCAGCTGCGTCGTAATCCGTACCCGATCACCGGCGCGCAGCGCCGATCCCTGTACCAACGCATCTACATGAAGTTCGTCGGCAATTTGGGAGAGCGGTTTGGTCGTCCCCTTGTACTGCATGACCGAATGCCGCGAGATTACCCGCAGAGCTCGGATCTTCCCCAGTTCTGTGATCAACTCGTCGGTCATGCTATCGGCGAAGTACGCATCCTCAGGCCTGCCGGAGAGGTCTTCCAGCGGCAGCACGGCTAACGAATGAATCGACGGTGTATGCAACTCCCCCAGCAGCCGTTCCCGCCATCCCCCCAGGTTGAGACCGAGCGCCAAGCCAACGGTAGCAACCACGGCAAGCGCGGCAATCCAAAGCTTTCGGTGTGGAACGGGAGGTGGCGGGATGGCCGGTCGCTGTTCCGCAATCGGCGCTATGAAACGGTAGCCATGGCGGGGAAGAGTTTCAATGAAGCGAGGATTATCGGCCGAATCCCCTAGGGCCTCCCGCACCCGCTTAACCGCCGAATTCAGATTGTGCTCGAAATCAACGAATGTGTCCGCAGCCCAGAGCCGCTGCCTCAGTTCTTCACGAGTCACAATCTTGCCGGGATGCTCCAGCAGCGCTGCCAGCACTTGGATCGGCTGCCCCTGCAGTTTTAGTTTGAGGCCGTTCTTGCGCAACTCGCCAGCCTCCAGATCCAGCTCGAAAGTGCCGAAGCGCACGGGGCCTAAGGTGTGCAGGGGTTGATGATCGATGGGACGAGTAGCCGGTAAGTTGGGCGAGGCGGGCATCGAAGCCCCCAAAAAACATCGCGAACGTCAGGAAAGAGAATCCTTCCGATTGTACTCCGAAGGCAGAGTGCGAATCGCAAGAAACTCTGGCGCTATCTGCCGTCGTAAGTTTTGATTTTTCTTTGAATTAGCTCGCCACCTCCGTTCCTCCTTCATTCCATCCGCTATGCATTGCTGTATCTGCTCTGACGGTGGATCGTGAGGTCGTGAATGCGCCACCTGGGCTTCACGGAAGACAAAGCAGTTCGAAAGAAGGAGGAGTTATGAAAACGCGGATTCTCATTGCGATGGCAGCACTCATCGCGGCGATGCTGTGTTCCACGGTTGCGCTACAGGCGCAGGGGCCCACTCCTATTATGGCCAAGGTCGACTTACCCTTTGCGTTTGTGGCAGGAGGTATGACGATGCCGGCTGGACGGTACAACCTTTTCCACATCGTGAATCCCAATGTGATCCTCATTCGAAGCAGCGACCTAAAGGCAGCAGCTATGGTGCATGTGAACTGGTCTTTGACCGGCGCAAAGGCTTCAGCTAACAAGATGGTGTTCCACCGCTACGGAGAGAAATATTTTCTGGCTGAAGTCTGGACAGCGAGGGATAACGAGCGCCACGACTGCCTCCAATCGAGCGCTGAGCGTGAGCTCGCAACCAGCAGAGCAAAGCCCCCCGTGGTAGCTACCGTGTACTCCAGGCCCTGAGCGTAACCGAGCCGAACGCAAGCGAAGGGGAACTGGAGACGTCTCCTCACCCGTGCCGCCCGATGTCTGGGCGGCTTCTTTTTTGAACCACACCCACGGTTGACGGGCACCTGTCGACAACACGCCTGTGGTCGTTCTACCCGAACCGGCTACCCGAACCGGGCGCTAGTCGATATCGCGCTCCTGCTCCCGCTGTTGTTGTACCTGCTCGTCTGACCACACGTGACCGTGAAAGTTCCGCAGGCCAGCGCCGGAGCCAGACCCGCCCTCGGCCTCGCGCTTCTTCTGCCAGTCAGCCTCGGTAAGCACGGAGATCGCATCCGCCTTTT
>Ga0265338_10010624_pt1 | contig 10760 bp, 21 predicted proteins | sample 42126metaG_FD_193579 | JGI IMG/M metagenome (GOLD analysis project Ga0265338, IMG submission 193579) | Rhizosphere microbial communities from Carex aquatilis grown in University of Washington, Seatle, WA, United States - 4-21-26 metaG | ecosystem: Host-associated > Plants > Roots > Rhizosphere... | reverse complement strand
TCATTGTTCTCCCTTCCATTGTTGGACCACTTTCATGGCATCCGAAATCCCCTTGGCTTTGCCAAGGTAGTAACGCTTATCCGAGGGAACGGTCTCGGCGTACTGGAGGAATTCACGCTCCAGCATGAGCAATCTCAACATGAGCTCGCCGACCTCCAGGGGTTTAGAAGGGGGGTTCTCCGCCTGGTTGGGGTCGGTAAGGAGGTCGCGGTCTACCCATATTTGCACGTATCGCGCGTCCTCTCTCGACCTCGGGGGAGGGACGCTCGGGGGAATCAAACCCTCCATGGCTCTTTTGGTGGTCCTTCCATTTTCGATAACACTTGGTCGCATCCGTCCCACGGTAGAGGGTCGCAATTTCACCGGTCTCCTCGTCCTTGCAATAGAAACATGTGAGGATGAGCTCAAAGTGGCGAGCTCTTTTCCAAAGCCATTCAAGGCGGATTCCCTGCCTCGCCGGCACTTCCTCTAATCCGTCCAATTGAATCCCTGTCCGTAGTGTCGATTATGCGTTGGGAATTCGCAAGGGATTCCGAATTGGGGAGACCTACTCAAACATTGGTGGTTGCTCAAATCGGGTCTCACGCTCGGTTCGGAAGGGGTTTTCGGAGCCGAGCTCATTCCAGGGGAGGACGTAGGGGAAGCTCGGAACGTCTGGAGGAATTCCAGGAACCAAGGAATGAGTCCCGCGCGTGAAATTCTTTGGGCAGCGGTCGCAAGCCTCGGGGTCGTGGTATCGCTTCTCGTGGCCTTGGGATGCAATTGAAATCTCGCGTGGTTGATCGAACCATTGTCCGAGAGTGAGCTTTCCACGATGTTGACCCATGGAGCCGAATCGGTGGCTACTTCCATGCAAACCCCCTGAGTCCAATTCACCCCGCCCGGAGTATCGCTTAAGGTAATCCATAGCATCCTCAAATGTGATTGAGCCTGCCTCGATCCCTCGGGTTTTGGCTTTTCCGGACTCGACTCCATCGGTGAAATACATTCCGTTTTGGAGGTAGAGGATGGACTTGTAATTGGTGGGTTTCCAATCGCCGAGCTCCTCCGATAGGGGGAGAGTAACCGGTCGAGTGGTAAAGATTGCATCCGTCTCGCACGCGATGATGGAGGAAGGGTCCTCCATATACGCCGAGAATAACGCTTGAAAGATTGCCGCGCGACAATGAGCCGTGACATAGCTCCCCCACTCTAGTTGGTGCCACCGGGGGATATCTCCCGTGGCAGGATCGTACCCCGTATGTTGGACCATCTTCCCGTAGATCGAATTGAGCGCGATTTTCACCGCGTATTCGGTGGGGTTCCCCTCGCGCTTATATTCGAGCCGGCGTTGGTACATGCCGTCAATCCAGCCATAGGGTTTGGCGGGAGAGGCAGGGGTGAATTCGTACCCCTCATGGATGGTGTAGAGCTCGGACTCAAAGTATGAGAGGTTTTTGACCTCTACCCCTCGGTACCAACCGGAAGCGATAGCGTGGGGGTAATAGATGAGTGATTGCTTAGACCTCCAGAATAGAGGTCCCGGCATACGATGGAATTGGTCATTCCACATGGACATTCCCAAGTCCATTGAAACCCGGTACATCCCGAAATCTTGCACGGAATCAATATCCACCGGCCCGCCTCTATGTGTCCACACTCCGCCGCTAAGATCAGGGAGGAACGTAGCCGCATAGGGATAAGCCGAATTACGGTCGTATTGCCATGTAGCGGAACCATGGTATCCAACGCGGAAAAGCTCAAAGCGGCCACCGGCGTAGGAGCATTGGAGCGCGTATTGAAAGTCTGTATCTCTTTCATAGTCGCTCAAAAACCGTTTGATTCCGTAGGTTTTATTGAGAACGTTAGCGATAGCTCCGGGTCCATGCCATTGATTTCCACGGACACCAATCCTATGGAAGTGACCTCGGAGCGTTTCACATAGCTTGACCAGGAGAATAAGCTCCCCTCGCCAATAAGGGAGGACTTCCGACTCCATTCTCTCAAGAGTGAAGGAGCCGCGAGCCTCTTTTCCCTTAACGATGTTAGCAAGCTCTGGCACGTCACCAAGATATTGCCGGATTGAGCTAACGAAAGAGGTTCCAAAGAAAGAGAACACGTCAAAGAGTGTGAGAGAGCAATCTCCACTAGAGACGCGAAAAGACTTTCCGGCGCGGTATTCGATTCTATAACCGTCATACTCTACCCATTTCCCTTGGTAAATCTTGTCCAGAATTTCCGCCGGCCATTCCTCCAGGATTTTGACGACATCGTAACCACCGGAAAAGATAACGTGAATAGCGTCCGGATTAGCTCTCTCCACGTCAAGGAGGAGGTCCAAACATTCCGAGGCTCCGAGCTTTTCTCCGGAGACGTAAGGACCGTCCGAGCAACCAAAGAGAATGTAATTTTGGCGATAGATAGGTTGAGGAGGAAAACCCTCTCGCTCAATGACCGTGACGATTTCATCCGTCTCCCCTCCCTCTCCGTCCCACGCGATGAATTCGCGCATGTCCACGGAGTCTTTCCGGCGTTGGTTGCGGCTCGGCGTGGAGCCGCTCTCCCATTGTTCGGCTGTAACCCATTGGGGTTTCCTACCGGTCACGAGCGATTGTCTCCGTTGGCATTTCGTCCATGTAGACCGTGGCAACCCAAGCTCCGTCCTCAAGGGTTGCCTCAAGCGAGCTCTTGACGATTTCCGCGCGGAGCGTGTTCGGGACTTGCACGTCAATTCGGAACGAGCGAATCATGGTGAATCTCCTTAACCGATAGCGGCTTTAGTGGTTTCGTAATCCTCGCGCCAAAGGACCCAATCGAATCCGGCTCCTTGTTCGATCGTCTGCCTCGATTGGTTCCCTACCCTCCGCTTGATATCGGCGGTCGTGGTTCTCGGGACCTTTGACTTATAGGCGAGCATCCAGGCGAGAAAGGCTCGCCGGGCAAAGATGTCACCCTCATTCGCAGGACCGATCTTAAGGAAGCCTCGGCGGAACCATCGCGCCACTTCCGGAGTCGGAGTCTTTCCGCGAATACTCTTGACCCATGAGGGATGCCGCATGAGGTCCTCGTAAGGATTGCTCGGAGCTCCGCCAATCCGCTGGAGCTTCTCTTGAGCGCGCTTCTCCCGCCTCCGCGTATTGTCGCGGTCCATTTGCTCTCGGGAGCGAATCCGCTTCCCTGCCGGCGTTCTTGGCCTTTTTGCATGTTCATACTCCCGGTCATACTTTCGGCGTCTGGAGAGGAATTCGGCGCGAGTCTCTCCGTGTCTTTGAGTAGGCATTTCGGGACCTTACAGGGGAGACCGGGATTCCGAGAACCTTTAGCCTCCGCCACGGGGGTTAGGCGGATTCTTGCGCGACCGGTTGCCGCGATTTTCTCCCCTGTAAGGAGCTCCGAATTCCTACGCGGGGACCGTCTCGTCAAGATAGAACGTGACCCCGTGCATGTCCTTATTTGGTCCGCCGTTGTCGTATTCCGACCGGGTGAGACCTTGGGGAACATGAATCCCGACCGGCTCTTGGATGTCCTCCAGGAGTTGCCGCTTGATTCCCGTCCCCGTGTCGATGATGGTGTATTTCGAGTTTTCACCATCGGTGGTAATCACGTAGACCGCGACACCATCGGTTCCGTATTTGGTGGACTCGAATTTGCGCCAACCGACGATGAAGAACGGGACCCCCACGAGCTTGGCCTTTGCCTCGCGTGTCAGGACGGCGAATCCGTCTCCGAATTCCGAAATGGATTTCGGGGTAACTCCTCGGTCGATCAGGAGTTGGATTGCTTCCTCTGCGGTCGTAATCGACCGCAATTCTGCCGGGGTGAGGTCCTCAAATTCGATTCTTGCGACCTCTTTGGATGCTGCCTTAACCATGGCTTAATACTCCCTTATTTCTTGCGGGACATAGGGACGTGTAGCAGAGAGCTCTACCTTACCGGCGCGGGACGTGGTAAAATCCAGAGCGCCGGGCGGACCTCCTTCCCGGTCGGTTCCGTTGGTCGGCAACGCGGGGATCGGTGGCGAGACCGATCCCCGCCCGTCCGATGGATCATCCTCTCTTAGACCGGGAGTTGTGTTAAGTGGAAGATAAATCGACGCTAAGCCTTGTTGAGGGAATCCCCGACGATCCAATTGAGGAAGCTCTCAACAATGGCGTCCCGGATGAAATCTCATACCAGGACACAAGCGAATTCGATTCGCCGGCAGAGAATGGGGAAGTGCCGGCCACCGAGGAAGTATTCTCGCCCGAGGAATTAGCGATGAAAGCCAAGATAGCCGAGCAATTCGCGGCTATGTCGGATCGGGACCTCCTGGAGACGATCCTCCACAACCAATTGGCGCTACGTCAAGGCCAAGAGCTCACCCTTGAGACATTGGGCCAGATGAACGCTTTTGCCTCCCAATTCCAGGGGATGAAACCATCGGACATTCTCAAAAAGATGATGGGGAAGTAACATGGGGAACGGATTGACCACCAAATTGCGAGCTCAATGGTTTCTCGATTCGACCCTTGAGACCCACAATACCGTCATAACCATTCCGACGGTCACGGGGTCATTCCTCCTCGCCTCCCTGATTCTTTCCGTGATCGAAATTCTCCGGAGGGTGAAGTAATGGCAGACGATCCAATCTCCGATGTAGTCGAGGAGCTCCCTCCGGAGGACCACACGGAGGTAGAGCCTCACCCGGTAGCGGTGACAGAGGAGCGCGTCCAAGAGATTGTCGCGGGAGCTCTGGAGGGGGTCAATGACACTCTCAAGAGAATAGAGGACAAGCTCACGGAAACCGCCGTCGATACAACGGAAGCGGTAACCGAGCTCCCCACCGAAACCGGGGAAATCATCGCCGATCCGGTGGAGGAAGTCTTTGACGATTCCCCGCCGAAAACCTACCGTGGACCGCTCGCCCGCCGCGTATTCTCGCCAAAGAAAGGCTCGCATAAGTGATCGTGGAAGATGATGCTCCGCCCGTCGATGACCTGGACGAAAGTCCAGAGGTAGACGGAGACTCCGCTTGGGGATTTCTCGGGGTAAGCAAACCGACGAAATCAAAGCGGCTCTTTGGTCGCGCCAAGGAGGACAAGGCTCCGCCGGCAAAGAAACCAGGCAGGAAAAAGAACCTCGCCGGTCCCGTGGAAGATGGATTGACCACGCTTGGCGGAGTCCTCGCTTTCGTCCGCCCGATCACCGGGTTAGCTCTCATCGACCGCGCCGACAAAATCGCGGAAGCTCTTAACGATATCGCCAAGGACAATGACGCTCTTTACCGCTTCCTGGAGAGAATGACCACGGGCGGAAAATGGGGAGCTCTTGCTACGGCATCCTTCCCGGTGGTTTGCGCTGCCTACATTGAGACAACGGGCGGGGGTGGAATGATGGGAGCTCAAGCGGCTCTCATCATGCGGAATGGCCTTTCCGATACCACCATGGAAAAGGTCCTCTCCTTCATGCAAGAGAACGGCAACTAATGAGCGCCGAAACCCTCTCCCTCTCCGTTCCCTATGTGGGATGGAGAGAGTTTCGTGCTCATCTGAATCAGATATGGGGCCAAGGAGAACACGGCTTCATCATCGGCACGACCGGTAGAGGGAAATCCACGCTCGGGCGGGAGCTCGTAAAGCTCCCCCGGCGTAAGGCGGTCGTGATTATGGACGCGAAAGGCGGAAGTCCCTCCCTCTCCTTGCCTGGATATACGCGAATCAAAACATGGCCTCCGGATGTCCACCATGGACAAAAAATCCGCCTAGCTCCTCCCATGAATCACCCGGACGATATCCCGGAAATGCGTCTCCAATTCCGGAATTGCCTGGACGACATCATGGGGGTTGGTCTATGGACCGTCTACATAGATGAGCTACGTCCCGTAGTTGAGCCGGCAGAGCTCAACCTAAAAGCTCCCGTGGAAAGAGCTCTAATCCTCGGTAGAGAAAGAAAAGCCACCATGATTACGGGGACTCAAGCTCCCCGGTGGGTCCCTCGGGCATGTTATGACCAATCGACTCACATTTTCATGTTCAAAATCCTAGACAAGGCGAGCCAAATGCGGCTTTCCGAAATTGGAGGAGATACCGAAACCATCCGGCGAATCGTTCCCAAGCTCGGCGCGCACGAATTCCTGTATGTTAATGCGGTGACCGGTGAAATGGTCATCGGCCAAGTAGGAAGGGGTTAAAAATGGAGGATGACCACTTGCATCTTTCGGTCTTTTTCATCCTCTCGGTCATGTTCGCCGTGGCAATCGGGAACGTCCTGGTTCGGACCCTCGCTCTCCACGGTTCACAATCGAAATACGCGCCGGTACGCGCGGCAGCAAAAGGAGCTACTTACCTTTGGGGGTAAGTAGCTAAGCAATCCCTTTCTCTCGCCGGAAAGGAAGTCCACCCTCGAAAACAGACGAGAGAAAGGCAAGAACGTGGTAGCACTAGCTCAAGCGAATCCGGCTCAACAGTCGGTTCCTCAAGTCACCGAATCGGATACGAGCTCCGGTCGTCCGTTCATTCACTACTCACGGCGACACTCCGAGCCTGGTCCGATCAATGCCGGTGGAGTCTCTTTCGGGCAGATGTATACCCCGCAAGATATTCCGGCAATCGGATACCTCCGCGACATGTGGGTCCAATTCCAGGCAACGGGCGGAAGTGGCTCCGCCGCTCCCGCCGCGACTCCGGACGCTCCTTGGTCCACGGTCATGCTCGTGGAAGTCCTCGACATCGGTGGACAAGCCACGGTCTCTTTCGACGGTTACGGATGGTTCCTGTCAAACCTCCTCGGAGGCTACACATGGAACAATCAGCCAACCGGCAGACCGTCATATGCCGCGATGACCACGGCATCCGGCGCGGGAGCGGGCGGATATGCTTTCTCGCTCCTCCTTCCTTTCGAGCTCAACAAGCTCTCGGGATACGCGAGCCTCCCCAACGAGAACGCGGCGGCAAACTACAAACTCCGCCTCAATCTCAATGGCTCCACGGCGGTCTACGCAACTCCCCCGGTCGGATTCCCCACGTTTGCAATCAACACGCAAATCGACGTGTGGACAAAGCCGGTCGATGCCAACGCGCCGAAAGCGCCGGTCGGAAACGGGTCCACGGCATATTGGACCCAACAGACCTACAACACGGTTACCGGTTTCAATGACATCCAATTGACCGGTCGCAAGGGAAACCCGATCATCGCGCAATTCTTTGTGTTCCGCGATTCCTCGGGAGCTCGGTACTCCGTGAATGGGGTAACGGACTTCCGTTACCGGGTCAACTCGTTTGACCAAATCGGGCCAACGCCGATGTCCAAATTCCTGGACGAGGCTTACGACGGTTTCGGCGTCATTCTCCCGGTGGGAGTGTGGCCGATTTCGTTCCGGCAGGACTTCAACGATCACCCCGCCGGTGACGACACCATGGAAAGGTATCTCGATACCTCCGGAGCCACGAAATTGGAGCTCGCGGGGACCCTTCCCTCTGGAGCGGCGGGCGGTTCTTTGACCGTCTACACGCACGATTTCATCCCGCAAGGACCCATCCCTTACGCGCTCGCGTAGGGAATTCGCTCTCTAACCATTCTCGCCGTAAGGAGAAACAATGCCTCCGAACCTCACCGCAACTCTCAAGCCTGGAGGCGGGGTCCTAATCAATGAGGCGGACGAAAACTCTCGCCTCGGGGTGGATACCCCCGCGTTTTGGGTCGGCGTTTTCGTCATTGGTGCCGTTGGATACTTCATCGGTATGCATTGGGGATTTCGCGGAGCGGTAAGAGCGTAACCCCACCATGAAATTCCACAACTCACGAAAGGTAACAATCGAAATGGGTCCTCTCACTCTCGCGGCTATCGGGAACCTCACAACGGCTCTCGACAATCTCTCCGCGAACCTCCCGACCGGTGATTCCAACGATGCCGACGATGCCGCTCTGATCGACGCGCAAACCGCGCGTGTCGAGGCTCTCACCCCTGCCGCGCCGGTGGTCCCCGTGGTCTCCAGCGGTCCCCTCGGCTCGCTCTCGGTACGGGACATCCAGACAACCCCGGCTCCGTCCCCGGTGGTCCCTGGAGCTCTGCCCGGTCAATCCTGAAAACCGACCATAAAACCGACCGGGAAAGAATACCCCGCCACCATTGGCCTTACGAAAGGAAACGGAAATGGGTTCCAACGAAATCAAGTATCTCCTCCTCGGAGCGGTCGGTCTCTACGCGCTCCAGAGGTTCACGGGAATTCTCGCCGTGAGCAAGAAAGCCTCCTCGTAGCTCATGCTCCAAAAAGCGTGGGCCAAGATTCCGCCGACCTGGAGAGCCGGTCTCTCCAGGTTCGGCAGAATCTACGTGTCGGTTTTCGTTCCGCAACTCCTCGCCGTCCATGAGGGATACTCCTGGAAAGTCCTCCTCTCCCTCATTCCGGCGTCCGCTGAAACCGCTTTCCGAATTTGGGTCCCGGTGAAAAGTGACACTCGCACTTAGCATCCTCGCGCTACTCACGGCAATTGTGATCCTGATAACGAGCCTCCGAAATGAGCGCAAGCTCACGAAAATAGAGGTCAAGGTCGATGGTCGATTGGATGAGGCTCTCGTCCGGATAGATCAGCTAAAAGATGTCATCCAAGGAAGTAACAAGGAAATTCCTCCGCCACTTGGAAAGCGAGGCTAGGCCATGGGTTCCCCGGTAGTTGCCATTATCGGCTTGGTCCTCGGTTACACCATTCTCCGAGCCGGGGTAAAGAACGTCTCCATATCCGCCGCTTTCCAAGGCCAAGATATCCAGGCGGCAACGCCGGCAGCGGCTCCCGCGACAAGTGCCGGCCAAAGCTCCACGAGCTCTACCGCTTCACCCCTGGTAACTAATCCGGGAACCACTAACCCGTATAGAATCGCGGCTCAATGAATACGACCGGAGCTCGAAAGACCGTCATCCTTGTTTGGCTCGCCGTCCTCGGAATTCTCTTTTTCGGGGAGGTCTCCCAAGGTAACCATCTGCCACAACCCAAGAAATTCTTTGGCGCTTCCGTGGCATATCTCGGCTTGGCTATCGCGGCAGATTTCGCGGCTCCCGTCGTCATCGCGTTCTCATACGCTTTCGCCTTTTACATCTTGCTCCAAAACACGGACTCGCTCTCCGGACTCCAAACCTTGACCTCCGGAAAATCTGCCGCAAGTGTGGCAGCGGTCCAAAATACCGGCGCGCCGGTTGCGGGTCAAACGATCACCCCCAATTCTGCCGCCGCTACTAACCAGTAAGGAGCTCGGTCCATGTCCACCAAAGTCCTAAACATCTTGGCGCTTATCATCTTTGCGGTGATTTTCGCCACGGCGGTTTCAGGGAAAACCAACACGGTCGGACTCGTCAACAGTCTTTCCAACGGCTTTTTCCTTGGCCCGCTCAAGCTCGCTACGGCTTCACAATGAGCCACCGGTCCCGCGCGGTAGCGGGATCAAATTGGATCACTCCATCCATCGACATGGGAGAAGTCCCCACGCCGAGAAATCGAGCGCGCGTTGGTGTGATCCGCCGTCCCGGTACGGAGAAGATTTGGGAGAACCATTACCAGGCTCCGGACCCCGGTCAAATCTCCATCCCGAACCCCGGTCTCCGGACTCGACCGGCGCTCCGCTACATCCAGATTCACGGCAACAATGAGGCTCCGCTTTGGGATTGGGAGTCTCCGCTCTCGGGTCAGATGGTCGGATTCACCAACCACTTTGGTCCCTACGAGGAGCGGAAGCAAGGACCGAACACGGGTCCCGGTCGCGTCTCCATTGGACGTAGGCAACCGGTGACAGAGCTCAAGGAGTCCTCATGAGTGAAACCACCCCCGATACCCCGCCACCCTCGGGAGAACCGCCCAAGGGAAAAGGCAAGGGAAAAGGCGAGAAGCCTGCCGGCAAGGAAAACATCTTCACCAAGAAATATGGTCCACTCTCGGGATGGGTTTGGGTTGTCATTCTCGGAGGGTCCCTCTACTTGGTGTATACCCTCAAGAAAAAGAAAACCGCAACGAGCTCGGCAACCACGGCGACCGATACAACCACGGCAACCGGAACGAGCTCGGATTACGGGACCAATTCGGATAACGGGGGAAGTGCCGGCGGTTACTACGGCGGCAATCAACCGACCGGACAATTGAATGTCCCCATTCCGAATTCGGGATCAGCCACCGGATCAAGTCCCGCCTCTCCGTTATTCGGCGTGATTACTACCGTGGATGAGCAATTGGCGGAAAACGATGGGGTCCCCCTCTCTCATCTATTCGTCGGCGCGGGAACCCCCAAGGCAGGCTATACAAAGCCGGCAGACCTCCAGGCGGACCCCGGTCAACCAGGAGAGGTCTATCTTGGTCAGGCAGGGACGGGAGCTCCGGCAGGCTCCACGGTTCTCCAGGGAGCCACACGGACGCAAACGGACGCGCAATTGAAAGCGTTTCTCGCCAACAATCCGATCACATCATGAAAAGCTCGGGAGACGAGCTCGCCTTGGTAATGCTCGGCATGACACAAGCCGTAGCTCTTTACGGAATCTTCATGCCGAACATTTCCGACGTGCGAGACGCGCATCCCGGCGATGAGGTCCACAAGGATATGATCGTGGGAGAGGTCGGAGGAACAGGAATCGTTATCACTTTCGGAGTGATTGGTTCCCTCCTCGCGGAGTCTCCGCTCCCTCTGATCTTCTCCGTCCTGGTCGCGTCCATCATGCTCGCGGTTTATGAGTGGTCCTTACGCTCATCTTTCGCGGGAGAGCCGAGGGTCTGAATTGGCTAAGAATGATGTCTCCGCCCAATTCTATACGAATTTTCTTAAT
>Ga0265338_10010623_pt1 | contig 10762 bp, 10 predicted proteins | sample 42126metaG_FD_193579 | JGI IMG/M metagenome (GOLD analysis project Ga0265338, IMG submission 193579) | Rhizosphere microbial communities from Carex aquatilis grown in University of Washington, Seatle, WA, United States - 4-21-26 metaG | ecosystem: Host-associated > Plants > Roots > Rhizosphere... | reverse complement strand
TTCGCTGTAGGTCATTTCGTTAAGGAAATCAAAATCATCACTGGCAGCCGGACTTGCAGTAGGGGTGATGACATTGCCAAATTGCTTTGGCGCCTCGCCCACGGATTTTATAACGGCAGGGTATGAGGTACCCGGCGTTTCGTCAAGGATGATCTTCATCAGCTCCACGTGAAAATCAAATGGGCGGTCGAAATTAAAGGTGTAATAGAATTTTTGGTGCGGATCGTCAATATAACTTAATAGTTTTACCTTATCCATTAGCGCCACACCGCGGTCAATCCTTTTTTGGTTAGGCATATAGGTGATCTCTTCGCCTTTTATCCATTGGTCGTTACTGATATAAAAGGATGAAGAATACTCAGGATTATAACCTGTGGATTGGTGGATAGCCCGGTGAAGGTCCTCAAATGTTTGATTAGACTTTACATCTATTTCCCTTAATACATCATCGTAGTCTTCAAAGGTGATCCTGAACCTGTATAGTGCCATTTTTTTAGTAGATTTTTACAAAAATAATAATGTTTTGGTTTATTTCGGATTTCGGATGTTCAATTTCGGATTTAATATTGATAAAAGACCGAAACATCCGGTCAACATCTTTTACATTCCGCAATTGGCATTGCAACTTCCGGATTAAATAATTCCGAAATCGAACATCCGAAATCCGAAATCAAATCAATCCTTCCCAACAACTTTCAGGCCAATTTCTTCACCTTTTTTTATCGTGTAATTTATTGCCGCTTCGCGCTCGTTAGGGATTTCGCCTTCGAGTATGGCTTCGCGGATCTGGTTTTTAATGATCCCTACTTCGCGGCCTTCTTTTATGCCGAATAATTCCATAATGTCAATACCCGTTACCGGTGGCTGCCAGTTGCGCATATTGTCACGCTCTTCAACGTCTTTTAGTTTTTGCTGTACCAGCTCAAAATTTTGCCGGTATTTTTTAACCTTATATTCGTTTTTGGTGGTAATGTCTGCTTTACACAACAACATCAGGCTTTCAATGTCTTCACCTGCTTCAAAAAGTAAACGCCTCACTGCCGAATCGGTAACGATGGATTGCGCCAGTACAATGGGCCGAAGGTGCAGCTGTACCATTTTTTGAACAAACTTCATTTTTTCGTTCAGCGGCAGCTTCAGCTGGGCAAATATTTTCGGCACCATCCGGGCGCCTTTGTCTTCATGTCCATGGAATGTCCATCCATGGCCAGGTTCAAATCGTTTGGTGGCAGGTTTGGCTATATCATGCAATATAGCGGCCCAGCGCAGCCAAAGGTCATCCGTTGTTTCGCAAATATTATCCAATACCTGCAGGGTATGGTAAAAATTATCTTTATGTCCTTTTCCATCAATAATATCAACGCCGTAAAGCGCCGTCATCAGCGGGAATATTTTATGCAACAAGCCTGTATCAAATAAATAATTGAAACCTATGGATGGTTTTGCCGATAAAATGATCTTATTGAGCTCTTCGGTAATGCGTTCCTGGGATATAATGCTGATCCTGCCGGCATTTTCAACGATAGCTTTTACCGCGACATCATCTATCTTAAAATTCAATTGCGAAGCAAAACGGATGGCGCGCAACATCCGCAACGGGTCGTCTGAAAAAGTCTCGATCGGGTTTAAAGGCGTCCTGATCAGTTTTTGCTCCAGGTCGGCAATTCCGTTAAAGGGGTCTAAGAGTTGGCCATAAGTATCCGGGTGTAAGGAGATCGCCAATGCGTTAATGGTAAAATCGCGCCGTTTCTGGTCGTCTTCCAGCGTCCCGTTCTCCACAATCGGTTTTCTTGAATCCAGCCGGTATGATTCTTTTCGCGCACCCACAAATTCTATCTCCAGGTCCCGGTATTTAAGTGATGCGGTACCGAAGTTTTTAAAAACGGCCAATTTCACGTGCAGCTTTTGGGCAACACGCTCGGCAAATGAAATGCCATTGCCAATAATTACAATGTCAATATCTTTTGAAGGCCTGTCAAGGAAAAGATCGCGCACAAAACCCCCGATGGCAAATACCTGTAGGTTTTGCTCGCCAGCCAGTTTTGAAATGACCGAAAATATAGGGTGTTGAAGGTGTTGTTTCAAAATATTGTCTGAACTAGGATATATAGGATTCAAAGATGTTAGGATTAATGTCTTTCCAACTAATCGCTAATCTCCAGCCTCTAATCTCTGACAGCTACCGCCGCAAAAACTCAAAACTTCCGTTGGGTGCTAATTTCATTATGGTTGATGGCGTTTTTATTTCCATGCTGTGCTGATCAATGTCCACCACGTAATCTACGCCATTTATTATTTCATCATCAATTTGCGAAAAGTATTGGGGCGAGGGTTTACCGCTGATGTTTGCCGATGTAGAAACCAATGGTTTTCTCATTCTTTGGATCAGTTGCTGGCAAAACGGATGCTTTGCTATCCGGATCCCTATGCTGCCATCGCCGCTGATCAATGCCGGCGAAATATTCTTGGCACCCGGCATCACTAATGTCAACGGATTTTCGGCATATTCTATAAGGTCATACGCCAGCGGGTTCATATCACTTATATAGCTTTCCAGTTTGTTTTCAGTGTCCAGCAAAATGATCATGCTTTTTGCTTCATCGCGCTGTTTTAACGTGTAGATCCTTTTTATGGCTTCGGTATTGGTCGCATCGCAGCCAATACCCCAAATGGTATCGGTGGGGTAGAGGATGATCCCGCCTTCCTGTATAATTTTAAAAGCTTTCGCAACTTCGTCTCTAAGCATGGGGCAAATATACGCTCAAAGCGTTAATGATCTGCAAGTCATCTAACAGTTGCATGCATTTTGGTATGCCATACAGTTTGCAGGTGTTTTTAACGCAGGGTTCGCAGCCAAGTTTTCCGGCGCGTAACACGTTTAGGTTGTGGTGGTTATAAGGGGCGGTGTTGTGCTCATTGCCGGCGCCAAACAATACAATAACCGGCGTATTTACACTATTGGCCAGGTGTGCCGGCCCCGAATCTGTCGTTAACATGGCGGTACACCCTGCCATTAAATGGCTCAGCGACACCAGGTCGGTCTTGCCCGCAAAGTTTCTTATCCGGTCAATATTTTCGGCACCATTGATGATTTCATCAATAAAAGCAGCTTCTTTCGGCGCCCCTATAAATGTAAATTCAATTTCTTTAAATCGATTGGTTAACAAATTGAGCAGCGTTTTAGCCTTCTCCACCGGCATCCTTCTGGAAGAAGCTTCGGAATTGAAATTTACCAATACCCAATCCGTTATCGGCTTTCCGGGTTTCTGCACCTCCAAACTAACCTGCCTGTTATTAATTTTTTTGCCTGTAAATTGTTCAAGCAACGAAACGTATTCATCAACCCGGTGAATGTTTTTTGGCTTTTTATAATGGCGGGTCAATAAAAAAAAGCCGCCTTCTTTTCCAAACCCAACCCGTTGTTTTGCGCCGGTGGCCCAACCCATCACCAGCGAAGACAGTGATTCCGGCAGGTTAAAAAAAAGGTGGTAGTTTTCAGCTCTCAGTTTTCTGCCAAACTTGAAAACGCCCTGCAACCCTTTATTTTCCTGTTTTGAAAAGGAGATTACATTTCGCAAACCTGGCATTAGCATAGCGATACCTGTCAGCTCCTTTTTGATGATAACATCGATTGACGCATCCGGATAAAGCTCCCTTACAGCCGAAACGAACGCAGTGCTCATTACCACATCGCCGAGCCAGTTAGGGAGCCTTATGAGTATTTTCATTTTGAATTGGTGAGTGGTGAGTGGTGAGTGGTGAGTGGTGAACTGCTTTTCTATCAGCCATTCACTACTCACTATTCACCGCTCACCAATTTACTAAACCGATACATTGTTTTCCCTCAAAGCGTCGTTCAGGGATGTTTTTTTATCAGTTGATTCTTTACGCTGCCCAATGATGAGGGCGCAGGGAACCTGGTAGTCGCCGGCCGGGAATTTTTTAGTGTACGATCCCGGGATCACTACTGAGCGGGCCGGAACGTGGCCTTTATATTCAATGGGCTTTTCGTGCGTAACATCAATAATTTTGGTGTAAGCGGTTAGCACAACATTAGCGCCTAAAACCACTTCGCGCTCCAGGTGAACGCCTTCAACCACAATGGCCCTTGAGCCTAAAAAGCAGTTATCTTCAATAATAACAGGTGCAGCCTGCACGGGTTCCAAAACACCGCCAATGCCAACGCCGCCGCTTAAATGTACATGTTTGCCTATCTGGGCACATGATCCAACGGTTGCCCAGGTATCAACCATGGTGCCTTCATCCACATAAGCGCCAATGTTTACATACGATGGCATCATGATAACCCCTTTGGCCAGGTGCGCGCCGTAACGGGCAATAGCATGCGGCACAACGCGTACGCCGGTTTGGGCGTAATCGGTTTTTAACTTCATTTTATCATGAAAAACAAAAGGGCCAACCTCAATGGTTTCCATTTGCCTGGTGGGGAAATAAAGGATAACGGCTTTTTTTATCCAGTCGTTAGTATGCCAGCGCGTACCGATCAGTTCTGCAACACGGTATTCACCTTTGTCCAGCTTTTCGATAACGGTATCAATGGCGTTTACATATTCAGTGTATTGCAGCAGTTTGCGGTCTTCCCAGGCTTGTTCAATTAGTTTTTTCAGGTCTTGCATCAGTAAATAATAAATTTAGGCAAATTAAAGGAATTTTAAGGAATTTGTTAGCCTCTGAAAATTCAACTTAAAACTTATGAATTTAAACTTACGAAGTCTCCGAGACTTCGTAAGTTTGTGACCGATCATGCCTGAAAAAGAAAAATTACGGATAGATAAATATCTGTGGGCCATCCGGGCCTTTAAAACGCGTACCCTTGCCACGGATGCCTGCAAAGCCGGCCGTGTAAAATTAGAGGGGCAAAATGTAAAGCCATCGCGCGAGGTTAAGATCAATGAAGTTTACCATGTGTCAAAAGGTGCTGAACGCCGCGTGCTTAAGGTTACCGGCTTGCTTGAAAACCGCGTGGATGCCAAAACAGCCATTAATTTTTATGAGGATATTACGCCGGTGGAAGAAACACAGGCTTTTAAATCAATGTTTCATGCGCCTATTTTAAAACGCGATAGGGGGGCCGGCCGGCCAACCAAACGAGACCGTAGAGAAATAGATGAATTGAAAGACGATTTTTTTAATTAGAGGAGCAATATATTAATATATCGATATTATACAGTGATATAAGGCCTCGTCCCGGACATAAGCTGCAGCTTAATTTGTTAATTTTTATCGGTTGAATTTAGCTTTAACAGTAAATTTTGCAATAATTGATTTCATTAAATTTAATTAAATTCATATTTTTGAATGATAACTTGTTAAAAAAATAATTTTGCCCTGCAATAATTAAAATTATGAAAAAAGAATTCTACCTGAATGTTTTTCTATTTCCGGTTCTGTCACAATTTTTTAAACAAGCTTCTTACGGAAAGCCTGTTTTTCAGCTTATAAAATCCTTCACATTCAATAATGATATTTTTGGTGTAAACCGGCCGGCTTCTGTTGAATTGGTACCCGTTAAATCAAATTCTTTTTCGAAGGTTTATAGCCCTTTGCCGACGGTTTCTTTAGCACCCATTTAGAAAAATTAAACAGAAAGTAATTGGTTGTCCTCCGGTTATTTTAGTAAAATTATTAATACCCCGGGGTTGTTTTAAAAGAATTAAAAAAGACCCATAATAATTACCCGGAAATTATTCCATGTTAAACATTTCAGATCTGAACGTAAAGAAATGAAATGTTTAAATTAATTATTTTGTTTATAAATGATAAATCGGCATACTACATTTTTTAAAGCATTAAACCTGGCTATTGATTATATTATCTTAAATATAAGTATGATATCCATCTACTTTATTGAAGATGGTGCAAGCATATATTTTGGTAATAACAGGAGGTATCTTCCCATTGTGCTGGTGTTTAATTTAATATGGTTGCTTGCTGCAAATATATCCGGCCTTTACGAGCAGGTACTTAATAAGGATTCGATAAAAACCTATCGTGTAGTGATCAGAACCTATATCATTTTTGTGAGCCTTATTTGTTTTACAATTTTGATACTGATAGGCACAGAAGCTTACTTTATAACCCGCCAGTATTTGTTTTACTCGCTTGCCCTTTTTGGCTTCCTGCTTGGTTTATGGAAGCTTATTTTTCTTTTGATCAGGAGAACCGATTGGAGGTCGTTAGTGGATACGAGGGATGTTATTATTATTGGTGCCGGCAGAATTGGTTACGACCTGTACAATTTTTTTGAAACCAACCCCGACAAAGGATATAAAACAATAGGTTTTTTTGATGATAACCCAAAAAATGTAAAAGAAAATCAACTATACCTGGGCGGGACGGAAGATTGTATCGATTATGTGATAAAAAACAAAGTGGATGAAATATTTTGCACCCTGCCTGTTTCAGAAGCAAAAACGATAGAAAAGCTGATGCTTGATGCTGACAAAAACCTGATCAGGTTTAAATCGGTACCCGAGTATTATGATTATTCAAAAAAGACCACCATCATTCAAAGCTTAGGGCATATCCCGGTTATTTCGTTCAGAACAGAGCCGCTTGAAAGTTTACTTAACCGGTCGATAAAAAGATTGTTTGATTGTGTTTTTGCCCTGTTTGTTATTCTTTTTGTTTTTAGCTGGCTGTTTCCCATATTGGCTATCCTCATCAAGCTCGAATCAAGGGGGCCGGTGTTTTTTACACAAGTACGTTCGGGGCGCGACAATCATCCTTTTAAATGCTATAAATTCAGGAGTATGAAGGTTAATAACGATTCGGATCATAAGCAGGCATCCCGCGATGACAACCGGATAACCAGGATCGGTGCCTTCTTACGGCGTACCAGCCTTGATGAACTCCCGCAGTTTTTTAATGTTTTAAAGGGAAACATGTCAGTAGTAGGGCCGCGGCCCCACATGATCAAACATACCAGGCAGTACTCACAACTGATTGACAGGTTTATGGTAAGGCATTTTTTGAAACCGGGGATCACCGGTTGGGCGCAGGTGCAGGGCTTAAGGGGCGAAACCAAAACGGTTGACGCCATGCTCAAGCGTGTTGAAGCGGATGTTTGGTACCTCGAAAACTGGTCGTTTTTGCTCGACCTCAGGATCATTATGCTAACCGTATGGAATTCGCTTAAAGGCGACGATAACGCATTTTAGCCGGTTAGTTAGTGCTGCTTTTTGCTGTTTTTCAGATCTGATGCTCCCCATAGCCTAAATACGGCCAATGCTTCGTCGCGCAAAACCTGTTCAAAGGGTAGTTTCCGGTTTTCCATGCTGCATTCCAGTTCCTGGTAGATCATATGGTAGTCAAACCCTATTTGAGCGGCATCTGTTTTGGTATTGGCGTAGTATATTTTTTCAATCCTGGCCCAATAAATTGCACCCAGGCACATGGGGCAGGGCTCACAACTCGTATAAATCTGGCAACCGGTCAGGTCATAAGTGTTCAGTTCTTTACAGGCCAACCTGATTGCCGATACTTCTGCATGGGCGGTAGGGTCATTTTCAGCGATAACCTGGTTAGCACTTGCAGCTATTACTTTACCATCTTTAACCACAACCGCGCCAAACGGCCCTCCCAGGTTTTGTTTAACATTCTGTTCAGACAGCGTTATGGCCATTCGCATAAATTTTTCAATTACCTCTTTTTCCATCGTATCATAAAAAGAAAAAACCCCAAACAAAGTTGGGGTTTTTAATCGATAAATATTATTGTAACGGGCCGTTTTACTTATTGCCTGTTCTTATTTCTTTTCTTTAGTATAGGCATCGTTCAGCCTTTTGATCACATCGGCAGTAACATCCAGCGCCGAGTCGCCATAAATAACTGTTGGGTTGGCTTTTGAATAAGTTAACACCAATTTATAACCTTTTTCTTTGGCATACCCCTTAACAAAATCGGCAATTTTATCATATACTTTATTGCCTTCGGTGGCCTGTTCACTTTGAAACTGGGCGGTGGCATTTTGCTGGTAGCCCTGCAGATCCTGCTGCTCGCGCTGAAGGCGTTGTTCAGTTGTTTGCCTTTGGTCAGCGGGCATGGTTGTGGCGCTTTTTTGATAATCGGCCACTTCGCGCTGAAAAGCCTGCCCGCGTGATGCAAGGTCGCTTTGAGCCGCTTTGCCTTTATCCTGCATCGTTTTAGTTACATCCTTTGCGTAGTTATACTTGCTTAATAAAGTATCCTGGTTTATAAATACGATGGTCTCTTTATGATCGGGCGCGGCGGCAGCCGGTTTGTCGTCAGTTTTGGGTTTATTGCAGGCGATAATTGTACTTGCAAGCAAAATACCGGTTGCAATTTTTGTTAAAAAAGAAGCTTGAGTTTTCATTGAATTTAATTGGTTTATTCTGCTGCCATCCCAGGCAGGTTTTATTTGTTTTATTGTTTTGAAGTAAAAAAATTTTGACAAAGATAAGGTTTCGATGGAAGTATCCTAATTTATTGATACGCGGCTGATGCTCATAGGCGGGTGTGCAGATGTGCGGATGTGCAAATAGGCGGATATGCGCACTTTTTTGATGTTAAGGCCTTAGTATTTGTCTGATTTTGCTTTATTGTTAGGGGTTTTTAGATAGAAATACCGGTTTGCAGCCCACATTTGCACCTTTGGACATTTGCACACACGCACATCCTTTTGCACATCTTCCAACACATGTTAATTACATGTCCTTTTTATCAACAAATGCTGTAATCCGGGGTAAAAATCGTACTTTTGTTAGTTGTTTTTTTAACCAAATATGAGCGAAGAAAATCAGGACAAATCAAATTACTCAGCAGATAATATACAAGTTTTAGAAGGTTTAGAGGCGGTGCGAAAACGCCCTTCCATGTACATCGGTGATACAGGTTCAAAAGGTCTCCACCACCTGGTGTACGAAGTTGTAGATAACTCAATTGACGAGGCGCTTGCCGGTCATTGCGATACGATAAAAGTTATCATCCAGAAAGATAATTCAATTTTAGTTTCCGACAATGGCCGCGGTATCCCAACGGCGATCCACACCAAAGAAAAACGTTCGGCCTTAGAAGTGGTAATGACCGTTTTACACGCCGGAGGTAAATTCGATAAGGACACTTACAAGGTATCAGGCGGGTTACACGGTGTAGGGGTAAGTTGCGTTAACGCGCTTTCTATCCATTTAACCGCTTTGGTATACCGTGATGGTAAAATATGGACCCAGGAATATGAAAAAGGGAAGCCTTTGTATGATGTAAAAATTATTGGCGATACCGATAAAAGAGGCACTACCATTATATTTAAACCCGATGCGGAAATATTTTCGTTAACTACGGAGTATAAATATGAAACGCTTGCCGCCCGTTTACGCGAGCTGGCATTTTTAAATAAAGGTATCCGGCTTACCTTAACTGACGAGCGGGAAACCAATGAAGACGGTACGCATACCACCGAAGAGTTTTATTCAGAGGGCGGTTTACGCGAATTTGTAAAATACCTTGATGGTACCAGGGCCAGCCTGATACCGGAACCTATTTATATTGATGGTAACAAGCAGGGTATCCCGGTTGAACTGGCATTGCAGTATAATGATACCTATTCGGAAAACGTACACTCGTATGTAAACAATATCAATACGATTGAAGGTGGCACACACGTTGCCGGTTTCCGCAGGGGGTTGACCCGTACTTTAAAAGCCTATGCAGATAAGTCCGGCTTACTTAAGAATATGAAGATAGAGATTACAGGCGATGACTTCCGTGAGGGGCTAACCGCTGTAATTTCAGTAAAAGTGGCCGAGCCGCAGTTTGAAGGCCAGACTAAAACCAAGCTGGGCAATAACGAGGTGATGGGTGCTGTAGATATGGCCGTTGGCGAAATACTCGGCAATTACCTTGAAGAAAACCCGCGCGAAGCACGCATGATCGTGAACAAGGTGATCCTTGCCGCTACCGCCCGTGCTGCCGCACGTAAAGCGCGTGAAATGGTACAGCGCAAGAACGTAATGAGCGGATCGGGATTACCCGGTAAGCTTTCGGATTGTGCAAATTCAGATCCGGCACTTTGCGAGTTATACCTTGTGGAAGGTGACTCGGCGGGTGGTACCGCCAAACAGGGCCGCGACCGTGAGTTCCAGGCGATTTTGCCTTTAAGGGGTAAGATCCTGAACGTAGAAAAAGCCATGGAGCACAAGATCTACGAGAACGAGGAAATAAAAAATATGTTTACCGGTCTGGGCGTGAGCATTGGTACGCCTGAGGATGACAAGGCTTTAAACATCAGCAAACTTCGTTATCATAAAATTGTGATCATGACGGATGCCGACGTTGACGGATCGCACATTACCACCCTGATCTTAACTTTCTTCTTCCGTTATATGAAGGAGCTGATAGAATACGGTTATGTTTATGTTGCCTCGCCGCCTTTATATCAGGTAAAAAAAGGTAAAGAGTCTGAATATTGCTGGACCGAAGAACAACGCGATGCGGCTGTTCAACGCCTGAAAGGCGCCGGAAAAGAAGACAGCGTTCACATACAACGTTACAAAGGTTTGGGTGAAATGAATGCCGAGCAATTATGGGAAACCACCATGAACCCGCGCACCCGCACACTTAAACGCGCCAGCATTGATAATGCCGCTGAATGCGATCACACTTTCTCGATGCTGATGGGTGATGAAGTAGCACCACGCCGCGAGTTTATTGAGAAAAATGCCAAATACGCAAGGATAGATACATAATTCGATATCCCTTCAGATTTGTCAACTCTTTAAGAGTT
>Ga0265338_10010622_pt1 | contig 10762 bp, 5 predicted proteins | sample 42126metaG_FD_193579 | JGI IMG/M metagenome (GOLD analysis project Ga0265338, IMG submission 193579) | Rhizosphere microbial communities from Carex aquatilis grown in University of Washington, Seatle, WA, United States - 4-21-26 metaG | ecosystem: Host-associated > Plants > Roots > Rhizosphere >... | reverse complement strand
GGGCTGCCAGTTGACCCCGTTATTAGTGGAGTAAGCCACGTCCGAAGCGGAAGTTCCGCTGTTCCCCGTTCGAAGGACAATGTTCGTATTCGACTCGGCAAAATCGATTCCATAGTTGTTAGAAAACGAGGGATTGCAATACATGCCGCCAGCGGGAGACTGGTTCAGGTTCGTGTGACGCATACCGGCGATGTCCCCAAAGGAACTGAAGAAAATTCCCCCGGCGGAAGCCGCGTTCATGTCGGTAACCGCTTCTTCCTCAATACCATAATCTTTAAAAATCCAGGTCACGCCAGCTGGCTGGGTTCCCGCCGTGATATTCGAACTGTCCCAAACCCCACCCCCGGTTGTGTAAATGGCGTGGGCGGAGTTGAAGGGGTCAATTCGGACATCGCCCTGCCAACCGACTCCTCCCGGATTGGTACCACAAAATAAAGTCCATTGGGCGCCGTTGATGTTGTAATTGGCGAAGGGCCCGCCGTTCCAACCAACGCTCATGTTGCCGATCACGGACCAAGCGGTCCCTCCGTTGGTAGAACTATAAATATGATCCGGGCCGCCCCACCAATCGAGGGTCGAAACCACCAAGTGTTGGGCGTTTTGGGCGTCGACGCTCACGCTTCCAAATCCCCCGGATCCCGCCACCGGATTGGGGGGGCTCACGTTGGTCCAAGCCCCCGTACCCGTGTTGTATTTCCAAACCTGTCCCGTCGTGATGCCGTTGGGGCCGGCGGCATTGTTGAAGGTTCCATAGAGGTTGCCGTCGCTGGCCAAATCCGCGTGGGTGGGGATGAGACCGCTGGGACCGCCCGCGACCACCGCCCAGCTGGTGCCGCCATTGGTGCTGCGGTAAAGATTGGATCCTCCTGCCGTGGACGACACGCCTACATATATAGAGACAGATCCAGCGGCGTTTCCGCCCCTCTTATCAATGATGACATAGTTAAGTCCATACCCGGCGTTGCCGTTCGTCGGGAAGGCGCCCACCTGGGCCCAGGTCGCGGCGCTATTCGTGCTTTTCCAGAGGCCGTTGTTCCGGGATCCAAAAAAGAGGATGGCGTTATTGTTGGGGTCTACCGCGAGCCGCTCGCCCGCGTTGCGGCCGTCGTTGTTGCCCCCCATGGGGACGGCGATGGGATAACTGGTCCAGGTATTGCCTTGGTCGGTGGACCGAAGCATGACTCCGTTGCCGCTGGCCGTGTACATTCCCGCGGCCATGTAGACGATATTAGCGTTGACCGGGTCCGGCGCGACACTCTCGCCACCGTAATTATTGTATTGGGCGCTGCTGTACATATCGTTCAAGGGAATCCAAACACTGTTAATCCCATCCCAACGGTAAATCCCGCCGATATCGGTGCGGCAGTAAACCAAGCCGCTTTGAATAGGGCTGAACTCAATCCCTGAGACAAAGCCTCCCGCTGGCGTGACGACGTTTTTCCATGTATAGGTTTGGGCGCCGGCGGATCCAGCGATGCCCGTCCCTAAAAGGACGATATATATAAGTAGATTCCGAAATTTCATTTTCGAAAAACCAATCTTGAAAACGTTTTTATTCCGACCAAGCCTAAAAAGGGGTTCAGACGGCATAAAGCCGCCCGTCAAACACTCAGGTATCCCGAATCGGTCTTTGAAGAAGGATACCCCCGAACAAGGCCCCGTGCAATGAAGGGCCGGCGCCTTATTTGTTTTTAACGTTAATTTAATTGTCGTTTATTTCAGCCTGACCCAAAGGGGGCCGCTGCGGCAAAGTTTCTCGTTTAAACCTTTTGGAATTTTCTCCGGAATTTTTGGGGTGGAATCCCCATTTTAGAACCGAAGAGCTTGACGAAGTAGGAATAGGATTTGAACCCACAGTCCCTTCCGATCCGGGAAACGGCAAGATTGCTGGTCTGTAGCAGCCTACGGGCTTCCTCCAGGCGCCGGTTTTGGAGGTAAGGCTCCAACCCGATTCCGGTTAATTTTTTGAAATAACGGCTGAAGGTCGAAACCGAAACACCGGCCATTTTTGCCAAGCGTGAGATTCTTAAAGGCTCCCGGTAGTGGTCATCAACAAAATCACGGACGCTCCCAATGGAATTGGTAGCGGAGTAAACATTTTTCCTTTCTGTCCTCTCGGCGAGCTGGGCCAATGACCGTTGAAAGGCCAGCACCATTTCCTGGGTCGTAACGGCCTTCTCCAAACCAGACGCCAATTCTTGATAAACCTCCCCCGCCTCTTTCGAGTTCCACTCGACCCTTTTATGCACCGCGTCCGTCAACTGCATGAGGGCGTATTGGAGATGCCAGCGGATTTCCTCGGGGCTCTGGAAGGAAAGGGTGAGCACCTGTTTCAGATAACCATCCCGGAGGATTTCAAAATTCGAAAGGGATGCCGCCGAAAATTGAGCGGTCAAATCCGACAAAAGGCGATGGAGTTCGGGCAGGCCGCCGGAAGTTTTTTCCCGGGCAGAATCATATGCGACGATTTCCCGGCCTGATTGCCGCCCCAAATGTAAGGCTAAAACTGCCTGCCGGAAAGACTCACCCAAGGGTTCCCCCCTCGGAACCGTTTCCCCAATCCCCACCAAGGCCGGCCCCCCCAACTCCCTGACCGCGAACCGGTGGATCTTCGCGGCCATCTCCTCGATTTTTATCCGGCGCTGGATCTGGCTAAGGGTCGGATCGGCGGAGGTGACGAAAACCGCCCCATAATTCTCCAATTTCCCCCCCAGGGTCGCCTGAATGGTTTTGGAGAATTGAAAACTTTGGCGTTGGAATCGGTAGATCCGGAGGGCGGCCGACAGGGAATCCATCGGCTTCCCAACGGCCCGTGGTATGACCGCGATGACGGTTGTGGGGATTCGGGTGAGTCCAATTTCCTCTCGGATCCAATCCCATCCCTCGATTTCCTTGCTCCAGGCCGGCACGGACTCACTGGTCAATTGCCCCAAGGCCCAGGTCAAAAAATAACTATGTGACAATTTTTGGGGGAAAATTTTCGTCAAAAGAAATTTAAGGCGGTCCCGGATGGGCCTCAATTCACGGTCACCCACGAGGATTTGGGCGAACAACTCAAGAGATTCCCGGTAAGCTTCTTGAAGCGGTTTTTCCAGCACGGGAATATCCAAGAGGGTCCTGGTCAATTCCTGGAAGTCCGGGTTGGAGGTCGAAACATCCCTCTTCGCAAGGCTCTTCCAACAGGCCCGGACATCGGATTCCGTCAGCTCATGGTCCGCGAAAGCACCTGCCACCAAAAAACCCCACACCTCATCCTTTTTGGGGTTTTTAAAGACAGGCACGACCATGTCCCGAAAGCCCAGAAAGGTGCCGCAAACGGATTTTCGCTCCCGCTTGGCTTGTTGGATACAGGCTTCCAAATATTTTCCACGGGCGGTTGATTGGCTGTATTTTTTTTCCATCTCAAAAAGGGAGTTCGTTCGGATCCGGCGGTTAAAGCTCTTCCACTCGCAAGGCAGCGAAGGGCCAATAAGGTAACAATTCAGATCGACGTAATAATGAATGATGCGGTGGAAGGGATCGAAGCTGTTAAACGCTTCCAAGATGAGGGGTAATTTAGGTGCTAATTTCCGTGAACGCATGGTCGCATTTTACATCAAGGTTTGAAGCGGGTGAAAAACACATCCGGGCCGGGGTGGAAATTATCTTGAAATCAGGAGTTTCCCTGTGGATCTGCCGGCATTGGTGGTCACGACGGCGTAGTACATGCCGCTGGCCAGGGGCGTTCCCCACCTGTCCGTCAAGGTAAGGGTGACCGCCGTTCCCGAGGGAATGCTGGAGAAGGTCCGTTCCACCACCTTCCGGAAGGCCGTGGTGAAGATCTTGACGTTCACTTCCGAGAGGCCGTTGTAGGGCGGCGGAAGGATATTGACCGTTGGACCCGGCGCTGGGTTGGGATAGATGATCGGCGTGGGTTTTCCCTTGGGCGGCGCCGTGGGGGTTCCGGTCGGAGTAAAGGTCGCCGTCGCGCTGCTGGTGGATGTCATCGTCGCGGTATTGGTAAAGGTCGGGGTTTTCGTGAAGGTCGGCGTGTCGGTTTTCGTCGGGGTAAAGCTAAGGGTGAAGGTCGGCGTGTTCGTGTTCACCGGGGTATCGGTGGCTGTAAAAGTCTTCGTGACTGTGGCCGTGGCCGCGGAAAGGGTGATCACCGCCCCGTTCAAGGGCGCTCCGCTGAAGTTCACCGCCCCCGTCGAGTTCGATCCCGCCAGGTCCGTCACGTTCACGATGCTCGACTCGAAGCTCCCATTGGCGATCCCTGAGAAATTGTCCGCCACCAGGTAGCTCCGGCTCACGGTCCCCGGCAGGGCCGTCGAGAAGTTGAACACCGCCGTTCCGTTGTTTCCCGCATAGTTTGTGGTCGCCAATAGAACATCCCCTCCATCCACGATCCCGTTCCCGTTCGCGTCCCAATAGAGGCCGAGGGAACTGATTCCCGTCCCGTCGTTTCCGCTTCCCGACGCCGTCAAGGTCAGGCTGGTGATCGTCAAGGGGTTCGCGTCCATATTCGTCAATTGGAACTGGAGCACCGGCACATTATTCGTTCCCGGCAGCTGGGTGCTGTTCCCCGGCGCCGAGGATCCGTTGGTCAGGATCACCGTCACCGAGGTCGCCGTCGGCGTCAAGGTGGCGACAGGTGTGTTGGTCGGAGTCCTGGTGGCGGAACTCGTCGGGCTATTGGTAGCCGTGTTGGTTGGAGCCGTGGTTCCGGTCGAGGTCGGCGTTGACGTATTTGTATTCGTCGGTGTGTTGGTGGCGGTTGAGCTAGCGCTATTCGTGAAGGTCGCGCTGGGCGTGGCCGTGTCGGTCCTGGTGGAGGAGTTGGTCGCTGTAGAGGTCAGGGTGGGCGACGGGGTCCGGGACGCTGTGTTGGAGGGAGTCGCCGTCGGAGTTTTGGTGGGCGAGTCCGTAGCCGTATCCGTGGGCTGAGCCGTTCCCGTATTGGTCGGCGTATTGGAGGGCGTCCTGGTCGCAGAGTTGGTAGGGGTATTCACGGAGGTGTTAGTACGAGTGTTGGTCGCCGTGTTCGTGGCTGTATTAGTAGAAGCAGGCTGGGTATTGGTTGGGGTGGAAGTAGCTGTTCGGGTAGGGCTATTCGTCGCCGTGTCCGTCGGTTGGGCCGTGCCCGTGTTGGTGGGCGTCCAGGTATTGGTATTCACCGCCGTCGCCGTGGGACTATTGGTGGGAGTCTTAGTCGCCGTATTGGCCGGTGTATTCGTCCGGCTGTTGGTGGGCGTATTGGACGAGGTCAATGAGGGCGTATTCGAGGGCGTGCTGGAAGGCGTCTTGGTTGGTGACAAGGTTGGAGTATTGGAAGCCGTCATGGTGTTCCCCACCGTATTGGTGGAAGTAGCCGTGGGCGTACGGGTGGCGCTATTCGTGGAGCTGGGCGTAGAGCTGTTGGTGGCGGTTCTGGTAGCGGTGGAGGTGGAACTATTCGTGGGCGTGTTGGAGGGAGTGCGGCTGGGCGTATTCGTCGCGGTATTCCCCACTGTATTGGTGGAGGTGGCGGTCGGGGTGCGGCTGGGCGTGGCCGTCGGGCTGTTGGTGGCCGTATTGGCTTGGGTGTTCGTCGAGGTCGGCGTAGCCGTTTTGGTCGGAGTGGATGTCGCCGTTCGGGTTGCGGTGTTCGTCGCCGTATTGGCCACGGTGTTGGTGGGGGTGGCGGTACGGGTCGGCGTATTGGTGGCGGCGACCGATCCAGTGGCCCCGACGAAAGTGACGATACTTTGGGACGGCAAGGAATAGGTGAAGCTCCCGCCGCTGACCGCGACCGACGCTTGCTGCACCAGGTTCCGGGACGAGTCGGTGATCCAAGGATAGACCGTCGCGACGGTTAAACCGCTGTAAGTGATGGTTTCACTCTGCGCCGAACCGTTGCTGTTGATGGCCACGACCACCACCTTGGAAGTGGAAGCGCTGTAGTAGGCCGATACCGAAACACCGGCATTGGGCACTTCGGTGGCGCCGATCCGAAGAAAACCGGGCCGGATAAACTTGCTGAAGTTGCCCTCCGCGAAGAGGCGTTTGGTGGGATTGGCGGCATTGTCATAAAGCCCCTCATTGTCGGTGTTCAAATTGAGGATCCACCAGAAGACATAGGCGTTGAAGTTATGGTCCACGATGCAGTTGTGGATTTGGTTGGCGTATTTCAATCCGCTGGTGATGCTGGCGTCATTAGCGGCGAAATCGGAAATTTCCGTCTCCCAACTTTCGACCGCATGGCCGGCCGTGGTGGAATAGCTGGCCGGAACTGTGCTGGGGCCACCCCCATAAAGATGCATGCCGATGGCTTTCACGTATTTCGCCGCATTCGCGTCGCCCATGGTGGTAGCGGACAGGTTCAGGTTATCCGCGAAGGATTCGGGCATCATGATGATGGGGTTGAACCCGGCCGCGTTGAGGGCCGGACCGAGGTTGGTCCCGATGTAAGTGTCGAAATCCGAGGCCGACCATAGGCAGGATTGATAGGTCGTGTCGTAATCCGGTTCGTTTTGGACGGAAAGTGCGTAGGGGGTAAAGCCATAGGTGTTCTTCATGGCCGTGGCCCAGCTGGTTTGATAAGCGGCGTAAGCGGCCCAATTGCCGTGGTTCATTTGATTGGAATTAGAGCCAGGATTGCCGTTGTCATTGCCGGTGTTATTGCCATTGACGTTGTTGTTATTCTTCCACTTGGCCGGCGGGCTCCAAGAGGTGCCGAAGATCCTCATATTGGGATTCTTGCTCAAGGCCAGGGTCGCCGCAGCGGCCTCGGTTCCCCAGTTGGCGTTCCCCGACTCGTCAATCAGGATCCGGTCGATGGAAAGTCCGACCTGCCCGTTCACCTGGCTGGCTGGCGGAAGGCTCGAATCGTCCGTCCAGAGGGTCACCGCGATGTTTCGAAGGGTGGTAATGGAATCCCAAACGCTGGCAGCGCCAAATCCCGAGATGGTTTGATAAGTCGTGCCTGAAGATACGGTGACGGTTCCGGCCCGAAGGGTCTGGGGCCCCAGGGCCAAAGCCAGGAAGCAAAGAATGAGTTGGATTTTCTTCAACATTTTTTATCCCATCTGTCAGGTTGGGCGTGGAAGTTCCTGATGAAACAGGAACCTGTATCGATTTAATGAAAAAAGGAAGAGTTGTGAAACCGTTCCCAAGCCTCAACCGCCAGGGACTTTCGCCATTCCATTTATCGTAGGAGAAACCATACCCTGTTCAAAATGATCCGACAAGGCTGGAGGGGATTTAACCATACTTTAAACGTCAATTCACATGACTTATATACCAAGCCCTCCCCGGAACCGGTTCCATGGTTGATTTCAAGCCATTAGGACCCGAGGGATTTTTTTCGGAAGGACTGGGGGGAGAAACCGGTTTTTTTTCGAAAAAAGCGCGTGAAGGGCGAACCTGTCTTAAACCCGCAGTCTCTGGCAATCCTGGCCACGGAAAGACTGGTGGTCCCCAACAGTCTTTTGGCTTCCACGATCCGCCGGTTCTGCAGGTAAACTTCCAACCCTATTCCGATGGCTTTCTGGAAACGCCGGCTGAGCGTCGACGCGGAAACCCCCGCCATTTCGGCCAGCCGGTTTACCTGGACAGGTTTACGGAAATGCTTGTCCAAATGGTCCCGGATTTTTTGGATCGAGTAGGCCTCCTGGAACAATCTGGGTTTTTCGATCCTCTGGGCGAGCAGGCGCAGGGCCTCCTTAAATTCCAAAACCAGGTCCTGAAGTGTCGCCGCCTGCTCCATTTGTTTGGAAATTTCCATCCGGAGTTGCCCCGCCTCTTTTTTGCCCAGGTCCATCCGGTTGCCGGCCGTTTCCGAAAGCCTGTCCAAGGCGTAGAGGAAATGCCATCTTATTTCCTGGGGATTGTTGAGGGAAAGATGGATGGCTTGTTTCACGAACTCCTCCGAGAGGGCCTCCAGCCCGGGGAAAGTGGACGTGCCAAAGGACCGGTCCAGTTCCTCCAAAATCTGCCGGAGTTCCCCAAAACCCCCGTTGGTTTTTTGTTTTCCTTTTTCACCGAAATAAATAATGTTCTTCTCCGAATCACGCCTCAAATGAAGGGCCATCACGGCCTGCCGGTAGGAATCGTTCAAGGGCTCCCCAGGCGACACCGTTTCGCCCAACCCGACGAGGACCGGCACGCCCAGTTCCTTACGGGCGAAATCATGGATCCTGCGGACGATCGATTCGATAAAACGTTTTTGGGCCAGCCGGGGCAGGCGCGGTTCCGCCGAAGTGACAAAGACCGCCCCGTAATCATCCAATTTCCCGCTGACCGTTTGGGGCAGGGATTGGCCGAACCGGAAACTCTTTCGCTGAAAACGGTAGATACGGATCATCTCGGCCGTCCAATCCAACTGGGGGTTGCCCGGCCTCTGGGGAATGACGGTGATCACCGTCGTAGGGGTTTGGGAAATTCCGATTTCATCCCGGACCCAGCCCCATTCCTCCATCCGGTTCCCCCAAGCTGGAACGGATTCGGAAGTCGGCCGCCCCAGCGCCCAGTCCAGCCAATAGCTATGGGGCAGCCCCTTGGAAAAAACATTCAATAGAAGCCACCGGAGCCTTTGTCCGATCGACTCCGGAGGATCTCCTTCGGAGCTGGATAAAAGCTCGGCGAATAACTCGAGGGATTCCTGGAAAGCGGCGAAGAGAGGCCCGTCCAGCACCGGGATATCCAATAACACCCGGACAAATTCACGGAATTCAGGCAGTACGGCCGAGGGTTTGGACCCCGACAATTCCTTCCAGCAATTTTCCAGGACTTCCTTCGTGATTTCGCTTTCACGGAATGCCCCCGCCTGGAGGGAACTGATGATTTTTCCGTCCTTCACGATGGGGACGAATAAATCCTTGAAGCCCAGCCTTTCCCCGCAGACCGTCTTCTGGGTTGATTCCATTTCCTTGAAGCAGCGTTCCAGGAATATGTCACGAACCGCGATACTCCTGTACTTGACCTCCAATGAAAAAAGGTTCGTGACCCTTTTCCGCCGGTTCAAGGCCCACCAATCCCTGGGCGGAGTCGGCGACAGCAGGAAGCAGCTCAGGTCGACGTAATAGTGGATGATATTGTGAAAGGGATTGTAATTCCGGAAAACTGAAAGGGCCTGGGAGGAAGGGGGTTTCATGGGATCATTTTACCCCAGGGGCGGCTAGCGGAGCACCATCAACTTCCCAATCGAAACTCCCCTCTTGGTCGTCACCACCAGGTAATAAAGCCCGTTCGCCAAGGTGACGCCCCATTTATCCCTGGGTTGAAGTGGAACAGGGGTTCCCGAGGGAATATTCAGGAAGGATTCTTCCTGAACCAACCGAAAGGCCAGGGTGAAAACCTTTATTTCCACAAAGGATACTCCGTCATAGTCCGGAGGCAGGATGCTGACCGGGCCGCCGTTGGAGGGATTCGGGAAAATAACCGGCTTTCCTTTGGTGTCCGGGGTGGCGGTGCTCGTGAAGGTAAAGGTTCCGGTTGAACTGACGGTGGACGTGGCGGTCGGCGTCGAGGACGGAGTGGCCGTTCGGGTTGGGGTGGAAGTGGGCGAGGATGTGGCGCTGGGGGTCGGGGTGGGACTGCAAGTTGGAGTTGGAGTCCCCGAAGGCGTATGGGACGGAGTCACCGTCAAGGTCGGAGTGCCCGTCCTCGTTGGGCTTGCCGTGGGGGTTCGGCTGGGCGAGGGGGTCGCGGTCGGGGTGGAAGTGCCGGTGGGCGTAGCGGAAGCGGTCATGGTGGTAGTGGCAGTCGCCGTTTGGGTTGGGGTCTTGGAAGAGGTCGATGTGGGCGACCCAGTGGAACTGTAGGTCAAGGAGGGGGAGGCTGTGGCCGTTGATGTCGCGGAAGCCGTAGCCGTCCTGCTCGCCGTGGGGGTGGAGGTCGGTGTTGTGGTGGAAGAGAAGGTAGGTGTATTCGTAGCGGTGCTCGAATTGGCCGGGGACGCGGTGCTGGTCGGCGATGGGGTTGGTGTTTTCGTGGGAGTATTCGTGGAGGCGGGCTGGGTGGGGGTGGGTGAAAAAGTCGCGGTTGGGCTGGACGTTGCCGTTGAACTGTGGGTCAGGCTGGGGGTGGCTGTGGCAGTGGGTGTCTTGGTGGGTGAAAGGCTGGCCGTATCGGTCGGCTGGGCGGTTCCCGTGTTGGTTGGCGTTGGGCTGTGGGTGTTCTGGGGTGAATTCGTGGCGCTTGCGGTGGGAGTTTTCGTCACGGAATTCGTTGGGGAACTCGTCGAGGTCGCCGTGGCGCTGGGGGTGGCGGTCTTCGTGGGCGTAACCGAGGGAGTGCTGGAGGGCGTGTTCGCGGGGGTCCTGGTCGGTGAAGGACTGGGTGTATTGGAAGCCGTCATGGTGCCCGAAGGGGTGCTGGAGGGTGTAGCCGTCAAGGTGTTCCCTGCCGTATCCGTGGAGGTAGGTGTTCCGGTCCTGGTCGGACTATAGGTAGCGGTCCGGGTGGCTGTCGCGCTGGGCGTCCCGGTCGCGGTTGGGGAGGGCGTGGCCGAAGGCGTTCGCGAGGCCGTGCTGGTCGGTGAAGCGGTCACAGTATGGGTGGCGGTCCTCGTGGACGTGACCGAAGGGGTGTTTGACGGGGTAGAGGTCAAGGTATTCACCGCCGTATTGGTAGTGGTCGCCGTATTGGCTGGGCTGTTGGTGGGGGTAGGGGTGCGGGTGGGCGTTAAGGTGGAGGTGCGCGTAGCCGTGGGCGTCGGGGATTGGGTCGGCGTCATCGTCGCCGTGCGGCTGGGAGAAGACGTCGCGGTCCTCGTGGAAGTCGGGGACGATGTAGCTGTCGG
>Ga0265338_10010621_pt1 | contig 10763 bp, 6 predicted proteins | sample 42126metaG_FD_193579 | JGI IMG/M metagenome (GOLD analysis project Ga0265338, IMG submission 193579) | Rhizosphere microbial communities from Carex aquatilis grown in University of Washington, Seatle, WA, United States - 4-21-26 metaG | ecosystem: Host-associated > Plants > Roots > Rhizosphere >... | reverse complement strand
CAGAATGACGTCGAAATCGGTCTCTTCGCTGGCGGCCACGGCGGCTTCACCGTCTTTTACCACGGTCACTTTGTGTCCTTCCTTCTCCAGCAAGCGGGCGAGCAGGCGCTGATTCACGCGGTTGTCTTCCGCCGCCAGGATATTCAGCCGGCTGTGCCGCTCCTTCTCCCAGACCTCAGGTTCCTGAGCCGGCGCGGTGAACGTGTCCTTGTCTTTCAGCACCCGGACGATGACGTTGAGCAACTCCAGCCGTCGAATGGGCTTGATGATGTAGGCGGAGACTCCGAGTTGACGGCAACGGCTGATGTCGTCAGGCCGCAGCCCAGGGCTTAGCATCAGGATGGTCGCACCGGCCAGCTTCGGATTACGCTTGATGCACTCCGCCAGCTGAAATCCGTCCATGCCTGGCATATTGCCGTCGATCAGCACCAGTCGATACGGGGTGCTGCAACCGGCGGCCGCCTCCATGGCGGAAAGCGCCCGCATGGCACTCTCCACCGAGTCCGGCTGCATACGCCAGCGGGTCAGCGTGGCGGTCAGGATTTTGCGCTGGGTCAGATTGTCGTCGACGATCAGAGCGGAAATGCCCTTCAAACATTCTGGGATCGCCAGGCTGCTGGATCCGCCGGCGGGCAGAGGCAGTACGACGTGGAACTCGCTTCCCTGCCCGGGCTCGCTGTGAACGTAGATTTCCCCGCCCATCAACCGTACCAGGCGCGAGGTAATGGCCAGCCCCAGCCCGGTACCGCCGTAGCGGCGGCTGTGCGAGGAATCGGCCTGTGAGAAGGCTTCAAAAATCACGGCCTGCTTCTCGGGGGGAATGCCGATACCCGTGTCGCGCACCACCATGTGAACCATGTTCGGCCCGCGCTCCGGGGCACTGTCGAGCGTGACTACCACCTCTCCCTGATCGGTGAACTTAATCGCGTTGGCCACCAGGTTCAGCAGGATCTGCCGAAAACGATGCGCGTCGCCCACCAGGATGTCGGGCACGGAAGGACGAATGTCGTAGACCAGCTCCAGTCCCTTTTGATGAGCGCGAATGGCAATCCCCTTGAGCGTCGATCCCACCACCTCGTGGATGTTGAACTCAAAGGGGTCCAACTCCAGCCGTCCTACTTCGATCTTCGAGAAGTCGAGAATGTCATTGATGATCGACAGCAGCGACTCGGCCGACAACTTGACGGTGGAGAGGTACTCGCGCTGTTCGGGTGTGAGGTTCGTCTCCAGCGCCAGCTCGGTCATCCCGATTACCCCGTTCATGGGGGTGCGGATTTCGTGGCTCATGTTCGCCAGGAACTCGCTCTTGATGCGATTGGCGATCTCGGCGTCTTCCTTGGCCCTGGCCAGCTGCTGGTTGACCTCGCCATGCCTGGCGACTTCCTGCTCCAACTGGAGCTTGCTCTTCTGCAGTTCGTTCTCCCGCCGCTCGATCTCCGCTAGCATGGTGTTAAAGCTCTTTCCCAGTTGCGCGACTTCATCGTCCCCCGAGGTCGCGACCCGCACCGCATAGTTGCGCTCCCGCGTCACCTGCGCCATCACCTTCGTCAGCTCCGACAAGGGCTTCCAGATCTTGCGCGCGAGCAATATGTCCGAAAGCCATCCCACCCCGAGCGACAGCAACACCAGAACGGCGGCCAGGATCAGTAAGTCTTGCCGCCTTTGTCGAAGCTCGCCGTCGTCAGACACCAGGTAGAGAGAACCTACGGTGCTGGATCCCAGGTAGATCGTCCGCAACTCTGTAAGATCGCGGGCGCTGGGCAACGGGACAATGTGCGGCCCGAGGGGGCAGGATCCAGCCGAGTCCGACCGCTGGTAATTACCCATCAACCCTCCGCTGGAGTCATACAGGCAGCCCGTGACAACGGCCGGCTCGGCGCGCAAAAGGGAAACCGCTACCTTCGCGTCATCCCGGTCCCGATCGCGCAGGGCAGCCGCCGAACTGCGAGCCAGAACATCCGACCAGGTTGAGAGCCGTGTTTCCAGGGCCCGGCGTGAGTGTATGTGGTCGAAGACCAGAAGGGCCGACACCAGGGTAGCAAGGGCCAGACTGCCGGCGAGGAGGCTGCTCAGTCTCATCTTCTTGGCAAGGCCGCAGCGGCAGTTGGTAAGGCCGGGCAACTTAATCACGATCCATCTCCGGCCTGTTCTTCTTTCCAGGCTTCGGCGTCGGACGGGTTTCGCCTGTACGAGCCGTGCGCTGCTTCGCCCGGCTCCGGTGATCACCGAAGACAGCCCTCATACCCGGTGCTATCGGCAGGACCAGGCCGGTCTTGAACAAGGACTTCGCACTTGGCGATAAATCTTAGTCACTTTGACTCAACTTTTGACGCCGGCTTCCGTAACCCTGCTATAATCAATCCCATTCATGGCAAGACAGCGTCTCATTCGCTCTACTACTGTTCTTTGCGTTCGCCGGGATGGGAAGGTAGTCATGGCCGGAGATGGCCAGGTTACCCTCGGCGAGGGCGTCATCAAACACTCCGCCCGCAAGATTCGCCGGCTGTATCAGGACAAGATTCTGGCCGGATTCGCCGGCTCCACGGCCGATGCGTTCTCGCTCTTCGCCCGCTTTGAGTCCAAGCTGGAGCAGTATCACGGCAACTTGGGCCGCGCCGCCGTCGAATTGGCCAAGGATTGGCGAACCGACAAGATGCTGCGCTCGCTGGAAGCGCTGCTGCTCGTCGCCGACCAGAACCAGACTTTCCTGATCAGCGGCCAGGGCGATGTGATCGAGCCGGATTCCGGTATCGCTGCCATCGGCAGCGGAGGTCCTTACGCCACCGCCGCTGCAACGGCACTGATGGAACATACACAGCTGGCCCCGCGCGCCATCGCCGAGGAGGCGATGAAGATCGCCGGCAAGATCTGCATTTATACGAACGACAAGGTCACGATTGAAGAGCTGTGAAGCAGTTGTCGGTTGCCGGTTGTCAGTTGTCAGTTTGAGATTGGCAACACGCTCGGCCCCTCATTGCAACCTCGCCATGAACCTTGATTCGCCGTTACTGTTAACTGACAACCGACAACCGAGAACTGACAACTGATTATGGCCATCTATCTACCCGCAACCGCTGATGAAGAGCACGTAGCGCTCGACGAGCTTACCCCGCGCGAGATCGTGCGCGAGCTCGACAAATATGTTGTAGGCCAGAACCAGGCGAAGCGCGCCGTCGCCATTGCGCTGCGCAATCGCATGCGCCGCCAGAAGCTATCGGCCGAGCTGGCCGAAGAAGTCATCCCCAAGAACATCATCATGATCGGCCCCACCGGCGTGGGCAAAACCGAGATCGCGCGCCGCCTGGCCAAGCTCGCCAATTCGCCCTTCATGAAGGTCGAGGCTTCGAAGTTTACCGAAGTCGGCTATGTGGGACGTGACGTTGAGTCGATGATCCGCGACCTGGTGGAGATCGCCATCGACATGGTGCGCGAGGAGAAGCTGGAAGATGTGGCCGACAAGGCGGAGATGAACGCGGAAGAGCGGCTGCTCGATCTCCTGCTGCCATCGATGCCGGCGCAGGTTCCGCCCAAGCCGGCGCATTCCACTGACCAGCAACAGATCGGATTCAACGTGAACAGCGAGCCAATCCTGGCTGGCGAGCCCGGTTCGCGTACGCGCGAAAAGTTTCGCCAGCAGCTGCGCGAGGGCAAACTCGACGAGCGCATCGTGGAGCTGGATGTCCGCGAGCGATCGACTCCCGCCTTCGAGATCATCACCAACCAGGGCGTCGAGGAGATGGACGTCAACATCAAGGACATGTTGCCCAACATCTTCGGCCAGCGCACCAAGAAGCGGAAGATGAAGGTCAGCGAGGCCTTCGAATACCTGATTCAGGAAGAGGAGCAGCGGCTGGTCGATATGGACCAGGTCACGCGCATCGCGGTCGAACGCGTGGAAAATTCCGGCATCATCTTCCTGGACGAGATCGACAAGATCGCCGGTCGTGAAGGTGGCCATGGGCCTGATGTTTCGCGCGAGGGCGTGCAGCGCGACATCCTGCCCATCGTCGAAGGCACCACCGTCAACACTCGTTACGGCATGGTGCGTACCGACCACATCCTGTTCATCGCGGCGGGTGCGTTCCACGTCTCCAAGCCCAGCGACCTCATTCCGGAGCTGCAAGGCCGCTTCCCCATCCGCGTCGAGCTACAATCGCTGACCGTCGAGGACTTCATCAAGATTCTCACCGAGCCCAAGTCGTCGCTCACCAAGCAGTACACCGCGCTGCTCGATACCGAAGGCCTGAAGCTGGAGTTCACGCCCGAAGCGCTGGAGGAGGTGGCGAACTTCGCCTTCAAGGTGAATGAGGGTACGGAAAACATCGGCGCGCGCCGCTTGCACACGATCATGGAGAAGGTGCTGGACGTGATCAGTTTCGAGGCGCCAGACATGCAGGAGAAGCACGTGGTCGTCGATGCCGAATATGTTCGTAACACCCTGACGGATATCGTGAAGGACCAGGATCTGTCGCGGTACATACTCTAGCTTTGAGCTGGTATTTTGCGGAGCCGAAGGATGCGCCCTTCTCTGCCGCGGTACGTGCGGATGCGCCCGATTATGCCGGCGGCGTTCGTGTTGGTACTGGCTTTTCCTCTCTGGGCGCAGGATTCGCAAGCGCCTGCGCCGGTCGTTCAGCAGCCATCCTCCGCGGGAAGCGACGCGGTAGAGGCACAGGCCAAGCTGGAAAAAGATGTGCAAAACCCGGTATCAGAGCTCATCAGCGTACCCTTCCAGAACAACACAAGTTTCGATTACGGGGCCTACTCTCGCACTCAGAACGTTCTGAACATCCAGCCCGTCATTCCCATTAACATCACCGACCACTGGATGATCAAGAGCCGAACGATTCTTCCTGTAAGTTGGCAGCCTTATCCTGACCAGATCTCTGGCGGCGACTTTGGACTGGGCGACACGACCCAGACATTTTTTCTAGCGCCGCGCGGCGATCGGAAGTTGGTATGGGGCATCGGGCCAGCATTCGTCATACCCACGGCAACCAGTACGCCCTTGGGGCAGGGCAAGTTCAGCATCGGGCCGTCGGTTCTTGCCTTGTCGCAGCCCGGCCACTGGACATTAGGCGGCATCGTCAACAACGTCTGGTCGGTGGCTGGCTCCGGCAGCCGTCCTCCGGTGAACCAGATGCAGTTGCAACCGCTCGTGACGTATCAAGTCAAGAGAGGTTGGTATGTCGCGACGTCCCCCATCCTGGTGGCGAATTGGCGGGCTTCGCGCGGAGACGTCTGGACGGTACCCCTGGGCGGTGGAATCGGACGCGTGACCAGAATGGGCACCCAGCCGATCAATATGACAGCTCAGTTCTACGGCAACGCCGCATATCCTGCAGGAACTTCGCCGTGGAGTATGCGGCTCCAGTTCGACCTGCTGTTTCCGGAGCGGTCAAAGGAACCCAGTGGCCGATGAGCGGCGTAAGTAGCGTCAGCCGGACAGGTCACGAAGATGCAGGACCATGTACTCTTCATCGATGTAGCGATCGCCGATCTTTAGCGCTTGCGGTTCGACACCGAAAGAATTGAAGCCCAGCGAGCGATAGGTCGCGATGGCCGCAGTTTGCGTTGTGGTAACGTGCAGTACAACCTGCTCCAATCCCTCGATCTTTGTGGCCCGCTCCACAACCAACTGCAACATCCTCCGGCCGATTCCCTGGCCACGCAATTCGGCAGTCAGGTAGACGCCCCAAATCCGCCCTTTGTGACGCATCTTCACCGGCGTCTCGCGCACAAATCCCGCGGTGCCGGCCAGCCTTTCGCCAGCGTAAACGCCGATCACAAAGTTGTTGGCCGGATCGGCGGTCAGGCGGGAGCGGATATCCATCTCGCTCAGCTTGCGATGATCTTCCACCGACGAACCAAACGCGGTGGGATCGCGTTCCAGGGCTTCGAGACGTACCTCGGAGTATGCGCCGACATCGTCAACCGTGAGGATGCGGAATTCAACTGGAGTCATGGCTGATTAGACGCGAAGCAGCCGGACAAGTGCCGGCGATCTTGTATCTCTATTTACTCAACCCGATAAAGGAAGCTCGTTGATCATTGGGAAACCCTAAACGCCTCCACTCGCTCCCGCACGTTCATCACATGCCGCGGCAGTTCCAACTCCGATCCCTCCTCCAGGATCGGAATCAGCTTGTCGAACTCCGGCCCCGAATGCGATCCGGTCAGCACGACGCGCACGGGATGGAACAGGTCCTTCCCCTTCGCGCCGGTCTTCGCCTTTACCTCATTCATGATCGCCTTGAAGCGCTCGGGCGTCAGCGCGGGTGCCCCACCCTTGTCGCCTTCGGTTGGCGACAGGGTGGGCGAAGACTCCACCAGTCGCGCAAACTCCGCCAGCACTTCTGCCGTCTTCGGAGCGGCCAAAACCTCGGCATTCTCCTGCGAGCTCTTCGCCGCCGCAGCATCGTAAGAAAAGATCAGCGCCGCCCGCTCCGGCAGCTGCTCCAACCGATCCACGGACGGCCCCAGCAGCGCCACGACTCTCCCAAACCAGTTGCGGATTCTTTCGTCCGGCTCCGCCGGCAGAAACCCCGCCCTCACGAAGTACGGCTCCGCCAGCCGTTCAATCCGCTCCGGCGCGCTCGCTTTGATATAGTGCCGATTCAGCCAATACAGCTTCTCCATGTCGAAGACCGCGGACGATGGCGTCACCCGCTCCAGCGAGAACTCCCGTTTCAACTCCTCCGGCGTGAAGATCTCGCGCGTGCCTCCGCTCGGCGCCCAGCCCAGCAGCGCGAGGTAATTCATCAGCGCTTCAGGCAGCACACCCATCTCGCGAAAGTTCGCAATCGACGTAGCGCCATGCCGCTTGGACAGCCGCTCGCGATCGCTGCCCAGAATCGTCGACAGATGCGCGAACTCCGGCACCGGCCAGCCCAGCGCCTCGTACAGCGCCACCTGCTTCGGAGTGTTGGAGAGATGATCGTCGCCGCGGATGACGTGCGTGATCTTCATCAGCGCGTCATCGACAACCACCACGTAGTTGTAAACCGGAATGCCCGTCGACCGCAGAATGATCGGGTCGCTCACGACCTCGCTGGCGAACTCGACTGCCCCGTGCACGATGTCGTGGAAGCGGATCGGGTGCTCAGGAATGCGCAACCGGATCGCCGCCGCCTCGCCGCCCGCACGCAGCCGCTGCGCTTCCGACGGATCCAGCGCCCGGCACTTACCTGAATAGATCGGCGGCAGCTGGTTCGCCAGCTTCTCCGCGCGATCCCGCTCCAACTCGTCCTGCGAGCAGAAGCACAGATACGCCTTGCCCTCGCGCAGCAGGCGCTCCGCCTGCTGGTGATAAATCGCCAGCCGGTCGCTCTGCCGGTACGGCGCGTACTCGCCGCCTTCATCCGGCCCCTCGTCCCAGTCCAGCCCCATCCACTTCAAGTCGTCGAGCAGCTGCCTCTCGAAGCGTGCCTCGCTACGCGCCACGTCGGTGTCCTCAATGCGCAGCACCATGACGCCGCCCGCCTGTCGCGCAAACAGCCAGTTGAACAGCGCCGTACGCGCATTGCCGACATGCAAATGTCCCGTCGGCGACGGCGCAAACCGAACCCGAACCTGCGAAGAATTGCTCACGCTTTGATGTTAACAAGAGCCGCGACAATCTCTTCCATTGCTACTGTCATCCTGAGCGCAGCAGTCGCGTGCAGTTCGCGACTGCGGAGTCGAAGGACCCCTATTGCGGAACGTCGCTCTCGATCCCCGTTCAATCCTCGTCCCGCTTCTTCTCCTCCGCAAACACCGTGTGCTGCGGCACGGGCATCGGGACATTCCCCTTGGCCGCCTTCCACAAGATCGCATTCAGAACGTTCGTGTCCGCCGCATCCGCAATCGAGAAGTTCATCTTCGCCGACGCCTTCGCCCCGGGCGCGTTCCGTGTGTTCGCCTGGTAGATCATCCCGTTGTCACGATTGCGGTAGTCAGCCTTAAACGCAGGCTGCTCGGCCGCTCCCGTAAACAGCGGCGCCATCACCGGCGCGTGGGCATCATTATTGTTCATCGGCGGCAAGCCCAGCAGCGCCTCCATCGTGTGAATCAGGTTCAACGTGGTATAGAAGTGATGGTCCACCGCCGGTTGCTGCGCCGTTCCGGGAGAATACTTGCTGATTACCAGCGCAATGCTGCGATGCGCGTCCACGTGATCGGCGCCGCTCTGCGCATCGTCCTCCAGCACAAAGATCGCCGTATCATCCCAGTACGGACTATTCGACACCGCCTCGACCACTCGCCCGACGGCCAGATCGTTATCCGCAACTGATGCATTCGGTGTCGGCGAACCCGGCCGCGTCCCCGCCGTGTGATCGTTCGGTAATCGCAGCAACACGAAGTTCGGCAGCTGGTTTCCCGTGCCCGTCTCGCGCGCCTTTACAAATCCTGTAAACTCGCGCAGAAATTCGTCGGCGCGAAACTGGTCCGGATACTCAACCTGGAAGTCCGCGTAGTTCGGATCGAAGTGGTCCTTCAGCTCCGGCTTGGTCGGCGTGTTGTACGCGATCAACGGAATCGCAAACTGGTAGGGGCTCTTGCCGGTGCCGAGATTCGGCGGCAAGTCTTCGCCGGGTTTCACCTCTCGACGCCCACACGATGGCGGATGCCCAGACGGAGCTCCTGTGGACGCTGGGCTGTTCTGCTCCATGTCTGTACACCATGTCGTCGAAACAAACTCGCCATAGTTGCGATAGGTCAGATTGTGCCGCGCCAGATTGCCCCACAGATATCCCGTCGCCGGGTCGTCTACGTCGGGAATGCCGGCATTCATCGGCATGTAGTCGCCAACGTAGCCCTCGTAATCGTATTCATGCTCTTTGCTGCGGTAGACAATCTCCCACGTCTTCTCGGTGTAGTCGCTGGTGATCGCCGACGTCGACCACACATGCCCGTCGCCCGAAACCTCGCCGCTGTCGTAGAAGTTGTCGAGCACACCAAACTGCTTCGCCAGCTTGTGCTGATTGGGCGTGATCGCCTCGCCGTACATCACCAGCGAAGGATCGCCATTCGCGCTAGCGATATCGCCGAACAACTGGTCGTAGGTGCGGTTCTCCTTGATGATGTAGATCACATGCCGGATCGGATTAATCCCGCGCTGGAACGCGATCTCACCCGTTCGCCCCTCCATCAAATTGCTGCGCAGGACTTCTTCCGTGAGTTTTTTCTGCTCCCGCTCGCTCTCTGCCAGATGCACGCGCGCGATCGAGCCGCGAATCATCGTCGCAATATAAGGGTGGGAGCGTTTGCCGGGATGCTCCGGATTCTCCTCCCATCCCGAATTCGGTCCTGTGCCCTGACCTTTGCCCGTCGCGATCAACAACTCGTCCCCATGAACCGCCACCGCTGTCGGATACCACTCCGTCGGTATGAAATACTCCGCGGAAGTCTTGCTTCTTGCCAGCACATCAAACACCGCTACCGCATCCGACGACGCATTCGCCACATACAGCGTCTTCCCATCCGAAGATTGCGCCAGCGCATTCGGAAAAGTGCCGCCGTATGTCTGCCCCGGCAGCCGCGTGTCGAGATATCGCTCCGCCTTGCCATCGCTGGTCGCAATCACAGCCACCGCATCCCGATTCGCCAGCGCCACATATAATCGCGACTCGTCCGGGCTTAACAGCATGGCCGTCGCATGCGACGAGGGGTCAATGTTCTTCTCCGGCGGCAGCAGCGGAATTGTCCGCACCACTTTCCCGCCGCGCAAATCCAGCTCCGCCACTGCCGATCCATTCCACAACGAACACCACGCGCGGCTGCCGTTCCGCGTTGCCACTACCCCGTAAGGCAAATTGCTCGGAACCAGATTTCCCCGCGTCAGCCCGAACCGTTGCAAGACCTTCCCGCTCCTGGCATCGATCAGCACGGCACCGTCCGCAAGATTCTCGGCCACGAGTAAATCATCGCCGTCCCGCCCCTTCACCACCGCCAACCCCGCGGGATACGGATTGGCTTTCCTTTTCGGAATGCCTTTGGCGTTATAGGCGAAGTGCTGCCCTTTGCCCAGAGGCGCAAAATCCAGCTTCACAAATCGCTCCGGGCTCAGCGCTCCGTCGCGCACCTGATACACCGCGACGCCGTTGCCTGTGTCTCCGGCATTCCTCCCGTGGGGATCGCTCTCCGACGCCATCGACGCATACAGCTCGCTACCGTCGCTGCTCCAAGCCAGCCCTAGAAAGTACGTCTGTTTCGCATCCACGCCCAGCCGCGCATCCGGAAAATCGCGCAGCTGATTGCTGGTGAGCTCCAGCACGGCAATCGACTGCTCAAATTTCGACTCTGGAGTTCCACGGCCGTTGTTCAGGATCGCGAGATACTTGCCGTCAGGACTCAGCGCAATCGCTGTGGGAAAGCTGTTTGTCCGCTGCGGCGCGCCAGGACCGGGCACCTGCAACGTCTTACTGGAGGGGAGATTCAGTTCCTGTTGCTGTGGAGTGGATTGAGCGACCGCAAGCGATACAAGCGTGAGGACAAACCACGCAACTGCCGACCGCCGAAACATCTGCATAGCACGTCGCTCGGTTCGGGTAGAGCTGGCCTTCAGGCCAGCGTCGAAACTATCTATCTTTGTCATTCCGAGGAGGCCCTCAGGCCGACGAGGGATCTGCTTTTCGAGTTGCGGCGACCTGTTCCAGCAGCGCATTGCAACCCACCACCTGAAACTCGAAACCTGAAACCCGAAACTATCCTACCCCGCCGCCTGCTGCTTCATCTGCCGAGCCCGCTCATAGACCTTCACATACTCACGCGCGGAATTGGGC
>Ga0265338_10010620_pt1 | contig 10764 bp, 7 predicted proteins | sample 42126metaG_FD_193579 | JGI IMG/M metagenome (GOLD analysis project Ga0265338, IMG submission 193579) | Rhizosphere microbial communities from Carex aquatilis grown in University of Washington, Seatle, WA, United States - 4-21-26 metaG | ecosystem: Host-associated > Plants > Roots > Rhizosphere >... | reverse complement strand
GCAATGGTCATGACGCTGCCCAATCCGCCGGGCACATTGGTCTGGCCAAAATTATTTGTGCCCCACGCCACTACCGAGCCGTCCGACAGCAACGCAAGGCTGTGCGCTACCCCGGCGGCGATCGCGATCACATTGCTCAAACCCGGCGGAGGGCTAGCCTGGCCGGCGTCGTTGCGGCCCCAGCCCATCACCGTGCCATCACCGGACAGTGCGAGGCTGTATTCCGCCCCGCCAGCCAAGGCGACCGTATTGGTCAAGGTCGCCGGAACGGAAGTCTGACCATAATTGTTGACACCCCACGCCAGAACCGGTTTGCCGGTCGTAAATATTTTTTCAGCGCCATACACCACGGTTGCCGCGTTGCTCACTGCCAGCCGGAAATGATATTCACCGCCCGGCGCGAGCAATGCGAGAGGCGTCGAAAGCAGAGTTCCCGTCAGACCAATGTCAAAATTGCCGGCGACGGTCTTTTGCCCGAAAGAGCTGTTGGTTCCCCACTCAAACCAGGCGCTGGCCGGCAATCCGCCGCCGGTGACCCAACCGTTCAATACGGCGTTGCTTGGGTTCAACAAAGTTGGTTGTCCGGTGACAGCGCGGGCGGCTGCGGTAGTGGTGAGGGTCACCAGCGCCGGCGCGGAATCGACCCAGCCGTCGTTGGCCACGTAAATGAAGGTTGTAACTCCAAAACCATTAGTTGCGGGCGCAAAAATAATCCGGCCTTGCGGGTCCGTGACGACTGTGTCCGGGGCGGTAATGGCATCCCCGCGGGCACCGGAATTGAATTGAAAAAGCTGGCCCGATGCCGGCAACGTTGTGACGCGCAAGCCCAAGGCATCCAGATTGGCATCCGAACCGGACAGCGTGATGGTGATGTCACGGTTGGCTGGTCCGGTGGCAGTTGTTGAACTGGCGCCTGGCGGCAGGTTGGCCATGGCCAATGCATCGTAACTGTTGGCGGCAAGATGCACGGCACCATCCATGCCGCCAGGAACCGTCACCCCCCCGAGAAAGCCCGGAACCGGAGCGCCACCCGCAATCGTCCCATCCGCCGCCATGCCGAGATTGAAAGCATAGCCCGCCGCGATCTCCACGACATTACTCAAACCGGACGGTAGCGGCACTGTATTGAAATTCCATGTGCCCCACGTCACCATCGTGCCGTCCTTTTGCAGCGCGAGGCTGTGGTAGGATCCCGCGGCAATGGCCACCACGTTACTTAGCCCGCTGGGAACATCCAGCTGACCATAAGTATCATTGCCCCACGCCACCACGGTCCCGTCGTTTTTGAGCGCCAGGCTGTGATTAACGCCCGCCGAAACGGCGACCACGTTGCTCAACCCGGCGGGCGGAGTCACCTGACCCAGATTATGGCTGTAAGCGCCAAACCCGATCACCGTGCCGTCGAATTTCAGCGCAAGCGTATGATACGCGCCGCCGGCCATTTCTAAAATCCCGCCTAGTTGATACGGAATCGCGTTCTGACTATGGTCCCCCCATCCATACGCCGTGCCGTCGTCACCCACGGCCAGACTATGCGCTCCGCCGCCGGCGATTTGCACGATGTTGCTCAAGCCGGCCGGAACATTGGTTTGGCCGTTGGAGTTCGAACCCCACGCCACGACGGTTCCGTCGTTTCTTAGTCCGAGGCTGTGCAGCCCGCCGCCGGCGATAGCGACCAGGTTGCTTAAACCCGCCACCGGGCTGCTTTGAAATTGGGTAACGTTCCGTCCCGTGGTGAACAATCGTTCACTGCCATACGTCACTCCGGCGGCGTTGCTCACCACCAATCGAAAATGATAGGTGGCTCCAAGAGTCAAGTTGCTGATGCCTGCTTTTAACAACGTGACGGACGTTGCCGAACCGGCGTTGGTCGGGGTGGTGGTGTGTCCATAAGCGCTGGTCAGCCCCCACTCCCACCAGGCGCTGGTGGCCAATCCATTCGGTGTTGCCATCCCGCTCAAACAGGCATCGGTGGCGTGAACTTTTATTGCCGGTCGCGTGAAGGCATAAGGGATACCGCTCATGTTCACGGTCACGGTTGCAAGTGCTGAATCTACCAGTCCGTCATTGGCAACAAAACTGAAACTGGCGTAGGGACTGCCAAAGCTATCCGCGACCGGCGCAAAAATGACCCGTCCGCCGGAGTCGCTCACCGGAGTGTTTACCTGGGTGATTGCCGGCCCGCGCGCACCGTTGTTGAATTGATACAAGGCGCCGGCGGCGGGCAGGCTGGTGACCCTCAGGGTGAGCGGATCGCTGTTCACGTCACTGACAGTCAGGGTGATGGACAGGTCGGAATTGGGGAAGCCGGACACCGTTTGCGAAACCGTTTGCGGCGCGGCATTGGGCGCCAGCGCAAGCCAGCCGGAACTGATGGCCACCACATTGCTCAAGCCGGGCGGGACCGTGGTGCCGACCGAGTTTGTGAGCATTCCGTCAGCGCCGAGCCAGATGGCGTCATTCCCTCCCGCCGCAATCGCACGCGTGTTGCCCGGACCCGTCAGCGCGCCACTGTAGTTGGCCATCCACCAGCCGCCGCCCACACCGATGGCGCCCAGCGCCCAGACGGTGCCATCCCCTTCCAACACGACGGTCAACTGGGTTCCGGCTGTAATGGCCACAACGTTGGTCAAATTACCCGGAAAACTGAGCGGCCCGTTATCACCGCTGCCCCAGCCAGCAATTGTGCCGTCGTTACGGAGCGCCAGGCTGAACCAGCCGCCGCACGCCACGGCCACGATATTGGTGAGGCCAACCGGCACATTGGCCTGCCCGAATTCGTTTTCACCCCACGCCACCACCGTGCCATCGTTTTTGAGAACGAGGTTATGCCCATTGCCGGTGGCAATGGCGACCACATTGCTTAATCCCGTGGGCACCGCTGTTTCGCCGACGACGGAACTGACCCCCCAAGCCGACACAGTGCCGTCGGCTTTCAAAGCCACGCTATGCCGGTTGCCGCAACTGATGGCGACCACGTTGGTCAAGCCGGTCGGGACGCTGGATTCTCCGTAGGTGTTTGATCCCCAGGCAGCGACCGTACCGTCGTTCCTGATCGCCAGAAAATGCGAACCGTAACCGGCAATGGCGACCGCATTGGTGAGGTTGGCCGGCCAGTTCGTGGCGCTGTTTTGCCACAGAGCCACTTTGCAGCCGGTGGTGAACGACTGTGCGGCTCCATGCGTAACATCTGCGGCATTGCTTACGACCAGTCGGCAGGCGTAGTCGCCGCCGAAATTCAGTCCAGTCACCGCCGCGCTCACCCGCACCACATTGTAACCGCCACCGATGTTGGTAACCGCTGTTTGCCGGTTGAAGGCGTTGTTGGTTCCCCACTCGAACCAGGCCAGACTGGGGATTCCATTGGGCGTAGCCATGCCACTGAACACGGCGGAGGCGGGATTGACCGGGCCGGGCGATTGTGTGAACGCATACGGTGCGGATTGCGCCCGTGTGGATAAAAGCATTCCAATGGACAGAATACCGCTTAATACAAAACACCTGAACTTACAGAAACCGTTCATTGAAGCTCCGATGGTTGTTAAATTAGCGCGAGTCTATTATGAAATGATTTTCATTACAAGAATAAATTATCTCCGGGCCAAAAGCCTGTTCTTATTTGCGAAACCAAAATTTCCCGGAAACACGGGCACGAAGTTAAGGAAGAGGACGATTTCCGGAAAACAATAAGTCCCTGCCCGACCTTTCGGTCGAGCAGGGACAAATGGGGGATGGGAGTTCGCCAATCTCTCTTTCCCGGGCTGGCATTGGGCGCCACCCTCGCGGGGGGCTGCCAGCTTCCCGACGCCATTCTCCACGGCAAGCGGAGTCTTCGGCCTCGTAGCAGGGCCGTCCAGTGCCTTTCGGCCACTGAATTTCGAGTGAGGCTTTTCAGCTCGCTTCGGCTGATGGTTGCGCCACCGGCTTGCGAACCAGGTAAAGACACGCCTATGATTCTTTTCTTCGCGTCTTCACCGCTTAGCTCCGGGTCAGCCGCCGCTTTTGGCAGCGCGTTCGCCCGGGGCCACGGGTCTCGCCTCTTCACTCTCAGGTCGCTTTTTGCTCACAGTCCAGCGGTGTCGTTTTTAACATCGCCGGCGCTCGGAAGTTTTTCACGGGATTTGCCTTGTCCGCGTGTTCTTCCCGGCGCGTGCTCTCATTTTGTCCGCCTTTCGGCGGCTTTCCCAGGCAGATCCGGCTTTCGCCTCACCGCCAGAGTCGCCCGCACCGTGCTGATGCACAGTAGCAACCGTTTTACCCTCTGGGTAACTGCGATTCGCTCAGGCTCGAAACCGGCCTGAACTACTTGATTCGGTTCGGAGCAGTTTCTAATCGCTCCTCGCCGCCAAGTTCCTCATTCGCATTTAGCATGCGCGAACATGCCAGAGGAACTGGTGAATATTGCCTCCGCCTCCGTGCCTTTCGGCCCGGTCTAAGAGGGGCCGGGTCAACCAGCCTGACCCTGCCTTTCCCCAGTCACCTGGGATTATCCTGGAAACGAACAGCTTCAACCTGTTGATTGCCACTGCCCGCTTCGTTCTTTCAATGAACTGCGAACATCATAACGCAAATCACCATTCCGACAACGAATTGATATGCACAACATTGTTCACCAATTCACACCTGTGTAGAACGTGTGAACAACACAAAACCACTAATAATATCAATGGTTAAACGCCGTGCGCCGATGAATTATTCACAGCCTTTTGCGTTCAAAAACCGGCGCGGTGAACAAGTTTTGTTTGTTACTTTTCAAAAAAATTCTTGCTTGACAGGATTTCGTAAAATTATTCGCGCAAATTTCAGCGCCGTAGGCGCGACATATTTATAGAAACCAAAATCCAAATGTTTTAGCTCCATCAGGAGCGGTATATTCCGGCAAGATCATTTTCAGATACCGCTCCTACGGAGCTTGATTTTTTGATGATGACAATCCTACAACTATGCCGCGCCTACGGCGCTAATTCCGCTCGACAGAAAAATTTCCGAGGCGCAAGCTTTGTTTGATGGAATTCAGCTCGAGCAAGTTTGCAGTTAAACCATAGATTAAGCGGATTCACGCTATGAAGTTTATCGTTCCATTGGCTATTGGCTGTTTCGCATTGTGCCTGACCTCCTGCTATTCGCCTCCGGGGCAAGGCCGAAAGGCTCGGACTGGATATAGAGCCGCTGCTCCAGTGATCGCTGCTTTAGATAAGTTCCACGATGAGCATGGCCATTATCCCACAAATTTGTGCGAATTAATACCATCGTATTTACCTAATTCGAGAGCATTACTTGTCCGTGAACTGGCTGTGCCAGTCCGTTCACCACGCTCCGCAGCAGTTGTAGATACTGCCGGAGATTCCAACCTTGATTGGTTTTGGTATCGATCCAGTGGTGAGTCGTATAGCCTCATGTTTCGCTACGCTGGTCCAGGCATCAACACTTGTGTTTATGATTCCAGCACTAGAAGTTGGGGTGCCGAAAGTCATTATTGATGAGTCATCCGCCTAACCCGTGATTAAACGGCAGAATGAAACGCCACCTTCCCTTCGCTCTCACCACCCTGCGGCTGATTCTCGGTCCCATTGCCTTGCTGTGCGCGCTGACAAACGTTCCGCGCCTCGTTTTTCTGCCCATTCTGCTCACCGGTACGCTTTCGGACGTCTTTGACGGCATCCTCGCCCGCAAATTTGGCGTCGCCACCGCTGCCCTTCGCCGTTACGACAGCATCACCGACATCATTTATTATCTGTTCATCCTCGCCGCGGCGTGGATTTTGTGCCGGGCCGCCATTGCCGCGAATTTCTGGCTGATTGCGCTGATGTTGTTATCGGAAGCGGGCTGTATTTTTACTTGCCTGATTCGTTTTGGGAAATTCCCGGCGACACATTCGTATCTTGCGAAATTTTACGCCATTTGCCTGCCAGCTTGCTTCGTTGCCCTGCTGGTCTTCAATGCCGGGAGCTGGGCCATATTCTGGCTGGCTATCGTTGCGCTGATCACCAATTCGGAAATTATCGCCATCCATTTCCTCATGGATTCCCCTCCGGTGGACGTGCCTTCGATTTTTGCGCTGCGGAAAAAGTCTTCGCAACTGTAGCGTCCGGTCTGTAACCGGCGGCCTTCCGTTGTCATTCCCGGCGCTCACCGAGCGCCGCTACAAAAAAATGGCCGCCCGGGAGGACGGCCTTTCAATAGCGCTGGAATTTCCGTTCAAGCTGCGGGTTTAGCAGCCGCAGGTTTTGCAGCACCGGTTTTTTTCGCCTTGACCGCCAGTTTTTTGCGTTTGTGATGGCGCAACCGGCGCTTCCGTTTTTCAACTTTGTTGTATTGTTGGCTCATAAGTATCTTTACATCGGTCGCATAATCCGATTTCGTGTTGCGCACTATGGCGTTTTGGACGCGACGATTCAATCTCTATTTGGCGCTGGCTGCCATGCTGTCGCTTGTCTGTGGCTGTCACACGTTTTGGCACAAAGAACCCGACGCCGCGTTGCGCGTCCATATCCAGACAAATCCCGACGGCTTGGACACGAGCCAGTCCACGAGCCAGACTGTTTCCGTCCTGCGCTCTGATCCGGTGGCGGTCACCATTGCGAAGAATCCTGTTCTGACGGAAGCCAACATCGTGGCTGCCACCGTCAAGGACTCGCCCGGCGGCTTCGCTGTCATAATCCAATTCGATGAAAACGGCACCTGGACGCTTGAACAATACTCCGCCGCGAATCCTGGCGGGCATTTCGCTATTTTCGGCCAATGGGGCGAGAAGCTCAACAGTGGCCGCTGGCTGGCTGCGCCGCTCATCACGCATCGCATCGCCGACGGCGTGCTGTCATTCACGCCGGACGCCACCCGCGCCGAGGCGGACCAACTGGTGCTCGGGCTGACTCACGTCGCCCACGAAAACAAAAAAGGCCTGCCGAAATGAGTTGCCCCGCCGTCTGCCGCCTGCTGGTTGTGGCTGCGTTGTTTTCCGGCGCAAACCTGTTTGCGCAACAGCCCTTTCAGTTCCCGACCGCCAACCAGGCGTTGTACGAAATCGGCAGCGAACTCAAATTCCTCGCGCCGACCTCGCCGGAGAGGCCATGGACGACCGGTTCGTTTGGTTGCGTTCGCACCGACGGCTGGCAAATGCATGAGGGCCTTGATATCCGGAGCCTGCAACATGACGGACATAGCGAGCCGACCGACCCCGTTATGGCCACTGCCGATGGCACGGTGGTTTATTTCAGCGACAAACCTTCGCTCTCAAATTACGGCCGATACATCATCATCCGTCATGTCATCGAAGGCCTGGAAATTTATTCCCTCTACGCCCATTTGAGCGCCATCCGGCCCGGGTTGAGGATAGGGAGTCCGGTCAAGGCCGGGGCAGTGATTGCCACCATGGGCCGCACCTCAAACGCGGAGACCATTCCCAAATGGCGGGCGCACGTTCATTTTGAGCTGAATTTGCTCGTAAACGATAATTTCGCGGCCTGGTTTAAAAAAAGTTCGCCCGGCGAACGCAACGATCACGGGGAATGGAACGGCCAGAACCTGAACGGCCTTGATCCGCGCGAAATCCTGCTCGCCGAACATAATCCCAAGGGCGATTTCAGCCTCTTGCGCTTCGTTCAAGGCCAGACGGAGCTTTGCCGGGTGCTGGTGCGCGCGGCGAACTTTCCCTATCTGAAACGCTACCCGATGCTCACCTTAAAAAACCCGATTGCCGAGAAGGAAGGAATTGCCGGGTACGAAATTGCGTTGAATTACAACGGCGTGGCCTTCGCCCTGATGCCGCGCGCCGCTTCTGAAATCAAGGGAAAAACAAAATTTCAATTGCTGTCGGTCAATGAAACGGAATATCGCGCGCATCCGTGCCGCAAACTGGTGGTTCAACGCGGCAGCCGCTGGCAACTGGCCAACAACGGCATTCGCGCGCTGGAACTGTTAACCTATTAGCCTTTTCAAATCCCGACGGCACTTCGTCCCGCGCGGCGTATCTTAATTAAATGCTTCTGTTCTCCGCTTCACCCGAGCTAGATTAGCGTTGTGCCGCCCGATATTAAATCCCTGACGCGCGAGGAACTGGAGACACGGTTCGCCGCTTGGAAACAGCCCGGGTATCGCGTGGCACAATTGCTCCAATGGCTCTATGCCAGCCGCGTCATCACCTGGGATGCAATGACGAATCTGCCAAAACCGCTTCGTGAAAAATTGAAGGAAACGTTTTCGCTGCAGACGCTGGAGCTGGTCCGCAAACAGGGTTCAAGTGACCCGTCCTCCGTAGCCGCTCACGCCGTCCATACCAACAAACTGGCCTCCGCAACGGGCTACGACCAAGAGCAGGCCGCAAAGAGTGGACTGCGGAGGGTGGATACCACGCAGAAATTCCTCTGGCGATTGCGCGACCATTCGCTCATCGAAAGTGTTCTCATCCCCGCCAATCCGGCGCTTTACGGCGATGCCAGCGACCGGCATACCCTGTGCGTCTCCACCCAGGTCGGCTGCGCCTACGGCTGCAAGTTTTGCGCCAGCGGCCTCGACGGCTGGAAACGCAACCTCACGCCCGATGAAATCGTCGAACAGATTTTGGCGGTGGAAAGGTGGAACGAGAACCAGTCGAAAGTCCAGAGTCGAGAGCCGGGCAAAGACGTTCCCGGCTCTCGTCCATCGTCCTTCGACTCTCGACTGATTAACAACGTGGTTGTCATGGGCATGGGCGAGCCTTTGGCGAATTACGACAATTTGCTGACTGCGCTGCGGATTCTGAATGCGCCGTGGGGCGGCGGCATCGGCGCGCGCAAAATCACCATCTCGACGAGCGGGCTTGCGCCGCAAATCCGCAAGCTGGCTGCCGAACCGCTGCAATTTCGCCTCGCCATATCGTTGCATGGCGCGACTGACGAAGTGCGGAACAAAATCATGCCGGTGAACCGCAAATTTCCCCTCAAGGAACTGATCGCGGCGTGCGAACAGTACCAGGCGCAAAAAGGACGGATGCTCACATTCGAATACATTTTGATTGCGGGCGTGAATGATTCAATCGAACAAGCCAAACATCTGGCCGCACTGGCTAAACGGCTTTTTGCCAAGGTGAATTTGATTCCATACAACCAGGTTGAAGGCTTGAAGTGGGAGCGGCCGGCGGAAGACGCATGTGAAGCGTTTCTCGCCGCATTGGAAAAACAAAAGGTCACCGCCACGCTCCGGCGCGAAAAAGGCCACGACATAGATGCCGCCTGTGGCCAGTTGCGGTTGAAAACCGAGAAAGAATTGGCCATCCGCTAATTGCGCGAATTTTCACAAATTGATTTTAAAATCATTTGCCGGAATTGGCGTATCAAAAATCCGTGTTTCATCCTTGTCGATCTGCGGCTAGATTAGGGATGTGATTGCTTTGCTCGATTACGGTTCCGGCAACCTGCGCAGTGTCCACAAAGCTTTGCTCAAAGCCGGCGCGGACGTGCGCATCGTGCAATCGCCGGACCAGATCGGCGATGCGCGGGCCATGGTGCTGCCCGGCGTCGGCGCATTCGACGATTGTATCAATGCCTTGCGCAAACAGGAATTGCTCGAAGCCGCGCGCGCATTCATCAAATCCGGCAAACCCTTTCTGGGCATCTGCGTCGGCTATCAGGCGTTGTTTGAGAAGAGCGAGGAGTTTAATTCCTGCGCCGCCGGACTGGGAATTTTCAAAGGCAATGTCATCCGCTTTTCGGAAAAGCACGGATTGAAAATTCCGCAAATCGGCTGGAACCAGCTTGAAATTGCCAGACCGGATTGCCCGCTCTTTCGCGGTGTGGCGAACGGCAGCTATGTTTATTTCGTCCACAGCTTTTATCCGCAACCGGCGGACGCAGGCATCGTGGCCACACGAACGGAGTACGGCGACAAATTCGCATCGGCCGTCTGGCGCGACAATGTTTATGCCACGCAATTTCACCCGGAGAAAAGCCAGAAAGTCGGCTTGCAACTGCTGAAGAATTTTGTGGAACTGGCAAAGCCATGATCACCATGCCAACAAAACTAAACAAGAATTCAGCCCAATGTTTCACACTGGCCATTCTGTGCGCTATCCTGGCCGGATGCGCGTCGCTCCACCATCCGATGGTTACGCCGGTGGGCAATGGTTATGAAGAAGTAACCCATCCCACACGGGCTTCCAGGAGCCAGCCCGAAACAATGCGCATTTCTTTTCTCTATCGGGCGCCTGACGGTAAAATCACCTTGATCTGGCCTTCTTTGTACGGCGTCAAGGAAGTCATCAAGGGCGACGTCGCGATCTTTGTAGTCGATAAGGCTTACGTCTCGGACAACCCGGAGGATCCCCGCGGCATGAAACCAAGGCTGTTTGCGGTGCAGTCGCCCGATCTGCCGCTGGACATCACGGATGAAATTTTATGGCGCTGGTCGAAGACGTCGGGGAAAACTTACGCGCAGGCCTTGCAATTTTTCAGCATGGTGACCCCGAAAGAAAAGAACGGGCAATTGGAATTTCAGCTGGAGTTTATGACGGATAAGGTTGACTGGCCGGATAAATCCACGGTCCAGCAAAGCTGGGACCAGATGTCCGACATCATGCGCGAAGTGAAAAACAAAGGCATCGTGCGCAAGGATTTCCGCTGGGGCACCCTTTACATTGAGAAATAATCCGGGCCGGGGAAACCCGTGCGTTAGCCTGCGATTGCCAAAAAATTTTGTGGAACTGGGAAAGGCCAAAAAATGTTGAAGAAACTAACTGAGTTAGAAGTCACCGAAAAAGCTCCATTTCAAAACGATGTTTAAGAGCGTGAA
>Ga0265338_10010619_pt1 | contig 10765 bp, 13 predicted proteins | sample 42126metaG_FD_193579 | JGI IMG/M metagenome (GOLD analysis project Ga0265338, IMG submission 193579) | Rhizosphere microbial communities from Carex aquatilis grown in University of Washington, Seatle, WA, United States - 4-21-26 metaG | ecosystem: Host-associated > Plants > Roots > Rhizosphere... | reverse complement strand
CGCCGGCCGGAAGTGTGTGCGGCTCCCGTCGCGCTCGCTGCGGTTTTCGCTCAGTGTCATCACTTTGAGGACACTTCGAGGAGGCGAGGATCTGTGATTCCGGGAAACTCTATATAGGTTAACGAGAATAAAGGCGAATCGGTACTGTCATCGCTTTGACTACACTTTACAGATTACAACAAGTGGCCTTGGCGTTTTTTTCTCGCGGGTGTAGAGTATTTTGTCGTAGAGGCGACGCGGTCGCCTCCGGAGTGGGAGCGGTCGGGAAGATCGGCCGCTGAGTTTTTTACGAAAGGGTTAGCCATGGATACATGCTCTTGTAGCGTTACTGTTACGCGTTTTTTCAAAGTGCTCGAAGGCAGGTGGCGTTCCTACAAGAATTTAGCCATGCGGCCTGAGTGCGATGAGGGTATGGCCAGGCGTGCTCGCAGTGCGGCGTACGTAGTCGAGCTGCTCGCGGTCGAGCTGAGCGAGACTGCGGCAGATAACGATCTGCCGGTGCCGCTGTGGGTCGATCTGCTTGACTGCGGCGCCTTCAACGAGGAGGGCCAATAGCCGTGATTCCATTGTTGAAAAAAGCTGATCCGCCGGCGTACATTGTGCGGGCCTTGTATCCATTGCATTTGTATGAGCAGGTCGAGCCTGACGGCCGGAGCTTATTTCTGCCGGGCGTCCCGACGGTGGTCTACACCACTTCGGCGCCCGTCGGGCGTGGGCCGTCGCGAGAATGGCGACGGAAGCGGATCCGTACGGCGCTTAACACTTTCGGATTTCGCGAGTGGCAATTTTTCAGCGGTGCGAGTTGCGATCCGTACTGGAAGCAGATTCCGCTGGACTGGGCGGCGATCCTTCGCGAACGTGAACCGCCGCTGTTGATTCTCGAGGATGATGCTGAGCCGCGCGCGTTTCGCGCGAACCTGGAGCTGCCGGCGTGCGCTGAGATCGCCTATCTGGGCGGATTCCGCGGCGGCGAGTCGCGTGGCACCAAGAACGCGATTGCTGCCGGCCTGGCCGTGCGGCGCAAGTTCAGTTACTCGTACAGCGAGATCGATTCTTGCTGGTTTCGCGTGTTCGGCATGTGGGGGAGTCACGCCGTTCTTTGGCTCAGTCGCGCGGCGATGATCGAGTTTGCCGAGCTGCTGGAGACGCTCGGCCGGCCGGTGGATTCCGTGTTCGCGCAGGAGCAGTACCGGCGGGTCTTCGCGTGCGTGAAGATGCCGCTGTTTTTTCAAAATGATGGGCACCACATCCGCGACACCTGGCAGTATTGGTGAGGCCCAAGAAAAAGTTCCGCCCGCGATGAGAATCCAAGCTCATCGCGGGCGGTTCGCGTTTAAAGCGGGTTATTTCTTCGCGCGTTTCGGTTGAAGTTTGTCGCCAGATTTCAGCACGCGGCAGTACGGTTGCGGGTGCGCGTTAGCGGCCGCCTCGGCGTGTTCGCGGGTTCCGTAGCTCTTCTGGATCGTGGCCCAATCGGTCGGCTCGGCTCCGCTGATACTATACTGCGCGAACCATTCGTCCTTGCTCGTGGCGTCCGCCGCGGACTTTTCCCACGCGTCAAAAACCGTGTCCATAGAGGTATTGGCCTCGTCCAGCGCCTCGGTTATAGACAACTGATTATCGAGGGAGAGATCATTCCAGCGCGCGTGGTTCCATTCTCCGTCCACCGAGTCGCGCGATAGAACACTTGCGGCGCAGCTGCCGACGGAGAGAGTCGCGCGACGGAACTTCCCGCCGTGCCAGTTCGGGAAAAAGCTGTCGGTTTCGGCGTATCCACCGAGCCGGTCGAAAAAGATTTGGTTCGCAGCGGACGCCGCTTCAGAGACGATTTCGGCTTCAGTGGCAGCGGCGGCCTCCACGTCGCGGCCGTCGAGCAGGGTTTCGGCGTTCGTACAGATCGTGATGCGAATCGCGTACAGGGGTGACAGTTGGATCCGAGGCATTTGTTTTTCCTTTCGAGCAGGTGAGCAACGCGGATTAGCAGGGGTGACTTCCCCCCGCCGCAGTTTTTTTTTCCGTCTGCGGCACTCACGACTCTCGTAGAGTATTGCAGTCGTGAGTGCCGCAGACGAGAAAAAAAAGAAAAAATCCCCCCGTCTTTGAGCGCAGCGATTCCAAACCCGCCTACCGCAGTGCGGCCGCTGGCAAAACCAGTGACATAGGCTGTACTCAGCCGGTGCCTGTACTCAGGCAATGGCACGGTTTTGCTCGCGGCTCGCACGTGAGGTAGAATCCCCCCGGTCTTTGAGCGAAGCGATTCCTTTCGGGTGTTAACTGCGGTTATCGCCGCCGGAAGAAGAAATGTAAGAGTCGATGTTTGCGTTCAGGCCGATCGCCTAGCTCAGCCAGGCTGTTGCGACGCGTGGTCCACACGTAATGCAGCGGGCCGATATCGATGTTCACGACTTTGAGAGGCGGCTGCGCCGGAGTGGGAGCAGTGGGGAAGATCGGACAGGTGCCGCTGGGACATTGGAGGAAGTCGAGCGTGCATTTGTGGAAGGTAGGCGCTGGCGAGTCCAGAGCCGGCGTACCTCCGCTAAGCAGAGCGACGAGTTGTGACTCGGCCAAGGATGCCGCGTGCGTGCCGCTTACCGTTAACAGATAGGAACCGACTTGTACGGCTGTGGGCGAAAAGTAATAGTTACCTTGGGCCGTGTACACGCCGTCCGCGACGACAAAGTTGTTTTGGATCTGTGAAGGAAAGTTGCACCAGTACACGTGGCAGCCGGCGGCGGACATAGCCGCCGCGGCCTGGTGCTGGGCTGTGCCGGTACCGCCGGACTGGTTTAGGGCGACGTACACATCCACGCTGCGGCTGGCCGCGGCTGTGAGCGCAGAGACCATACGCGAGTCACTGAGCTGCCACGACGCGACACCTAGGCCGGTGCTGGCAGAGCCGGCCAGTGAGACCGCGACGCCTGGGAGGTGCGTGGGGTCGGGTGCGTAGTACAGGCCGGTGACCACGTCCTTCGTCCCGCTGGGCGCGGGCGGCGAGGCGACAGTGCGAAGTGAGCCGGTGAGCGAGAAAGCGCCGTAGATTTCGGGTTTCGCCCACGATGAGTCCAGGTAGCAGTTACCTTGAGCGCCCCATTGCGATCCCCAGGAGTTGCGGACGATGTAGGAGTGGCCGCCGTTTGCCGTCGCGGTGGCACCGATCGCCAACACTGCATGGCCGCCTTCTTCACGTCCGCCGTATGGTCCGATTTCGCCGTTGGGGTTGGGGTTGAATTGATTGGTGACGATGATTCCAAAGTACACCGGTTTCCCGGTCTCGACAGCGGCCAACATTTCGGCCTCGCTGGCGAGATAGTTGTATGTCTCAAGCCGGTTGGCCGCACGGGCGGCCGGCACGCCGGCCGTGAACTTTTCCACTGGAATTTGCCAGTTCGGTACCAGCGTAGCGGGCGCTACGCCTGCTTGCATCGCGTTCACACAAGAGTCGAGGTCGGCGCCTTGGTCACGACCGCCGTTGCACCTGTCGTACAGGTCAGCAACAGAGTCGTTTGGGTCGGGGTTGCCCGCAAGAATTTCGGCCAAGCGGTGCCCCATTGTGCCACTGCAGCCAGCGCAGCAATTGAAACCGTCCTGGTCGAGGACTGGCGGGCACTTGGATCGCAGGTCCACGGTCGCGATCGCAGCGGGCTTGTACGCGATAGTGGGCGCTACCTTTGGGATTGCTTTTAGCGTTGCGCGCTGAGCAGAGGTGAGCGGTTTGAGGCCACCGACGCGGTGCGACGTGCCGGCCGTGTCCTTGTGGTACCCAGGCGCAGCCGTGGTGACGATCGGCTGCGAGGCGCCGGCCAGGCCGACGAGCAACAGGACGAGCATGGCGGTTTTCCCAAAAAGACCGATCAGTGTGGAGATCAGCGACGCGAGTTGGGGGCCGTAGGTGATGAGGTCCTGCAGGATCGCCGCCAGGATCGCGCCGTTGGCCATCGGCTTCGGCGCGGCGTAGAGGTCGGCGTCCTCCTGTTCGAGCGCGCTTCGGGCGTAGTCAATCGCTCGGCAGAGCACTTGTGGCGGCAGTTTATCCCACGTATCGACGAGGGAAGGGTTGATTGCGGCGAGTCCGTCGCGGAGAGAAGTGGACATGTTTGTCGCTCCTGTTTGGGTGCTTGTGCGTGCGGCGGAGTGCCGCGTGCTTCGATTGAGTCTAGCAAAACTGGTCGCGTCGGTCGAGGTCGAAAGGTCGCGGCTCCGCCGCGGAGTGGGAGCAGTCGGGAAGATCGGGGGTTTACGCGCCGCTGCTTAGGTTTTGCGCGGCGTAGGCCAGCGAGGCACGAAGTTGATTGCTGGCGCGGTTCTGCGCGACAGATCGATAGCGGACTCCGCCGCCGCGAGTGCGTCAAAAAGTGAGGGCGAGAGGCGCAGCTCGTAGCGGATTAGTTCACGGCCGGTCCTGCTCGCGGGTAGTTCGAGAGCGACAGGACGGAATCCAAGTGCCGCCCAAAAAGCAGTTGCGTCCAGGTCCGCCGCGCAGCGGCACACGAGCGACGCGGCCTGTACGCGTCGGCAGTCGGCTATCAGCCGGTGGACGAGCTCCGTCGCTTCTTTGATCCGCCGCGCGTCGGTCTGTATACAGGTTTGGTAGATTTTGACGCGATCGTTCGTGCGTGGTGGGCCGTGTGTAAGAAAGCCGCATGGTTCGTCGTTTAAGTACTGCACGCGTAACTGGTGCTGCTTGAGGTACCGTTCGAACGTGGTTTTCGGCAGAAATCCAAGTTCATGACGGTGCGCGTCTTGCAGACTAACCGCGTAGGCGACGATTTGTTTTGAGTCGAGCATTTTAACTTTTCGTGTGTGGCTAGCAAAAAGCGTCGGGTTCGTCGACGTCGAAAGGTCGCGCGGCCGCCGCGGCCAGGCGGTCGTATTGTTCGAGTGTCAGTTCACGGCGTTGCCAACGGCATTCGAGGCAGTTGCAGAGTTCCTCGATTGCAGCGAGGCGGATCGCGTCGCATTCTTCGGTGAGTGGGTCGATCGAATTCATACACATGAGCGTTAGCCTTTCGGGGGTGAGATGTCGGAGTTTTTCGGATCGTAGGGTTGCATCGCGAGTGGCGGGATCGCTACGTAGGCTTGCAGAGAGGTTGTTATCGCGGCCATCTTGGCATCGATTCCGTAGATCGCGAACAAGTCATTCTGGAAGGGGAGCCGGCCGTTTTCGTCGCGGATTGGGCGGCAGAGCTTCAGGAGTTTTGACGCTCCGCGAGGTGAAACCGTGTAACAAAATGAGTTCCACGCCGCGTAGCATCGGTATGGCTGTGAGTCGAGGTCGGAAGCTAGCATGTGGGGCTTGTAGCCCTCTTCCCAACCGTGGCTGGTCTTAGCGATTACTGCGGGCCCGGCGTTGCAGAGTTCGTAGATCAGATAACAGCGGTAGACCCAACCCCAGTAGATCAGGTCCCACTGATCTGGCAGTTGGGCGATGATCGCTTCGGCCTGGTGCTTAAAGTCCGGGCGGAGGATGGCATCGTCTTCCGCGATCGTCCAGGGCGCTCTGTCGGCGGCTGCTTGGTACCAGAGGCGTTCGTGCGTTAGTTGGCAACAAAGCGCGGGCTTGGTGTAGTAGATCAGTTCCTTGGGGTTAACGCCGAGGAGTCTACGGAGTTCGGCGGGCTCGATTGTTTTGGCGTCGATCGCGCGTACCCGGGCGAGTTCGACGTGCTGGCTGTTCGCCTGACGGAAGGCTAGGTCGCGGTCTTTGCGGCGGTCGAGGTTGATAAAATTTATTAGCATCGGTTTCCTTTCTAAAACGGGCATTCTGCCGCCGGAGCGGCAGGAGTGGGGAGCTGAGGGGAAGATCGGGGCTTCGAGCGGCGGCGCTTGCCGTCGGCGCGCAGGCCGTCGTTCTCGTCCACAGCCGTTGCGTCTTCCAGGCCTGGCACAAGGCGCTGTTTGATTGGCAGCGGGGGCTCGTCAGTTTTCGGCGCCGGTAGACCGAGCTGCTGAGGATCAACCGTCAGGTACGGGTCGGGCGGCTCGGTCGGCAGACCCCACTTGCCCTCTCCGAGGATTGCGACCGTTTCCCAAGCAAAACGCTCGCGCATGAAGACCCAAGGGTGCGAGTCGTACTTAACGATGTTGTCGAGCTTTGCGTAGGCGACTTCTTCCTTGTCTTCTTCGCGGAAGAAGCCGCGGCTGTAAGAGACGTGGCGGTCGGTCCACGGAATTTTGTGGAGTTTGGTCAAATATTTGACCAAGTAGCGGAACGTGCGGAACGTGCTGTCGATCCGTTTCAGGTTGACGCCTGCCCACTGTTTTCGGACTGGGTTGTCGTGCTCCTCGTGGTCCGGTTTTCCGATCAATCGTTTCCATTCCGCATGCAAGGGGGCGTGCGGTATGAACGGACTTCGGAGCATGCAGTGAAAATGCGGCATTCCATTTTCTTGGAGTTCAAGCACGCGCAGGTACTCGACTTCGCCGATGGATTTGCGGATCCAGCGGATCAGCTCAGGGAATGCGGCGGAAGTCGCCTGCCAGGCCTCTTCGCCGGTCTTGTAGCGGCCGGGGCGTTGTTCCTTGTCCGGGCCGGCGACCGTAAGAGTTAAAAGTCGAGTTGGCTCAGCGTTGCGGCTCATCCAGGCCAGGCGGCGAATCTTGCGTATCGCGCAATAAGGACACCCCCAGCGCTTGCACGTTACGCCGATCGCGACGTAGAGTTCACTGTTGGGGTCGAGGCCGACTACGGTTTTTGCCCAATGGCAGAAAGTGTAGTTAACGGCGTTGAATACGTCTGGACAAAGTCGAGGGAATGCGGAGTGGTCTTGTAACTCCTCCGCGTATGTGGTAGAGTCCATTCTGTTGATCCTTTCGTAACGGCCGCTTCTTTTTCAGGGGGAGCGGCCGTTTTTTCGTCTAGGGGTGCCACGCGACGGAGTGAGCGCGGTGCAAGGCGAAGTTCGCCGCGTAGGCGGCAGCCGTTTGCTGGTCGGTGATGACGACCAGGTCCTCAGCGTTTTCGAGTTCTGCGGCCGTGGTCCAGTTGTACGAGCCGGTTAGCGTTTGTACGCCATCGACGATCATCACCTTCTCGTGCATGATTTTGTGGACGTGGTCGAGATAGATTGGGATTCCGGCGGCGGCCATCTCGTCAAAACGGGCGTTGTTTGAATTGGCGGGTGAGCCGTCGGCCACGATTTCAACGTCCACGCCGCGAGCGTGAGCGGACTTCAGCGCGGCGGCGATTGGCGCGGACGTGAAGTCGTAGGCCAGGACGAGCACGGACGTTTGGGCGTTTTGGAGGGCGGCGATTACCACCGCCGCGATATCGGCCGGCGGTGTGAAGTGGACATTGAGCAGCGCCACGGCGTTTTAGATCCTTTCGCGGTTTAGAGCTAGCGCAAAGTCGTGGGCGGCCCATGCCTGACGTCTGACGCGTCCAACGGCAGAATGGGCCGCCCTTTCCGACCTTCCACGATCCGCGCGCTGGCGGCGGACTCCTCCGCCGCTTCCCTCGGGACCGTGGTGTTAGAATCTCATTTTTGCAAATTTCTGTCAATAGCATCTCTCCGGAGGGGTTTTGGAGGGGGGGTATCTTCGCTACGACGCGTTCTGCGGGCAGATCAGCGGCGGCGCTGCACCACACGTTGTTTTTCCGGCGATAGGCCGTTGGCGCTAGCGTTTTGCAATCCAGGATCGGGAACTAGGCGGTTTCTGCATTGACTTTGGCAGCGGGTTTTCCTATTGTAGGAAAAAGTGTCATCAAATTGACGACACTTCCGCAAGAACCGGCGGTTGACGGTTCGATTCGTACGAAGGAGTTTGGTTATGCCGGCTTTACCCCCCTATATTCCGCCGCAGCAGGCGAAGTTTACCGCCTGGCTCGCGAATTTCGCGGCGCTGATCTTCGCGAACCCGGCGATGTACGGTCTTACGTCGGGCGACGCCACGACAATCGCGGGTTACAACACGACCTGGATCGCGGCGTACACGCCGGTCACGTCACCCGCGACGAAGACCCCCGCTGCGGTTTCGGCGAAGAATACCGCGTACGCCACGTTGCTGCCGCTCATACGGATTTACGCGCAGCAGATCGCGCGGAACCCCGGTGTTACGAGCGACAACAAGATTGCGCTCGGCCTCAATCCGCAGACGTCGCAACCGACGCCTGTTTCGGCGCCGACTTCGAATCCGGTGCTGGTCGTGCAGTCCGCTTCCGCGGGTTCGATCGTGTTGCGCTATCGCGATTCTGCGGCTTCGGTTTCTGTCAAGGCGAAGCCGTACGGTGCGATCGCGTGCCAGCTTTACCAGTACCAGGGCGTTGCTGCTCCGACCGACATTGCGCAGTTCTCAAAGGCCGCGGTGGCGACGAAGTCGCCTTTCGTGGTGGACACGACGAAGCTGGTGAGCGGGTCCACGATTTGGTTTTCGGCCGTTTGGCAGACTCGCCGCGGGCTGGCTTCTCCGCCGGCGCCGTTCATTTCGACGGTTGTGGTGTAAGACGCGGCTTCGCCGCGGAGTGGGAGCAGTTGGGAAGATCGGGGCGTACGGAATCGGCCGTTACGCCCCACGGCGTCGAGTAAAGCACGACAGCCGGGTACGCGGGGGGTCCTTCGTTCGTTACACTGCGGGGAGCATTTTTCAGATCGGGGTGCTCAGCATTCACGTTGCCCTTCTTGATCGTTTTCAAGTGCGAGAAATTATCCACGCTCGGGCTTTTGCGGTTGTTTCGGCCGTTTCTTCGCGGTAGGTTGTGCTCGTTCGAGCACGGTTGTCGCGCTTTAACAATCACCCTTACTTGTTCGGAGGTACGTGTCACATGGCTAGTTTTCCTGGTGCGAAGGTTCACAGAGTCAATCGCCGGCGGCTCGGCCGGCATCAGTTCCCGGCGGCCGCGCCGGTGGTAGTCACGTTTGCGACGACCGCACCGGGGCTGACGACAGAGCTTTTGTTTTCTGTGCCAGTGGTTGTTTCCGGGTTGATACCAATCCAGAGCGTGAACGGGGCGGTTCCCGTGTCGCAGGCCGTGGGCGACCCGCAGAGCGTCGTCGTCACGTTCAATACAGCGCTCACGACGGGCGACATTCTGATTCTGGCGCCGAATGTGCCGGAGATCTCTACGTTCCAGGGGGGCGGGAATTCGGGCGCTACGGGCAATGTCACGTAATTACGCGTGCGCAGCTTCGGGTGCGGTTACACAACGAGCCTGCAGGCGTTAGCCTGCAGGCTCTTTTCACGCGCGAGCGAAAGCGGCTGCCGGATTTCAGGCCGCCGGCGGCTGCGGCCTGGTTGGTGATCGCGGCCGCCAGGCCTGGGTTCGCGGCCGCCAGGCCTGGGTTCGCGGCCGCCAGGCCTGGGTGCGCGGCCGCCAGGCCGTGCCAGCGGATCGACGGCTGCTCTGCGCGGCCCCGTTCCCCCGGGGGCCTGCGGCCAGGCGTGCAGGGCGGCGGCTGCCGCCGGGCGAGCGGCGAGAGCCAGGGTCTCAGCCCTGGCTGGAATACGCACCGCGAGGCGTGGAGTGACGGCGGGAAGGCTTAGGACTATCGGGCAGCGGCGCGAATTCGCGGGAGCGCAGTTTATTGCACACACTGGCTGCGCGAGCCATGCGGCGACTGAGCGTCCCGTACCCGGGACTAATTTTTGCCCGTACTCGGGCTAATTGAGCCATGCGGCGACTGAGCGTCCCGTACCCGGGACTAATTTTGGCCCGTACTCGGGCTAATTCGCGGCGGGCGGGGTCCAGGCGAGGCGGTACCCCGCCGCTCCCGCGTAAAGTGTTCCCTACCCGGACGAGCAGCGAACGAAACTGATACGCCTGTTCACAGCCGTTCGAGTGTACTCACGGTACGGCTGTTAACACGGCGTTCAGTTTCGTTCGCCGTCCGGGTAGGGAATACTTTTGCGGCGCCTGTCCGGCCTAAAGCCGCAAGCGGGACGCCGCCGATCCCCCCGCCGCTTCCGCGGCCGCGGGACTCAGCGCATAGCCGCGAAAATCCCCCCGTCCCCCCGGCTCCTTTGATTCGCCCTCGGGCGTCCCCCCGTCTTTCGCTTAGGCGTGTGCCGTACCCGGCACTCTGCCGCTTAGGCGGCTCTGGCAGCTTAGGCTGCCTTCGGCGGCCGGATGCCGCCGCGTCTGGGCGGCACGATGCCGCAGTGGACGGCCGCGCGGCTGAACCCCCCGCGGCCTGTACCCAGGCCGTTCGCCCCGCGAGGCTGGCCGCCTAGCGCTGGCCCTGGCGCACCCGCCGAACAGACGGGGGGGCCTAAGCGAGGCCGGCCGCGTAGCGGGCTGCGCAGCAGCTTGGACGCCGCCGGGGGGAACCCAATTTTCGTGGGCGGCTTCGGGCGCCGCCGGGGCTTAAGGAGCGTGCCACCCGGCGGCGGACATACCGGCCACGCGACGGCTCCCCCGGCTGCGGCGCCAAGCGGGCCAACGCGACGGCGGCCAGTAGAGCGACGTTACGCTGGCTGGCGACGTGGCGTTCACGCGACTTTCTGGAGCGGCCGGCACCGCCGGCAGTCGAGTGGAGCGGCCGGCACCGCCGGCCGGCGAGTCGATCGACGTCACGCCGCCTGGCGACGTGGCGCTCACGCTACTTTCTGGAGCGGCCGGCACCGCCGGCAGTCGAGTGGAGCGGCCGGCACCGCCGGCCGGAAGTGTGTGCGGCTCCCGTCGCGCTCGCTGCGGTTTTCGCTCAGTGTCATCACTTTGAGGACACTTCGAGGAGGCGAGGATCTGTGATTCCGGGAAACTCTATATAGGTTAACGAGTAAAGCACGACAGCCGGGTACGCGGGGGGTCCTTCGTTCGTTACACTGCGGGGAG
>Ga0265338_10010618_pt1 | contig 10765 bp, 7 predicted proteins | sample 42126metaG_FD_193579 | JGI IMG/M metagenome (GOLD analysis project Ga0265338, IMG submission 193579) | Rhizosphere microbial communities from Carex aquatilis grown in University of Washington, Seatle, WA, United States - 4-21-26 metaG | ecosystem: Host-associated > Plants > Roots > Rhizosphere >... | reverse complement strand
GCTCTTCCGATCTCCTCTGAGTCGTTCCACCACCCCACGATGCGGTTCCAATCGGCCTGTTGGACCGGCCGCATCCGAGCCTTGCCGGCGCCGCGGTGATATTCAAATTCCATCGCCATGGAAAACCACCTTTCAAAACATTGGGGTTGAGTGGTGGCATCATAACCGATGCCCCGGGGGATTTAACAGGATGATGAAGAAGTCGAACCGACAAGACTTTTTCATGTCTTGCTCGCGAATCACCCCCTCAAAATCCAGGGGATTTACGGCGATTCGTCCGGACAACGAGGCTGTTGACTCGCCTTGCGAAAGCCCGTTTTCGCTGGGGTCCTCAGGCGACTAGGACGCCTGACGGCAGGGTAAAAAACACTTATTCAGCGCCTTGTTAAACCGCCCCGGGCGGTCCGGGCGACCTGCCGCAGGTCATGTTTTTTGGCTGGGGGATCGCCTTATTCCAACCCGAAGGCCGCGTCGAAGGTCTCCCGGTGCAAGATGCGGCGGCCCGTGGCAGGATCCACGGCCACACGCTCGTTCTTTCCCCCGGGCCGGATCGAGAAGGACCGGAGCCGGATGTTGCGGCCCTTCCGTCCCCGGGAAGCGTCGATATAGGTGAGAAGCCCGTCCTCGAAGGAGACCGCGATCCCAGCGTGGGTCCACTTATCCTTTTCGTCGATGTGCCCGTCATGGTTGGCGTCGTAGGTCTTGTCGAAAATAAGGATATCGCCCGGTTGGATCTGGAGGAAGCGGGCCCGGCGGACCCCATCGTCCGTGCAGAAACGGAAGATGGACTGGGCGAGGTTGCGGCCGGGGGGTTGGGCGCGGACATAACGGGCCATCTCGGGGGAGCGGTAGCAGGCCATCACGAAACCGGTACAGTCCACGTCCCAACCGGGGTGGGTCGTCAGGATTTTTTCGGCGGTCCGGAGGGCCTCGGCGCCGGTCGCGGCCTGGCCCCGATCGGAGAGTGTGTAACGGTTCCCCGCGCAACCCGCCAGTAGGAAGGCCATCGGGAGGAACGCGAATACAACAGCGGTTGCGGACCACCGGGAAGTCGGCTTTGTGTCCAGTGGACGGTGATCCGTGGGGGTTTCAAGGTTCATGGGGATAAGACGCGGCAAAAGGGTTCTGAGTTCCCGGCCTTCAGCCTGGACCGGGTATCCCGGGGCTCGGGGAGGTCCGGATCATCTGGGCGAACCTCTTCAAACGGACGATGCAGCGGCCCTTCCCCAGGATCTCGATGACCTCAAAGAGGTTGGGGCTGACCGTGCGGCCAGTGATGGCCAAGCGCAGGGGATGGACATAATCGGCGAACTTTTTTCCGGCGGCGGTCGCCGCGGCCCGGAACCGCTCCTCCAGCGCCATGGCGTTAAAGTGAAACGCCTCATCCAGGATCTTTTCGGCGTCCTCGAGGATGGGCAAGTTGCCGGTCACCAGGTGCTTGGCCAACCCCTCGGGATCGTACACGTGTACCTCGCCCAGGAAGTAAAGGATCTGGTCCCCCACTTCGTTGATGGTCTTGAGGCTGGGCTTCACGAGCCCCAACATGCGTTTCAAGGGTGGCCCGGAGGCCCTCATGAAGAGCTCGTCGATGCCGCCCATGTCCCAGAGGTACTCAAGGCAGCGCTGGAAGATGAACTCGTCGTCGGCCTTGCGGATGTACTGGCCGTTCATCCACAGGAGTTTGTTGTAATCGAAGGAGGCGGGCGCCTTGTGGACCCTTTCCAGCGCGAAATTCTTGATCAGGTCCGCCTGGGAGATGAGGTCGGTCTTTCCGTCCAGGGACCATCCCAAGAGCGCCAGGTAATTGACGAGGGCCTCCGGCAGGTACCCGAGCCGCTTGAACTCGGACACGGAGGAGGCCCCGTGGCGCTTCGACAGGGGAGTTCGGTCCTCCCCCAGGATCAGGGGCAGGTGGGCGAAAATCGGCGGTTCGAAGCCCAATGCCTGGTAAAGGAGGATCTGCTTGGGGGTGTTGGATAAGTGGTCCTCGCCACGGATCACGTGGCTCATCCTCATGACCGCGTCATCCACCGTGACCACGAAATTATAGGTGGGTTCCCCACCGGTCCGGACCAGGATGTAGTCGTCCAACTCGGCGTGGTCGACCTTCACCTCGCCCCGGATCAAGTCGTGGAAAACCGTGACGCCTGGCGGCACTCGAAGCCGGATGGCGTAGGGCTGTTTGGTCTTCTTGCGGTGGTCCACCTCGGCCTGTGAAAGGTCCCGGCACCGTCCGGAGTAATGGTAACCCAACCCCGCGAGGTTGGCGGACTCACGTTCGGTTTCCAGGTCCTTCTGCGAACAGAAGCAGGGATAGGCGGCCCTGGAGGCCAGGAGCTTCTTAAGGTGTTCCTTATAGATCGGGGCCCGTTCGGTTTGGACATAGGGCCCGTGGGGACCGCCGATGGAGGGACCCTCGTCCCAGTTCAAACCCAACCATTGGAGGTCCCTGAGGATGGCCGCCTCGTACTCCGGGCGGGACCGCTCCCGATCCGTATCCTCGATCCGGAGGATGAACCTGCCCTTGTGACGGCGGGCGAAGAGCCAGTTGAAAAGGGCCGTACGGGCCCCTCCCACGTGGAGGTAACCGGTGGGGCTTGGGGCGAAACGGACTCGGACTTCGGCCATGGGCGGAATCTTCTCCGGAACGGCGGATAGGCGGCCAGAAATAACCAAGACCGCCAAGGGATCGATATGCTATATTAAATCCCGGCCATGAAAAAAAGAATCCTCCGTTTCGACTCCGACATCTCCAAGCGCACTGCGCCCCGCAATGTCGTGTTGCAGGCCATGAATTGCTATATCCTGGGCCCCGGCGCCCAAAGCGGGTCCTTCCGGGCCAATTTGATCGACATCAGCTCCACGGGCGCCCAAATCTACACTCCCCGCCCCATGGACGAGCACACCGAAATCGCCCTGGAAATTAAGTCCAAGGACGGTTCCCAATCCCTGAACTTCACGGGGATCGTGGTTTGGGCCCGTAAAAACGCCATGCGTAGCATGGGCCGGTACGCCTACGGGTTGAAGTTCATCAGCCCCGGTCGGGACCACATGGCCTTCGTGGCCGAGAACTTCATCCAGGCCGCCGATTCGGACACGCCGTAAAGGCAGGCGATGGCGGTTGGCCCAAACAAAATCCAAAAAACAAAAGCCCACTTTCGAGTGGGCTTTTTTAATTCTTAAACCTTCTTTTGTTTCGCTTCCCCATCCTCTTGCCGTGCCGAGGTCACCCGCCGAGGCACAAGATTGGCGTGTGCCGCGCCAAGGTCGCGGCACCGACAGTTGTGTCGATCACGTCAGGATGATGGCCTTGCGGAGCGCCTGGAGTACCCGCTTATGGACTTCCTCGGCCTCCACCAAACTGTCTTGGGCCCGGGGCAGATGGGGGTTGATTTCAAGCGTCTTCTTGAATTCACGGAGCGAACGGGCCACCACGAAACGGGTCTTGATCAAATGGGCCACCGCCAAGTGCTGGTGGAGATCCGCGTATTGTGGGTATTCCTCGATGACCGCGTTAAGTTTGTCCACGTATTGGTCCGTCATCTGCTGGTCAATCCCCTCACTGCCGTAAAGAAGCATCAGCGTGAAAAAGAAGATGACCTCATCCCCCACCCGGGGCACGAACTTGGGTCGGACCTCCATGAACTGCTGGAAAGCCACCTCATACCGCTTCAACTTGATGGAATCCTGGGCCATCAGAAAGGCGCGGTTACGGACCTTGGGGTTCAATTGGGCCGCCGTGTCGGATTCCGCGATCACCCGTTCCTCGAGTTCCTTGACCTTGGTCTCGGGGAGGGTCTTACCCGACTGGAGGAGGTAGCCGACGCAGGTGGCGGCCAGCTTGAGGCGCGAATCAGCGTAACGGGGGTTGATCTGGAGCGCCTGGAGGAAGTTTTGGGTGGCTTCATCCAGTTCGAACCGGTCCAAGTGGATGTTCCCCAGGTGGTAGTAAAGGTCGGCGAAACCGGGATTCAGTTCCTTCGCCTTGTGGAGCGCCGCCACAGCCCCCGCGTGGTCCCCCAAGAGGGAAAGGGTGATTCCGTAGTTTTTCATGGCGGGAAGGTGGCCGGGGTTCTGTTCCATGGCACGCATGAACTTCTGTCGGGCGTCGTCATGGAAGCCGTTGGAAAGAAGGATTACGCCCAGCTTGTTGCAGGCTTCGGCGGTGGGTTTTTCGTCGATTTTCCGGGCCAGCCGGAAAATCGATTCCAATTCGACCGTGCGGATGCGGTGGAAATCCTTGAAACGTTGGCGGATGGCGTCGGTTTCGAGGCCTTCGGTGTATTCCAGGACGCGCTGCGAAAGGGTATGGCCCGCCAAACGGACCGAGGAGGTGATGCGGTTCCGGGCGATTTCGGCCGCGGTCTCAACGCTATAGATCTTTGAATCAATCTCAATATGTGAGGAAAGTGGTGGCCAATCCATGGATTCCCGCGCCTTGAGGAGGATTGGAGCTCCCGACCGTCAAGCCGGGGCCCGGAGCGTTAGGACGTCAGGCCTTTCCAAAGCCCTTCTTGACAGCGGTTTCCACGTCCGGGAACGACTTGAGGATGGTGTTGAATTCCAACAGCTCAAATACTTCAGCCACCTCGGAATTCATGCCAGCCAGGAACAGATCGCCTTTTTGCGCGCGGATCCGCTTGATCTCGCTGATGAAGATGCCCCAGCCCGCGCTGGAGATGTAGTTGACGTTCTTCAGGTCGATGACGAGTTTATACTTCTTTTCACCCAAGACACCTTGGAAAGCCTTCTCGAACTCAGGAGCCGTGGTGGTGTCGATAAAACCCTTCACCGTCAAAAGGGTGACATCCGCGTGCCTCGTGTGATCGGAAACGTTGACTGATAAACCGTCCATGGTTCCTCCCGGCTCCTGTCCCTTGGATGAACAGCGGCCCTCACACCCCAAGGGGGGCGTTTGGACCAAAAACCGGCATCCTTAAAGGGTTTTTGGGCTTCGGGCGGGGATCATTATGACCCCCGCCTTATATGCTGTCAATCGCACCGGAGGCGACGGACCGACGTTTCGCCTCGGTGTTTAGGCCTTTACGCTTCAGGTACAGGTAAACCAATCGCTCCTCAATCTTCAGGGCGCCCTCGGGGCGGGTCTTCAAGGCTTCAGAGATCCGGGAGGGCCCGTATTCGGGATGGTCCCGGACCAAAAGTAGCACCGCCTTCTTCTGGTCATTGGAAAGCTCCGCCATTAATGACGAGGTTTTCCGTTTAACCTGTTTGAGGGCATCCTGCCCCTCCGCCACCACCAACTTCTTAAGTCGGTAATACTCGTTGGTCGAGACATTAGTCTGTCGGCAAGCCTCCGCCACGGAAAGCCCCTTCTTATCCACTAGGTCGAACAATTTCTTGCGGATCTTGTACATCACCGTCTCGGCCTTCAACTTCTCCTTGATGGCCACCACGGTGATGTCGTCGTTTTGCTCGGCGTTGCCGACGAATTCGGCGATACGACGGTTCAGTTCATCCACGAACTCCGCCGGGGTGAGGGCTGCATTCTCCTTGATGGCGGCGATCAGCCGGTCCTCGCCGAATTGCTGTTTCTCGGCGTTCATCGCCTCGGTAATCCCGTCGGTGTAGACCACCAGCATATCCCCCTTCTCCAAACTGATCTTCTGGAGGGCAAGGCTTTTCTTGAATAATGATTCGTCAGGCAGCGAAATCCCGAGGGGGAAACCCTTCGGCTTCAGGTAATAGACCTCCTTCGTCTTGCCCCGGTAAAGGATCATGGGATTGTGCCCGGCGCTGGAGAAGTTGATCACCCGCCGCCGGGAATCCAGGATGATGTAGAACATCGTGACGAACATCCCCCGCTTCATGTCCCCGGTCACATGTTGGTTCACCCGGCTCAGGACATCGGAGGCCGACTTGTTGCCTCGGGCCTCCAACCGCATGGCGGTCCGGATCATCGTCATGACCAGCGAACCCGGCACACCCTTGCCCGAGACGTCGGCCACGACGATCCCCATGGTGGTCGGGTCCACGGCGAAGAAGTCGTAGTAGTCCCCGCCCACTTCCTTGGCGGCGCGGTACATGGCCCCAATCTCATAGCCGTCGATCGTCGGGAAGGTTGCCGGAAGAAGGGTATGCTGGATCTCCTGCGCGACCTGGATTTCCTTCTGCATCCGCTCGTGTTCCACCATCCCCTTTTGCGAATCCTGGATTTTTGCGGTCATGTCGTTGAAAATCGCGGCCAATTGACCGAACTCATCCTTCGTATCGAGGTCGATCTTGGCCGAGTAATCCCCGCCGTGGAGGGCTTGCACGCCGTCGAAGATCTTCTGGATGGGCCGGGTCACAATGAGCGACAAAAGCCAAATGGCCAGGACGCTCAGGAGGAGCGCCCAGAAAGCGATCACTCTCAGGTCCGATTGGGCGTGGTTCATCATCCGGGTAAGGGCGGCCTCGTCCAACCCCGCGTGGACCTCCCCGACCGACAACCCGCGATATTCGATCTGGGCGGCGTAATGGGTGATGTTGCCCTCACGCCAAACCCTGATCCGGGAACCTTCGAGCGGCGACTCGTTCTTGGGCGCCTGCCATCGTTGGAAAAGTTGGCCGAGGTCGGAATGAGCCAAATAACGGCCGTCTTCCCCGATGATGAAGGCGTAGGCCAGGACCCCCGATTGGTCGTTCTGCATGACCTTTTGGACCAGTTGGTTCAGCTCCAAGTCCTTCTTTTTCATGACGGCGTCGCCGGCCTCGAGGGAAATAGTCCCAAGGATCGCCTGGATCTTTTCCCGGTGCTGTTGGCCCAAGAGGGTACGTTGGCGTTGCGACAGGATGAAATAGGCCGAAAGGATGATGCTCACGGCCAGCATCACGGCCCCCGCGGTGAACTTCATGGAAACCGGTACGGCACGCCGGCGGGCCGACCGTTCGGCGGCCGGGCGGCTGGCGTCGAAATACCGCACCATCAGTAATTCGTTCATTCCCGACAGGGACTTATATTCCACTCGGCTCATGACCTTCTTGATGAGCCAGATGCCCAGCCCGCCCTTTCGGCCGATATCCACGTAATGGTTCAGGTCCGGATCCTTAACCTTGTGGAAATCGAAGGGCTTTCCCCAATCCCGGATCTTGATCGTGATGTCATAGGGGCCCAAACTGGCTTCCAGCTCGACCTTCCCCGATTGGCCCCCATAGGCGTGGCGGATCACGTTGGTACAGGCCTCGTCCACCGCCAGCTTGACGTTGGCGGTCTCCCGGGGCCCGCATTTGCCCGCGTCGCAGACTCGGGTGACGAAGTCCTTAATCTCCAGGAGATAACGGTCCTCGGCCTTCACATCGAGCTTATAGATCCTCCGGCGGGCCCCCAAGGAGGCCACCCGAAGCACCCATTCACCGAGCTTTCGTCCCACCTTCATCGCTTGCCCTCCGGCGCCGCTGGTTTTGCCAAAGCGGCTTCCTTCATGCGGGCCTGGGCTTCCGCGATGTTCCGCTGAACGAGGAAGTTGGTGGGGTCCTTCTCGAGGACCTTGCGCCAAATATCAATGGCCTTGGTGTAATCGCCCTTGAGGAATTCTGCGACGCCCTTACCGTACAATTTCGACAGCGACTCGGGCATGCCTTCCAGCGGCGAGTAATGGCTCTTGGCGTCGCTCCAAAGTCGCGCGACGTCCCGGTAAGCTGGGTCGCGGCGGTAGACCACCTCGAAAAAGTCGACCGCGTCCTTATAGTTGCCCTGATTGTAGGCCTCCAGGCCCGAGAGGTAGTTTTGGGCCATGAAGGTCTTCGCGTCGGCCTGTTTCAGGAGGGCCTGAACATCCTGATTCTGGGGATCCAGGTTCATGGCGCGGGTCAAGTAGGGAATGGCCCGAACCAAATCATTCTTTTGGATGATTTCTCGGGCCACCCGCAGGTTCTCCTGGATGGCCTTGACCCGTTTCGCGTCGATCCGGATCTTTGCCGAATCCGGGTCTGGATCCTCGGGGAATTCCTCCTTCACTTTATTCCAAGCCCGAAGGGCTTCCGGATAGCTTTCCATGTCCTCATAGGTCTTGGCGATATACTTGAGTGCATTCAACCGGTTCGCCGCCCGGGGGTCCTTGATGGAACCGAAGCGATAGGAAAGCGAAAAGCGCTGGGAAGTCCCCAAATCACGTTTATCCATGGCCCAATCCAGTAAAAATCCGGCGATCCTTAACCCGGCCCCTAGGGTGGGCCCAATCCCGTCATAGCCGCCTCGCAGGAACAATAAGCGTTTCCACGCGTATTCCACGCCCGCTCGGATGCTCTTGGAACCGGGGGCCATGTCCGCCGCGAAAGCCAGGGAGAGGACCCCCTGTCCCCCCTTGCTTTGGATTCGGTAACCAAGTGAGGGTTTCACCATCCGAACCCAAGTGCTGGATTGGTCCCGGATGCGGATCTCCGGTTGGACGAGGTTTGAGACCGCCAAGCCGAAGGACAGGTTATTAATGGAAAGACGGGACCGATCCTGCAGTCGGGTCTCAAACCGGTAAGCCAATCCGAGGTCCATACCGAATCCGCTGTCCGACTCGGGTGGGAAAGACTGCCGGACGTACTTCATGAGGATCCCGAATCCGATCCCCCGGTAGGCCATCACCCCGTATCCCAGGCTTCCCTGGAGTTGGAGTACGTTGAAGGTCCCCAAGGCCTGGATGCTGTCCGTGGTCAGGGGAATATCCTTCGTATTGATCCGCTGGAACGCCGCCAACAGGGTCCCCCGTCCATCAGGACGGGCGTAAGCCAGTCCATCATAAGTCGTGTCCACAAAGAGCGAGCTGTGCAGACTGACGAGTTCCTGCCGCTGGAGGTAGGCGAGGGTCCCGGGGTTTTGGAAACCCGAGGCGGCTTCGTCCCCTAGTGCCCCAATGGCCCCCCCGAGCCCCAGCGACCTGGCGGAAAACCCCAAGTCAAATGGCGATTGCACACCCCCACTTTCGGACGCGAGGGCTCCGGCGACCAGGACTAAGAGAAACGCGAGGCTGGCCCAGATTGAACAACATGGCCAAGCCCGCAACTTTTCCCATTGGAGGGTCGGCGCGACAGATCCGTTCATCGCGCCACCGCCACTTTCAAGATGTGGGTCTCACCCTGGGCCTTCAGTTGGGCGAAATAGACGCCGTTCGAGACGGTTTGGCCCAACCCGTTTTTGCCGTCCCACAAGATCCGTTGAGCCCCCGCGGCCTTGGGTCCCGAGGCCAGATGACGCACGAGCCTTCCCGTGATATCAAACACCGACAATTCCGCGTCACCCGGCGAAGCCAAATAGAATTCAAAAGTCGTCGACTCGTAACCAGCCCGGAAAGGGTTCGGATGGTTGCCATAAGTGTCGGCCAGGTTCCCCGAGCGGATGAGCAGCGTTTCGGATTTCATGGGGAAACCCGTGGAATCCCCCGTGGTGATTATCCCCAGGGGGCCGTTGTTGGAGGAGGCGTCCTTCACGACCATGTCGTTCACGGAAAGGACCCCCAACCGAAAACTTCCGTCGATGGCGTTCGGGGAGACATCCCCCAGGATCGTCACCGGCAGGGCCGGGTTGTCGCTGCAAAGGAAATTACCCGGTAACACGATGAACGTGGCCGCCGATCCCGAAACCGCGCTGACATTTAGGACCTGGCTTTGGGTTCCGTCAGTAAGGGTGATTGATGAAATCACGGATTGGAAAGCCGCGGGGTTCCCTGATGCGTCCTCCAGGTGGAAGGTCCAGGCCTCCGGTTGGATTTGGAATGTACCAGCCGCCACGTTCAGGCTGAATCCCATCAGGGGGATGCCCACCTGACCCTTAATGGCCGTCGTGAGGCCCGTGGGCAAGTGCACCACCCGCAGGAGGGTGCTTCCCACGCCGGCCGAGACCTGGATCGGCGAGCTCGTCCCGGGAGACAGGACATTCGAGGAGTCCCGGGCCGTGCCCTGTTGGGGCCCCTGGGTGTAAAAGTGGGTGGGGGCTGTTCCCGTACCGCCCAAAATATTGGAAGACGACGGGGTCGGAGCGGCCCCGTCGGTCAATTGCAAATTCACCTGGTTGACTGTGGCCGTGGTCAGGTTGAACCAGGCGTCGACCGCGCGGAGGGCCCCCGTCACTAGCGCCCCGGCCTGGATGGGCAATACCGTACCGGTCTTACCCGTCGGGTTCTGGATGGGCCTCCCGGGATCGGGGGATTCACCCGGCCAAAGCCATTGGATCGCCACGGCCGGACCTGGGGAAACAGTGGCTGGGGCCGTCCCCGAGTTCACCCCAGGAGCCGAAGCCGTCCAAGTCCAATTCCCCGCTTTGTATTCCATCAGGTAAACCACCGCCTGGGGAGGGCCCACCGGGACGATTACTTGGTTCACTGCGCCCCCACCCGACGTCAGCGAAAACCGCCATTCCCCGCTGCTGTCGGAATTCAGGTTGAAAGTAAAGGCTGAGAGGAGCGTGGCTGGTTGGTTGGCCGCGTTCCGGACCTCCACCGTGACGGGGCCGGCGGACTGTCCAGCCGTCATCGGAGGGATCGCCCCCACGAAGGCTAGGTGATCCGGCGGCATGACCGTCGCCGTGTACGTCGCCGTAATCGTCGCAGTGAAAGAAGGCGTGAAGGAAGGCGTATCCGTCGGGGTAAAGCTCGGCGTAAACGTCGGAGTGAAGCTCGGCGTGAACGTCGCCGTGAAGCTCGGCGTGAAGCTCGCCGTGAATGTCGCCGTCGCCTGCGCCACCGTCAGCACCGCCCCATTCACCGGCGACCCCGTCACCAGGATCGACCGCCCCGCCCCAAGCCCCGTCCCCGTCACGTCCCCGTTCGCCGCCACCGTC
>Ga0265338_10010617_pt1 | contig 10766 bp, 11 predicted proteins | sample 42126metaG_FD_193579 | JGI IMG/M metagenome (GOLD analysis project Ga0265338, IMG submission 193579) | Rhizosphere microbial communities from Carex aquatilis grown in University of Washington, Seatle, WA, United States - 4-21-26 metaG | ecosystem: Host-associated > Plants > Roots > Rhizosphere... | reverse complement strand
TGGAATCCCGTCGAGCCAGGTGTGTGGAACCCCGTCGAGCCAGGCGTGTGGAATCCTGTCGAGCCAGGCGTGTGGAATCCTGTCGAGCCAGGCGTGTGGAACCCCGTCGAATCCGGCGTGTGGGATCCTGTCGGGCCAGGGGTGTGGAACCCGCTCGGGTTTGTAGGTCGAAAGCCACCGTTTGTGTTGGGAGGTCGGAAGCCTCCGTTTGGCTGGGTCGGGCGAAAGCCGCCCGGTTGCGCAGGACGGAACCCACCGCCGCCTCCAACATTGGGACGCACCTGTGGGGCCGGTCGCGATGCGGGCCGCGCCACCTGGGGCGCGGGACGCGGACAGCCCTTTGGCGGACAATTGGCGAACGCCAGAGCTGGAACGCTAATAGCAAACGCAACACAACCTGCGAGCCCAAAGCGCCCGCTCAATACCCCCCGAGCCATACTCCCCCCCGCTTTCAGAACTCCCAATACGTAAGAAACTGCTCATCACGTGATGTACTCTCGGAACGCGCATTCGAAAAGAGTGTGTCGATCGCGTGCATCACGGCCATCTCTAACCCGAGGCTTGGAGCGGTTCGCCTGACGAGTCCGCCTCGATGGATGGGTGGCGCTCATGATCTCCGCACCACCGCGCCCCACTCCCCCTTCTAATCGGGATAGGACATTATATGTCCGTATCATCATGGCAAGACCGCCTCTCCGCGTGTCGATGACGTCGATCGCGAGCTTGCTAGTTCAGACGGGTTCGGAGAAAGACGCAGCATGGCAGAACCCCGCAGCACCAAACCTCTCGATCAGCAGATTGGCGCTCGGCTGAGGACGCGCCGGCGGGAGTTAGGTATGAGCCAGCAAGAGCTGGCCGGGGCGCTCAGCATCAGTTTCCAGCAAATCCAAAAGTACGAGCGGGGAAGCAATCGCATCAGCGCCTCTTCCCTGGTGGAACTCGCCAGAGCGTTGGAATGTGGCCCCGAGGTCCTACTGGGGACCGCCGCCGCGACTGCCGAAATCGATTGGTCTCGATTTCGGGACAGCGGCGCGCAAGACGCCGCGACGGCGTTTAGTCGGATCAGGAGCGCCCGCCTTCAGAAAGCGGCGTTGGACCTCTTGCGTGTCCTCGCGGATGAGACGTTACACGAATAGCGAGCGCGCCAGTCTAGTACACGCGGTCCGCCCAGGGACCTTCCGCCCGGTTCTCTGAAACACGGTCGATGGCGGAATTAGGTGGTTCCCAGCTTACGCCTTAGCTGTTGATTAGCCGCGCCGACCGATGCTGACCGCATGGTCGCGAAGGTAAGCCATACGACTCTGCTGGGCGCCGCCGCCGAGCACTACGTGATGAGCCAGCTCCTGCGACGGAACATGATCGCCGCTCTCGCCCCGGCTGGCGTGCCGGACGCTGACATCATCGTGTCTGATCGGCTCGGGAGCGCTCTTGCCGCCGTCCAGGTCAAGGCTCGGCGGGAAATCGGCACAGACGGCGGATGGCACATGAGCATCAAGCACGAGACCATGTCACGACCGCTGCTCTTCTATTGCTTCGTGGATTTCGGCCGCGAACTGAGCGACGCCACCCGGTGCTGGATTCTGCCGAGCGAAACGGTCGCGACCGTCCTCACAATCTCCCACCAGGCGTGGCTTGCGACCCCAGGGAAGAACGATCGTCCGCACCGCGACCATGACATGCGCAGGCTGCTGCCTGACTATAGCCGCTACGGCGCTCGGGACTACGTCGCCGGCTGGATGGATGGCTATCGAGAGGCATGGGGGCTAATCGGCGCCCAAACCAGCAGCGCAACCAGCCAAAGCTGAGGCGCGATCTCAGCTCCGCTCGAAGAAGCGGGCTGGCTCGACATCGAACAGCTCGGCCAGCTCCACCAGGAGGCCGATACTCGGATACCCCTGGCCGCGTTCGATGCGGCCGATCTGCCGGATGTCCACCCCGACCTCGTCAGCAAGCGCCTCCTGGGTAAGCCCCCGCGCCTTCCGGAAGCGCCTGAGGTTGCGTCCTATGACCGATTCCCAGCCCATCCATGGGAGGAGTTAACGGTCTGGCGACAACTACCAGGACATATAATGTCCTATTCAATTCCGAAGGGAGTAGGGCGAGATGACCACAATGGTCGAGCACGGTGTCGGCGCAGACATGCGCGCGCTGATGGCCTTTCAGGCGAAGAAGAAGTCAATGGGGCTCGCCTACGCCCTCTTGGTTCTGTTTGGCGGGTTCGGCGCCCATCGATTCTATTGCGGTCGCATCGTGAGCGGCGTCGTTCTGGCGATCTGCACGTTCATAGGCCTTTGTGTCTATTGCGCCGGCAACGCCACGCTGATCATCATTCCCGGCATCTGGTGGCTCATTGACGCCTGCCTGATTCCCGGCTGGATCGCGAAGCACAACGCGCGACTGCTGGCGGCACTAGACGGTGGAGCATCCGCCACCATGCTCGTCGCGATGTAGAGACGCGGTCTCCTTGACGTGGCACGGGGTTGGGGCGTTTGGGTGGCCGGTAGTCTGGTTGCCGTGGGTGCCGTGTGGTGCGTCGCATGCGCGATCTTGTGGCGATAGGCGCAAAGAGGCCGGCGCCTCCGATCCGGGACGGGCTGCCAAGCCACGCGCTCCGAAGTCGGCAGACTACGACGAACTAGTTTGTTCTTGTTCTGTTCCAATCCCGGCGCCATGCTCGCGGCATGCACTCCCATGTACCGGTCCACGGCGCGGTCAGAGGCCGAGGCGCCAAGTCCAACCGCTCCGGCCGTTTCGAGACGGCCCAGCGGGATGACTTCGACGATGGCTGGAATGACGGCGACGCCGAACCCCCACGCCTCGACGACACCCTCACGCCACTCAAGTCCAAGACGATCATCAGCCGCAACGACAGCCCGGACGTAGGTTTCGACCAGTCGATCAATCCCTACGTCGGTTGCTCCCACGGATGTATTTATTGCTACGCGAGGCCCTCCCACGCCTACATGGGCCTCTCGCCCGGCGTCGACTTCGAGTCGAAGCTCTTCTTCAAACCCGATGCGGCGGTTCTGCTTCAGCGGGAGCTGTCCAGGCGCGGCTACGTCTGCAAGCCCATCCATATCGGCGGCAACACGGACCCCTACCAGCCAGCCGAGCGACGGCTCCAGATTACCCGCAGCGTTCTGGAGGTGCTGAGCCGCTTCGATCACCCCTTCTCGATCATTACCAAGTCCGCGCTGATCACGCGCGACCTCGACATCATCGGACCGATGGCCGAGCGAGGCCTGGTCAGGACCGTGGTCTCGGTAACAAGCCTGGATCGCAAGCTGGCGAGAGCCATGGAGCCGCGCGCGGCGACGCCTGAGCGCCGGATCGGCGCCCTGCGCGCCCTTGCCTCGGCCGGGGCGCCGGCGATCGTCAATTTCGCCCCGGTCATCCCAGGCCTGAACGACCACGAACTGGAGGCGGTGCTGGAGCGCGCCGCCGACGCAGGCGCCTGCGGCGCTGGCTACGTCGTCCTGCGGTTGCCCCTGGAGATCAAGGATCTCTTCCGGGAATGGCTGGAGGCGGAACGCCCTGACCGCGCCCGCAAGGTCATGTCACTGGTGCGCCAGATGCGCGGCGGCAAGGACTACGACGCCCGCTGGAAAGAGCGGATGAAAGGCCAAGGGCCTATCGCTGATCTGATCCGCCAGCGCTTCACGCGGGCCAAAACACGCCTCGGGCTGGACAAGCACCTGCCGGCGCTGCGAACCGACCTCTTCCACGTCCCGGCGGAGGTCAGCGGCCAGCTTGAACTTTTCGGCGCTCGCCCCTGAACCGTGGCTCGGTCAGTTCGGAGCCGCTACGGCCACGCCTTCAGCAGAGGTAGGACGGCGGGCGCCGCCCGCGCCGACGGCCCGGTCTACGGCGCCAAACGTTTCCTGCCGGAGTTCGCCAGAGCGCCGCAGCCCGACCGCCGCCATCCCGCCCGCGTCGACCCCGAGCTGGCGCAGATGCGTGTGTGGGAGGTGATCGAGAACGACGTGCGGATCAAGATCGCCTGCGACAACTGCCACCATGAGGCGGTCTGGACGCGGGCCTTCATGGAGAAGCGGCTGCGACGTAGGACCGGCCTTACGGTCCTGGCCCTGGCGATGAAGCTGCGGTGCGCGGGATGCCGGTCCGAATATGTGCGGATTTGGAGGGCGTAGCCCGCCCTATTTTTTTTGTCGGCGTGGCCCGATCGTCACCACATACGCTTCAGGCCCGGAGAGGCTAATCACCCCAATCTGCCCCGTTGCTCGCACGCCCTCTTCGGGGGGAGGCAGCTTCTCAGAACTTCGACGAAATCGCTCGCGCCACTGGTCATCGGTGAGCTTGCGGGCGCTCCAGACCCAGCCCCATTCATATCGGCCTAGGTGCACGCCATGGACCCAGTCGTCGTGCCTGAACTTCGCCAGGGCGATCCGTGCGCGGGTCTCGTCAGCTTCACGTTCGAGGGGCGTCGGCTCGCGGCCACGCTCGTTCATGGCCTCGATCATCTCGCGGAAGAGGACTGGCCAATCGGCCACGTCCAGCATCTTGGCGATCACCTCGGCATCGCGCCAGACAGCTTGTTCCCTCGGCGACAGCAGCCGGTCCAGGTCGACGTAGTACTCGAAGGTCGCAATCGAAAGATCATGCACATCCGAGTTGACTGGGCTGTGCATAATCTTCCGATCGAGCATCGCTTTGTCGACGAGCTTGCTCACCTCGCCCTCCACGGTCACGCGCACGGCGCCGGTGTTGCGCCCATTGGGGCGGCCACCACGGTCCTTCAAAGGCGTGACGGTCACCTTCGTGATGAGCCGGCGGATGGTGTCGCGCGCCCGCGTGGCGTCACGCTCATCGCCCTCCAATTCGATGGCGAGGTTGTCCAGCAGTTCGTGCATGCGGCTGACCAGGTTTTCCGACGTCAATGGAACCGAAGGTTGGGCCTGCGCTCCCGCCCTGACCAAGCGGGCGAGCCGCTCCTTCTCGGCCCCGGATTTCTCCAGGTCTTCGTTGATGAGCTGCGCGGCATAACCCTTGGCTCCCGCCCTCGCCTGCGCGATGAGGTTTTCGATCTCGCGATTGACCTCTGCGAGCCGCTGGATGGCGAGCTGATGCCGGTCCTCCTGTTCCGCGTTGGCAACTCCACGCTCCCGCACGTACTCAGGGATGAACCAGGTCACGACGGTCGAGTGCGCCACCCGTTGCACCAGACCTTCGAGGACGACCCGTTCCAGGTCCTGTCTGCGCACCTTTCGTTCGTTCGGGCAGTCTCCGAATTTGTGCGCATAGCAGCCCATTTTCGCCGAGACCTGGACGAACGGGCCGCCGCAGACACCGCATTTCGAGAGTCCTGTCAGGAGGTGGACCGGTCGGCGGCGGTCAACCAGCTTCGAAGGAACCGCGCCGGACAAACGTTCCTGATTGCGGTCCCAGAGGTCCTGCGGAACGATCCGCAGCCAGGGCGCATCGGTCTTGACCACTTTCGCGACATCGTTTTTGCGTCTGGTGATCCGCCCGGTGCGTTCGTCGAGCTTGGTCTTCACCTTGCAATTGAGCATTTCGCCGATGGCGATCGGGTTGCGCAGTACTCCCGACCTCGTTTCATGGCCGCGAATGGTGTTCGGGTGCCAGATTTGGCCACCCCTCGGTGTCGGCACGCCCTCTCTCGTAAGAGCACGAGCGATCTCATAGGCGCTCTTGCCGGCGTCGAAATCCTCGTGAATCCGCAGCACAACCTTGCTGGTGACGGGATCGATCTCGATGTCCCTGATTTGCACTCCACGGCTATTTAGGAGCGGCTCTCCGTTTGCGTCCCTAGCCACTACAACACGGTAGCCATACGGCGCACTGCCCATGAACTGCCCACGCTCCGCCGCAGCCCGCCGCCCCCGCGTCACCCGCTCAGAGAGCCTTTCGCTCTCGATCTGAGCCATTTCGGCGAACAGCGCGAACTGTATGCGGTCCATCACCCCATGATCATGGGTGTAGATGACGGCGTCGGCGTCCTGCAGCCGGTTCTTGGCATCGTGCAATTCGCGTGAGTTGCGGCCGAGCCGATCCAGTTGGAACACGCAGATCACGTCGGCCAGACCGGCTACGGTCATAGCCATGGCCTCGATATACCCGATCCGCTTGCCGACATATCGGCCCGACTTGGCCTCGTCCTTGAATTCGCCCACCACGGCCCAGCCATAGCGGGCGCAGTCTTCTCGAAGCACGGCCAATTGATCGTCGGCTGACAGCGGGTTCTGGTGGGAATCCGAATAGCGAGCGAGGAGCACCGCTCGCGAACCGGATGGGGGCAGAGGAGCGTCGAACATCGCCATCGTCTACCTCGCCGCCTTGGCGTCGCGCTGGGCGGCGAGACGCGCCAAGCTCAGGACAAGCGGCAGCAGAGCCCGATCGGTCTCGTCCGCGTCCGGATAAAGATCGGCCTCGCGGCGGCTTTCGGCGCGCCGCCAGAGTTCCTCGTCGAGCGTTTTTGCCATCGGCATCTGCATCACGAGGCCCTCCTACACCGGGGAGCCGGAACGCCCTCGCGATTCAGCGACCTGGCGATGTCTTCCAGGCTTTCCCCGGCGGCATAGTCCCTAAAGATGCGTTGGACGACGCCGGCGCTGACCTCGATCACGCGGACCGAAGACTTCGCCGCCACCTTGAGGAAGTAGTCGAGCGTGGCCGGCGAACGGCTGATCCGACTGAGGTCCGTCACAAGGACGGCGTTGATCCCGCCGTTCGCGACAGCGGCGATCAACGCGGCGTAGCCGGGACGTTCATCGGCCATTCCTGAGGCCGGAGCGTCGATCACCTCGCCGACGATCGTCATGCCGCGCTGGGCGGCGTACGCCCGGCAGGCCCGCAACTGCTCGTCCGTATCGGCAGGGACCGCCGCCGATCGCGCATAGATGAAGGCCCGTTCGGCCCCAGCAGCCCTGCCATGGGCGGCCTTCCGGCGCTGACGGGCCGTGCGCCACCAATCCTTCATCAAGTTCATCGCTCTCATCGCGGTCCTCCTTTGTTTTCAGGGGACCGCGTGCAGATGAGCTTCGGCCCCAACCATCAATGGTCGGGGGAAATGCCAGACTAGACATGTCGAGTCAACTGTATTTCCTCGCTCTATTCAGATTTTCTCGCGTAACATCGATCTCTCTTTGTGTCATGATTCTTGGACATGTGTCATCGTCCGCGACATTAATCTTAATTATACCCGCCAACTCTGATTTCGACGAAGTAGGTTTGGAACGGAACATCTCTAACTCACCAGCCTCGGGGCCGGGTCTAGCGGCTTCATGCGCAGCTAGCTGCGTGTCGCCAGAAGAGGTCGGCCACGGGGTTCTGTCGGGCGGGAATGGGTCAGCGCTTCTTCGCCCAGCGTTCAACATAGGCGGCGAGCCATCCTGCTTTCGGCGAGGCGGGCCGCTTCCAGACTGTCGGCTCTTCCTCAAGATGGAGAAGCTTAGCCTCGGCCAATTCTGCGAGCTTGGCGTCGTCGGCATCGGGGTAGACGTGCCACAGGAACTCGACGCCATCGAAGCGCCCGGTCAGCCGACCGTCGGTGTCGAAGATGCAGGCGAAGACGCCGCCCGGCAGGTACAGGCCAATCTGGCGGCCTTCTTCGGGATCGTCATCGCAGACGACGGTGCAGCCGAGGCCAGCGATGGCGTTATGGACCCGAAGCCGGGCCGCCCGCCGGACTTCAGGATCGGGGTCGTCCAGGGCGCCGCGCACCTCGCGCACCCGCTCCAGATGCTGCGCCGGCGTCACTGCACCCTTGGCGGTTTCCAGGGCCAGGGCGGTCTCTGCGCGCTGAGCCGTGAGGTCGCGGACGGTGCGCTCAGCGTCGACCAACTTGGCCTCGATGGCAGGCGAGTTGGCTACTCGCGAGAGCACGTCCACCAGACGCCCGATCTGCTCGTTCTGGTCGGCGATCACCTTGTCCAGCTCGGCGAGCTTGGATGCCAAACCAGCGGTCTGGTCGGGGGAGGAGAAGTAGCGGTCGTCCAAGACCAGATGGAGGATTTGATCGAGGGCGGCGCGCTCGAAGGGCTCATACCGGAACATGGCCTTCTGGGTGCAGCCGCGAGAGCGGGAGGCGAAGTTGCACTGCCAGTACCGTGCCGGACCGCCACTGCCGGTCGTGCGCAGGTGCATCCGGTTGCCGCAGCGCCCGCAGACGACGACGCTCGCGAACAGGTTGGCGACATTGCGTGTGTGGCGCCCGCCTTTCCTGGGGCCGGTCTTGCGGCCATCGACCTGAGCCCTGGCCCGCGCCACCAGCTCGGCGTCGACGATCCGGGGATAGTAGCCGACGATCCGCTGGTCGAACTTGGTCCGCTTGGAGCTGGTGTTGGAGAACCCCGGCAGGTAGTCGCCCTCCACAGAGGGCTGGCCCAGGATCATCTTGACCGAGGTGATCTCCCAGGTGGGCGTGGAGCCGGGCTTGCGCCATTTGCCCCAGGCCGGGATGCCGCGCTCGTTCAGCTCCTTGGCGATCCAGCGCGCGCCCTTGCCGTCGGCGGCCATCCTGTAGATGTCCCGGACCAACTCGGCCCGCTCCTCGATGATCTCGAAGCCGCTGCGATCGGTCTTGGCGATCAACCAACCAGGACACTTGGCGCTGATCACTTGGCCCGTGGTCCTGGCTCGCTCCATGTTGCGGCCGATGCGGTCCAGGACGCGCTCGGACTTCTTCTGGCTCTCGTCGTGCGCCAGCTTCGCGCCGATGAGGATTTCCAGCACGCCCATCAGGTTGGCGCGCAGGCCGGCATCGTCATAGACCCGATTGCCGTCCACGGTGGCGATGGTCAGGCCAAGGGAGCAGAGGTCCTCCAGCCATCGGAGGGTCACGCGCGGCTCTTGGCGGGAAAGGCGATCCAGCTTCTCAACGACCAAGACGGAACCTGGAGGAATCTCCCCGGCGCGGACGCGCTCGGCGAAGTGGCCCAGTCGCCCGTGCGCCAGATGGTCGCCTGTCCAAGCCGAGCGGCCCAGGTCTTCTAGGACCTCAGCGACCGGCCATTCGCGGCGCTCGCAGAAATCGCTGCACAGCTCAAGCTGCCGCTCCCGGCTCGCGCCGCGCTCCTGCTTAGGGTCCGAGAATCGGATGTAGAGATACGCCTGCACGCCGCGAAGCCTCCTTTGCGAGGTTTGGTGTGTAACAGAAGACTATGGCTGGGTCTGGGCATAGACCGCCTCCGCGGCCTCGCTCACCAGCTTTTCGATGTCGGCTTCGGCGCCTTCGAACCGGCGGCCCGCCGCCTCGCCCGCGCGGGCGGTTACGGCGACGCCGGCCGGCGTGCGAACGACCTCGCCGGTAATCCGAGTGCCCGAGCCCAGCCAGTCGCGAAGCCAGCGGTTCAGCTCGCCAATGGAGACCCCGGTCTCTGGAATCTCGACCTTGATCTCGCCGCCCCAGTCGTTGGCGTAGGACGAGGCGGGGCGGGCGGAGACGGTGCTGGCCTGGAGCTCGGAGAGCCGGTCCAGCACCTCGCTGGCGATCACCTGGCCGGTCAAGCCGCGCTGGGCGAACTCCGGGGGCACCGAGAAGGCGGCGATGGACACGCCGTGATCCTCGTGCGCCTGCCAAGCCATCACCGCGACGGCTCCGGTGAAGGCGACGCCGACGAGGACCGTCAGCACCTGCAGCAGCGCTTTGAGCCGGTCCGAGAACCGGCCCCAGCGCAGGCGCGAGAGGATCAGCTCGCGCTGCTCGTGCAGGTGTTCGGTCTGGAGGTTGATCAGTCGCTGCTGGTCGCGAAGGAACGAGTCGAAGACCGCGTCGGACTTGGCGCCCGCACGGCCCTTGCGGACGCCGATCGCCATCGCGGCCGAGGGACTGACAGGGCCGAGGTTCGTCTCGGGCTCGCCGCCGCCCTCCGGCTCCAGCACTTCCGCCATCACGCCGCTCCCCCAACGCGATTATGGGATGCCAAGCATCGGGCGCCGTCAACGTAGTGAGGCAGGAGGGGCATGCGCGTCACCCGGAGCCCCCGTCGACATCGGCTGCTGTCGGTCGAAGGCGGTCCCAAGCCCGCGCCCCGGAACCCGCCGCCTCGCGGTCAACCCTTGAGGGTCTTCAGCCGATAGAGCGCTTCCAGCGCCTCGCGGGGGCTCATGCCGTCGACATCCAGCCCGGCCAGGGCCTCCTCGACCGCGCTCGGCGCGGCTTCGGCCACGGCCGCCGGCGCCGTAGGGGCAAACAGCGGCAGATCCTCCAGCCGCGCCGGCGAGGATGTCTGGCTCTCCAGCCGTTCCAGCACCTCCCGCGCCCGGGCCACCACGGCGGCCGGAACGCCGGCCAGCTTGGCCACCTGAACGCCGTAGGAGCGGTCGGCGGGGCCGGGCCGGGCTTCGTGCAGGAAGACCAGGTCGCCGTTCCACTCCTTGGCCCGGAGCGACAGGTTGCAGACGTGGGCCAGACGGCCCTCCAGGCGGGCCAGCTCGTGATAGTGGGTGGCGAACAGCGCCCGGCAGCGGTTGGTCTCGTGCAGGGCCTCGGCGCAGGCCCAGGCGATGGCCAGGCCGTCGTAGGTGGCGGTGCCGCGGCCGATCTCGTCCAGGATCACCAGCGAGCGGGGCGTGGCCTGGGTCAGGATGGCGGCGGTCTCCACCATCTCGGCCATGAAGGTCGAGCGTCCGCGCGACAGGTCGTCGGCTGCACCGACGCGGCTGAACAGCTTGTCCACCACCCCGATCCTGAGCCGTTTCGCCGGGACGAAGCAGCCGGCCTGGGCCAGGATGGCCAGGAGCGCGTTCTGGCGCAGATAGGTGGACTTGCCGGCCATGTTGGGGCC
>Ga0265338_10010614_pt1 | contig 10769 bp, 6 predicted proteins | sample 42126metaG_FD_193579 | JGI IMG/M metagenome (GOLD analysis project Ga0265338, IMG submission 193579) | Rhizosphere microbial communities from Carex aquatilis grown in University of Washington, Seatle, WA, United States - 4-21-26 metaG | ecosystem: Host-associated > Plants > Roots > Rhizosphere >... | reverse complement strand
ATGCAACGGCGGCCGACTGCGCGTTCGGATTGGTCAGCGTGCCCTGACTCCACATCGCACCCGACCGGCGGTACACCTCGAGGTTGTCGCCAACCGACACCACGGCCGGATCGCCGCTCCCACTGACCACTATCTCCAAAGCATCGACGCCGTAGCCGTTGTTTGACAACGCGTACGTCGTCCATCCCGTCGAATCGCGCTGGGCGAAGGTCACGACCCCGGAATCTCCCGCATACGCGACCATCGGCTGCATTCCAGCGACCGCAATCGCAACCTGCGTGCTGGACGAGGCCGAGGCCACGACACGTTCGGGCGTCCAGGTCGAACCGCTCAACTGCGCCACGAAGATCCCGCTCGGCGACGACGAGGACGCGTAGATCGCGAACGGCACGCCTTCGCTCCCGAGCGCAAGCGAGCCCGCGGAGGCTGCCGCGACCTGGCCGTCGTTGCTCCACGTACCGCCTTCGGGCGCGTGCGCTACGAACAGGCCAGTGGCGCTTGCGACGAACGACAGCCAGCGCGTACCGTCGGGCGCGATGGCCAGGTGTAAATGGGTGGGAAAAGAGGCCGCGTCCGCCGCCAGCGCGACTTCGTCGGTCCACGCGCCGTTTGCGAAGTGGGCGACGTTCACGCCGCCGCCGGTTCGGGCATACGCTGCTTCTAGCGTGCCGCTGCTGGTGGCAGCCAGCGAGAAGCTGCCAGCCTGGAGCGATCCCTTGCTGGTCGCGAAGCTGCAAATACCGCAGTTCACCAGGTTGCCGCAAGGATCGCCGTAGATCCCGCAAGTTGGGGTCGTGACGGCGCAGGTGGGCGCGCCACACGCGTTTCCGTCCGCGCGCGCACCACCGCCACCGTCCACGGCTGCGCCGCTGCCGCCATCCAGGGAACGACCGCTGCCTGAACAAGCCCCCAGCCCTGCGAAACTGACGGCGAGAGTGTACCGTCCAAGCGCGGATTTGCTGAGAGCAGAATCTCTCCCAACGGCCTTCCTCATCTGATTATTGTCGCATGAGCGCATGGGACGGGCCCGAAAAGGCGACTCCCAACTGCGGGTAGACGTGTCAAAGGGCGGTCATCCTGATTGCCGGTGTTGGGCCTGGTGGATCTCCTGAAATTGCAGTATCTAAGCTGAAAAACCATGTCGCTGAACGACATGAACAGCGCGACCTCGCAGCCAACAAAGGGAAACACCATGAAGAGATTGATCGTACTTGGCGTGGCAGCACTCACGGCCCACGGGTTCGTGGTGGGATGCAGCAGCTCCTCGGGAACCGGCGGTGGCACGGGAGGCGCAGCCACGGGCGGCTCATCGAATGGCGGTTCGCCGAGCGCCGGGGCTGGCGGCAAGGCCGGGACCCCGAGCGGTGGCAGCACGACGGCGAGCGGCGGCAACACCAGCTCGAGCGGCGGCAACACCAGCTCGAGCGGCGGCAGCACCAACTCGAGCGGCGGCAGCACGACGGCCACGGGCGGCAGCTCCAACACATCGGGCACGTCAGGCGCCTGCAGTACCACCGATGGCAGCTACCAGGAGAGCACAACCTTTGGCACCGCAGGGGCGACGGACCCATACAAGCTCAACAAATGGGGAACAACCTGGGGCGATTCGACGCAACCTACGCTGAGCCAGACCACGTCGGGGCCAAGCGGTCTCGACTGTGGGTCGGGTTGTGCCGCGCTGACCATTGACTTCTCGAGCGGAACCACGCAGTACTCCGCGGGCTCTTTTGTCGAGTTCTTTGGGTCGTCCACGGATTCCGTCACGAATCTGCTCAATGAGACCATCACGGCGAAGATCGCGGTGACAGTCGCGCAGGCTGGCGGCGCCGGCACGGCGGTACCGATCTCGATCAGTCTGTTCGGCCAAGACACGTACGCGAGCACAAACGGTGTGGACAATCTTTGGGTCGATGATCTGGGCTCAGCCAGCTCGCTCGACGCATCCGCAGGGTGGCACACTGTCACGTACAAGGTTGCGGACGCGAACGTTCCAAGCTGGAGCCCGACCCGAACGGTCTGCGCTTCGGCCCTCCACGCCATCGGTATAACCATCCAGAACAACACCGCCATCGACGATAGCAACGGTGCGGTGGTCACTCTATACGTCCAGAGCGTCACGGTTGGGTCCGGCGGAGGAGGGGGAACCGGCGGCAGCTCCAGTAGCGGTGGCAGCTCCGGCAACGGTGGGCAAGCGGGCGGAGGAGCCACGGGTGGCAGCTCCGGCAACGGTGGTCAGGCGGGCGGAGCCGCGGGCGGCAGCTCCGGCGGCGGTCAGGCGGGCGGCGCCGCGGGCGGCAGCTCCGGCAGCGGTGGGCAAGTGGGCGGAGCCGCCGGCGGCAGCTCCGGTGGGCAAGTGGGCGGAGCCACCGGCGGCAGCTCCGGCAGCGGTGGACAGACGGGCGGATCCACGGGCGGGCTTCCCCAACTCACAGTCAACGGAAGCACGCTGCAAGACCCGACCGGCAAGACCATCGTCCTGCGCGGCTCCTCGCTGATCGACATCGGTGCGCTCTATGCCTACGGCAGCAACAGCGCGAAGGGAATCACCGATCGCATGGACAATGTCGCCGCGGCCGGCGTGCAAGGCCACGTGGTGAGGCTTCCGGTATACCCCAAGATCGACTACAACCTGGGCGGCTCCTATTGCTCGCCCCTGCCCTACCCGGTGGGCGGCACCGGCTCCGGCGCCAACTGTTCCCCGGCCACCAGCGGAACCTTGAACGCGGCGGACTACGTCAGCAAGCTGCTCAAGCCTGCGGTCGACTACGCCACCAGCAAGAACCTGTACGTCATCATCGATCACCACCAGATCGACAATGTCACGACCGGCAACTCGGCGGCCGACGCGACCACTTTCTGGACCGACATCGCGCCCCAGTTCGCAAGCTACAGCAACGTGATCTTCGAGGCTTTCAACGAGCCCATCGATGGCTCTGCGTCGTGGTCCACCCTCAAGCCCATCGTGCAGGGCTGGATCGACACCATCCGGAAAGGCGCGCCCAACAACGTCATCATCGTGCCGTCCATGAGCTACGACCAGCACCCGGGCGATGCCGCAAGCGACCCGCCGACCGGGGGCAATCTGATGTACACCGCCCACGTCTATCCAGGCAACTGGAACACGACCTTCCAGAACCAGGTCACCACGGCGGCCGGCAAGGCGCCCGTGTTCATGACCGAATGGGGCTACCAGCTCAACGGATCCGATCAGAACCTAAACACCTCGAGCTCAAGCTGGGGGACCAATCTCGAAAGCTTCGCCGACAGCAACGGCCTGAGCTGGACCGCCTGGATCGACGACAATGGCTGGACACCACCCATCTTCAGCGACAGCAATCTGACCTCACTCACCGATTTCGGAACCCTGGTGAAGAACTGGCTTGCCGCCAAGGCAAGCAGCGACTGGGTCCAATAGCGCCTGAGGTGAATGCAGGATGCCGGCGCTATGCGTCGGCGTCAGCATGGGATTCAGTCAGATGGTTTGTGAACAGGTTGTGACTGAATCCAGGTGGGTTGCTGACAGGAGCCCGGACATCCTGGAAGGATGGTTGCCATTCCGGTTTTTGCGGCGACGCCCGCCAGGTATCTGCCGCGTGCACAGTTTTCGATCGAGCTCGACGAGCGGGTTGAGGAATATTTTCGCGCCGAGGGGATTAGCAAGCGCGACCTTCCCCGAATGTACCTGAAAACCGGCATCGTGATCGCGTGGTGCGCGATTTCGTATCTTGGCCTTCTCGGCGCGTCGACTCTTTGGCAGGGCGTCGTGCTCTCCGTCTCGTTGGGCCTCTCGATGGCAGCAATCGGATTCAACGTCATGCATGACGGAAACCATGGCGCATACTCCCGCCGCACCTGGGTCAACCAGGTCATGGCGCGATCGTTGGATCTCCTTGGGGGTAGTGCCTACTTCTGGCGATTCAAGCACAACATCGCGCACCACACGTATACCAACATCTCGGGACAGGACGACGACATCAGCCTCGGCATCCTCGGACGACTTTCACCACACGACCCTTGGCACCGATTCTACCGCTTTCAATTCATCTACATCTGGGGGCTGTACGCGCTGTTGGCTCTCGAATGGCAAACCACCGGCGAGCTGCGAAACATCATCGCGAACCGACGAATCGGAATGACCCGGGTGCCGTTCCCTGGTAGCTGGGAGCACGCGTTCTTCTGGGTGGGCAAGATTGTGTTCTTTGGGTTGGCCTTCGCGCTCCCGTTGTTCTCTCATCCATTCGGATCGGTGCTGGCCTGCTATGCGCTCACCGCCATCACTCTCGGCGTGACGCTCGGAACCGTATTTCAGCTTGCTCATTGTGTGGAGGAGGCCCATTTCGAGCAACCACCGACCAAGCAGGCTGTCGTAAACAGGGAGTGGGCGGCTCACCAAATCGAGTCGACGGTCGACTTCGCGCCACAGAGCCGCCTCGTCACCTGGTACGTTGGCGGGCTCAACTACCAAATCGAACATCATCTGTTTCCCCGGATTTGCCACCTCCATTACCCGGCACTCGCGCCAATCGTCGAGTCCGTGTGCCGCCGGTACGGTGTGCGCCACTTCACCCACCCCACCGTGGGCTCTGCAATCAAATCTCACGTGCGCTGGCTGCGCACGATGGGCCGCGCACAATAGCCTTTGGGTACGAGACCCATGCCAGCGCTGGTTCGCCTTAGTAGCCGACGGCCGCCGACTCGTTGCCGATGAAGGTGCCGTTACGGAAGGTGTTCAAACACAGCGGGTGGGTGAACGCAGAGGCGCCATCGGCCGATGAATAGGTGATGTCGTCGACCGAGGGGCCGCCCGGCGGATCAAGCGTTGCCAGGGTGCGCACGCGCTTGGAGATCTCGTGATCGGTGCAGGCGGTGTCGCCGCTGATGCCGAGCCCGCCCACGATTTTGCCGTTCTTGTACAGAGGTACACCGCCGCCAAAGGTGATGATGCCGCCCGCGATCTTGGGGCCGTCATCGCCCTTGGAGGCGGCCAGCGATTGCGGGTTGAACGGGTTCGATTGATTGAGGCCGAACAGGGAATGGCCGGGTTGCACGAAGGTAAATAGCCGGGCCGTCGACAGAGCTAGGCTGTCCAGGCTGAAGGCATTGGCGGTGTAGGCCTTGGCCTTTGCGATGGCCTGGCTGCCAGGCCAGACTTGGGTGGGATCGCTGGTGGAGGTGGCAACGGCGCACAGCTCGCCATGGCGATTCACGACGGCGCCCCACATACGCTGGCCGGCGAACAAGCCGCCGGCATTTCCGCCCGTGCTGGGCGCAGCTTGCAGCAGGAGCTTCAATTGTGCGGCCGACGGCAACCCGGAACAGTCCGGACCGTCTCCGGCCCGAGCCGCGGTCGCGGTGAACAGAACAGCGGACACTAGCAGTGCTCGTACACAGACAGTCTTCATGACGCTTCTCCTTTGTTTGGGCGCTGATGGTGCTTCTGCCAAACGAGAACAGCCAATGGCACCCGCACCACCGGGCGCGAAAAGTATAGATACCTATCGCCCGACAGGCCATCCGGAATGGTTGGTTCGGCTCTGCGCCGATTGCGCAAATCTTCCGCAACCAATGCTACCCGTTCGCATCTAATCGCGCCCGGAGATCAGGGCGCTCCGCTGCCCGACGCCAGCCGGAGCTGCCTGCGGGCATTCAGCAGGTCGCCGTCCGCTTGGATGCGTGCAACCTCGGCGGCGAGATCATCGCGATCGGCCTGCAATAGATCGAGCTGTGTGGTTTCCCCGGAACGGTAGCGCGCCCGTGCGATCTCCGCCGCCCGCGCGCTGGCGACCGACTGCGCCCGCGCGGACTTGCTGCGGGCGATGTTCGCCTCGATGGTGCGGAAGGCTTGCTCGATGGCATCGACGACGGTGAGTCGGACCTCGTCCTCGCGCGCCTTGGCGGCAAGCGCCTCGGCGTTCCGCGCCCTGATCGCGGGACTGGTGCCAAAGTCGATGCTCCAGCCAAGGGTCAGGCTGGCCGCGTAGGCTTCGTGGTGGCCGTTGAGAAAGCCGGTCGCGTTGGTGTAGCGCTCGACCACCGCAGCACCGAGTGTCGGCACCAGTACGAGGCGTTGGGCGGAGGCGTTGCGCTCTGCTGCCTCGCGGGCCGTCGCTGCGGCCACCACCACGGGTGTCGCCGAGGTGCCGGCCAGGAATTGGTCGAGCGGCGGCTCGGCATGGAGATCGTCGACCAGCTCGACGGACGTTGCCACGTCGGGGCGAATTCCGGTTCTCGATGCGAGGGCCTGCGCCGTCAGGCTCACCGCAAGCTGGGCCCCGATGACCTGCTGGCTGCGCTGCTCGACCTCTGCGCGCGCGCGGGCCACGTCCAAGGCGGCCGCGGTTCCGGCGCTCGCAGCTTCCTCAGTCAGCTTCAGATCCATCCGGGTCACGTCGAAGGCCTTGCGCGCAACCGCCACCAGCGCGAGATCCGCGGCCAACTGATAGTAGAGCTGAACCACCTCCGCCTCGACCGCACGCGCGGTAGCGTTCTGCTGGTGCTGTGCCGCCTCGGCGGCATGGTCGGCGGCCGAGATGCGCGCAAACTTGGCCAGGTCCACCAGCGGCACCGAAAGGGTTGCCGAGGCGTCGAGCTCATTGCGGGGCAGGACAGACAGCCCGGAGAAGCTCACGTCCCACTGGTTGCGCGTGTAGCTCGCCGCAGCCGACAGAATAGGCAGGGCACGCGAGAAGGCCTCCGATGCCTGCGCGTCGGCCTCAGCGCGGTTGGCGCGAACCTCCTGATTGCGGGGATTGTGGGCACGCGCGCTCTCGACGAAGACGTCGATGGGCTGCAAGGCTGAGGCCGACGACGGAAGGCCGGTCGTTACAAAGACTGACATCAACGATGTCTTGATGATGATTCTCTTGTTCACGCGTGTTTGCGATGCAACCCCGGGGCCGAGCCCCAAGTGCTGCGATAGCCGCGGAAAGTCGTGGTCGTAGACGTAGACGTGGCCGTGGCCGGACTGATCGATTACCAGCGGCCTCGGCCACGACCACGACCAGGACCACGGCCACGACTGCGACCGCCTCGGGTTCGCCCGTCCCCTGTCGAAAAACCGGCGTCTGTCGTCGTCCTTTACACCCTTAACCGATAAGGCCGTACTTGTGCAGCTTCTCAATCAGCGCCGGGCGCGAGACGCCGAGACGCCTCGCGGTCTCACTTTGGTTGTTCTTGTTGGCGGTGAACTGTTCGGCAATGATCGAGCGTTCGAAGTTCTCCACCCGCGTACGAAGGGGGTAATTGGCGCCAGGGTCGGCGCTCGACGAGGACGTGTCGCCGTTCGGGCGTGGGTCGGACAGCGACCGCCACAATTCAAGCGACACACGTTCATCTGGCGCCAAGGCCAGAAGGCGCGCGATGGTATTCTCCAGCTCGCGCACGTTGCCAGGCCAAGGGTGCGTCCTCATGGCCGCGACGAGCGCCGGTTCGACCTGGACCTGGTCCATTCCGTAGCGTTCCACGTATTGCCGGATGAATACGGCGATGAGCGGCTCGATGTCCTCTGGTCGTTCTCGCAGCGCGGGAACTCTTATGGGGACCACGTTCAGACGATAGAAGAGATCCTCGCGAAAGCGACCGGCCGTCGCTTCGGCCGCCAGATCGCGGTTGGTCGCCGCCACCAGACGGACGTCCACCGTCTCGGGACGGCCGCCCACCGGCTGCACCTCCCCGGACTGCAACGCGCGTAAAATCTTGGCTTGAATCGCCTGGGGCAAGTCGCCGATCTCGTCGACGAACAGGGTGCCGCCTTGGGCTTGCTGGAAGTAGCCGAGCTTCGCCGACTGCGCTCCGGTGAATGCGCCCTTGGTGTGGCCGAACAACTCCGCCTCGGCCAGCTCGGTCGGGATGGCGGCTGCGTTGAAGCGAACGAAGGGCTTGTCGGCGCGCCGCGAGTGAGCGTGCAGAGCGGTGGCCACGACCTCCTTGCCGGCCCCGCTCGGTCCAGTCAAAAGCACGGTCACGTCCTTCGGGGCCACGCGCGCCACCACGTCGAGAACCCGGCGCATGGCCGGGCTCTGCGCAAAAATGACCCGTCCCAGCGTGTTCTGGGTTCGCAAAAGCGCGTTCTCTATGCGCAACGAGCGCGCCTCGATGGCCCTCTTGATGGCGAGCGCGACCTCGTCGGGATCGAAGGGCTTGGGCAGGTAGTCGTAGGCGCCCGCCTTCATCGCAGTGACCGCAACCCGCTCCGAGCCGTGCGCGGTGAGCATCAGGACCGGAACACCCGGATCCTGCGCGCGCAGACGCTCCAGCACGCGCAGCCCATCCATCTCGGGCATCGCCAGGTCGGTCAACACGGCGTCCGCGCCCCGGGCCTCGAAAGCGAGCAGGCCATCGGGACCGCTGGCGCAAGCCTCGACCGTCAATCCGGCGTCGCCCAGCACAGCCTCGAGCGCGAAACGCAGGGAAGCATCGTCGTCGATCACCAAAACGCGCCCAGAAACTTGTTCCATGGATTTCACTTCAACCTGGGGAAGCCACGTCCGTCGTCATGGGAGAAAAGCCCTTCAGCAGCTCCGCGCGGGCCGGCGGCCGAGCTGGCAGCTCGATGGTGACGGTGGTGCCGTGGCGAGGGACGCTCTCGTAGCGGAGCCGCCCGCCGTGCTGATTCACCAAGGCGCGCGCCACGGCGACCCCCAGACCAGTGCCGCCCTTGCGGGTGCTAAAAGGCGGCCTTTGCAGGCGTTCCAGGGTGGCGTGGCACATGCCGAGGCCATGGTCGACAATGCGAATCGCCAGAGAACCGGGCACGGTCATGGACGCCACGTCGATGGTGACAGACTGTCCGGACGCCGAGGCCTGAACGGCGTTCATGGTCAAATAGAAGAGCGCACGCTGGAGCTTGCGGGCGTCGGCCAACACCTCGATCTCCGGTCGGCCGGTCACCTCGATGGTCACGCCGGCCTCCGCCGCGCGCTCGTCGAGGAGTAGCTTCAGCTCGATGGCAACCGCGTGCGGGTGCACCGACTCGAGCTGCAGCTCGCCCAGGCCGCGCGACAGTGACAGGAAGCTGTCGACGATCGACTCCAGTCGATCGGCCTCTGTCGATACCACCTCCAGCCGCTGCACGGTGCGCGGGTCCAGGGTCGGGCAGCGCGCGAGGTGCGCCGAGAGTGCCTTGATTGAGGCCAGCGGGTTCTTCATCTCGTGGGCAAGGTTGGCAGCCGCGCCCTCCAGCTCACGCACGCGGTCCTCGCCAATCGAGCACAGCTCCTCCCTTCGGTGACCGAGCTCCACGGCAACCTTGGCATAAGCGGCCGTGACAAGCCCCCAGAAACCCGAAACGTTCACCACGGTAACCAGAAGGGAGCCAGTGACGATGGCGAGGTAGTCGATGGAAGGCCTTCCGTCGACCGGAGCGATGGGAGGGGCCAGTCGCCCGATCGGCACCGCCGAGAGCGCAGCAACCCCCGACAGCACAAGCGTCGCTCCTCCGGCGAAAAGAACCCGCAGTCGTCCGGTATCGAAAACTAGCAAGGCCGGCAGGATGATGCCGAGCCCCAATGGCAAAAGCGGGCTTTGCAGCCCTCCGGTGTTGACCGACCATGCCCCGAACGACAGAAGCGAGCAGAATAGGAGGCGCATCTTGCTTCGCTCGGAGATGGGAAAACACCGGCTCCGACAAGCGGCAAGGTAGAAGACACAGATAACGGCGTGTGCGGCCACCCTTTCGCCCGGGAAACCGCGCAGGCCGAGGAGGAGCATCGTGGCAATCTGCAGAATGATCACCAGCGAGTGCCTGGTTCGGGCCAGGCCCTGCGCCATCTCGGTAGGGGGCGAGCGCAGCACGTGATGACGTGCACGCCGTCGAAGCTCCGAGGCGCTGGGCTGCATGAGCATATAGTCAAGCAAAGTTCATGCGCGTTTGCCATGACCAAGGATGCCCACGACGCTTCCAAGGGCTGTCGGAAAGGTGACAGGTGTTGTCTGCTTTTGTGCGCCGACACCGGAATGTCATTTGACCAACGGCCGACGCGTGCCATCTTCTGGGTGAGCTTGGGCCAATGCTGCCGATGCGTCGAACAACCGCTGAGGATTCCGAGGAAGACGCCGTCCTCCCCGCCGTCGGCGTGAATGATCGCCCGGTGCGACCGCAGGCGGCGTTGCAGGAGCTGGCCCAGGCGCTGGCGCTGCGCGAAGAGGCCATGGGAATTCTTGGCCACGAGTTGCGCAATCCGCTGAGCGCCATCGTTGCCCTGGCGCGGGCGACCTTGGGAAGCCAAGAGCTTCCGGACGAGGTGCGCGAGCGACTGGCTCATGTGGACCGCGCCGCCCAGCGGTCGCTGTCAATGATCGAGGTGCTGCTGGATTTCGGGGAAAGCCGATGGCGCGGGCCGCTCGCCATCCGGGTGGCGGCTTCCGACTTGGCCGCCATTGCGGCCGACGTGGTTGAGGAGACCCGAGCCGCCAATCCTGGCCGGGTCATCGAGCTTGAGGTGCGCAGCGCCGCCTCGTTCGTCCTCGATCCGCTGCGCATCGCTCAGGTCCTTGTCAATCTGATAGGCAACGCGCTCGTGCATGGTTTTCCTCACACGCCGGTGCAGGTCGCGGTGGAGGTCTGCAACGGCGAGGCCTGGCTGGCTGTTCGTAATCATGGACCGGTCATCCAGCCCGACACGGTGCCCACATTGTTTGAGCCGTTCACCCGGGCCGGCGCGAGAGCCAGCGAGAGAGAAGTGACCGGAATCCGCAGCGCGCCGGGCCTCGGTCTCGGCCTCTACATCGTGCACGCCATCGTCAACGCCCACGGGGGAAGTATCGAGGTT
>Ga0265338_10010613_pt1 | contig 10770 bp, 8 predicted proteins | sample 42126metaG_FD_193579 | JGI IMG/M metagenome (GOLD analysis project Ga0265338, IMG submission 193579) | Rhizosphere microbial communities from Carex aquatilis grown in University of Washington, Seatle, WA, United States - 4-21-26 metaG | ecosystem: Host-associated > Plants > Roots > Rhizosphere >... | reverse complement strand
GGCGGCGGGCGGAATGAAGGGCCGGGAGGGCGGCGCGGGATCACTTGGCCCCGGGCACCATCGACGGATCGTGGCACTGCACGCAGAGGTCGCGCTTGGCGTCGTGCATCAGCAGGCCCGGGAAGGCGCCGCCGTGCGGGTTGTGGCAGCTCGTGCAGGTGAGCGGCTCGCCCGACGGCGTGAGCTTGTCGCTCGACGTCTTGTGGAAGTGCTTGCTCAGGTCCGCGTGGCACTTGCGGCACTGGTTCTCGATCGAGCTCTCGCGCATGAGCTGCGGCACGTTCGACCCGTGCGGATCGTGGCAGGCCATGCAGCCCTGTTCGAGCGCCTTGTGCTTCACCTCGACCTGCACCATGCGCCGGTCGTGGCACGTGAAGCAGAGGTCGTCGAGCGCCACCTTGAGGATGGGCTTGGCCACGCCGCCGTGCGGAGCGTGGCAGTTGATGCACTGCGCGCCCTGCGTGACCGGGGCGTGCGTGAACTTGCGCCCCTTCCAGCCGCCCTCGTCGTGGCAGCTGATGCACAGCTCGGCTCCCTTGGCCTGCAGGGCCGCGCTGCCCTTGGTCGTGTGGCAGCCGTCGCACTCGCCGCGGGCGAACGGCATGTGGATCGCGGGCTGCAGCAGCCCGTGTGCGCCCTTGGCCTGGGCGTGCGGGTCGTGGCAGCTGGTGCAGTTGACCGTCTCCATCGCCATGCCCGGGTGCTTGGCCGTGAGCTTCGCCTCCTTGAGCGAGTGGCACGCCGTGCACAGCGCCGCGCCGGCCCGCTTGGTCATGCCGGGCAGGTCGGAACCGTGGCTGTCGTGGCACGTCAGGCACTGCCCGCGACCGGCCGGGGCGTGCGGCGAGCCCTCGGCGATGCGCTTGGCGAGGTCCTGGTGGCAGTCCAGGCAGAGGTCGCCGGGCCGCTTGCGCAGCAGCGCGACGCCGTCGCCCGGAGCGCGGTGCGGCTCGTGGCACTTGCTGCACTCGCCGTTCACGACCGGCGGGTGCGGATACTTCTTCAGGCTCGCCTCCGCGATCGGCTTGTGGCAGCTGGCGCAGAGCTGGTCCGGCGGGGCGACCAGCAGCTTGGCCTGCTGCGAACCGTGCGGCGAGTGGCACGTGAGGCACTGTCCCTTCTTGACGGGATCGTGCACGTGATCGGTCGGCGACTGCGCCTTCACCTTGTCGTGGCACTTCACGCACAGCACCGCGACCGGCGCGTTGAGGTTCAGCTTGGAGGGCGTCGCGCCCGAGTGGCACTTCTCGCACTGGCCCTCGGCAAACCCGGGATGCGTGGTGGCCGGCAGCAGCGCGCCCGACTTGGACTGGTGCGCCGTGTGGCACGCGAGGCAGTTCGCCGCGGACATGTCGCCACCGCGGTGCTTCGCCTTCATCTCCTCGCTGCCGCCTTCGTGGCAGTCCGTGCACAGGCCCGGCGCGGGCTTGTTGAGCGCCGGCGCGGCGGGACCGCCGTGAGCGTCGTGGCACGTCAGGCAGTCGCCGTCGGCCACGGGCTGGTGCACGTGGTCACCCTTGCCCACGTCGGCGTGGCACGTGGCGCAGAGCTGCTTGGGCGTGCCGCGCAGCAGCGCCTTGGCCTTGGAACCGTGCGGCTCGTGGCAGGCCTCGCACTTGCCCTGCGCCGCCGCCGTGTGGGCGCCCACCGACGCGATGCGCTTGGCGATCGGCGCGTGGCAGCCGCCGCAGGTCTCGACCGGCGAGTGCACCAGCATGCCCTTGCCCTCGCCCCCGTGCGGGCCGTGGCAGCTCAGGCACCGGCCTTCCTTGGGGCCGGGATGCACGTGCTCGCGCGCGAGCTCCTTCTTGAGGTCGCCGTGGCAGTTCATGCACAGGTCCGCGTCGTTCGCGCGCTGCAGGTGCGGCAGGTCCGAACCGTGCGGCTTGTGGCAGCCGGTGCAGTCGCCGGAGGCGAACGGGCCGTGCTTGGTCTTGCCCTCGAGCTTCTTCGCCGTCGCCGCGTGGCACGAGGCGCACAGCACGCCCTCGGGCTGGCGCAGCAGGGCGTGCTCGGTGCTCGAATGCGCGGTGTGGCAGCGCAGGCAGTCGCGCTTGAGCGCCGGCGGGTGCGCGCCCTTGGCGTCGGCGATGTCGTGCTCGACGTCCTTGTGGCACTTGAGGCAGACCGTGCCGTCCGGCGTGCGCATCATGTGGTCCTGGTCCGAGCCGTGCGCGTCGTGGCAGTCCGCGCAGTGGCCGTCGGCGAACGCCTTGTGGACGACGGGCTTCTTGAGCTCCTCGTTCAGCTTGGCGTGGCAGGTCAGGCACAGTTGCGTGGGGTTGGCCTTGAGCAGCGAGCCCGCGCTGGTGCCGCGGTGCGGGTCGTGGCAGTCGAGGCACTGGCCCTTGGCCACCGGCTCGTGCGGCGACTTGCGCGAGGCCGCCTTGGCGAGGTCCTCGTGGCAGCCCGTGCACAGCTCGGCGTTGGCGGCGATCAGCTTCGAGGTGGCCTTACCGCCCTCCATCACGTGGCAGGCGTCGCAGGAGCCCTCCGCGACCGGCTGGTGCGACGAGGCCCGCAGCAGCGAGGCCTTGGCGCTGGCGTGCGGCGCGTGACAGTCGAGGCACTGCAGGCCCGAGCGGCCGGCGCCCTTGTGCTTGGCGTCCACCACCGAGAGCGCGTGGCAGCCCGTGCAGAGCGCGTCGTCGGTGTGCTTGAGCAGCGCCGTGTTGTCGGCGTCGTGCGCGGCGTGGCAGGCCTGGCACTGGCCCTTGGCGAACGGGTCGTGCACGTGCGCGAGCGCGGCCTCGGACTTGGACGTCGCGTGGCAGTTGAAGCACGTCCCCTGCGGCGTCGTGTCGCGCACGAGGTGCGGACGGTCGCTCGCGTGGGGATCGTGGCACGCGAGGCAGTCGCCGCGCTTGAACGACGGGTGCTGGTGCGCACCGGTCGCGGCCTTGAGCGTGGCCGCATGGCAGTCGAGGCAGAGCTCCTCGGCCGGCTTCACGAGCACGAGGTTCTGCGCGAATCCGTGGCTCGCGTGGCACACGCCGCACTCGTTCTTCTTGAGCGGCGCGTGCAGGAACTTCTTGCGCGCGAACTCGGTCTTGGAGACCTGGTGGCAATCGTAGCACTCGCGGGCCGGGCCCGAATGGTTCGAGCTGCCGGAGAACGCGATGCCGGCAACCGCCAGACCGGCAGCCAGGAGCGCGGCAACCGTGAGCGAGAAGCGACGCGGGATCAATGCGCTGCCCCCCCGTGCGGTTCGATGCGCATCGCGATCGAGTCCTTGCTGGCAAGGACGGGCCGGTTCGTGAACTCGATCTTGGTGGCCACGAACGCGAGCTCCTCGCGGGTGCCGTAGTGCGGCGGCATGTTGAAGAAGGCCCAGGTCGTGTCGTGCGGCACGCCCTTGCGGCTGACGATGATCTGGAAGGCCGGGTTGCGCGGCTCACCGGTGCGCGAGCTCACCTTGTGCGACTTGAGGTCGAAGGTGAAATCCGGCTCGAACCGGACCACGCGCGCGGTCCACTCGGTGTCGCCGACCCGGAACTCCTTGTTGGGCTCGGCCACGAGCTTGTCGTGAAAGCTCGTGAAGACGCGGTTGAAGATGTGCAGCGTCACGTTCTTGCACTTCGCGGGCGCGGCGGACGTAGCCTGCGGTGCGCCGGGCGCACCGGCCGCGGGGGCGGCCGCACGGACGGGGGCGCCCACGACGAGCGCCATCGCGGCGAGGAGGACGAGGCGTCGGCTCATGGCTTTCCTTCCTTCATGGACGTGCTGTCCGGGGTTTCGGTCGTCTGGAGATGGTCGATCAGTTCGCGGGCCGTGGTCTCGGCGAGGCGGTCGAGGTTCTCCTCGCGCCCCCACCCGAAGATCGTCTCGTGGTCCTGCCCGGTGCGCGCGCGCAGGTCGGTCCACGCGACGCGGCCGGTCTGCCCGTCGAGCACCCGCAGCGACAGGCCGAACGTCGGCATGTCGCCGTCCGGCGTGTGCACGAGGCCGCACTCGAGCAGCGTCCCGGCCACGATCCAGCGCGCTTTGAGCCGGCCCGCGGCCTTGAGCACCTGTTCGGTCGTGAGCGAACCCGCCGAGCGGATGCGCAGCTCGACGAGGACGGCATCCACCTCGCCCGGGTCCACGATGTCCCAGCGGCCCGTGCGGCCGAGGGTGGACCACACGAGGCGCGAGAAGCGCTCGCCGTATTCGCCGCGGCCCGAGAGGTTCTCGAGGGGCAGCATGGCCATGGACTCGCGGAGCCCGCCGGATGCATGGCGCGCCGCCGGCGCACCGCCGCCCGAGGCGCAGCCCGACAGCAGCGCCGCGGCGAACAGGGCCGGCAGGATGCCGCGGCGCGACAGCAGGCCGCTCACAGGATCTTCGCCCGCAGCAGCGCAACGGCGCGCCGGCAGGCCTCCTGCGTGACCGTGGAGAACGTGCGCTCGCCCGAACCGCCGACGAGCGGCAGGCGGCCCTTGCCCGACTCGGTGAGCGACATGCGCCAGATGACGATGCCGGTCTGCACGTCGACCATCTCGCAGTCGAACGACACGACCGGGTACTCGTCGGTCCCCTGCCGGTGCGTCGCGTACTCGGTCACGGTGCCGCGGATGATCGCGGTGGCCCCGAGCCGGGTCGCGACGTCGCGCAGCTTGCCGAGCTCGATCTGGCCGGTCGCGTCGGGCGTCACGTTCGCCTTTTCGAGCTCGCCCAGCAGCGTCGAGGGATCCACCATGCGGAACCGGTCGGCGATGACGAGCTCGGTCGTGAGCGCGCGGACGATGCGGGCGGGCGCGAACGCCTCGCCGCTCAGGTTGCTGAACGGGACGACGACGACCTTCTTGTAGAGCGTCATGTCCGCCTGGCGGTTCACGTACAGGCGGGGCGCCGGGGCGCAACCCGCGAGCAACGCGAGCAGGCTGGACGCGACGAGCCACGCCGCCGTGCGGCGGCGCGCGACCGGGGTATTCATCGTCCGAAGCTCCAGGTGAAGGTCAGGTCGAGCCGCCGGGATTCCGTGGCTTTTCCGGGATCGTTGTACGTCAGTCCTGCGGTCGAGGCCAGCCAGCGGCTGGGCTCGTACTGTACCCGAGACGAGACGACTTCGCGGCTCGACAGCCGGCCGGCCGAGCTGACGAACACCGTCTGGTCCGCCCGCGTCCAGGTGCCGTACCACTGCCACTGGGGCGTCGGCTGGTACTTGGCCGACAGCGAGCGCGTGCCGTTGGAGCCGGACACCGACGGCTTTTCCACGCTGTTGCCGTACTGCCCGATGAGCTGCAGCGAGGACGTGGGGCGCCAGGTGCCGTCGAGCACGACCCCGTCCGAGGCCGAGGCCGCGCGCAGGACGCCCGGCCCGCTGCGCGAGTCGCGCAGGGAAACCGCCAGCTGGACCGTGCGCAGCGGCGTGCCCTGCAGCCGCACGTTCCAGGCGTTGGAGTAGCGGTTGGCGGCGGCGGCCGTGTCGCTGTTGGCGGAGAACTGCAGGCTGCCGTCGAGCTGGAGGCGCCGGTTGAGCTGCGCCCGCGACGCGCCGGACATCGTCTCGATGTGGTAGAGCGAGTGGTCGGGATCCCAGTTGCTCGTGTGCGAGAGCCCGCCGGTCATGGTCCAGTTGCGCCGCACCCGGGCGTCGACCGCCGCGACGCTGGTCACGTACTTCTGCAGGGCCACCGAGGTCGTGCCGTCGGCGAGCGTGTTGCGCACCGTGCGGATGCCGCCGCCGCTCACGATGCTGGCGTGCGGCGTGAACGCGTAGCGCGCGAGGAGCGCGCCTTCCTCGTCCGACTGCGGCGGGTTGTTGAGGTTGCCGAAGTCCACGTGCCGCCACTGGTAGGTGAACGAGTCCACCCACTTCTTGCCCGGGCGCCAGTCGCCGTTCAGGGACGCCGACTCGGTGGACGTGGACGGCTGGCGGATCCCCGACTCGACGCCGCGCACGTCGCTCGCGTCCGCCTGCGCGTGGAACGCGAGGTCCGGCCGCGGCACGTAGTGGTAGCTGCCGCCCGTGCTCCAGACCTGCTGCGTGTTGCGCCCCGCCCCCGGCGTGGCCGAGGACAACACCTGGTCGTTGACGCCGGCGTACGTGGACCAGCGGTCACGGTCGAGCGTGAAGCGCGCGTTGCGGGCGGTGTTCGCATCGGTGGCCGAGCCCCCTCCGTCCCGCACGCGACGGATCCACGACAGGTCCGCCTGCGGCCAGCGCGGCACCGCGACGTGACCGCTCAGGATCGTCTCGCGGTTGTACGTCGTGACCTCGCGGGACGTGGCGGCGTCCGCGGTGAGCCCGGTGGCGGCCGACAGGGTCGTACGCGACAGCGCGGGCTGGTGCGAGGCGAGGAACTGGAACCACGGGTGCATCAGCCGCAGGCTTCCGTAGGGCGTGCGCGTGACGTCCCCGCGGTCCGTGTAGCTCTGGTCCGAGTAGCGCAGGTTGGACTCGAGCATCAGGTCCTGCCGCAGGTAGGACTGGTGGTGCAGGTCGAGCGTGCGCAGCCACAGTTCCTGCGAGACGCGCTGCGTGAGGAGCGCGTTGTCGCCGCTGACCAGCGTGGCCGTGTCCTCGAGCTTCTGGTACTGGAGCTGGAGCGTGCCGTAGACGCCCTCGGCCCGCACGTCGCGGCACGCCGGCAGCAGGGCCAGCAGCGCCACGAGTCCAGCGCGGATCCGGTGCCGGGCGTCATCGTGCATAGTTGAGCGTGTACGACTCGACCGCGTGGCACGTGGAGGTGCACGTGCCGCCGCTGGCGGTGGACGAGTAGGCGATCAGGCCCGGCGTGCGGCCGGTGGCGAGCAGGTACGGGAGCTGCGGCGAGCCGTGCGATTCGTGGCAGGCGTAGCAGGGCACGGACAGCGTGCCCACGTGCTGCGCGTGGCCGTTGTTCGCGTCGGAGCCGTTCCAGCGCGAGGCCTGTCGCGACATGGCCGCCGACGACGGGTTCGCGTAGACGTCGTACGCGTGGCACGAGAAGCACAGTTCGTCCGTGCCCATCATGCGCGAGGCCGGCGAGGCCGGCGAAGGCCGGCGCAGGAGGTACTGGTTCGTGGAGCCGTGCGGCCCGGCGGTGCTGCCGAAGTCCGAGCCGTGGCACGAACCGCAGCGCGTGAGCGACGTCGCGCTCCAGCCTGGCGCGAACGACATCGGCGAGACGTTCGGGTTGCGGCCCTGCGCCTCGACCGGATGGAACGAGGCGTTGGCGGGGTTGAGCACGGTGGCGAGGTCCGCCTGTCCCGAGGGCTGCGTGGTCCACGTGGAGTGGCACTTGAAGCAGAGCTGGTACTCGTCGTCGGGCGTCGAGAGCGTGTCGGAACCGGGGATGAACGTGTAGAGCGGGCGCTGCCCCGGCAGCCCGTTCTGCACCAGCACGCGGCTCACGCCGAGCGTGGTCTTGGACGCGTCGCTGGAGCCGTCGAGGCTGCCCCCGTCCGCGCGCGAGACGTGCGCGTTGTGGCAGTCCTCGCACTCCGCGTGGCGGTTGTTGAGCGGCGACACGCCGAAGTCCGACGGGTTCGATTCGTTGGGCCCCGTGTGGCGGCCGGTGTAGTCGGTGGTCGGGTGGCGGTACGGCTTGCGCAGGTCGCTGGCGATGTCGGTCGCCGCGGGGCTGCCGTCGTGGCACGTCAGGCAGAGCTTCTCCTCGCGCTGCAGGCCGAGCATCGGGATCGGGCCGATCCCGTCGGAGTAGCCGTGCGGATCGTGGCAGTTGAGGCACTTGGTCGCCGCGTCCATCTCGACCCGCATCGGCGGATCGGAGCCGGGCCAGACCATGCGCGTGCTCGAGCCGTGGCCCGTGCCTCGGTAGAGCTCGTCACCGCCGAAGCTGCCCCCGCTCCACGGCGTGGAGTGGCAGCGCGCGCACAGGGCGTTGTCGTCCGGGCTCGTGAGGGCGTTCGGGTAGACCGTCGGCTGGTCGCCACCGTGCGTGGTGTGGCACTGCTCGCAATCGCCGGCGTGCGCGCTCTCGGCGAGCGACGTCTTGATGGCGGCGGCGGGGCGCGGCGTGTGCAGAGGGTGCTGCGGGGCCCGGCCGGCGCCCAGCACGGCGAGCGCGAAGACCAGCGGGGCGAGCGCGAACGCGATGCGGCGGAACGGGCTGCGGGGTTCGTTGGACGCGCGGCCTGGATGGCGAGGCTGCTCGATCACGGGGGAACCCTTTCTCAATCGAAGGAGACAACCGCGACGGGGCGGCACGGATCGTAACGATCCGTGCCGCCCCATGCCAGCCGCCGTGGGGGCGGCCGGGTCGCTTCAGCTCAGGGCGTGACTACGCGCCCTCGGAGTGGCACTGACGGCACAGGTCCTTGTACACGCCGCCGTCGCCTTCCTCGGTGATCGTGCCCGTGCCCTTCATGAAGATCAGGCCGAAGGCGTTCATGTTGCCGTGCGCCTTGTGGCAGCTCATGCAGGACGGGGTCACGGTGTTGTCCGAGGCGGTGCCGGTCCACAGACCCTGGGAGTCCATGACCTTCACCTTGTTCGTGTGGCCGGCGAACTGCGACAGGCTGGAGATGTACGAGCCGCTCGAGCCCGACTCGCCGATGTTCACGTCGGCCGTGGGGTGACGCTTCCACGGGGTCGCGTTCGACGACGTCACGCCGCCGGCGAGAGCGCCCATGTTGGCGTCGCCGCCCTGGCCGTGGAAGTCGGTGTGGCAGCCCTTGCACCACTTGCCGTAGCTGCTCTGGCGCGTGTTGGGCTCGTTGAAGTCGATCTGGTCGATCGTGTACGCCGCCGCCGAACGCTCGTAGACGTCCTTCGTCAGGTCGTTGACGCCGACCGCGTAGGAGACCGTGTCACCCGCGAACAGGCCGCGGTTGAGAAGGTTGCGGTAGTTCGTCGTGCCGTGCTGCGCGTGGCAGTCGATGCAACGCAGGCCGATCGCGCTCGGCGTGTAGGCCGACGTCCCGACGCCGGGAGGCATCGAGGTCGAGTAGAGGGTGTGGCCGTCGATCTCGTCGTAGCCGGCATCGTTCGACAGGCCATGGCCCGCGGCGACGTTCAGGCCGCCCGCTTCGCGGACGCCCGTGGTGCCGCCGTTGGCGCCGAACACGTCCGGAGCGAACGAGGTTCCGTTGTGGCAGGCGAGACAGACCTTGTTCTCGTCGTCGCGGAGCAGGTTGGCGAACGGGCCACCGGCACCCAGCGGCGTGAAGATGCCGCCGACGGTGTAGCCGTGCTGCTGGCTGTAGTGAGCGACGTGACAGTCGGAGCACACGAGCGACGTCCCGTTATGGAAATCGCCGGCGGCCGCCAACGCCACGACTCCGACCATCATCACACCGGTCAGGAGAAGAGTCAGGCGCTTCATGGGTTCACTCCATGTATTTCGGTGAAAACTGAACTTGGTGGAAGAGTCACAGGCACTGCAACCTCAAGCGAATGTTGTCACCTCCTCGGGATGATCAGCGATTCGTCGGCCTAGCGAATCCACATCAACCGCAGCAACTTCCCGCCCGTCTCGACAAAGGCGAACAGCCCCTTGCCGTCGCTGGCCAGCGCGCTTGGGTAGAGCATCGCACCGGGTCCTTCCCCACCACCCAGAGTCCCCAGCAACTTCCCGGTTGGATCGAAAACCTGAACGTTGTGCCGCATCATGTCCGACACCCAGTACCGCGAATCCGGCGTGACGAGGATGCCGTTGGGCACGGAAAAGCGGCCGGGCCCGATGTCGTGCACGCCGAAGCCGCGGAGGTACTTCCCGTCGGCGTCGAACACCTGGACGCCCAGTTGCGTGAGCACGCACGTGACGACGATCTCGCCGTTCGGCGCGACGGCCACGCCCGCGATCGCGCGCAGCTGGCCCGGATCGGTGCCCGTGACGCCCCAGTGCTTGAGCGGCTTCCCGTCGGCATCGAGGATCCAGATGCCGCCCGTCTTGTTGCGCGACGCGACCACGATGCGGCCGTCCGGCGCCACGGCGATCGGGCCCGCGCCACCGGCGCCGGCGCTGTCGGGCGCGGGCAGGTGGATGCGCGCGAGGCTGGTGCCGCGGAAGTCGCAGACGTCGATGTAGGACGCGAGCGCGTCCACCACGAGGACGTGGCCCCTGGCGTCGACGGCTACGTGCTTGGGCAGCCCGTCGCGCTCGACACCGTCCTCGCCGATCACGCGGTGCACGAAGTAGCCGTGCGGCTGCCCGTCGGGGCCGAAGAACTCGATGCGGCTCGTGCCGGTGTTCGCGACCACGACCTCTTCGTGCGCCACGTCGAAGGCGACGCCGTTGGGCTGCTCGAACGTGCCGCCGCCGTTGGCGACGTCCTGCACGACCGTGGAGTCCACCCGGGGCGACCACGCCGGCGAGTCGGTCTGCAGCGAGGCCGAGGCCCCGCCGGCCCATGAGGCGGAGAGGCAGGCGCACAGCCCGAGCGTCGCGACGGCGACGGCACGGCCCAGGAGACGGCGGTCCTGGTTCGCGGGCTGGGGGTTCATGTCCTGCTGCCTCCTCGTGAAGACGACACCGTCGGATCAAAAGGGCGCGTAGCGATGGGTGCCGACTGCCTGCGTGAACAACAATACAACCCTTGTGCCATCATTCACTAGGTATTTCTACTGAATGCCATCCATGCAAGCCGCTTAACCACTTGATTTTGCAATGTATCCCAGCCCACCTATTGAAATCGGACTCTCTACAAACGATCGGCAATGATGCCATTTGGTCATGTTCCACCATCCGTGCATGACACATTGACCTCCATCTGAAGCCCGCCGGCACCCCGGCGAAGATGGCGGGAACGATGGGCGCAAGGCGCTCGCGGGTCGCCCGGTAGGGCTCCGATCGCCCGGCCGGGGCACCCGGCGCGAGGCCTCGTTTGGCGACGGCATGGAAT
>Ga0265338_10010611_pt1 | contig 10770 bp, 10 predicted proteins | sample 42126metaG_FD_193579 | JGI IMG/M metagenome (GOLD analysis project Ga0265338, IMG submission 193579) | Rhizosphere microbial communities from Carex aquatilis grown in University of Washington, Seatle, WA, United States - 4-21-26 metaG | ecosystem: Host-associated > Plants > Roots > Rhizosphere... | reverse complement strand
GCACGAGCGTCGCCTCGGTCGAGACGGCAATGGTCAGGTCGCGGCTCGCGCCCATCAGCGAGAAGCCGTTCGCGACGTCCCACGACGCGGCGGCGATCGCGAAGCGAGCGAGCGCGAGCAGGCCGGCGAGGACGAACATGTCGCGGCCGACACCGAGCCCCGGCGCGCGACCGGCGACGGGAACGAGCAGTACGGCGGTGGCCACGCTCGCTGCCACTACCGCCGGCGCCCAGCGGTAGACAAGGCCCGAGCCGGCAGGGTCGACTGCACTCTTCCCCCACAGCCGTTGCAACTCGCGATACGGCTGCAGCGGCGACGGGCCGCGTCGTCCCTGCAGTCGCGCCTTCCAGTGCTGGATCAGCCCGGGCAGAAGCGGCGCGAGCAGCAAGCCGCCGACGAGCTCTGCCGCGCCCGAGATGAGTGAGGAGCCGCTCACCCGATGACACCTGCCTTTGCGGCGGCGAGCAGCACGAGCACGAGTGCGATCAGGTACCCGACGTACGTGCCGAGGCTGCCGGTCTGCAGGCGCCGCGCGTGACGTGCGCCGCCCAGGGCCAGCCGGACGATGGGTGCGTACAGCCGCTCGTCGATGAGCTGGGGGACGCGGCCGCTGTAGGAAACGTCCTGCACGACGCCGCCGGACGTCCGCACGGCGATCTCCCGCTCCGGGCGCAGCACCGCTTCGAGCACGAGGCGCAGCGGCTTCGTGAATCCGGCGCTCGTCCACGCGAGCTGCGGTTGCACGAGCTGGCCGCAGGCCCAGGTCGGCGCTGCCACAGCTACGCGCCTTCCGCGCAAGAGGAAGAACAGCGGAACGAGCAGCGCCAGCACGAGCGCGATCCCGACCGTGGGGAGCGATCCGGTACCGGGCAGATGCAGGGCGAGCGTCGTGTGCATCGATACCGGCCACGGCGCCAGCCGGGCGAGCGAGGCGACCAGCAGGCCGGGGACAACGCCGAGCACGACACACGCGCCGGCGAGCGCGACCACCGCCGCGCGCATCGGAAGGGGGGCTTCGGTTGCGTCAGCGACGGACGGTCGCCGCGGCGGGCCGAGCAGGACGAGACCGACGACCTTGACGAAGCAGAAGACGGCGAGAGCGGCCGTCGCGGCGAGCGCCGCGAGCGCGAGCGCGCCGGCCAATCCATCGCCGAGCCCGCCGTACACGGGAACGTGCACGAGCGCCTGCAGCGTCAGCCACTCGGACGCGAAGCCGTTGAACGGCGGCACGCCCGCGATTGCGAGTGAGCCGATCAGGAACGCGCCGCCGGTCCACGGCATGCGGCGCAGGAGCCCGCCGAGCCGGTCCAGCTCGAGCGAGCCGACTGCCCGCTCGAACGCGCCGGCTCCGAGGAAGAGCAACGACTTAAACACAGCGTGGTTGAGCGTGTGCAGCAATGCCGCCGCCAGCGCCAGCGCCGCCCACGTGTCCGCGCCGCGGGCGCGGAGGACGAGGCATGCGCCGAGTCCGAGCACGATGATCCCGACGTTCTCGATCGAGTGGAACGCGAGCAAGCGCTTGAGGTCGTGCTGGAAGAGCGCGTACACGACGCCGCCGACCGCCGACAAGGCGCCGACGGCAAGCACGAGTACGCCGAACCACAGCGGCAGAACGCCGAGCCAGTCGACGAGCACGCGCACGAGGCCGTAGATCGCGACCTTGATCATCACGCCGCTCATCAACGCCGAGACCGGAGCAGGCGCGATCGGATGCGCGCGCGGCAACCAGCTGTGCAACGGCATCACGCCGGCCTTCGTGCCCATCCCGACGAGGGCGGTTAGCGCGATTGCAATCTGCAGACCGGAGCCGCGCGCGACAACGTGAGCAGCGTCGAGGACCCCCGCATGCGCGGCGAGCAGGATCGCGATCCAGGTGCCGGCGCCGGCGATGTGGGTGACAGCGATGTAGAGAAAGACCGACCGCCGAGCAGGCTCGTCGGAGCGGCCGACGAGGATCAGCACCGCTGGAAGTAGCGTCATCAGTTCCCACCCCGCGAGGAACGTCATCGGGTCGCGCGCGCACAGGACCTCGGCGAGTGTGAGAACGAACACGCCGGTGAGGGAGGCGGTGATCCTGCCTCTCGGCCCGGAGTCGAGGTAGCGCGACGCGAAGGCCAGGGTCGGCGCGGCGACGAGGCCAAGCGTGCCGAGGAAGAACGCCGTCAGGCCGTCGACACCGAAGCGCGGCGAGAAGCCGCTGCTGAATGACGAACCGAAGGTCGCGCCCGCCGCGAGTACCCAGAAGCCGGCCGCTCCCAGAAGTGCGGCACCGACGGCCTGGACGGCAAGTCCGACGCGAAACGTCCGACTCGCCGCGCAGGCCGCGCTACCGACGCCGAGCAGCGCTACGGCCGCGAAGAGAAACGCGGCCGTCACTCCGACTCGAGCGCCTGCAGGATCGACTGCTCAGTCGCGAGCCTGCGGCTGATGATCGCCCGTCCCGCGGCAAGCAGGTCGAATATCGCGTCGTCGTCGACTCGGTAGTAGACGTTGTTGCCATCGCGTCGTGAGGCAACCAGCCCGATCCGTCGTAAAGCCGCGAGATGCTGCGATGTCCCGCTCGAGTCCAGCTCGAGCTCCGCCTGAAGCGTCCCGACCGAGCGTTCGCCCTCACGGAGCAGTTCGAGAATGCGCACCCGCGCGGGGTGGCCGAGCACCCGAAACAGGTTCGCCTTCACCTCATGCGCAGGGCCTGCCTGAAATGGCATCTAGCGATCTTACAATCTCCGAAGACAGTAAGAACCTGGGAGGCTCGCAGAAGGTGAGCGATACGTTGCCCATGACGCCGGATAGATCACTGCTGCCGAGGCGAATCCGTCCTGTCCGGCATGGTTGAGCGATGCCGGGAGCGGGACTCGAACCCGCATGACCGAAGTCACCCGATTTTAAGTCCGCCCCCGAGACTCGGCGGCTCTCGGCGGATCTGGGAAAACCGCGCGACGGCCCCGGTTCCGTCGACATCCTGCGGAGCCCACCTAGGTCTGTCTCGGGGGCTCTTGTTGCCCCAATGTTGCCCCTCCACGGGCGCATCGATCGAGGGATCTGACCCAGATCGGCCGCAACGCCTTGTGCTGCGGCCCGTGATCGCCGATGATTCTGATTAACCTATAAGGGCAGGCAATGACCAATATCGTGACCGACCAGCAGACGACACCCGATGTCGCCAACGATCCGGAGCTCCGGGAGATCGTCGATTCAGCCGAAGCGGGCATCGCAGACCTGATCGCGGTGTACGAACAGGCGGAGACGCGCTACCTCGCTGCCGCGAGTCAGCTCGCGCCGGCATCGACGGTCGCGTACGCGACGCACACCTAGCGACGTGCCCACCTGGGGCGAGCTGCTGAAGGAGCTGAAGGGTCTCCAGGAGACCCACACCGCGGATCCGAAGGCGTTCGGCGATCAGTCGCCCTACGACGTCCTCCGTCGACGCTATCTGAAGGCGTTGTCGGAACGGACGGGCCGCGCGACGATCGTCTACGCGACCGCGTGGCTCGAGCCCAAGCAGGGAACCAGCGGGGCCGACGTCAGCATCGGGCTAGGCGACATGCAGGGTTTCATGGAGGCGGTCTCAAACGTCGAAGAGCGCGAGCTCGATCTGATCCTGCACAGCCCCGGAGGAACGGCGGAGGCCGCTGAGGCGATCGTCGAGTACCTGCGAACAAGGTTCGACCACATCCGCGTCTTCGTGCCGGTCGCTGCCATGTCGGCCGCCACGATGGTGGCTCTTGGCGCCGACGAGATCGTGATGGGCGCGCACTCTCAGCTCGGGCCTATCGACCCTCAGTTCTCGATCATTACCCCTGAAGGGCCAAGATCCGCGCCCGCTCAGGCGATCAAGGACCAATTCGATCTCGCCAAAGAGGAGTGCAAGGCCGACCAGGGCGCTCTCGCAGCGTGGCTCCCGATCCTCCGTTCGTATGGCCCTGGCCTCCTCGCGCAGTGCGATCATCAGCGCGCTCTCGCGGAGGAGTTGGTCGCTCGGTGGCTCGAGCGCTACATGCTCAGTGGCGTCGCCGACCCAGCTGCGGCGGCGGCCGCGGCGGCTGCCTGGTTCTCCTATTTCTCGGAGTTCAAGTCGCACGGTAGGCGCGTCAGTCGGGAGGCCGCACGAGCCCAGGGGATCAACGTGACAGATCTAGAAGCAGACGACGCTCTGCAGGATGCCGTTCTGAGTGTGCACCACGCCATTGCCCACACGCTGTCTCTGACCCCGACAACGAAGCTGATCGAGAACCAGCACGGCCGCGCCTTCATACAGATCATCCAGCAGCAGGTTGTCGTCGGGGTAGGCCCTGGGTCTACGCAGGCGCAACCCGCTAGCCAACAGCCTCAGATGACTCGTCAGCAGCGGCGCGCCCTCGCAAGGAAGGGGCAGAACCAGTAGCCGAGGGTGCCCGCAGGTCTCCGACTACCGCACCGTCGGGGAGGTCGTCGTCGTCTAGGTGGAGGTACGTACCGTGAACGGGCAAACCGGTACCCGCGATAACTGTTGCCCCATTGGTTGCCCCAAGAGCACATTCGAAGGAGACCTCTTGAGAGCCTTCCGCATGGTTGAGCGATGCCGGGAGCGGGACTCGAACCCGCATGACCGAAGTCACCCGATTTTAAGTCGGGCGCGTCTGACCAGTTCCGCCATCCCGGCTGCGTGAGAGTACCGCCGGTCGCCGCGACCGACACGCGCGGGCGCGGCGACTCCCCCACGAGCGGAAAGCACAGCGCAGGGCGCGCGAGCGAAGCGAGCCCGCACCAGCGAAGCGGGCGAGGGGACAACACTGACCAGTTCCGCCATCCCGGCGGGATGTACGGTACGCGCCGATGGCGAACGACGTGCTCAAGGCGTACTCCGTCCTCGGAGTGGCCGGCCAGGCGCTGGTCGCACTCATGCTTCTGCTCGCGGTGCTGGCGCTGCTCGGCATCCGGAGCCCGCTCGACCTGCTGCGCCGCATGCTCTGGGGCTACGAGCTCTGGGCGGCGTTCGTCGTTGCGGCGCTCGCGACGGGCGGCAGTCTCTTCTACTCGGAGGTCATGGGCTTCATCCCGTGCGAGTTCTGCTGGTACCAGCGGATCTGCATGTACCCGCTCTCGATCCTGCTGCTCATCGCAGCCTGGTACGGAGAGAACCGGCTCGCTCGCTACCTCGTCGTGTTGCCGATCGGCGGCGCCTGCGTCGCGATCTACCACATGCTCATCGCCTACGGCGCGATCCACGAGTTGAGCGCCTGCACCGTGACCCCCGGCGGCTGCGCCACCAACTGGCTTGCGATACGCGCGCACGACGTGACCTTCGGGTATCTGACGATCCCCACCCTCGCGCTGACCGCCTTCCTCCTTCTCATCGGATTCTTGGTCCTTGCAGCCGCAGGGACCGCCGACGACGTGGCTACGCTTCCCGCCGATGCCTAGCGGGAAGAGAGCAAGAGAGCAGCGTCGGGCAGCGTCGACCCCACCGCCCGTCCGCTCGAAGGGCGGCGCGGGCGTCGCTCGCCAGGCGTCACCGAAGGTGCTTGCGATCGCCGGCGGTGTGGTCGTCCTCGTCGTCGTCGCGATCGTCCTCGCCGTCGTACTGAGCAGCGGTAAAGGTTCGGGCAGATCGAGCGGAGGCGGGGACGGCCCGACCATCACCATCGCCGGGGGCACCCCGGCGGTCGGGAGCTCGACGGGGCCGAATGCGCTCTACGGCGCCGCTGCGGTCGCGAAGCTCCTCAAGGGCATCCCCCAACAGGCCTTTGTTCTCGGCGCCCCGAACGCGCCGGTCACGCTCATCGAGTACATCGACCTCCAGTGCCCCGATTGCGACCAGTTCGAGACGACGGAGTTTCCGACCCTCGTGAAGGACTACGTCCGCACGGGGAAGCTCAAGATCAAGATGCAGCCCTGGTCGATCCTCGACGCCCCGGGCGAGCACGACTCCGACCGCGGCCAGAAGGCGACGATCGCGGCGGCCGCGCAGAACAAGGCCTTCAACTTCTCCCAGGTGCTCTACGACAATCAGGGCACCGAGCACACTCACTGGATGACCGACGCGGCGATCTCGAACATCGCCGCCAGCGTCGACGGCTTGAAGACGGACCAGCTCGCGACCGACGCGAACGGTGCAGCGACGAAGAGCATCATCGCGTCGATCACCGCTTGGGCGAACACGCATTTCAACGCGACGACGGGCGAGATGAACGGCACGCCGAACCTCTATCTCCAGAAGGGCAACTCGGCTCCGCGGTTTTTCATCGATGGTGTCCCGGATCTCGGGAACCTCGAAGCAGCGATCAACGCGCTGTTGAAGTAGCCCTCGCGGACGAAAGCCCGCAAAGAGCGGCTTTCCTTTCCGTCACCACCTTGACTCCGGCTCGACCGCCGGGTTAGTCTGCGCGTGCTGGTTCCGATGGACTTTCGGGTTCGTCGGGGCCAGCATTTTTTGTGCCTTCGTACGAGTCCGTCCGACCTGGGGTCTATCGTCCTGGCCCCCATGGTGGTCGGACTTCTTATCGCCCTCTTCGTCCTCGCCGCACTTGGCGCAGCGGCTGTTCTTCTGCCGCGCCTTCTCCGCGGCGAGCTCGGCGCGCTCCGCGAGCAGACCGCGAACGACCTCTCCGCCCGGAACGCCGAGGTCGAGCGACGGCTTCAAGGCGTCGAAACGACGCTCAACACGCGCCTCACCGAGTCGACCGCGACGACGACCAAGATCCACGAGCGGCTCGGCGAGGTGACGAAGGCGACCGAAACGATGATCGCCCGCGCGCAAGACCTCGCGCGCCTCGAGCAGGCGTTGCGGCCACCCAAGGCGCGCGGCGGCTTCGGCGAGCTTCTCCTCGAGAACCTCCTCCGCGATCGGCTGCCGCCCGACGCGTACTCCATGCAGTACACGTTCGCGACCGGCGACCGCGTCGACGCCGTGATCCACGTCGACAAGCTCGTCCCCGTCGACTCGAAGTTCCCGCTCGACAACTTCGAGCTCATGGCCGCCGCCGAGGACGACGCGCAGCGCCAGCTGCACGAGAAGGCGTTCGCGCGCGACGTGAAAGGCCACATCGACGCGATCTCGTCGAAGTACATCCTTCCGGCGGAAGGAACGTACGACTTCGCCCTCATGTACCTCCCAGCCGAGGCGATCTACTACGAGCTCGTCTCCGGCAAGACCGGCCAGCTCCTCTCGTATGCGCACGAGCGGCGCGTCTTCCCCGTCTCGGCGACAACGTTCACCGCGTATCTCCAGGTGATCGTTATGGGCCTCAAGGGACTCCAAATCGAGGAGACCGCGCACGAGGTCATGGCGTACTGCGCGTCGCTGCAGCAGGACTTCGGCCGCTTCCGGGAGGACTTCGACCTCGTCGGCAAGCACATCGCGAACGCGCAGTCGAAGTTCGTCTCCGCCGACAAGCGGCTCGACCGTTTCGAGACGAAGCTCGAGCGCGCCTCGGACGTCGAGGTCGAGACCGCGGCCCCCGGGCCTCCTGCGCTCCCGCGCGCGCTCGACTCCGCCGCTTAGAAGCGCAGCAGCGCGGCAACGCCGCCGACCGGCTCGAGATCGCGACGCTCCTCGCCGATCACCTCGACCGTCCCGCCGTGCGTGAGTGTCTGGTGGACGGCGAGATCCAGCCCGGCAGCGGCTGCCTGCAGCGTCGTCCCGTCGAGCGGACAGCTGCCGTCCGCGGTCTGCGCGCGGCCGCACGCCGGGCAGACGTACGCGGGACGGTCGGCCCCATGCTGCACGAGGAGGAGCTCGACGCGGCCGTCGGACGCAGCCTGCAGCGTTTCCTCCCACCCGGTCGCGGCGCGGCCGTTCCGGGCAGCTTCCTCACGCCAGCGATCGAGGAATGCCTCTTCGCGGCCCGATCGCCACTCCTCGAGCAGCGGTCGCGCCGCCTCGAGCAGCCGCGGCGCATCGACATGGGCCTCCACCGAAGCCCAGCCGACGAGCGCCGAGCGCGTTCGTGGCGAGAGCATCTCCTCGAAGCCGGCGCGTGTCTCCTCCGTGCCGGCGAGGACGACGCGGACGTCGCGGAGCCTACGGACGCACCGGTCGAGCACGGCCGCGACGTCGCGAAGGTGGCGATCGACCATCGTCTCGATGTGCCGCTCGTATCGCGACTGCGACCAGCCGCCCTGGTCGTGCCTGCCGGGGACTTCTGCACTCTCGTCGGCGATCGGCACGAGCTCGCCGCCGCGAAGCCGGTAGACGTCGCCGCGCTCGCGTCCGACGTACGCGACGAGCGCGCCGTCGTCGCGACCGACGAGCCGGACGAGCGGCGCGAGGTAGAGCTGCGCAGCGACTCGCGCGTCGTCCTCCACGGGCCACGGCAGCGTCAGCGGGACGAAGAGGTCGTCGGCGCCGGAAGCGAAGACTGCGACGCCGCGGGCGCCATCCCGGCTGAAGTCCTCCTCGAACCACCGGCCGATCCGCTCCACATCGCCTGCGGATCCGCCGCGCTCACGAGCTTTCCCGATCACCGACCGGACGTGCGCCGCGACTTCGGCCGGCGTCGGTACATCGCTCGGCTCGAGTCCCACGTACACGCTGACGGCGAGGCCCCGCGCGGACCGGAACGCCGCGAGCTCCCGGAGCTTCTCCCAGGTGATGGACTCCGCCACGGGCTAGCCTGTTTCCGTAGGTCCGGATTTGAAGCGCGGGAACGTCCGGCCGGGCTGAATCGTTTAATAGAGCAATGACTGACGAACGCGACCTGATCATCATCGGCGGCGGCCCCGCGGGGTACACCGCCGCGCTGTACGCGGCGCGCGCGAACCTCAAGCCGCTCGTGATCGAAGGCTTCAACTGGGGCGGCCAGCTGATGATCACGAGCGACGTCGAGAACTATCCGGGCTACGCCGACGGGATCATGGGGCCGGAGATGATGGCCGACTTCCGCCGCCAGGCCGAGCGCTTCGATACGGAGTTCGTCACCGACAACGTGACGAAGGTCGACTTCTCCCAGCGCCCCTTCCGCATCTGGGTCGAGGACACCGAGTACACCGCGCGCTCGGTCATCATCGCGACCGGCGCGAGCGCCCGCTGGCTCGGGCTCGATTCCGAGGAGCGGCTGAAGGGGCGCGGCGTCTCCGCGTGCGCAACCTGCGACGGCGCCTTCTTCCGCGACAAGCACATCTTTGTCGTCGGCGGCGGCGACACCGCCTTCGAGGAGGCGCTCTTCCTCACGCGGTTCGGCTACAAGGTGACCCTCGTCCACCGGCGCGACGAGTTCCGCGCGTCGTCGATCATGGTCGACCGCGCTCGCGCGCATGAGAAGATCGAGCTCAAGACGCCGTTCGCGGTCGAGGAAGTGCTCGGCGCCGACTCGATCACCGGCCTGCGGCTCCGCAATACCGAGACCGGCGATACCGAGGAGGTCGAGGCCGGCGCGCTCTTCATCGCGATCGGCCACGACCCGAACACGGAGCTTTTCGTCGACCAGCTCGACCACGACGAGAACGGCTACCTCGTGACGAAGCCGGGGACGACCGAGACGAACATCCCCGGCGTCTTCGCGGTCGGTGACGTCCAGGATCACGTCTACCGCCAGGCCGTCACGGCGGCGGGTAGCGGCTGCATGGGCGCGCTCGATGCCGAGCGGTTCCTCGCCGCGGAGGAGGGCCACATCGCGACCGCCCTAGCCGCCCCGCGCTCAGAAGCCGAGCCGACGCAGGTGTAACTCGGGCAGACCGGTACCTGGTACCACGTTATAAAGGCGTCACCCGCGCCATGGAGCGCCTCCACTTGAAACAGCCCAAACGGCGCGTCTCTGTCATGGATGTGTGACCAGGTACCTGGTACCGGCCGTCGGAGGAGCCATGTCTGCGCGAGCTGACCGCGACCCGCAGGTCTCGCCGGGCTTTCGGCGAACTTCGGCGAGGTGGCCGGAACCTGGATCGACCTGCTCGACCCGAGCCCGGAAGAGCTGCGCGCGAAGGCGCCGAAGGAGCTCGAGGACACCGCGCTCGCGCAGCTGCTCGCTCCGCCGCAGCACGAGGACGAGCCGCGCCCGACGCTGCAGGGGCACGGCGACTACATCTTCGGCATCTTCCTCGTCGCCGTGGCGGTGCCGGACGACGACGAGGTCTACTACCAGGAGATCGACCTCGTCCTCACCCACGACCTGCTCCTCACGGTCCGCAAGACGCCGCCCGGCGGGAGAGAAGCCTGCGACTTCGCACTGCTCAACAAGGTGCAGAAGCCCGGCGACTCCGCGGGGATGCTCGCGTACCGCCTCGTCGACGAGATCGCGGAGCGCTACCTCGACCTCGTAGACGCGCTCAACGACGAGATCGACGAGCTCGAGGATCGCGTCGAAACACAGATGCCGGAAGTGACGCGCGCGCGCATCTCGTCGCTTCGTCACGACCTCCTCCACATCCGGCGCACGCTCAGCCCGATGCGCGACGCTGTGCGGCGCGTCATCGACGACACCGTCGAAGTCGACGAGGGGCCGGAAGTCTTTCCCCACGACGTCGAAGTCGCCTTCAACGCCGCGTACGACAAGTTCCTGCGCGCCTCGGACGGGCTGGACTTCGCCCGCGACCTCCTCGCCGGCGTCCGCGACTACCAGCAGGCGAAGATCGCGAACGACCAGAACGACGTCATGAAGCGACTGACCGTGATCGCCGCGCTCCTCCTGCCTCCCACGTTCATCGTCGGCGTCTACGGCCAGAACTTCGTCGACATCCCGGAGCTCCGCTGGCACTACGGCTACGCCTTCAGCTGGGGCGTGATCGTCGGCTCGACGCTGTTGCAGCTCTGGTGGTTCCGGCGGAAACGCTGGTTCTGAGCTGGGTAATCTG